>JAABUM010000610.1_pt1 | contig 60771 bp, 47 predicted proteins | sample 5559161 | NCBI WGS metagenome assembly JAABUM01 (sample SAMN10711868, study PRJNA513369) | rock metagenome | isolation source: Antarctica rocks | place: Antarctica: Victoria Land, Siegfried Peak nord
GAGATGGTCAACGGCCACGGCAAGCACATCGCCGAATCCAAGGCGTTGCTCAAGTGGATGTGGATCGAGAACCGCAAGCTACAGGCTGACTGGAGCACGGCGTACGGCTTCCATATCCCCCCGCGCAAGTCGGCTGTGGCCCAGGCTACGAAGCTGGAGACTGGCCAGGCCGCCGACGCGGTGACGAACATGGGCAAATACGCCCGGCTGACCCCCAACACGTGGGATAACGCCATGAACACGGCTTTCAACGACATGGTCGGCAAGGTCGTCAAAACAGGCGACCCGATCGCGCCGCTGGTGCATCAGGCCGCTGTCAAGGCTCAGACCGAGCTAGATCGCGAACTGAAGTAGAGGCGGTAGCCCTCAGGGCATAGAGCGGATGCGGGAAGGTGTGGCGGTGGCGCGTCGCACCCTCCCGCATGTGTCCCTGTGGCCCGGTCGGCGTCCCCCTGCAGTCTCGTCGCGGGTCGCCGCGTTGGAGGCGGGCGCTACCTCTGTTTAGGCACTACACTACCCAGGCGTGGCGCGGCTGGCCCTCTGCCGCCCGCGCGCAATGCGTTATACTCAGGCTATCGTCTTTTGGGTGTACCGCCACCCCACCGTTGCGCCTTCCGGGCTAAACTGCTCCCGGAGTCTGGAAAGGGCATTACTCATGAGCAGTCAGAACGCCATCTCTCCGGCCGTCCCCGTGCGTGCCCGCCGCCGCCGATCCGATTGGTATACGACCCTGGCCTTTTTTGGGTTCGTCGGGCCAATGGTGCTGGGCCTGCTGATCTTCACAGCCATACCCATTGGCTGGGGCTTTCTGATCAGCCTCAACGATGCGCGCAATACAGTAGATATTGGCAAATGGGTTGGCCTGGACAACTACACGGCCATGCTGACCGACAGTTCGTTCATAGACTCGCTGAAGACAGCCGTACTGTTCGCCATCTTCATCGTGCCGACCACCTTTTTCCTGGGCCTGGGCCTGGCTTTGCTGGTCAATAGGGTCAAACGCGGCCAGTCTTTCTTCCGCTCGGTCTTCTTCCTGCCCACGGCTGTCTCCTATGTGGTGGCGTCGCTGGTGTGGCGGATGGGCCTGTTCAGCGGGGTGCGCTTCGGCATCGCCAACATGGCCCTGGGCATATTTAACATTGACCCTATTCCCTGGACTATAACGCTACCCTGGACATGGCTCGTGCTGGTCAGTGTGCGCCTATGGCTGCAACTCGGCTTCAACATGCTGATCTTTCTGGCCGGGTTGCAGGAGATCCCCCGGCACCTCTACGAGGCTGCCCGGGTGGACGGCGCGGAGTCGGGCTGGGCCACCTTCCGGCACATTACCTTCCCGTTGCTGCGCAACACCAGCGTTTTCATCCTGTTCGTCAATGTGATCGCCGCGTTCCAGGCTTTCGAGGAGTTCTACAACATCTTGAGCACGGTCAGTGGCAGCTCAGGCGGGGCCATTGGCGTGCGCCCTCCGCTGTGGTACCTCTACGATGTGGCCCTGGGTGGGCAGGACTACGGCCGCGGCAGCGCTGGGGCCTTTATCCTGGTGGCCTTGCTGCTGTTGATCACGGTGCTGCAGGTACGCGTCTTCGGCGTGGGCCGCGCTGAGTAGGGAGGAGACGACACTATGGCCACAACCGCCGCGCCACTGCCGTATCGGCCGTCCCGCCTGGCCGATCGGGGGCGCTCCATTGGCCAGTACGCGCTGCTGATCGCTTTGTCTATCGTCTTCCTGTTCCCGTTCTACATCATGCTGCGTAATGCGCTGAGCACCGAGATAGGCATCACCTCGCCGGACTTCCAGTGGTTCCCTCTTGATCCGCAGTGGGGTAATCTCAACGAACTGTTCAACAACCCCGACGTGCCTATCCTCGACGGCATGCGCAACTCGGCGATCATCGCGGTCAGCCAGACGGTGTTTCAAATGCTGTTCGCCTCATTGGCTGGCTTTGGTCTGGCCCGTGTGCCCTCGCGGTTCCAGGGCATCGTGCTGGCTTTTATCTTGAGCACCCTGCTGATCCCTGGCGCGGTGATCTTCGTGCCCAAGTATGTATTGGTCTCGCACCTGGGCTGGGTCAATACGCTGCAGGGGATCATCGTGCCTGACCTGTTCAGCGCGTTCTCCACATTCATGTTCCGCCAGTTCTTTCTGGAGTTCCCCCGCGAACTGGAGGATGCCGGCCGGGTGGACGGCCTGGGCTATTTTGGCATCTACCGCTACCTGGCCGTACCCAACGCCTGGGGTATCACCATGGCCCTGGGCGTGCTGGCCTTTATCGGCAGCTGGAACGCTTTCCTGTGGCCGCTGGTGATCGGGCAGAACGCGCAGGCCTGGACGCTGCAGGTGGACATCTCATCCTACCTGAACGCGCAGGTGGTCAACCTGCACGAGATCTTCATGGGTTCCGTGGTGGCTATCGCCCCCCTGGTGGTTGTGTTTCTGGTCATGCAGCGCTGGATCGTGGAGGGCGTCAAGCTGTCCGGCGTCAAGGGCTAATCCACTGTGCCCCGCTGTTCTCTTTGGTAGGCCGCCGCCGTGCTCAGAAGTGGTCTGGCCACCAGTAGACCGGCCTCTGGGGCGGGAACAGGGCATCCAGCATGGCCACATCCTCGGTGGATAGCCGGGTGTCCGACTGCGTGGCTAGCTCCTCGATCAGCGTATGCAGTGAGGCCACGCCGAAGAAGAGGCGCCAGAACAGATCGTCGGGCAGGTTCAGGGCGCGCCGGGCCGGTTTGGTATCGGCCAGTACCTCACCGTGCCGCACGGCCAGGCGGGCGTACTGGCCAGCCACGCGCAGGCCGTAGGAAGCCCGCTTGCCGTGCAGGCGTGGCCGCGCGGTCAGGCGTGATTGCAGCGCGGGCAGGGCGGCGCGCAGCAGGCCAGGCAGGTCCAGCAGCAGCAGCATGGCGTAGTGATCGCCGGTCCAGGTCCCCGGGCTGCCACTAGCTTCTTGCAGGGCGGCAGTCAGGCCGTGGCCCAGGCCCAGGTTTGCTTCTATATCGGCGGCCCCGGCGGCGCGGGCCTGAGCCATGATGGCCACGGCGAGAGCGCTAAAGGCCCGCTCATGACCAGGCAGGCAGGCCGCCTCGTAGACGCTGTACGCCCGATCCCGCTGGCGCGCCGACGCATAGGCCACCACCCGGCCCTCCTGCTCGGCGACCAGCGTGGGCAGGATGCCCAGGTGGCGGGTATGCCCGTCGGTCCAATAGGCGGGGTGGCGGGCCGCCGAGAAGCTACGCGGCGTGTTATAGGCGGTGTACACCTCTTGAACCGGGTCAAGATCACGCTGATCCTCGAAGGGCCGCACGTGGGCCAGGCTCTCCCACCCGGCGGGTGGACCGTCCCCAGCGTGGTGGGCCAGGGGCGCCCGCCAGGACCATTGGGGGAACGGGACCCAGCCCAGGCGGGCGTAGAAGCCGGGGATGCCCGTGAACAGCACGCTCAGAGGGTAGCCCTGGCCGCGCATGTAGGCGATGCAGTCGCGTAGCACGGCGCTGGAGAGGCCGCGGCCCTGGTGCGCCGAGTGCGTGGAGACGCCGCCCACGCCAGCCATGGGTAGCACAGCCCCGCCGTAGTTGATCGGCCGCGAGGAGACCCGCACGTAGCTGGCCAGCGCGCCATCTAGCTCGGCAACCCGTGATTGGCCTGGATGATGTCCCTGATCCTCGAACAACTGGGTGCGCATGCGCTCACGCACGTGTTCGCCAAACGCGGCGACGAGCAGCTCCCAGACAGCCGGCAACTCGTCGGGCCGGGCCGCCCGCACCACCGCTCCAGACGGGGCCTGCTCAGTCATGGTCGGCCAGCGCCGTGCCCAGTTCGGCCAGCAACCGGGCGTTGTCGGCGGGGGTGCGCACGGTCATACGCAGGCAATCGCCCAGCCGGAGGTGGCCGCGGTAGCCGCGCAAGACCAGACCACGGCGCAGTAGCGTCTGATGGACCCCCTCGGCCCGCCGGGCGCCGTCCGCTCCGCCGAGGCGGGCCAGCAGGAAGTTGCCCCGCGAGGGCCACACATGCAACCCCAGGCCGCGCAGAGACCCGCGCAATGCCTCGCGCTGAAGGACGGTGGCGGCCGCGGCGGCCTGTACGTCGGCCAGCCGGCCCAGCATGGCCTCGGCGAGCAGCGCGCTCATATAGGTCACACTGTTGGGCGGCCGCAGCCGGTTGAGCAGGCCGATCATGGCCGGCGCGGCCAGGCAATAGCCCACTCGAGCCCCGGCCATGCCGAAGGCCTTGGAGAAGGTGCGCACCACGATCAGGTTAGGGTAGCGTTCGATCAGGGGCAGTGCCGTCTGGCCGTGGTACTCGAAGTAGGCTTCGTCCACGATCACCCCACCGGGGGCAGCCGCGACCAGGCGCTCTACCTCGGCGAGAGTAAAGGCCGTGCCGCTGGGGTTGTTAGGGTTGCACAGGAAGACCAGTTGGGCCGCCTGGGCCGCCTCGATCAGCGCGTTAAGAGGCCCCTGAAACCCTTCGTCGTAGGGTACCGCCGCCACCGTGCCGCCGTGCTGCTCGGTGTAGAGGCGGCACATGGGGAAGGTGGGCAGCAGCATGGCCGCGCGGCCTCCCGGCTCGATAAAAGCGGCCACGATCACGGCCACCACCTCGTCGGCCCCCGCGCCGATCAGGATGTTGCTGGTAGACACCCCGTTGTAGGCGGCGATGGCCTCGGTCAGCCGAGCGTAGTGGGGGTCGAAATACTCATTGATGCGCCGCTCACGGCCCACGTGGGCTAGCGCCTCGTCCAGCGCGGTAGGCGGGGCAGGGGCAGTGTTCATGTCGAAGCGCAGCACATCCCGTGGATCCAGGCCGAAGCGGCGGGCCAGCGCCTCGTTTGATTCCTCCCACTCGTAGGGCTCAATCGAGCGCACCACGGGCCGCACCAACTGATCAGGCGTCCGGCCCGCGCGGTGGGTCAGCGTCTCCATTGGTCTCCCTTGCTCTCTTAACCGGCTGATCGTCCAGGCCTGGCCTACCATCGTCCAGCGCGGGACGACGCCAGGGGTGTGACACCCGCGCACCCCGAGTTTGCACGTTCATCACGTCATAGGCAGTGTAGCATGGGCAGCCGCGCCCACTGCCGGGCTGCCGGTTGGGCCATGGAGGGGTGGACGCGGCGTTGTATACTGAGGCGAGATGTCGAGGTGGGGCAAGACGCCAGGGAGGGAAGTGTGAGCGAGGCGGTGGGGCCACGGCTGGAGCGGTGGATGAGCCTGGTGGGTGAGGCTGGCTACGACGGCTGGCTGGTGGCCGACTTCCGATGGAACAACCCCCTCTTCGCCCGCTTGCTGGGGTTGCAGTCGGGCATCCTATCGCGCCGCTGTTTTCTGTGGTTGCCCGCGCCAGGGCGCGGCGAGCCGTGCGTCCTGGCTTCGGCGGTGGATGGTCACGCCGTCTCCAGCCTGGATTGCCAGGTGACACTGTATGGCGGTTTCGAAGAGATGAGCGCCCGGCTTGGGGACCTGCTGCGGGGGCAGGGCCAGGTGGCCATGGAGTACGTTGAACTGGGGCGGCTGCCCACGGTCTCCCGGGTGGATGCTGGCCTGGTCGAGTTGATCCGCGGCTACGGCGTGGCTATCCAGTCGTCAGGTCGGCTTGTCTCCGCGCTGGAGGCCTGGGACGAGCGGCAGCGGGCGCTGCACGATAGGGCCGCGCGGGGCGTGGACGCCGCGCGCCGCCGCGCTCTGGACCACTGTGCCGCCGCCCTCGCCGTCGGCCACGAGGTTACCGAGGGGTCGCTGGCCGCGCTGATTCTGGCCAGTTTCGCCGACGATGGCCTGGAGCCCGGGGATGGGCCGGATGTGGGGGTGAACGCCCACTCCGCCGATCCCCACTACAGTATTAGCGGGACCGGGGCCGTGGTGGGCCGCGACAGCGTGCTATTGATTGACCTGTGGGCCAGGGTGCGCGACGCCGCCGGGGGACCGTACGCCGACAGCACCTGGATGGCCTACACTGGGGCCACCGCACCGCCTGATGTGTTGAGGGCCTTTACGGCGGTGCGCGACGCCCGCGACGCCGCCCTGGCCGCTATCGTGGCCGCGTCAGACGCGGGCTGGGAGATCACCGGGCGGGCGGTGGACCGGGCGGCCCGGACGGTGATCGAGCACGCTGGGCTGGCCGATCACCTGATCCACCGCACCGGGCACAGCCTGGCCGCCGACCATGTTCATGGTATGGGCACAAATCTGGACGATGTGGAGTTCCCCGACGACCGGCCCCTGCTGCCCTGGACCGGCTTCACCGTGGAGCCAGGGCTGTACTGGCCGGGCCAGTACGGCCTGCGCCTGGAGGTCTCGGCCATCCTGGAGCCAGGCGGGCCGCGGGTGACTACGGAGAGCCAGACCGACCTGACCCTGATGCGGCCCTGAGCGGCATGGCCAACCAGTTGCCCTGTCTCGCTCCGGCTTTGCCACGCCAGAAGCCGTCAGGCGCGCGGATCAGTTGGCCAGACGCTGATGCCGAGAAGTCCTCCGGTCGCATCTGGGGCCTCCACATGGTACCTACGTATCATTCCCGCCTGCTCATTGATACCTATGGGCCTGTTAGGTATAACTTCCTCCCGCACGCCGTGCCAGCGGAGCCCTGAGGCGCCCTGATAGCCTGTCCGCGCTCCTGGCGCGACTTTGTCGCCCGGCTACTTGCAGCGGGAGGTGCGGGTTGAGACCGCGAAACCCACGGCGACCGTGGTCAGCAGAAAATAGATGTCGGTGACCACGCTGATAAGGGTCGCGCCGCCTACGTCTCCCCTTGTCTGCGCCGCAACTCGGCCTCCAGGGTCGCCGCCCGCTGTTCCGCCTGCTCGGCGCGCAGGCGCTCGGCCTCGGCGCGCTGATGCGCCTCGCGGAAGATGGGCAGCAGCAGTCCGGCGGCGTCGTAGACGCGCAGCAGCGGCGCCCGCGGCTCCAGGCTCAGCCCCAGCGTCGTGCTGTGCCAGCGGCCATCTGGCCCTGCCTCCCACGGCACAAAGCCTTCGGCAGTGCGCCGCCAGGCGCGCACTGGTGCGCCCAGCCACTCTACATCGGGGTCGAACACCAAGTACTCCCGCACACCGGCGTAGCCGTAGCCGAACACCTTGCCGTAGCTGTCGGGCGTGGTTCCCGCCCCGATGTCGTGGCGCCAGGTGAACCGGCTGACCACCTCGACCACGAAGGGGGGCATGCCTTCAGCACGGGTGTCGAACGAGGTATAGGAGCCCTGGCCTGCCGTCAGATGCACCGCGATATCCGGGCTGGGCCGCCAGTCGGCCATGCCCGGGCGGGGGATCAGGTGGTCCAGTTGGTCGCCCACATGCCAAGGTAGCCCCGCCTGCGCCGCCGCGGCCCACAGGCTGTCGTAGAGGGCGCTGATGGCCGCGCGATGCCAGTCGGACCCCAACAGATCCTCCTCCGTGTCGTCGCGCAGACGCCGCAGCCCAGACAGCACCTGGGGTGTGACATCTCTGGTACTCAAGACCATGATCAGCTCTCCCTCGCTTGTGTACCCTGCTGCCTTACGTCTAGTGGTTCGTCAAGCCCTTTTTGACACGTTGCCCGAAGACTCTGCCTGAGGCCATCAACGTATCACATGACAATTGACAGACCACTAGTCTACCATGGAGGAAGGATGATCACGCGGAGAGTCGTGTAGGGACTCAGCGGCGCGACGAATCAGGGTAGCTAGCCCATCAAGCTTCTCGCGCGGCGTCTGAATAGGCGAACCGGTAGAAATGTGAAAACCATCGCCGGCGAAGCGGGGCAGCACATGCATATGCACATGAGAAACCTCCTGACCGGCGGCCTCGCCATCAGCCAAGAGGAGGTTGACCCCCTCACATCGCACACCACAGCGGCGCAGAGCTTGGGCCATCCGCGTGGCAGTCATGAAGACATGGGCACCCGTCGCATCGTCCAGGTCAGAGAGTGAGGGTGTGTGCATCTTTGGTAGGACCAGGAGATGCCCCGCGTTAACAGGGCTGATGTCCATAATGGCGCTTACAAGGTCGTCTTCGTAGACGATGCTGGCTGGAGCCGCACCTGACACAATCCTACAGAAGATACAGTCAGGCATCTTGCCCCTTTCACGGCCTTTAGATAACGGCGTCGAAGGTGGCGGCTAACTGGGCGTGCTTGCGGGCGTGGTAGGACGAGCGGACCAGTGGGCCGGACTCCACGTGGCGCAGGCCCATCGTCTCGCCAGCGGCCTTGTAGAGGGCAAACTCGTCGGGCGTGTAGTAGCGCTCAATGGGCAGATATTGGGGACCCGGGCGCAGGTATTGGCCGATGGTCACCACGTCCACCCCGTTGGCGTGCAGGTCGGCCAGCGTACCCAGCACTTCCTGGTGGGTTTCGCCCAGGCCCAGCATGATGCCCGACTTGGTCACCCGATGGGGGGCCATGGCCTTGGCCCGCCGCAGCACCTCCAGCGAACGCTCATATTTGGCGCGGCGGCGCACCCGCTTGGTCAGGCGGGGCACGGTCTCCAGGTTGTGGTTGAGCACGTCGGGTCCGGCGTCCACCACACGGCGCAACGCCACCTCGTCGCCCTCGAAGTCGGGGATGAGCACCTCAATGGTGCAGCCGGGCAGGCGGCGGCGCAGCTGGCGGATCGTGGCGGCAAAGACCCGCGAGCCACCGTCGGGCAGGTCGTCACGGTTGACCGAGGTGACCACCACATGCTTCAGGCCCATGCGGGCAGCCGCGTCGGCCACGCGGCCGGGCTCCTCCAGATCCAAGGTGGGCGGCCGGCCGGTTTTGACCGCGCAGAAGCCGCAGGCCCGCGTGCAGGTGTCGCCCAGGATCATGAAGGTGGCTGTGCGGCTCTCCCAGCACTCGCCGATATTGGGGCAGCGCGCCTCCTCACACACCGTGTGCAGGGTCAGGTCGCGCATCATCGTTTTCAGCTCGGTATAGTTGCGCCCGCTGGGGGCGCGCACTTTCAACCAGTCGGGCCGTGGCAGGGTGGTCTCGATCATCGGTCAGGCTCCTTCCCCCTCTATGATACCGTGGACGGCGGCCCATCGTATCACCCTCGCCGCCGTTACCCCGCCACCTGCCGCCGTAGCGCGGCTACAGTTGAGAAGCCATGAACAGCAGGTTGGCCGGGCGTTCGGCCAGACGGCGGGTCAGGTAGGGGTACCATTGCAGGCCGTAGGGCACGTAGGCGCGCACGTTGTAGCCGTCGCGGGCCAGGGCCTCCTGCAGGTCACGGCGCACGCCGTAGAGCATCTGGAACTCAAAGTGGGCCTTGGGGATGCCTTTACGCGCGGCGTACGCTTTGGCGTGCTCAATCAGGGCCACATCGTGGGTAGCCAGCGCGGGGTAGTCGCCCCCGCGTAGCAGGGTCTCCATCAGGCGCTGGTAGTTGCGGTCGGTGTCCCGCTTGCGCGGGTACGCGATGCGCGGCGGCTCGGCGTAGGCCCCCTTAACCAGGCGCACGCGCACCCCTTCCTCCAACAGGACCTCCAGGTCGTCGCGGGTGCGATACAGGTAGGCCTGCAGCACGGTACCCACACGGGGGTAGGCGCCGTGCAACTGGCGCACCAGCGCGATAGTGCGCTCGGTGTAGCCGGAGCCTTCCATGTCCACGCGCACGAACAGGCTTAGCTCGTTGGCGCGGGCCAGCACACGCCGCAGGTGGCGGCGGCAGACGTCCTCGCCGAGGTCCAGGCCCAGCGCGGTCAGCTTCAGGGAGATATTGGCGTCTACCTCCCCGGCGGCGATGGCCTCCAGCGCAGCCAGGTAGGCGTCGGCGGCGGCTCCCGCCTCAGCGTCGGCGGCCGTATTCTCGCCCAGGTAGTCCAGGCTGGCCCGGATGCCCACCTCGTTCAACCGGCGCGCCGCCTCAATAGCCGCCTCAAGGGTTTCGCCGGCCACAAAGCGCTCCACGATGGGCCGGGCCAGGGGAGATGTGCGGATGAACCCGGCAACCTGGGGCTGGCCAGTTACAGCCAGGACGGCTCTACCCAACATGGCCTTCAGCCAGCGCGCCGGCCGTGGGGCGGGAGACGGTCGGGAGCTAGTGGGCGTGAGCTCATGCCCCCTCGTGCCCCCGTAAGTCCATCTCACCCGGGTGATTCTGGGCCTCTCCACCCGACTGGAGTTGGCCGGTCAGCCGCTCGTCCGTGTTGGCCTCGGCAGCGCTGATCGGCTCGGCCAGAGGGCTTGGCCTATTCACGGCAGGCGGCGCCGCCGGGGCCGCTGCCCGGTGACCAGTGCCCCGGCCTGGGGCGGTAGCGCGGGGCACGGCCCGGTAGGCGCGGTCCAGCAGGTCCACGGGGTGGGCGACCTCCATGCGCAAGCCGCGCCGCTGGATGCCATGGATGATCTGCATGGCGCAGCCGGGGTTGGCGCTGGCCACGATATCCGCGCCGGTGGCCTCAATGCGGTCCATCTTCCAGTTCAGCAGGTCCATGGACAGGTCGTAGTTGGTCAGGTTGTAGATGCCCGCGCTGCCACAGCAGCCATCGGCTTCCTCCATCTCCACAAGCTCCAGGCCGGGGATAGCTTGCAGCAGGGCGCGGGGTTGCGCGCGCACCCGTTGGGCGTGGGCCAGGTGGCAGGCGTCCTGGTAGGTCACACGGCGGCGTAGCTCGCCCCGGGGCTCCTTGAGCGGCAGGTCGCCCAGGAACTCGTTGACGTCGCGCACCTTGGCGCTAAACGCCTCGGCGCGGTGGGCGTACTCCGGGTCGTCGGCCAGCAACTTGCCATATTCCTTGAGGGTTGAGCCACAGCCGGCGGCGTTGATGATGATCACATCGGGGGAACTCGCCTCAAAGGCGTCAATGTTGCGGCGGGCTAGCCCCTGGGCCTGGGCCCGCTCCCCCGAGTGGACGTGCAGCGCTCCGCAGCAGCCCTGCTGGCGGGGGATGACCACCTGGCAGCCGTTCTCGGCCAGCACGCGGGCCGTGGCCAGGTTAGTGCGGCGGAAGAACTGATTCATCACGCAGCCGGAGACGACGGCGGCCCGGTAGCGCTGCTTGCCCTTGGCGGGCAGCTCACGGGGCAGCGGCGGCTCCATCACGCGGCCCTGCATGGGCGGCAGCAGCCCCTCCAGTTTGCCCATCGTGCCCAGCAAGCCCAGCAGGCCCGAACGGCGCACCAGGCTCTGCGCGCCCGACTTCTGGTAGAGGCGCATCGCCGCGCCAGCGGCCTCCAGGCCTACGGTCGAGGTGAACAGGCGGCCAAGAACCAGGTCCTTGGCCAGGCGCTCCTTCTGGGAGACAGGCTGGATCATCGCCCGCGCCGCCTCCACGAGTTGGCCGTACTGCACGCCGGAGGGGCAAGCGGTCTCGCAGGCGCGGCAGTCCAGGCAGAGATACATGTGGCGGCGGAACTCAGGGTCGTTGGGGCTAATCTTGCCGTCGGCCACCGCCTTCATCTGAAAGATGCGTCCCCGGGGCGAGTCCATCTCCACGCCGAGGGTGCGATAGGTGGGGCAGGAGGGCAGGCAGAAGCCGCAGTGGACACACTGGCGCAGCAGAGCGCGGTCCAGGCCCTCGATAGGCCCCGCTGTGGGTACGGTCGGTAGCGTTGTGACCATCGTGTCTTTTACATCCCCCCTACAAAGCGGCCCGGATTCAGGACCCCACTGGGGTCAAAGGTCTCTTTAAGGGTGCGCATCACCCGCAACGCGGGACCCACATCACCCCACACGTCCACGGCAGCCTTTAACTCCGCCGGGCAACGCTCTACAACCAGGTTGCCTCCGGCATGGACTGCCCTGGCGCGCAGATCGGCCACCGTGCCGGCCAGAGCCGACCCATTCTGAGGGGCCTGGGCATACACATATATGATACCGCTGCCGGCGTGGCTGATCACTGCCGGCCCGGTCAGACCAGAGTGCGGGGCCTCGACGGCGGCGATCAGTGCCGCCACGGCGGTCACCGGCACGGCAATCTTGAGCGTCAGCGCGGCCTCCAGGCGGCTAGCCGCCTCGCGCAGGTCCGCCCATGCCTCCTGGGCTGGCTCATCGTCCAGGCGGGTCACCTGGCCTGCCCCGGCTTCGCGGCAATACCCCTCCAGATCGCGCAGGCTGCGCTCCACGGCCTGGCCGAAGCCGTCCACCTCGGCCAACAGCAGCACGCCGCTCCCGCGATAGGGTTGTAACTGGGGCAGGCTGGTCACCGCCGCCTGGTTGGCTATCTCCAGAGCGGTCGGCGAGAGCGGTGAGCGCAGCACCCGCCGCACCACGGTCATGGCCGCCTCCACGCTGGGCATCGTCACGGCGAGCGAACGGTACAGTTCGGGCAGGGGGCTGAGCTTGAAGCTGACTTCGCCGAGCACGACCAGCGTGCCTAGCGAACCAACGTAGAGCTTGTTCAAGTCGTAGCCAGCCACGTTCTTGACCACCTTGGCCCCTGCCTTGGTCACCGTGCCGTTTGTCTGGGCCACCCGCACCCCGATTACCACATCGCGGGCGGAGCCATAGCGTAGTCGGCGGGGACCACTGGCGTTGGCGGCGATCACGCCGCCGACCGTGGCCTCCGGCCCGCCAGGTGGATCCAGGGCCAGGAACTGCCGTTCGCGGCGCAGCGTCTCCTGCAGGTCAGCCAGGCGCATGCCGGCCTCAACGGTCACGGTCAGGTCGGCTGGTGTGTAGTCCATGATCCTGTTCAGGCGCTGGGTGGAGAGGATCAGGTCGGCGGCGCGTGGAGGGCCACCCAGGCCCATCTTTGTGCCGCCGCCGCGGGGGACAACGGCGAGACGCTGGTCAGCCGCCTCCTTGAGCGTCTCGGCCACCTCAACCAATGTAGCTGGCTGGGCCAGGAACCGGGGCCAGGCGCCGTCCACGGCGTAGGCTTCCCACTCGTCGGCGGCCAGCCCGCGCCAGTGGGCCGTACACACGGTGTCCGTCATCGTCTGCTCCTCCTCACCAGGTCATCTCAGCCAGGGGGCGGCCCTGCAACTCCACGCAGCGGCCCGGCGTGGGAAAGATCTTGCCGGGGTTGCACAGCTTGTGGGGGTCGAAGCTGGCCTTGACTGCCCGCATCAGGTCCAGGTCAGCGGGGCTAAACATGCGGTCAATCAGGTCGCGCTTCTCCACGCCGATGCCGTGCTCACCGCTCAGTGAGCCACCCACATCCAGGCAGACCTGCAGGATCTCCGCGCCGGCCTGCTTGACCTTCTCCAGGTCGCCGGGGCGGTCCGAGTCGAACAGGAAGTTGGGGTGCAGGTTGCCGTCCCCGGCGTGGAACAGGTTGACCACGAGCAGGTTGTAGCGCTCACCAGCGGCGTAGACGGCGCGCAGCACCTCGGGCAGCTTTGTGCGCGGCACCACGCCGTCCATCACGTAAAAGTTGGGGGCCAGGCGGCCCAGCGCGCCGGCGGCGCCCTTGCGTCCGGCCCACAGCAGTTTGCGCTCCGTTTCAGTCCGGGCCACCCGCACGTCACGGCTGCCGTTCTCCCGGCAGATAGCCATGATGATCTCCGTGGGCTCGTCCACGCCTTCGCGCAGGCCCTCCAGTTCGATCAGCAGCACGGCCCCCGCGTCCTCAGGGTAGCCGCAGTGCCAGGTCTGCTCAATCGCCCGGATGGCCATATTGTCCATCATCTCCAGCGCGGCGGGCAGCACGCCACGGGCGATGATCGCGCTGATCGTCGTGGTGGCGTCGTCCACCGTGTTGAACATGGCCAGAAAGGTCCGGACTGACTCGGGGCGGGGCAGCAGGCGCACAATGACCTTAGTCACGATACCCAGCGTGCCCTCCGAGCCGACCATCAGGCCGCGCACGTCGAAGCCAGGGCAGTCGGCCCCCTTACCGCCGAACCAGACCAGGTCGCCGCTGGGCAAGGCCACCTGCACGCCCAGCACGTGGTTTGTGGTTACGCCGTACAGAAGGGTGTGCGGCCCACCGGCGTTCTCAGCCACGTTGCCACCGATGGTGGACGATTTCTGACTTGAGGGGTCCGGGGCAAAAAACAGCTCGTCGTCAGCCACGGCCTCGCTGAGGTGCAGGTTGACCAGGCCCGGCTCGACCACGGCACAGCGGTTCTCCAGGTCCAGCTCGATAATGCTGTTCATTTTGGCCGTGGAGACCACAATGCCACCCTGATCGGCCACCGTGCCCCCACTGAGGCCGGTGCCAGCCCCGCGGGGCACGATAGGCGTGCCGGTACGGGCGGCTAGCCGCATGATCGCGGCGACCTGCTCGGGCGTTGTGGGGAAGACCACCGCGTCGCCGAATCCGGGGTCTACCCCCGCGTCATACGAGTAGGTCATGATGTCGTAGTCACTCGACAACACGTTCGTCTCGCCCACTATCGCCGTTAGCTCCCGGGCCAGCGCAGGCCGATCAATGATCATGGCATCCCTCTCCCCGTGTCCCGCAAGGCTTTTCTTGATGATAACAGACGGGGGCACGACGATAACAAGCGGCGCCGCGTTGGCCTCCCCTGAGGATGGCCGGGTTGAACCCGTGCGCGGTGCCAGCCGCTGGGCGCGCCACGTGGGCTTCCACAACACCGCCGAGCAGTGGCATACCAGTTGAACCTACACCCAGCTAGCGGGCGGATCACCTCCAGTCAAGGCTGCACTGGGCCAGCGACGCGGCATAGTGGCCCATGTTTTCAGAGGTCAGCGAGGATTGCTTACACATGTCAGTTCCGCGCAAGGGGGCATAGCCCTTCACAGGGACGTACTGTTTGCCGATTATGCTACAAAGGCCTTAAAATGGCCCATGCGCCTCTCGATTATAGCAAGCGTTCCGGCCGTGGATAGGATCAACAGCCAACTGGGTAGCCACGCGAGGTAACCAATGGCTCCATCCTTGATTGATGCCGTAGGCCAGGCAGTCATCGCCACTGATCGTGCCGGGCATATCACCTATTGGAACCAGGCAGCGGAACACCTGTACGGCTGGACGGCAGCTGAGGTGATGGGCTTGCCTATCCTGGAGGTGACCTGCTCCCAGCCGACGCGTGAGCAAGCTGAAGCCATTCTGGAGTGCCTGCGCGGCGGCCAGGCCTGGACAGGTGAGTTCCTGGTACAGCGGCGCGACGGCGCCGTGTTCCCTTCGCTGGTCACCGACACGCCAATCTTCGATGAGACAGGGACTGTGGTAGGCATGGTCGGTGTCTCCAGCGACATCACGGCTCTTAAAAGGGTTGAGGAGGCGCTACGGCAGAGTGAGGCGCGCTACCGCCGCATCATCGAAACGTCTCAGGAGGGCATCTGGGTGATTGACCCAGATCAGCGCACCGTCTTTGCTAACCAGAAGTTGGCCGATATGCTCGGTTACGACCTGGACGAGATGCAGGGGCGTGAGCTGCGCTCCTTCCTGGATGAGGGGGAGTGGGGCCCAGCCGACGAACGCCTGGAACGACGCCAGACCGGCGTTGTCGAGCAGCACGACGTGCGCTACCGGTGCAAGGATGGCACGACGCTGTGGGTGATCCTCTCGGCCAACCCTCTCTACGATGATCAGGGACGCTACGCCGGGGCGCTGGCCATGCTGACCGATATCACGGCGCGCAAGCACATTGAGGAGAGCCTGAGCAGGGCTCATCGGGCGATGGCCGCGATCAGCGGTTGCCATCGGGCCATGGTGCGGGCCACCTCTGAAGCGGACCTGGTTCAGCAGGTCTGTCAGACTATTGTGGATGTGGGCGGTTACCGTCTCGCCTGGGTTGGTGTGCCCGAGGAGGACGCGGCCAAGGCGGTGCGCCTGATCGCGCGGGCCGGCTCCGACACGGCCTACCTGGACAATATCACGATCACCTGGGACGAGGGTACAGCGCATGGGAACGGCCCGGCCGGCAGGGCGATACGCAGTGGTCGCCCCTGGGTGATCCAGAAAGCGTCTACCGATCCCTTATTTGTGGCCTGGCGGCAGGCAAACGCCGCGTATGGTTTTGCCTCAGTGATCGCTCTCCCCCTGATCGGTGGCGGTCGGACACTTGGCGTGCTGGCCCTCTACGCCCGTGAGGCGGATGCGTTTGACCAGGCCGAGAAGGACTTGCTGATTGAACTTGCCGAAGACCTGGGTTTTGGCATCGCCGCCTTGCGCGCGGAGACGGAGCGTGCGTGGGCGGCGGCGGCGCTCCAGGGCAACGAGCAGCGCTTCCGCGCCCTCACGGAGCACGGTCGTGATCTGGTGTCCATTATGGATAGCCAGGGCCGCTTCCGCTACGTCAGTCCCGCCTACACCCGGCTGCTGGGCTATACCCCCGAGCAGTTGTTAGGGCAGTCCGGCTCCATGATCTTGGACCCAGCGGATCGTCTAGCCTTGAGCAAGGCCGTCTCCGAGGATGCCGCCATGGGGGCCACAACCCGGCCACTACACGCCCGTGTGCGCCATGCCGATGGCTCCTGGCGTGTGCTTGAGTTGACGGTGACCAATCTCCTGGACGACCCCATCGTGGCTGGCTACATCTATAACTGCCACGACATCACCGAACGCAAGCGGGCGGACGACGCCTTGCGGGAGAGCGAGGAACGATACAGGCGCATCGTCGAGACGGCCCAGGAGGGCATCTGGCAGGTTGATGCGACGGGACAGACGACCTACATCAATAAGCGCATGGCCGATCTGCTGGGACATACCATTGACGAAGTCTACCAGGCCCCCGCGTTGGATTTCGTGGACGACGCCTACCGGGAGATGGTCCGGGAGGTCACGACATGGCGTCATGGCAGCGCCACGGCCCACTTCGATATCAGGTACCACCATCGCAGTGGTGTGGCCGTGTGGGGCCAAGTCTCAGCCAACCCGCTCTACGATAAGCAGGGCCAGTTTCTGGGCACACTGGCCATGGTGACCGACATCACGCAGCGCAAGCAAGCTGAGGAGGCCCTGCGTCACCAGGCTCTGCACGATGCGCTGACCGGTCTGCCCAACCGCACGCTGCTGCGGGATCGCCTGGAACAGGCCCTATTAGTCGCCCGGCGCAACGCCACCTCGGTGGCCCTGCTGCTGCTTGACCTGGATCGTTTTAAGGAGGTCAACGACGCCTTTGGTCACCACCATGGTGATCAGTTGCTCCAGCAAGCCGCGCACCGGCTCCAGCAAGCCGTGCGCGGCAGCGACACGGTCGCTCGATTGGGCGGCGACGAGTTCGCCATCGTGCTGCCAGCGACCGATGATCATGGCGCTCTGCAAGCTGTGCATACGCTTGCGGCGGCGTTAGGCGAGCCGACGGCCATCGGTGGGCGCCTGCTCACGATGAACGGGAGCATCGGTATCGCCGTCTACCCCAACCATGGCGACACGGGAGATACCCTGCTCCGCCACGCCGATGTGGCCATGTATGTGGCCAAGCGCCGGGGCGAGGCCAGTGCCGTGTACGCGCCAGCGGACGACGCCTACACTCCCGAGCGCATGGAGATGGTGGCGGAGCTGCGCCAGGCTATCAGCGATGGGGGCCTGCAGCTGTACTACCAGCCCAAGGCGGCGCTGTCGGGGCACTTGGTTGGCGCTGAGGCGCTGGTGCGTTGGCCACACTCTCGCCACGGCCTGCTTGGCCCCGATCACTTCATTCCATTAGCCGAGCAGACTGGGCTGATTGGCCCTCTGACCATGTGGGTCATTGAGGAGGCGATGCGACAAGGGCGCCTGTGGCGGCAGGGTCGCCTGACTATAGCCATCGCGGTGAACCTCTCGACGGCAAACCTGCGTGATCGCGCCCTGCCGGAGGCTATCGCCAGGTTGCTCGGCGTGTATGACCTGCCCGCGAATTGCCTGCGTGTTGAAGTGACGGAGAGCACTTTGATGGCCGACACAACCTGCGCGCGGGACGTGCTGGGGCGCATTGGGGAGTTGGGCATCGGTGTGTCGGTAGATGACTTTGGCACCGGCTATTCATCGTTGGCCTACCTGAAAAAACTGCCCGTGGATGAGCTCAAGATAGACAAGTCGTTTGTGCAGGACATGTTGAAGAACCCCGCTGACGGGTCTATTGTGGCCTCCAAGATCAGCCTGGCCCATAGCCTGGGCCTTCGTGTCGTCGCCGAAGGCGTGGAAGACAGCCCAACATGGCACACGCTGGCCCGGTTGGGCTGTGACATCGCGCAAGGCTACTATCTAGGCCGACCCATGCCGGCGGCTGAAATGGCAGCCTGGGCGCGCGGTCGCGGCGCTGGCTGACCGACTCGCTGAGACGCTGACGATAGTCAGGACCATCGGTGGCTCGGGTTTGCGCGCTGGCCGGGCCTGAGGACCACTCAACGCAGCGGGTAGCCAGCGGTCACAAGATCCTTAATCAAGTCCCACGCCGCGTCAGGGTGGGCGCTGGCCTTGCTGATGGAGTAGCCGATACCCCCTCTGGGCACGGCGTAGACCTTACCGCCTAGCGTAAAGGAGGCTAGCTTTGAGCGGTCAAGCACAAGGTGACTGCTGACCAGCCGCGCGGTGAGGTCTTGCATGCCGCCCCGTGAGGCGTATTGGGTAAACTGTGGATCAGTGATAAAGAAGACATCGGGCGCGCTCTGCGCCCCGAACATGATGATCAGCTTCTGGTAGTACGCTGCTCCGTATGGCGTGTACGATGCTGAGACATCAATGTCCTTGTGATCCTTACGAAACTGGGCCAGCGCCCGAGTGAGCGCCGCCCGGTTGTACGACATATCACTCCAGTACATGAACGTGATTGATGGTCTGCCCGGCTCACCGCAGCCGCCGAGGACGGCGCTGAGCGCGAGCAGCGCCACCGCCGCCGAGAACCGATACCCGCGCATGAACCCTCACTATCCCTTTACTGGCCACCTTGATGGCGGTCGCGAACGACCAACGCGCTACGGCGCCGCTTCTAGTGTAGTACGATAGCCCGTAACGCGCCCACTTGCCTGTGCGGCGCTCTGCCGGTACTATGATGGCACGGATAGCCAGCATTTAGGGAGCGCGAGCCGCCGCTGATCGTGCCCCTGGTCCCCCTGGCCTATGGAGGGAGGAGAGCGATGGACCAGCCTGACGACTCGCGCGACTATTTTCGGGCGCTGTATACGGTGGCCCAAGCGGCGGTTTCAAGCATAGAGCTGGAAGAGGTGTTGACCAATATCGCCCGCAGTGTGGCCGAGGCGCTGCACGTGAAGGCGTGCGCGTTGCGCCTGTTGGGTGGCGATCACGATACCCTGGGTATGCGCGTTGCCTTTGGCCTCAGTGAACGTTATCTGGCCAAGGGGCCAGTAGACGTGGGTCACAGCCCGCTGGACCGCGAGGCGCTGAGTGGCCACCCCGTTGTGGTGGACGACGTGCGGGTTGACCCCCGGTTTCAATACCGCGACGAGGCCAGGCAGGAAGGCCTTGTCTCCGTGCTGTGCGTGCCCCTCTCGGCGAGGGGCCAACCCATCGGCGTGCTGCGCGCCTACACCGGCGAGAGCCATCAGTTTAGCGAACGCGACGTTGAGTTCGTGCAGGCGCTGGCCGACCTCGCCGCACTGGCCATCGTCAACGCCCGGCTCTATGAGGCCAGCAGACAGGAGTTTCAGACCACTATGGACCTCCTGTGGGGCCAAAGCTGACGCTGGTACAGGTGAGTTGAGCTAGCCTAACGTTTTACTCACCCCCCGCGCCCAGGGCAGACTGGGCATGGGGGCACCCAGTCTGCCAGGAAATGTGCGCCGTAGCATCATTTGGCTGACAGGACTCGGTGGCGCGCTTCCGGCGCCCTGGGGCCTGAGTGTGCTACTGAGATTAGGAGTTGTGGGCAGGGCGGCCAACAGGCCGCCCTGGGCCCAGGAGCGTGCTAGTGGTCTGTCAATTGTCATGTGATACGTTGATGGCCTCAGGCAGAGTCTTCGGGCAACGTGTCAAAAAGGGCTTGACGAACCACTAGGGGCCGTAGGCGGTCAACTTGCCGTCGCCATCGGTGATGTAGAGGACGCCGTTGACCACGATAGGGCTTTGCCAGTGGATCCCGCCGATAGTGTCCTGCCACAGCAGGGCGCCGGTATAGGGGTCGAGGGCACGGATCGTGTTGCCACCGGCATAGTAGAGCACATAGCCAGCCATGATCGGCGAGGCCCCACCGGTTCCACTTTGCCACATCGTCTGTAGGATGGGCACAGTGCCCGCGCCCAACTGGACCCTCAGCGCCGAGATACCATTGTCGTTGGTTACCCACACCCAGGTGCGGCCAGTGAGCGGGTTTGTCCACGCCGCTGGCGCGGTGAGCACCTCGCCGCCCTGAGGCACGCTAATTACGGGGCCGACCTCGCCACCGGTATGACCAGGCCCGCCCTGACCGCTCAGGTTGTCCCGGTTGATCAGGCGTAGCTTGGCGTCCTTGCCACCCTGTAAGGCCAGGTGAGCCACCGTGCTCCCCGGCGGCCCGGACAGCAGAACAGGGGCGGTGCTGCCCAGGTCGGCGTCCGTGTCCTCCAGTTGCTGATAGTTGACCGGGGTATAGCTATCCAGCGGGCTGCCACCGGCCCCCGTGCCATTGGCATGCAGCGCAAGCACGGAATCACCCCAGCCGTAGGCGGCGGGGTTGTAGTTGCCGTTGCCCATGGCCAGGTAGATCCTGTCCGTGGTGGCGTCGTAGACCACACCGGCCCGCGCCCACACCGCCGTCTGCACTTGCGGGCAGTCAGGTGTACCGGGTTGCTCCACGAAATGCACGTCCACCTGGTTACTGCAGGCCACATTGAAGACGTGCTGGCTGCCGTCGGCCAGGTTGATCGTGGTGACATGGCCCTGATAATCGCCCCGGTCGCCCGGGTAGCCGCCGTTGGTCACATAGAGGTAACGAGCGCCGCCGCGCGTGGTGGCCACGGTCAGCGCGGAGGAGCCTTTCTCATCATAGGGCTTGCGGGTGGCCAACTCCGGCCAGCCGCCGCCGGTCACTTCCGCGCCAGTGGCCACCGCGTACTTGTGGACGTATCCATCAAGGCCATAGCTGTACACATGGGCGCGGTCGGGGTCCGCCGCGGGCGACGAGGTGGTGTAGCAGGGTGTGCCCCCGTTGTTGATGGTGCAGCCAGCGGCGCTGGCCCCATTGATCCATAGCTGAGCGCCCGTGTGGGCGTCCAGGGCCACGATATGGCCGTCCTTTGTGGTAACGAATAGGGTATCATGGGCAGCGCCATTGACCACTACGTTAAACAGGTAAGCTGGCGCACCGTCGGCCACGCTGGGCAGGGCCACCTGAAACAGCCGGTGCAGGCGAGCCACGTTTGTGCGCGTGATCGTCGTCTCCTGCGTGTTGACTCCGCCGTGCCGGGCGTTCAGGTCGAACTGCGGCCAATCCAGGCCGCCGACCGCCGCTGTTGAGTGACCAACCGGCAGGACTGCCCCCGCCAGTACGAGAGCCAATGCGCTGACAACCAGAAAACGGGTCACCCGTTGGGACCCCCGTCCCCGATAGCGTACAATGCTCGGCGCCACTGTTCTATCCTTTCACCAGGCTCGCTTATGAGGCGGACGCGCCTCGCCTTTACCGGAGTATGGCATATGCGTCTATCACATGTTCATGGTGAGAAGACCCCCTCCGCGGCGCTGTTGCGGGGAGCGGCGGCGCCCGATCAGGCGGGCGGGGGCCTACCTCTGTTGACCGGCCTCCGTCGCCACGGGGGTAGCGCGCTCATCCTCGGCGGCCGCGGAAAGGGCGCGCCATACTTGGGCCAGCGTATGTTGCTCGGTCACGACCGGGGTGATGGCGTCAAGGGGCAGGGCGAACAGCGAGGGCTGCTCGGAGAAGAGGGAGGCGAAGGCCTCGGCGGAGACGGCCCTGGCTAGCCGCTGGGCGAACGTATCGGAGAGCTTAGCCACGTATGCCTCGGCGTCATAGTCGGAGGCCGCCTCCTGCAGCAGCTTCTTGCGTCCGCGAGTGGCCTGGTAGTAGGAGATACGCTGGCCGGGCTGCCAGGCGCGCCCGGCGGCCAGCATCACCTCATAGGCCTCCTCCTTGCGCTTGCTCTGGCGATAGGTCTCCGCGGATTTTGTCAGTTGCATGTTGACGCAGACCTCCTCCACGGGGACCTCGTGGGCGCGCAGGCGGGCGATGGTATCCAGGTAGAGACCGCGGGCCTCGACCATGCGGCCCTCCATAATCAGGGGCAGCACGGCGCGGAAGAAGCGTTCGCCGTAGAACTCACTGCGGCTGGAACGGAACGAGGCTCCCTTGACCAGTAGCGACCCATCGTAGCCGAGCAGCGCGTAGTTCTTCTCCATGTAGGAGTACATGGTGCGCCAGCGGCCATCGTGCTCAATGGTGATGCCTGGGGGCAGCGTGTCGCTGACCTGGCGCACCAGGTCCAGTTCCTGCTCAACGGCCCACTCTCCAGGCACGCTGAAGTAGACGCCATCGGTATCGGCCTCAATCAAGCGCACCCCGCGCTGCTCAAAGAGGTGTAGCATCTGGAACAGGATCTCGCGGCCTTTGGCGGTAATCCGGGAGGCGGCCTCGATATCGGCGAACAGGTTGATCGGGTTGCCCAGTGAGCCGTAGAACGAGTTGATCAGGATCTTGATCGCCCCCTGCAGGGCGTCGTGATAGGAGCGCTGGGGGTCGTCGTGGGCCAGCCCGCGGGCCAGCGCCTTGTGGCGCAGCCGCTCATCCATCAGGTAGTCCAGCAGGGTCAGGATGGCGTTCATCGCCGCGTCGGAGCGGGCGGTGATCCGATACACGCGCATGATGGAGGGATACAGCGAGGCGATGTCGGCCTTGACCACATGGGAAAGCATGCCACTGGCAAACAGGGCCGTGGCCCCGCCCTCGTAGGGCTGGCCCGGGTCGCCGGCAGGCACCGACTGGCCGGCGGTAACATAGGCGCGCACCAGCAGCGGCTCGATCAGGCCTTGGCCGGTGCCCGATGTGGCGATGCGCTCGTACGATTTGGGCACCATGGAGGCCAGCATGAAGGTGGCTCCCAGCAGCTTGCGCGAGAGCCCATCCACCTCGGCCACATCATCCAGGGCGTAGCGGCGGACGCGCTGGGGATCATGACGGAAGACGGCGGCGATCTCCGGCCCCTCGACATACTCTCGATCCTCCTTATTGAGGCCAAAGTAGCGGGCGGCGTGCTTCAGGCCATGGCGGCGCATATCGCGGGCCACCGCGTCGTAGCGTTTAACCGCGTGGAGCGTATCAATGATCTCCCGGCCGGTCAGCGTGTAGCGGGTAAACCCCTCGCTGAGCGCGCCCACCTTGAGCGAATCGGGGTGGGAGGAGAACTCGCCGGCGTCACGGCCCAGCGTGAGGGGAACCCCATGGACGGCGGCGCGGGCGACAAGGAAGGGGATATCGAAGCCAAAGATATTGTGGTTCTCCAGCACATCGGGGTCGCGGTCGCGTAGCAGGGTCACAAAGCCGCGCAGCAGGTCGGCCTCGTCGGCGAAGGTGTCGGTATCCAGCACCAACTCAAGGCCGCGGTTGTCGCGCAGGGAGATCATAAAGATCTCGCCGCGTTGGGGATCCAAGTCAGTGGTTTCAAGGTCGAACTGCAGGCGATGCACATCATCGTAGGCCATGCCCTTGAAGTAGGTGCGACCACTGGAGGTGAGGTACTGCTCTACTAGCGGCCGCACATGCGCCTCGCCACGCATCTCGCGCAGCGAACTGATCCGGGCGCCGTGCCGCTGATTGTAGCCCTCGGTGAGCAGACGGGTCACCTCGGCCATGGAGCGGGTGTACACCGTGTAGCGGTAGGGGTTGGGGCCGGCCAGCTCACGATAGGCCGCCAGCGCGCCCTCGGGGTAGGGCATCCCCGGCCGGGCCGGCTGTAGGCGGGCGCCCAGAGGGGCCAGCACGTCGGGCGATGTGGCCAGGAACCAGGGCAGGAAGCGGTCGGTCTCCATGACCACCTGATCGGGGCCGCCCTGAGAGGAGCGCACGCGCCGCCACAGGCGCACCGTGCCATCATTGCCTACAGCTACGGAGACGATGCCCGGCAGGGCGTCGCGGCCCATAATCAGATCCTGGGCCAACCCTGAGTCGGCCGCGGCGGCCGCCCACGGAGCGGGCTCCTGTATCACGGTCATTGGCCCTCCCTTACAGACACTCCTCTCATATTTTAGCGGCCCCAGCGGGTATGTGGTACGGGCGCTTCCTCAAAGCGCCGCAGGGCAGGATTCCACGGCGCATCTCACGCTGCCGTGGGCGGAAGGGGCATGGGTCAGCGGCCGGGGTAGTGACGCAGGCGTTCCTCCACGGCGGCGGCAGTGGGAATGCTCTCCGCGCCGGGCGCTTCCACCACAAAGGACGCGGCCACACTGGCGAAAGCCCCGGCCGCTTGCAGGTCGCCGGTAGCTTGATAGCGGACCAGGAAGGCGGCGGCGAACACATCGCCGGCCCCCGTGGGATCCACCTCCCGCGTGGGGTAGGCTGGGAACCGCCAGGTTGAGGCGCCCTGGTACACAGTGGCCCCCTGGTTACCGTGGGTGACCGCCACGACATCACACTTCTCGCGGCAGGCCGCGCTAACGGCGGCGTCGCGCTCGATATCTTCCTCGCTGAACACGAGCACTGGCATGGCCGGGATCAGGTCAGCCGCGGCCTGACCGCGGGCGGCATGCACGCGCCCCGCCGCGTCCCAGGCGCGCAGCCAGCCCTGTGGGGTAGCGCCGCGCAACGCCTGGGGGAACACCGCGCTATCCAGCAGATCGCGGGCGACCTCATCGCAGACGGGGCCGAAGTGGACGATACCCGCGTTGGCCCAGGGGGCCGGCACATCGGCGACTCCCAGGCTCAGGGCGCGGGCGCGCAAGAACTGGCGGCGGTGACCATCATGATAGATATTCTCGAAGGTAGATGGCGCGTCGGCGGGGAGGTTATGCACGCTGATGCCCTCACGATGCAGGGCCAGGCCCTTGATGTAGGCTGCGGGCGCGCTGGTGATGATGGCAGTCCGCAGGCCCAGGCGAACGGCGGTACGGGCAGCGAAGAGGGCAGTGCCACCCGGAACAGCGCCGCCGGGCACGACATCGGCGGTGATATGGCCGATGACCAGGTACTCAGGCGCGGCCTCAACGCCAGGGACTACTGGCGTGGTTGTCACGCCTTGGGCGCGATAACCACGCGGCGGTACGGTTCATCACCGATGCTATGCGTGCTCACATCAGGGCTGTTCTGCAGAGTCAGATGGACGATGCGCCGCTCACGGGCCGGCATGTAGTCGAGGGTGACCTCACGGTGGCCGCGGCGTACCCGGTCGGCCTGGCGCTCAGCCAGCGAACGCAGGGCATCCTCGCGCCGGGCGCGATAGCCCTCTACATCCACCACGATCTTGCTCCAATGCCGGGTGCGGCGGCCCACGATCACATTAACCAGGTACTGCAGCGAACTGAGCGTGTCGCCGTGCCGGCCGATGAGCAAGCCCAGGTTCTCGCCGCTGATATCTAGCGTAATCGGCTGGGTGGTGGAGCGTACGCGCACCTCGGCGGGCATCTCCATGCGGGTCAACAGCTCTTGCAGCACTTCAGCGGCCACGGCGGCCACCTCGGCGGCGCGGGCAGTGCTCACCGGCCCCGAGCGATCCTCACCAGCCTCACCGGCCAGGGTCAGGTCGTCGTCGAACTCCGCGCGCAGGGCGGTGGTGGTCTCCTCTTCATCCGAGGCATGGCGCGCCTCCAGTGATGATGGCGCCTCAGCGGGGGGGCGCGGGCGGGGGGTGACGGGTGGCGCGCTTCTTGGCGGCTCAGGGGCTTGAACAGCAGGCGCTGGTGGCGTCTGGGTGCGGGTGAGCACCGCCTTGGGCACCGCCAGAATACGCGCCGCCTCCGCGCCCATGCCCAGAAAGCCGCGTGACCCCTCGTTGATCACCGTGATGTCCAGTTCCTCACGGGAGAGGCCCATCTGCTGCTCAGCCTCAGCTATGGCCTCGTTGACAGTCTTCGCGCTGATCGTCAGGCTCTGCCTCTGCCGCTCGTCCATCCTACTTTCTCACTCCTTTAGTGGATGTCCCGGACCTCCGTGATGGCCCCTGCCGTGGCCCACGCGGTCGGGGACCGCCTGCCGTGCGCCCGTTAGAGGGTGGGGGGGCACCGTCGTCGGAGCTACCGCCCCTGGGCTGGACAACGCTCTGGCCATCAACAAAGGTGGGACGTAGCGCTTCACGGCGCGGGAGGGCCGCTGGCCCTGGCCGCTCCGCCCGTGGTTTCGGCTGAGGGTCAGTCCGCGTGACGTTTTTAGGGTCGCGCGGCGGGGCGGGGGGCCCTCCCAGGAAGGGGGGCAGCTTGCCCGCGCCCAGAATGGGCAACTGGCCCCACGGGCCGTTAGGTGACGAGCGATTGACCGAATACTGCAGGGCAATACTGAACAGCGTCGAGACGACCCAGTACAGCGCCAGACCTGATTGATATTGCCAGGCGAAGAAGACGATCATCAGCGGCATGAACTGCATAATCTGGTTCATCTGCTGCTGCTGAGCGTCGGTGCTGGGCTGCATCATCATCTTAGTCTGGATCCACTGGGTGACGCCGGCCACGATCGGTAAGACGTGGAACGGGTCGGGGTGGCCCAGGTTGGGCAGCCATAGAAACGAGCTATGGTAGATGTTGTGGGCGCCCTGTGCCGCGAACACTTTTGTGCAGATGGCCCCAGGATGATCAAAGCAGTTGTTGGAGATGGAACTGAGGGCGTTGAACAGGCCCCACAGCACGGGCAACTGGATCAGCAGGGGCAGGCAGCCAGCCATGGGGTTGACCTTGTGATCCTTGTAGAGCGCCATGGTGGCCTGGGTCAGCTGTTGGCGATCCTTGCCATGGACCTTTTGTAGTTCCTTGAGCTTGGGTTGCAGAGCGGACATAGCCCGCGCCGAACGCAGCTGCGCCAGATTAAGCGGTGAGATGGCTAGCCGAACAAGGATTGTAAACAGAATGATACTGAGCCCATAGTTATTGGTCAGATGGGTAATGCCCACCAGGATCTGTTCCAGGGGTTTAGCGATGAAGTCCAGGGGCACGGAGCCCTCCTTAGAAGATGTGGATCTCGCGTGTGGTCAGACGAGTGGATCGTAGCCGCCAGGATGCCAGGGGTGGCAACGGCACAGGCGCGCCGCCGCAAGCCAGCCACCGCGCAGGGGACCGTAGCGGGCCACGGCTTGCGCGCTATAATCGGAGCAGGTCGGGTAGAAGCGGCACGATGGCGGCAAGAACGGTGAGATAGCCCGCTGGTAGAGGCGGATCACGCTAACCATGGTCCAGGTAACCATGACTCCCCTCCTAGTTCCTTCCAGATAGTCACCTACCAGCTACGTCCCATGGAGTCCCGTCTCCGTATGTAGTAAACGGGCGCGGCGCAACGTTGAGGACAGGGCAACCGCGAGGTCCTGAAACGAGGCGTCGGCCAGTGCTGGTCGCGCTATGATCACGATGTCATAGTTGGGGGATAGGTTGGGCAGGAGACCCGCGACTACGGCGCGGAGGCGACGCTTGACCAGATTGCGCACGACGGCGCCGCCTACCCGTTTGCTTACTGAGAAGCCCACGCGCGTCGGGGCCTCCTGATCGGCAGTACTGACCCCGGTAGGCGTGCTCACCACAACAAGCAAGGCATGGTTGCACGCCCGGCCCTGTCGGCGCACACGGGCGAACCCCCGCGCATCGCTCAGGCGTCGAGAACGGGCCAGCATGCGCTGCTAGACGGTGAGCCGATGACGGCCCTTTAGGCGGCGCGCCTTGATCACATTGCGGCCTCCGGGGCTGGCCATGCGCTTGAGAAAGCCATGGGTGCGCTTGCGCGGGATGCGTTTGGGTTGCCACGTGCGTTTCATGAGGTGATTCGCGTACCTTTCTGGAATAACAATGCGCTGACCAGGGCGCGGGAAGACACAAGCCAACGCCGCAATGAGCCAGGCTAGACCTACAGCCGTCTCATCAGTATAGCAGAGGTGGGCAAGGCCGTGGAGATTATACTGTGCCAGCGCGTGGCTGTCAACGCTGCTTGACGACTCTCGGGCCAACCGGGTACCCTGTGAGCATCGGTGAGTGTGGAGTTAGGGGCGGTTGAAGCCAGTCACGTGGCCGACGCGGGGCCGGTGGCTATGTGGCCGGGGAGAGGATGTTCAGGGGCTATGCAGCAGAGTAGCAGCGGTGTGCTAGTCAGCCTGATCATGATTATTGCCCTGGCCGCGGCTTTCGCTCTGGGTATCCGTTACCTTGGCTCTGGTTTAACCGCGGCGGCCTTGCCGGCCCCCACGGCTACTGTCCGGGCAGCCACCGTGGTTGGCCCCAGTGGACCAGGTCCGCGCAGTGGCTCCTCAGGACAATCCGGGGGCAGTCGCGGCACCCCCACGCCTCTCACGATCCCGACGCCGCGCCCCCGTCCCACCGTCGCCCCACCACCCCAGGTCAAGGTGACCATGGCTACCAGCCTGGGCGCGGGCGAAACGGCGGCGACCCCGGCCAGCGCGTTTCCGGCATCGCTCCCTCAGGTCTACTGTGTGGCCACGTTCCGCAAGATAACCCCCACCGATCAAGTGATCGTACGCTTTATGAGCCGGGATCAGAACATCAAGATCTGGGCCGCTACCCAGACGGATTTCAAGCCGCCTATCTCCGTGCCCTCTACGGACGCGTCGCGGGCGATCTATCTCAGCGGGCCGTTCAACCCTGGTAAATACAGTTGCGATGTGCTGTTGAACGGTAAGATGGCGGGTAGCGCCCCCTATACCATGCGCTAGTGGATCGTCCCGGTGATAGGTGGCCTTAGACCGCCTCAGGCCATAGACGACCGCGGGGGTCGCTCAATGGTCATACATCAACGAGACAGCCAGCTAGGCGCGGATACCCTGAGTGAGAGCCGTGCCGTTACCTCCACGGTATAGCCAGAGCAGCGCCGGCAGCGGTCCGGATGTGCTGCCTCAAGGCGGCGGCCTCTTTTCACGTGTCCAGCGATGCGTAGGCCCACTGAATTTCCAGGGTTCTACCCGATACATCCACAGCATAGCCATGGCGGCGGTCCAGGATGGGCCGGCGCCGGGAGGTCAGGACAGGCGAAAGGAGACACGGATATGGCGGCGCGACAGGCAGAGCAGGGCCAGGTGGTACTCCGGCGGGCGCGGGCAGCGGAGCCTGGAGGAGCCGAACCCGCGCATGGGGGAGTCGCGTTGCTTGATGCCCCGATGGTCTTGCTCGATCCGGTTGTTCAGGTACCAGCTGGCGCCATGCTGCACGTCGGGGCCGGGCGTCTCGCGTATTGCACGGGGGTAGGAGTCGTGGCCATCGGTGGTCACCTTTGGATGCCCAGATCTGGTGTTAGTCGCCCCATGTGCCGATGAGTAGCTGGGCGCCGGTTAGCGGATGTTTTGGAGCACCTTCTGACGTGGGGCAGCCCCGGCGAGCCGGGGCGTGGGACGTGGCATCAGATGGTGCGCGCCCCATTGACGGCCAGATAGACTGAGTAGAGCGATGTGGTGGCGCAGATGAACAGGCGGTTGCGTTTGGGTCCGCCGAAAACCACGTTGGCCACTGGCTCGGGCACGCGGACCTTGCCCAGCAGGGTCCCATCAGGGTGGTAGCAGTGGACGCCGTCGCCCGCGCTGGTCCAAATCCGCCCGGCGTCGTCCAGCCTGAAGCCATCAAACATGCCGGCGGTACAGGTGGCAAACACATCGCCACCGGAGAGGGCGCCGTCGGCGGCCACGGAGAAAACGCGCAGGTGACGGGGGCCGTCAGGCACATGGCTGGCTCCGGTGTCGGCGATATAGAGGCGTTGTTCGTCGGGTGAGAATGCAAGGCCGTTGGGCCGTACGAAATCGGCGGCGGCAATATGGCAGACGCCGTCCTGGGGGTCCACCCGGTAGACGTGGCAGGCCCCGATCTCGCTCTCCGCGCGGTGGCCCTCGTAGTCGCTATCTATGCCGTAGGCCGGGTCGGTAAACCACATCATCCCGTTGGAGCGCTCCACCACATCGTTGGGGCTATTGAGGCGCTTGCCCTGGTAGCGGTCGGCGATCACGGTGATTGAGCCATCGTGCTCGGTGCGGGTGACCCGCCGGTGGCCGTGCTCACAGGTGATCAGGCGGCCCGCCCGGTCCACCGTGTTGCCGTTGGCGTAGCCGGAGGGGTGGCGAAAGACGCTGACGGCCCCGCTCTGCTCGTCCCAGCGCAGCATGCGGTCGTTGGGGATGTCGCTCCACACCAGATAGCGGCCAGCGGGCACGTAGGCGGGGCCTTCGGCCCAGCGGCAGCCCGTGTACAGGTGATCAAGCCGCGCGCTGGTCTTGATGCAGGCATTGAACCGCTCGTCCAGTACCTCAAAGATAGTGTTTGCTTGCTCTGCCATCGTGACCCCTCTCTCCCTACCGATCAGCGACCTACCGTTTATCGCCCAGCGACCTACCGTTCGGTCGGCTCCCACGCCGGGTCGTGCCGGGCTGCCCGCCTGGCGCTCGTGAGAAAGGATAGCACCCTTGGGTGCCCTCGTGAGCGAACTGGCTGGCGTGTCAGATGGTCTGGCGCCTGCTACAGGGCTATGGTAGACTAGCGGCGGCACATCCTGTTCAGGGTGGCCGCCGAAGAGATCTTCTCAGCCGCTAACTAGGCGGTTTGGCTGCCCTAGCCGCCTGCCAGAACTCACGTGCTCACGTGAGTGATCCGTGTAGAGGGCAGCCCTTTTGTAGTCGTCTACAACGGGACTGTCCCTGCTGGCGGCGTGCCTTCACGGCAGAGCCCTGCCGCCAACACTGTTGTGGGAGCGATCATATGGCGCTCAATCAACCCAGCTCAGCCAGCCGTTAGCCCTGGCGCTCTCTCTGGCCGACCGGTACGCCGGCCCGTTTGCCCGCGCCTGCCCCCAGCTCATGAGTCCACGGCGCCAGACAGGCACGGAGCATATAACGGCATGTAGCTCACCGTCGCCGAGTAGGCCGCCACGGCGCCACAGCCACGGAGGACACCATGATTATTGATGGTCACCTGGACCTGGCGATGAACGCCCTGATAGGTAAACGCGATTTGCGGCAAGATGTAGCCACGCTGCGCGCCCGCGAGGCGGGTGGAGCCGCCGGCCTGGGCACGGCCATGGTGGCCTTCCCAGAGATGCGCGCGTGCCGGATGGCCGTCAGCTGCGCCACGCTGATCGCCCGCGTCGCCGACGATGGGGCCACGATCAGCTACCCAACCCAGGAGGTCGCCTGTGCCAGCGCCCGCGGCCAACTGGCCTACTACCGCCTGCTGGAGCAGGCCGGCGTTGTGCGCGTGCTGGACACCGTGGCCGCGCTCGACGCGCACCTGGCCGCCTGGCAGGCCGCGACTCCAGGAGGCGCCGACGCGCCACCGTTGGGCCTGATCATCGCCATGGAGGGGGCCGACCCGATCCTCAGTCCCCACGATGCGACGATATGGTGGCGCGATGGCTTGCGGGTGGTCAGCCTGGCCCACTATGGGCTGAGCGCTTATGCCCATGGCACGGGTACCGCCGGTGGGTTGACTGCCGCCGGGCGCCGCCTGCTGCCGGCGCTGGAGCAGGCGGGCATGATTCTGGACGTGACCCACCTGGCCGACCAGGCGTGGTATGAGGCGCTGGATCTGTTTACCGGCCCGGTGATGGCCAGCCACTCCAACTGCCGGGCGCTCGTGCCGGGCGACCGGCAGTCCGATGACACAGCCCTGCGCCGCCTGATCGCCCGCGACGGCGTGGTTGGCGCCGCCCTGGACGCCTGGATGCTCACGCCGGGCTGGGTCAAGGGCGTCACAACGAACTCGGCGGTCGGCCTGGCGGCGGTGGCCGACCATATTGATCATGTGTGCCAACTTGCCGGCGATGCGCGCCACGCGGCGATTGGCTCCGACCTTGATGGCGGCTACGGCTGGGAGCAATGCCCCCACGACCTCGCCTCGATTGCTGGCTTGCCCTACCTGGGCGACCTACTGCGCGGCCGGGGATACAGTGAGCGCGATGTGCAGGGCATCCTGTGGCGTAACTGGGCGGATCTCTTTCGCGCGGCGTGGAGCCGCCCCACGGCCTAGCGCCAACTCAGACGTGGCGCCTTGCCTGAAGTCGGCCTGACCTCAATAGCTACGCTGAAGACGCCATGCCCACATACAACGCGGTCTGCTCCCACACCGACCGACAGCGGGATCCGACTGCCGAAAGTGCCCTACTCCGCGGGCAGGGGGGCAGCCCGGCGGGCGCCACCGCGGTAGAGCACCAGGCCCAGGATGACCACGGCGCCGCCGAGGTACTGCGCTGGTTGGAGCCGTTCGCCCAGCAACAGCGCGGCGATGGCGATGCCCACCACGGGCTGCAGGTAGGTATAGGCGATGGTCCGCGTCGCTCCGATGCGCTGGATAGCGTAGTTCCAGGCCAGTTGCCCGGCCAGCGTGGCCCCCAGCACGGTGAAGGCCATCGCCGCCACGATGGGGGCTGTAAACGCGCTACGATGTGTGGAGAGCAGGGCAGGCAGCCCCGTCGGGAGCAAGGTCAGGCCGCCGGCCAGGGCCATCCAGGTTGTTGCGCGCAACGACGTGTAGGCGCGCAATGGGCGCTTGGCCAGGATCGCGCCCATGCCCATGGTCACCGCGGCGCCCAGGATCAGCAGGCCGCCGCGCCACGAGGCGCTCAGAGAGGTCCCGCCGCCGCCAAGGGTGATCACCACGCCACCGAAAGAGACAGCCAGCGCGCTCAGGGCGCGTGGGCTGAGCGGCTCGCGCACCCATAGCGCGGCCATGCAGGCGGTCAACAGGGGCGCCGTGGCCAGGATAATGGAGGCCAGGCTGACGCTGACCAGGTGGATGCCCAGCAGAAAGCAGACCTGGTTCAAGCCGATGCCCACGGCCCCAGCCCCGGCCAACCAGGGCAGGTCGCCACGCCTGATCGTGGCCGACCCCTCCCGCCAGCGCAACAGCGCCAGCAGCGCGCAGCCAGCGATCAGGTAGCGCAGAAAGCCGAACCCCAGCGGAGCGACCGTACGCACCACGATCTTGACGCTGACGATGTTAGCGCCCCAGATCAGCATGGTCAGCAGCATCAGCGCGTCAGCGCGGGAGACGCCCCAGCCTGCAACCAGGGCGACTGAACGGGACAGCGGAGCGCGGCGGGTGGCGGCCGGAGGTGGGGCGCCCGGCCCCGCGCTGAGCAACGTCATACCTGTAGTATGCGCCACTTCGGCAAATGGCGCTACCCTTGAGCCCGCCTGTATTGGCTATTGTTGCCTGGCTCAACTCCCTACAAGTGGGCTCTGACAGGCGACTAGCGGCGCAGGATCTTGGTACCCGGCAAAAACTCGCTGCCGCGCGGCTTGAGCGCCCTAATTGAGTCACCCAGCACCTCGGGGTCACGCATGTTCGGGCTGGGCCGCACAGGCTCGTGGGTGGGCTGCGCGGCGGGCGGCGGGCTGGCGGGCGGCGGTGAGTTGTGCATGGAGGGATGGAAGTCGGCCATGGGGGGACGCTCCTTTCTGGGGGAGGTAGGGCGCGCGAAGGGTACGCATAGCATACCCGGTTGCCCACTATCCTACAACACAATGGACAACAGCAAAAGGAGGGCCAGGTAGATCACCTCGCAGAACAGGCCGCGCAGGGCCTGACCGACCGCCCAGGACTTGCGCTGCACGATGGCCGCGTTGATCGTGTAGCGGTCGGCCATCATGTTGCTGAGCAGGGTCTTGGCCTCATAGTCCTGGTAGCGGCGGTAATCGAGCAGGGGCACCGGCTCGGTATCGCGGAAGGTGCGCACCATATAGGCCTGCCAGGCATGCACGACGATCCAGCCGTAGATGGCCACGGCCCCCACGGTCATCAACTGCAGCACATCGGCGGCCACAAAGGACAGCACGGCGCGATTGGGCAGGTGCAGCAGGTGGCGGGCCGGATGAGTCCCCAGGACCGCCTGGGCCCCGCCAACGCTGGTCAGCAGCAGCGTGGCGGCGGTGAACACGAAGGTGGCCTTGCCCTCCAGGGCGCCGCTGCTGGCGTCGAGGCGGCCCAGGCGCTCCTTCTCCTCGGTCATGATCACGTCGAGGGCTGGAAAAGTGTCCGGGAGCAGGGGCGGCTCGGCGGGCGGGGCAGGCACGCTGGAGGGAACAGCCCCAGCGAGGTAGAGGGTCAGGACGGCCTGCTGTTCCTGGGTGCAGGGGATACTGACCTGGGTGAGCGGGCCGCCGGGCGACGACAGGATGCGCAGATCGAGGGTGCGTGAGACAAACCCACGGCCGTTGACCGGACGCACGGTAAACCCATAGGAGGCGATGCTGTCCCAGGGCACGTGTTCGGGGCCGGGCCCAATGCCCAGCACCCCGCGCTGGCGCACCTGGACGGTGGTCAGGGCGCGCAAGAGCAGCCAGACCGCCGCGCTGAGGCAGAGCAGCACGCCGGGCGTGTAGTAGGGGCCGCCGATGGGCAGGAACAACAAGCCCACGCTGAGCGCTTCCAGCAGTAGAGCCGGCGCGGCGCGGCGATAGGCGCGGGGCTGGCGGCCCAGATAGACCAGCACCTCACCGGCCTGCTGGCGGCGCCACAAGATCTCGGCGGCGTAGCCCAGCAGCAGCAGGCTGAGGGGAATCTCCAGGGAGGCCAGGCCAAAGCCCCACAGCAGCAGTCCAAGCATGCAGATGATGCCGGCGGGCACGATGAGCAGCGCCGGCCACTCCCTATCTAGCAGGGCGGACAAGGGGCGGGGCAGAGCGGGCAGGCCACCTCGACGGTGGGGTGAGGAGGAGGGCAGGGGCATACCCTGTTATACATGATGCAGGCGCCGGGCTGAACGCCTACATCACGGCCGAGTCACGCGGGGCTGCCCTCATCCGCGCAGCCACAGCCCCCGCGGCCGGCCCGCGCGCCGACCAGGGCCTCCCGCGCCTCCCGGCTCAACCAGTAGAGGAAGCACAGCGCGGCCAAGCTATCGGCCCACCACCAGTGGAATAGGCTGTTCAGGGCCAGTCCCACCAGCAGCGTCGCGGCCATCGCCGCGCAGGTCATTGAGCAGGCCGCGTCCCCGCGCAGGGCCGCGCTGTTGATCCGCGCGGCAAGCACCCGCTTCCGCCAGGCCAGCAGGGGCATGCCGGTGACGGCGACCAGCGAGAGGGCAATGCCCACCGCTGAGCCCTCGGCCTGTGCGCCGGTCAGCACGCTATAGGCAACGCTGCCCAGGATATACAGGCAGAGCAGAACCAGGCCGATGCCGGCCACCCAGGCCGCGCGGTTCTCCGCCCACTCGACCCGCTCCAGTGTGCCGCCGCGCGCCTCGGTGGTCAGGCGCCAGAGCAACACGCCGCCGGTAACCAGTTCAATCACGCTGTCTAGGCCAAAGGCAGTCAGCAGGACGCTCCGCGCCGCCACGCCGGCCACAATAGCAATGGCCGCCTCAAGGGTCATCCACCCCACGGTCACGATCTCGATGCGCACCCCAGCGTGGATGGCTGCCGTGCGCTCCCGCGCCTCGGTGGTCGGCTCCATAACCAACGTGTTCATCTAGCGCTTCTCCTCCTGGTAGACGTTAGCCTACCTGGTTATAGGGGCGTCCCTGGCGCCCTGATCGCCCGGCCCTATCGCCGGCGCACCGGTGCCCTGGCGTCCTGATGGTGGACATGCGCGCCCACGCCCGACCCCGCGTAGTTATGATCCTCATGGGCGTGGTCGTGCGCGTTCATCGTACAGTAGAGGTGGGTGGCTGGGCACCCCGCGCACTCCAGTTGAAGGGTGCAATGGGCAATCCTGTAGCGGGTGCGCAACAGCTGATTGAGGCTGCTGAGCACAGCGTCACAGTCGGAGAGGGGGCGGTCGCTGACCTGCACATGGGCCGAGAGCGCGGCCATCCCACCGGCGATGGACCACACATGCAGATCATGCACATGGCGCACCCCCGGTTGGTCGGCCATGTCCTGGACCATCTGGGCCACGTTGAGTTCCTGTGGGGCCGCCTCCATCAGGATATCGGTCGTCTCACGCAAGATGCCCCACGCGCCCCGGGCGATCAGCACGGCGATCAACAGGGAGATCAGGGCGTCTGCGGCATACCAGCGGGTCAACAGGATGATCAGTCCGCCCACGATCACCCCGGCGGAGGCGGCTACGTCGCCGAAGACGTGCAGCATGGCCGCACGGACATTAACGTTGTCGCCGCCTTCCTTGCGCAGGCCAATACCAATCCACAGGTTGACCGCGATACCGACCGTGGCGGAGACGAACATCACCCACGGTGTGACCGCCTCAGGGCGCTGGAGCCGCTGGACGGCCTCGTAGGCGATGGCCAGGACAATCAGGATCAGCGTGACCGCGTTGAGCAGGGCGGCCAGGATGCCCGTGCGGTGGTAGCCATAGGTCTTGCGCGCGTTGGCTGGCCGCTCCGCCTGGGCCGTGGCAAACCAGGCCAGGCCCAGGGCCACGATATCCGTGAGCACATGCCCGGCGTCGGAGAGCAGGGCTAGCGAGTGGGCGATCAGGCCGCCACCCAGCTCCACGGCCAGGATCAGCAGGGTGAGCAGGAAGGCCACGCGCAGCTTTGCGCCGACCATGCCGTGGCTGTGATTGTGTCCCGCCGCCACTACTGTACCCCCGCCTTCAGTGCGGAGAGCACCTCCGGCGCGGTGAGCGCCTCATCCTCATGCCCTTGATGGGCCAGGCCCACGGCGACCAGCAGCGAGACGTGCGCGTCATCCAGGCTGTAGTAGACGAACTTGCCGGCCCGCCGCGCCTTAACCAGCCGCAGTGCGCGCAGCACCCGCAGGTGCTGAGAGACACCCGACTCACTGATGCCCACCAGCGCGGCGATGTCGCAGGTACACAGTTCCTGGTGGGCCAGGGTGTGGATAATCTTGGCCCGCGTCGCGTCGGCCAGCGCCCCGAACAGTTCAGCCAGTTCGATGTACGTGCCGTCCTCCAGGAGGCGGACCCGCGCCCGCGCCACATCCTCGGTATGGATACACGGGGCCTGGCATGTCTCCGCCCCACCCCTCCGACGCCCCATGGGCTACCTTTCCCTAATACTGCACAACGATTGCGCAACCACTACATCCTAGTATATCAGGTAGCGAATCATCGGGAGTGTGTGAGGGGCGGTTACCTGCGCGGCTCGGCCCAGAGGGGCCGGGCTGGTTTAGTAGCCTGTGGTGTATTCCACGGTAGCGGCCATCAGGCGGTAGCCCAGGGTGTTGGGGTGAATGCACAGGATCGCGGAGACCTTGCAGGTGATAAAGGTGTTTGTTTGACAGACCCAGGTGAGCGAACACAGATGGGGATTAGGGGTGGTGGGGCCGCCAAAGGTGGCGTAGACGGGCGCGACCAGCACGCCAGACTGGCGGGCGATCGAGGCGAGGTCGGCGTTGAACAGGCTGAACAGTGGAGTCAGGGCGGGGCAAGTGTTCTGGTAGGGAAAATAGTAGGTCATGGTGACCAAGTCACCGGTGTCGTTGCCGTTGGCATCCTTGAGCGCCGCTTTGAGCTGACCCAGAATGGAGCGGTAGTTCACCTCAAATGTCTGTAGGGTCTGGGTCATGGCCGACACCACGCAGGTCTGGGGATCAATGTTGAAGTCGTCAGCGCCCACATCAATAGTCACCGGGCTAACCTGACCAGGATGGCTCCTGATGAAGTCGAGTGCAGCGGCCAGCTGTGAGCCAGCATAATGATAGTGAGGCGGAAAGAGCGTGGCGTACTTGCAGCCGCCGTTGATAAAGGTGATGGTCGTCTCGCCGTTGCAACCCAGGTTGGCCACGGTCTGTACGCCGTGGGGTTGCAGGTTGGCGAAAAAGTCGTCTACGTAGCCGGCATGGCTGTTCAGAGTTGGTTGAATGCCAAAGGCCAGCGAGTCGCCCAGGGCCAGATAGTAGGGCTTTGGCCCAATCAGGCCAGCGGAGTCGGCCGCTGTGGCGACGTGTCGCCCGCCGGGAACCAGGGCCAGGCTGATCGCCAGAACGGCGACCACGGCCAGGCGAACAGGCGCGTGCTTCATGGCTTGTGTCTGCCTCACGATGTGTGTCTCCTTCATACGCGGTGGCGTCGCGCCGTCACGTAACGCGGACGGCTGCTCTATAGTACGGCTACTATCATAGCAGAGTAGGGGCAGCAGCGGCAAACACATTTCGGCCCTGTGGCTACCCGCGCCGTCGGTGCGGCACAGCCTGAGTGGGCGGCCAGAAACAGTGCAACGGTACTTGCCCCGCGCCAATCAGGCCAGCGTTGCCCCTTGCCAGAATATGTCGGCCCACCTCGCCGGCGCTCAGTAGGGGTCCCCGTACCGTATGCGCGTTGCGGTGTCCTGGCGCGCCGACGCGTCTCCTGGCATGATAGTAGCTATCTCTGGCCGTAGAGTATGGTAGTTCAAGGAGGAACGAGTATGCTGACGCGTCTTGCCCTGGCTCTGGTCGCGGCGGTGTCCTGGCGCGCCGACGCCCGCGCCGCCGTGGGCGGGACTACCCGTACGCACGACAACACACGGTGGGACGCTAGGCGACCCGATCAATGTGGCCCTGGAGGGCAGCAAGGCGGATATCCTGGCTGCCTTTGGCAAGATCGGCTGGGCACGCGCCGATCCCCTCTCGCCCAAGAACGACATCAAGTTGGCCGAGGCGGCCGTACTGCGGCGCAGCTACCCCACCGCGCCGGTGAGCAACCTGTACCTGTTCAAGCGGGCGGAGGATTTTGCCGTGGAGCACGAGCTGGGCTCGGTGGCCCGCCGCGATCATGCCCGCTTCTGGGATACCCGACGGCGCGACCCAGCGACAGGCCTGCAGCTATGGATCGGCGACGCCTCGCGGGATATTGGGATCAAGGTGCTGCTGCGGCACAAGGCGCCCGTGGGGACAACGCACAAAATAGACGCCAACCTGGACGCCGAGCGCGGCCTGATCGTCGCCGCCTTGAAGGCGGCCAATGTGGTCTCCACCACTGTCGTGGAGCAGGGTATCGGCCCCACCACGGACGGCCGCAACGGCGGCGGCGACCGCTTCTACACCGACGGCAAGGTAGCTCTGATTGTGCTCAAAGGCCAGTAGTCGGCCCAGGGTACCATAGCGCGGCGCTGGCGCAACTATAGAGTGGGTATGGCGGAAGGGCGGCGAAATCGAGGCAACAATGCGGGGAGATGAGGGGGCCGCCGCCGCGGTGGAGGCGGCCCGCGGCGATGATGGGGAGGCGTGCGCCCTGTTGCTCTGGTGAGGAGGAGGCCAAGGGGGCCAACGGCTGAGCGCGCCGACCGGCGGCAGAGCCTATGTGGCGGGGCCAGGCGCGCCCTGCTACGTCTATGCCCCCTCGCGAGCTGCCAGGAGACGTGTACCGTTTGGCATCGCGCCGGTAGCCTATCACGTCGCTATCTATCGTGCCCGTCGTCGGGCATGGCCGGCGCCATAACGGCGCTATAGTGCGGCGAGTGAGGGGCCGCGGCGTCGGGCCACTCATTCAGCGGGCCGTGGGTTGTTACCTTGTCGCCCTGTGACGCGTTTGATATAGTGACTATGGTGGTTGCGCGACTTATCCTCTTTATCGGAGTAATAGTTGCTGCTGCCAGTCATCGGCATCGTTGTCACGGTGTAGTGGTAGGTGGACTAGCCTGGAACAAGAAAGGACTATTCATCCATGATCTTCTCGCGAACACGTCATACTATAGGAGGCGCCTTTGTCATCACCGTAGGCGTGATGGCGGCGCTGGTCGCATCCAGTTTACCCGCGTCCACGCCCGTTGGCGCGGCGACCAAGCCTACGGCGACGGCAGGGGCCAGGCGCACGCCTACCCCTACGGCGCACGCGAGGGCCAAGGGCACGCCAACGGCCACGCCAGGCATTCGGGTGGTTCCCACGGCCACGCCCAACCCCGCTACGCGGGCAACGCTGGGCTTTAAACCGGTTCTGTTAGTGGTGGATCTCAACATTGCGGCCAGCGGCCTGAGTGAGATGGACGCTATTGATCGGGGCAGCGCCTACTTGCCGCTGCTGATCAGCCCGCCTTCGTACCGGCCCAGCGGCGTTAGCCTATTCAGCGTGAGCGTGCAGAAGCCCTTCCATGGTGTGACGCCTGGCGCGGCCACCTTGAGCTATGGGTCTCTGACCTCCGGGCAGGCGTTCCAGGTAGATGAGCGCCCGGCACCGTTCGTGTATGGTAAAGCCAAGACGACGCCGATCACTATTGGTGGCCGGCCTGGCGTCTTCTATGACCTGGGCTCCTCGGGCAAGGTCCATCTGGTGGCGCTGACCTGGAGCATTGGGTCGCACTACTTTGAGATCACTAGCAATGTGGGGCGATCCAATCTTAGCACCAGCACCCTGATCCAGGTGGCCAACTCGATTCACTGATCCTGGTTGTAGGGCGGTCCAACGCGCTGCCCGCGCTGGACTGTCTCCCTAGCCAACTGCTATGATGGCCTGGCTTGGCCGTGGCGTGAGCCCGGTTTAGGCCGGGCCATTGTCGTCAGTAAGGCAGGGGGTGTGAGCGGAGCGCGCGTCGAGGTCGTCAGCGATCATCCTGAGGCGCTGATCAGCGCCTACCTGGCCGATGACCCACTCCTTGGGGCCTTCGCCCTGGGCTATCTGACGCCTGGCTGGCGGGAGCACGCGCGTTTCTGGGTCGCGCTACGCGATGGTGTCGCGGTGGCCGTCGCGGCTGAGTACTCGGAGACGCATCCCAACTCGTTGCTCCTTTTTGGCCTGCGCCGGGAGGTGGTTTCCCTGCTGAGCGCCAGCCAGGTAGCCCTGTGGCGTGGCCGGCTGCGCTCGGCTGGTGAGGAGCTATGGATCTCCGCGCATGGCGATGCCCTTAATGCGTTGACAGGCTTCTTCTATCCCGTAGAGCAGCGTTCCCTGCAGCGTCTGGCGCTGACGGGTCCAGCCCTGCGGCGCGTCGGGGAAGCAGGGGGCGCTGGGCACCCTGGCAGCGACCGATCACCCAACGGACCACGCCGCCTGACATTGCTGGACGCGCCGGCGCTTAACCGGCTCTATGGGCTGGATGACGCCGATACCTTTGCGGCCGGAGAGTTGGGTCGGGCGGCCTATTACGGGTTCCCAGGGCCCCCGGATGAACGGCCAGCCCTACTAGCTGCCGCGGGCACGCAGGTGATTGTGCCCCAGTGGAGCATCGCCGCCGTCGGCAACGTCTTTACGCTGCCCCAGCACCGTGGTCACGGGTACGCCACGGCCTGCCTGTCGGCCCTCTGTGCCCACCACTACCGCGCGGGCAAGCAGGCCATTGTGCTAAACGTGGACGACGGTAACGCGCCTGCTCTGGCGATCTATCAGCGCCTGGGCTTTACGCTGCACTGTCGCACAACTGACGTGCGTGCCGTAGCTCTGTAGGTCGTACACCGCAGCGTAGCTTGGCCATAGGCGAGGGCAGCGACCCAGGGCCAATGTCTCCACGCTGGCTCTGGGCCTCCGATCATTGCTGATGCATAGGCGGGCTAGCACGACGTCCACGCCATCGGCGGAGGCGCCGGACATGACGCCGGCCACCAGTAGTGGCTCGGCGGCCCCCAGGCTCACGACGCTACCGCTAGGCTAGACACCGGCCCGGGCACGCGGGTATCTGCGCTGGCGACGCCCATGGCTCAACCGGGCGCGGCGGCTCGGCCCCACGTGCCACGGTGTCGGCGCGGCCAGAAGGCAGTCATTGCTCATCATCGGCGCTACGCTCTCTTGGCGAAGTCCCAGCTATACATGTTCTCCAGAGGCAGGCGGATGGTCATCAGGTCAGCGGTAGCGTAGCCCTCACCGAGACGGCGGCCCTCCTCCTGGCCCATGTAGCGCACCGCCATGGGCAGGGCCAGGTCCTGGTAGGCGACTTCCTGTAGCGTGGCCACGCCGCGCACGATCACTCCGGCGTAGGGCGGCGTGGGCCGATCAATGCACACGCTCACCCGGGGATCACGCTGAATATTGCGGACCTTGAGCGATCGTGGGCCAGTGATGATGGCGATATGCTGACCCTCAAGGAGATACCAGATCGGGGTCACCTGAGGTGTGCCGTCCCTGTTGATCGTGGCCAGTTTGGCCAGGTTCGGCTCTTCCAGGAAGCGCCGGATCTCCGCGTCGTTCATGGTCAGTCCAGGTGAAACATCTCAGGCAGCGCCGGCACGAAGCCCGTAGCCGGGTCAGAGTCGGTGACCAGGATATCGTGCATCATGGCTGCCCAGCGCGTGTTGACCGGGTCGGCCACGATGCGCGTCGCCGCCTGGCTCACGTCGTCCGCCTCAAAGTAGGCAAAGAGGGTCAGGCCGTCGCGGTAGATGCTGTAGTTGCGGAAGCCAGCGCGGCGTAGCGCCTCCAGCATCTCCGGCCACACCGCCTCATGTCGCCGCAGGTACTCCTCCTCGGCGCCTTCCTTGATTGTCATCCGAAAACCCATCCGCTTCATGTCTTCTCTCTCCTCGCGAACTAACGGTCACAGTGCTCAACTAACGGTTACACTGGCTCCGGCGGGCAGATCCAGGCGCCAGCCATCGCCGGTCCAGCGGGCCGCCACATCCGCGCAGCCAGCGATGGTTGGCGCGGCGTCGGGGCTACCACCAGGCAGGGTCACCTCGCCGGTGGAGGTGGGGGGCAGAGTCAGGGCCACTGTCCAGCGCGCCGAGGGGCCGGCGCCGGAGCGGCTCCAGGATACGGTCACATCGCCGCGCGGGGTAGGCGTCACGCCGCGCGCCCAGGTCAGGCCCGCTGGCGGGTGGGGGGCCACGGCCACATGGGCATAGCCAGCGGCGGCGGCTGTGATGCCCAGCACCTGGGTGGACAGGAAGTAGGCTGGGGCGGCGGACCAGCCGTGGCAGAGGCTGCGGCTCCAGTGGCCGGCCCCTACGCCGCCCGGAAAAGTCTCCCAGAAGGTGGTGGCCCCCTTCTCCAGCATGCGCGCCCACTGCGTGCCCACGATTTCCAGGGCCATCTCGGTGTGGCCCAGAGCGATCAGGGTCTCCAGGGTGAAGAACAGGAACCAGGGGCTGCCCACGGGGACAACCTGCTCGGCGGGCCAGGACTCCGAGGCCCAGGGGCTGGAGCTGATGTAGTGGCCCTCGCGGGCGGCCAGCGCTAATGGAGCCACACGTTCGCGCCGCTCAGGGGTGGCGCAGTCACACAGCAGCACCAGCGTGTTTGTCGGCTCGCTGATCCGTTCGCGGGCGGCGAAGCGCGCGGCGTCCTCCGGGGGGTAGCCGACCTGCTGGGCCAGCGCGGCGGCGCGGGTGTAGGCCGTGGCATCGCGCACGGTGTCCACATAGGCCCCCCGTTGCTCATTCCAACAGTGGCGGTTGATCGCCTCTCGCAGCCGATGAGCCAGCGCGCGATAGCGAGCGCCCTCGTCGGGGCGATCCAATGTGTCGGCCATCAGGGCGGCGCGGCGGAGCGCCTCGGCCATCAGGGCAGTGTTAGAAGTCACCTCGCCGGAGCGGGTGAGGTCCATCGCCGCCCAATCTACCAGGTTCCACACATCGGGCACGTCCAGCAGGTCGCGTTCGGTCAGGAAGCCCTCGGCGATCTCCAGGCAGCGGCGCACCGGCTCGTAGTGATCGGCCAGCGCGGCGCGGTCGCCGGTGAGCCAATAGTGCTCCCAGACGTTCCACACCCACAGGAAGGTCCACATGGGGATCTCGCTAAACCAACTGCTGACCACATGGTCGGTGGTCAGGTGGGGCCGCGCCCGTAGCTCGGGACGCTTGAGCGTATCCAGGTCACGGGAGAGCGATTGGCCGACCAGGCGCAGGCAGCGGTCGGTCAGAGCGTAGGCCCCAAAGGCCACGGCGTTGACCAGCGCCGAGTTGCGCGCGTCACCCACCCAGAACACCTGCTCATAGGCCGGGCAGTCCACATAGGTGTCTTCCATGCACAGGCGTACGGTGTAGGCGGCCACCCTCCAGATCTCGGTGAGCAGGGCGTCGGAGCAGGCGAACTGGCCGCGCTCCTGCACCGGGTAGGTGTTGAGCAGGCAGGCCACGCGGCGCACGCGCAGCGGACGGCGGTGGTTGCGCACGGTCAGGGAGGCGTAGCGGAAGCCGCGCCGGATAAAGGAGCGGAAGGTCTGGTGGCCTTCCCGGCAGGTGTAGTGCAGGCTGTTATGCAGGCCCCAGGTCCAGAAGATGCCCGTCTCGTCGATGCCCTCGAACAGGTTGGCGTCCACGATGGCCCCCTCCGGCGCGTCCAGCTCCATCTCCAGGTAGCCCACCAACTCGCGGCCAAAGTCCACCACCAGATGCGCGTCACCGTCGGGCTGAGGCGCAATCTCGGTCCAGTCGCCATTGTCGTGCAGCAGGGCGTCAGGAGCTGCCACCGGCTGAGCGCGCGGCAGGTCGGCCAACGGGCGGGGGGTAGGGCCGGCAATCTCGGGGGCGCAAAAGCCACCATCCACGGCGTAGAAGCGCTGGCTAGAGGTCACGGCGAAGACGTCGAGCATGGCCTCGTGGCGGTCCACGGGCACGCGGCGGACGTCCTGGGGCAGATCCTCAGCCCCGCGGCTGGCGCAGAGGCGCCGCGCGCTATCAGCGCGTTCGTCCAGCGGGCCGAGATAGGCCCAGGGCGCTTCAGGGGACTCTGGAGGCAGCAGGCGTCGCGCGGAGAAGGTCACCGGTTGGTCGCAGCTGAGGTGCAGGGCTGGGCGCTGGCACTGCGCCACAACCAGCAGATTGGGTCCCGCCTCCAGGTCGAGGATTACCTCCATAGCCCCTAAGGGAATGATGCCTCCTGGCGGGGAGACCGGCTGGCCGCGCAGCCAGACGGCGCCCGGCTCATAGTTCCAGGTGGCCCACAGGGTGGCCTGGCACGGCTGAGCGACCACGACCTCGGTGACCAGAGCGTGGCCCATCTCGCCCAGGGGGGCGCTATTGTGCAACTCAACCGATGTGCCGGCCAGGTGGCGCACGTCCAGGGCCCACCACGTGCCCTCCCGAGGCCGGGCCAACTCGACAGCCAGCACGCGGGTGGGGGCGACCAGATCTTCACACAGGAAAGGGATAGAGCGCGGGGCCAAGCCAGTCCAGGGCGGGCAGCCCGGCGGGCCGACCTCCACGGGGTCCTCCCAGCCACGGTCGTCGAAGCCGGGCTCGGACCAACCGGCCACTTCCTGGCGGGCATCGTATTGTTCCTCGAAGGGCAGCTGGATGGAGATGCGCGGAGCGTGGCTGGCCAGCGCCGAGTTGCGGTGAGCGCGCCAGCCCCTGCTGCCGGTGATGCGCCGCACGGTACCGTCGGGACCGACCAGGGCCAGTTCGCACAGGAAGCCGCCCCGCCCACGCAGGTACTGCATGGTACCGTCGCCCCAGTGGGTCACCGTGGCGGCCACGACGTTGTCGTGGCCCTCGCGCAGCAGCGGCCCCACCTCGTAGACATCATAGCCGTAGGCGAACGGGAAGGAGCGCACAGGGCCGCGCCCCACGAACTGGTTATTAACGGTCAGGTGGTAGCGGCTATCGGCGGTCACCAGCAGATAGGCGGTGGCCAGCGCGCCGGCGGGCACACTGAAGCGCCGCCGAAAGTCGGCCCAGGCGTTGGGTGGCGATGGGTCGCCGTCCAGCCACAGCCATCGCGCCTCGGTGGAGTACGTGGTCAGATGGGCAGGCATGCTGGGTGAATCGGCCATGTATGATCCTCCTCCTGATTGTCGGATACTCTCATGTTGCTCCAAGGCGCAGCACGCGCCCGATCTCAGCACGGCTGATCAGCCAGGCGCTGGCCCCCAGCGCCACGACGAAAACAAAGGCGACCGCCAGCAGGTAGCTAGCGATGGCTGCCCAGGGGATGCTGACCAGAAACGGCGGCGTGGGGGCACCCACGACGGGCAGATAGGGCAGGAAAAGCCATGCCGCCGCCGTGCCGCCGACCAGGCCGCACAGGATGCCCGCGCCTACCAGCAAGAGCTGTTCGGTGAGCAGGGCCAGGCCTACCTGGCGGGTAGAGAAACCCAGCGCGCGCAGCACGGAGAACTCATCCATGCGGCGGCGCAACGAGAGCAGGCTGTGGGCCAGGAACCCGATCAACGAGAGCAGGGTGGCCACCAGGAAGCCCACCGTGGCGACGCCGTAGAGGCCGGCCTGCAACAGGTTGTCCTTGGGCACAAACGGCGCCGCGTGGCTGCGGTGGTCCAGCAGGGTACGCGGCTCATGGCGGGTGGCGGCGGCCCGGCGGGCGGCTGTGGTCACGGCGTCCAGGTCGGCCGCGCTAGGGCCGGTGCGCAGCCACGCCTCGCCCACCTGCACTGTCGGGTCCACGCGCAGGAGAGTGGTCAGGCTGAGCACCACGAAGGGGCTATGGGCAGGGTCTAGGGTGGGGAAGTAGCGAGCGAGGCCCACCACCACACAGCTCAGCGTGTGGCCATCGGCCAGGGTCATCTGAAAGCCATCACCGGTCCGCAGGCCGGTTGCCCGGGCCAGGTTCTCGCTGATGATCACGCCTGGGCCGCCGCTGGTGATCTTGCGCAGCAGGGTGGGCAGCGGCGTCGTCGAAAAGTCGTCGCGTGACCAGACCACGTCGGCCATGCTCGACGGGTCCACGGCCAGCAGGTCGGCGGTGGGCGCCCCCTCGGTGCTCAGGGTGGCAAACGGCGCGGCCAGGCGAGCGGCAATCGTGGCGTCCCGCACGCCGGGCAAGGCCAGATGCCAGGCTCTGGGCAGCGCGCTGTAGGCCTTGCGCGCGTCGTCTATCTCCTCGAAGCGCAGGGCGCCTCCCGCGTCATAATGGGCTTGATCGTCGGCGTTGGCGGCCACGGTGCCGGCCACGGCGGCGGCAAAAACGCCGGAAGCGATACACAGGGCGAGCAGGATCATCCAGCGTAGTCGCCCGGCCGGCGCCCGCGCCAGCGACCGGAGAGCCTGGGTTGTGGAGGCCGGACCATGCTGGCCAGCCAGACGGGCCGCGCCTGCCGAGAGGAGTGGGAGTGCGCGGGCAGCCAGCAGAGCGCAGGCGACCACCAGCAGCGCTGGGGCCAGGCCGACGAACGGGTCGGCGGAGAGCAGAGCCAGGGCATCATCGGGAGCGGCCCGGCCGTGTCGCGAGACAACCCAGTAGCCGTAGGCCGCCAGGATCAGCAGCACGGCGTCAAGGTAGAGGCGCTGCCACATTGAGCGCCGGTTAGGGCGTCCGCGTTCGCGCAGCAGGACGGCCATCGCGTGGCGGGTGGACAGCAGGGCCGGCCCGACGATGGCCAGGCTGCCCAGCACAGCGGCTGCTGCCGCTGCCACGAATAGCTTTGTGGTGACGCTGAAGCGGAACGGCAAGCCCGTGCCAAAGCTGAGGAAGCCAGTGGTGTGGCCGATGCCCGTGGCCACGGGCACGGCGATCAGCGGCCCCACCACCAGCGCCAGCACAACCAGCAGTAGCCCATCGGCCAGGGCCATGCCACCAATCTGCCGTCGGCTGGCCCCGCGACTACGCAACAGCAGCATCTCGCCCCACTGTTCGTCGCGGATCAAGCCCGCTGAGACCACGATATAGTAGATGATGATGCCCGCGATAGGGGCCATCAGCGCATAGAGCAACAGGTCGAGCATGCCGAAGCTGGTCATGAAGCTGGCGATATCCGCGTCCAGGGTCGTCACCACGGTGGTGTGTGGCGCTAGCAGCGGCGCCCGGCCGACCAGGCGATGCACGGCGTCCACAATGCTGGCCGCGCTCTGCATGTGAATGTCGTTCACGCGGGCTTGATACAGCCAGAAGTAGGTCGGGCTAGCCGGGGCGGTAGCGGCCATGAAAGCGCGCAGGTCGGGGATCAACAGGTACGGGCTGAGGTCATCCGCGTGGCTATGCGAATCCCAGTACGCCGCCGTGGGCAGCAGGGGACGGTACAGGGCGACGACCGACACCACCACCGGCAGAGGGGCGCTACCCTCACTATGCAGGCGTAGGCGGTCGCCCAGGCGCATGCCCACGGCGCGGGCGACCCGTTCGTCCACGACCACCTGCACGCCTCCTTGAACGTCAGGGCGATGAGGCCACGCGCCGGCCACGACGGCCACGGCGCGGGCGGCGCCGGCGTAGTAGTCCAGCGAGGCGCGACCCAGGCTCTGTCCGCCAGCGGCGCGGGTGAGCGCCAGATCGAGCGTAAAGTGGTGGGTGGTCAGCCAATCCACGGCCAAGCCAGAGCGGGTGATCACTGTGTCAAGGTCCCGGTAGCGGGCCATACTGAGCGGGGCGTCAGGCGCGGGCAGGTTAGTCATTGAGATGTAGTTGGAGCGCCCGTCGCGGGTCAGGTTAGCCAGCAACATGGCGTCGGACATGGCCGTGGCGTAGAGCGCCACCGAGCAGACGAAGCCTACCACGACGACCATGGAGAGCAGCCCAAACAGGAACAACCAGGGCCGCGCCCGTGCGCGACGCGCGGCCAGGCGCAGAGGAGCGAACAGCGGCCCGGATCTCACATCTTGAAGGCGCCGCTGGTGACGCCCTTCACAAACGTGCCTGAGGCAAAGACAAATAGCACAAACAGGGGGATCGAAGCAATGGCGTAGGCGGCGAACAGCGGCCCGGTCTGAGAACCATATGCGCTGCTGAACTGCAGCAGCCCCGTGGTGATCGGCTTCACGGCGTCGTCGCTGATGGTAACTAGCGGCCACAGGAACTCGTTCCAGTTGCCCAGGAAATTGGTCAGGGCGATCACGCTGAGGATCGGCTTGGAGAGCGGCAGGGCTAGGTGGAGGTAAGAGCGGAACGCGCTGGCCCCGTCCACGCGGGCCGACTCAAACAGCTCCTCGGGCAATGAGGCAAAAAAGCCGCGCAGCAGAAAGATAGCAAAGGCTTGGCCGCCGGCGATATAGGGCAGGATCATCACCCAGTAGGTGTTCAACAAGCCCAGGTCCTTGACCAGCAGGAAGGTGGGCACCAGGGTGAGTACGCCGGGCACCATCAAGATAGCCAACACCCCATAGAACAGGATCTCGCGGCCCAAGAAACGGTAGCGGGCAAACACATAGGCGGAGAGGCTGGAGAACACCAGCACGCTGATCATGGTCGTGGTGCAGATTAGAATGCTGTTGCCCACGTAGTGCGAGATGTTGTCCCAGGCCGCCGAGTAGTTCTCGGCATGCAGCGGCAGGGCAAACCACCAAAATGTATGATAGAACTCGTTGGTGTCCTTGAACGAGGTCATGATCATGAAGAAGATGGGGTAGAACGTCAGCGCCGCCAGCAAAAACAAGACCAGGTGTTTCCATGCGTCATGCAGCAGGTCGGGTAGCAAGCCGCTGCTGCTGCCACCGCCGGCCCGGTCGGGCGCGACGACTGGAGTCTCTTCGATCAGGACGGCCATACCCTTCTCCTTCGGTCACCTTGCCCGATACGCTCGCCGTGAGCCGTCGAATGATCAGGGCGCATAGTCCACATCGCTGCGCAGCATACGCGTGATGCCCATTGTCAAGGCCAGGATGATCAGAAACATCAGCACGCCCAATGCGCTGGCGTAGCCCATCTTCTGATACTGAAACGCATTGTTATACATGTGCAAACCGGGCATCATGGTTAGATTGCCCGGCCCACCGCCGGTCAGCACCAACACCGTCTGATACCCCTGGGTGATCACACCAATCATCACCAGCAGCACCACCAGCCTGATCTGGCCCAGGATCAAGGGGATATCAATGCGCAAGAAGCGGGTAATCGCCGTGGTGCCGTCGAGCTGAGCAGCCTCGTGGACCTCTGGCGAGATGTTGAGCAAGCCGGCATAAAAGATCAGCAGGGCCAGCGGATACACGAAGGGAAACCCGATAAAGAAGATGGAAGGCAGGGCAAATTGCGGATCATTGAGCCAGCCGCGGGTGAGGTCGCCGTGGCCAGCGAGAGTGATCAAATTGTTGAAGATACCCTGATCCGAGTAGATAAACTGCCAGATCAGCAGGATCACGATACCCGGCACGACCAGGGGCATCACAAAGAGCACCCGCCAGAAATGGCGCACCCGCTCGTTACGCAGGTTGAAGATCAACTCAGCGGTGAACAGGGGCACGGTCAGCTGGATCACGAGCTGGAAGATGACCCAGTAGATCACGTTGGGCACGGCGGTGCCCAGCACGGGATCCTGGAAGGCGTCGGCGAAGTTCTTTAGCCCGATGAACACGGGCGCCGCGCCGAAGTCGGCCTGAAACAGCGAGTACCGGAAGGCCGAGAGGATGGGATAATAGTTGAAAACCGCGAGCAGCACGAACGTGGGCACGAGGAAAATGTAGAAGGGCAGGCTACGCAGCAGATACCGCCCAAAGCTGACCTTACGCTCTGCCAGCCCCGGCGCCGCAACGGGAGCCGCCGTGTTGACCTTGGCCATACCTGATTGTCCCCCAGTGGCTATCGCCGGTGGGCGATCAAGGGTCAGCCCTCGACAGGGAGAGCCGACCTGGACCCTGCACGTTACAACCACTTTACCACCAGTCGCTACCCCCGGCTAGCGTAGGGCAGCGGCTGGTGGTTGATAGCAGATTGCTCTCTCTAGACGCTGCCGGCGCGGCCCATCTCCGGGTGCTTCTGGATGCCGGCTGCCGGCGACCAACCCTTGGCCTCAGCGGCCCAGCCGTACTTGGCGATGTAGCGATCAGCCATGCTGGCCTGGCTGTGGCCGATCTCCTTCATATACTCGTCGAGGCTGATGCCGCCGTTGAGATAGTTGAGGTTCTGGGTGCGTAGCTCGTTGTTGTACTGCGTGTCGCCCCAGTAGTTGTTCTTGATGATCGTGTAGGGACGCGTCAGCACGTCGTTGAAGATCTCCTCGCCAGCCGGGGTCGCCGCGCCCCTGATGTTGGGGATGAACTGGGCAGCCTCACCGGTGATTGCCCCCGCATTCTGGGGCGTGCAGAGGAAATGAATGTAGTCCAGCACGCGATCAATGTTGCCGTTCTTCATCGGCGTGTTGGAGACCACGAAGGCGTCGGCGATACCGCCGATGCGGCAGGCCGGGAACGGCTTTGCCGGGGCGAAGGGCGATGTTTCGCGGGTAATCGGCGGCAGATAGAAGCTGCCGATCTTGAACTTGATCAGTGGATCAAGCCGCAGAGCGCGCACGTTCCAGTTGCCGTCCCACATCATGCTGCCCTTTTCGGTCACAAAGAGGCGGTACACGTCGGTCGTCGAGCCCAGCGCCGAGCCGAGGTCACGGTTGAAGTACTGCCGCCAATCGTACAGGATCTTCATCACCTCGCGGAAGCGCGGGTTATCCGGGCCAAGGTAGCCCATCTTGATCGCCCGACACATTGCCTTGGGCAGGATGTATGTCTTGTACTGGTCGCTCTTGCGGTTCTTGTTTGAGACAATCCCGGCCTGCAGTTCTTTAATGAACGGCTTGAACAGCTGGTCGAAGATGATGTCCACGCCCCAGTCGGCCAGGCGCCAGGAGTTGCCGATCATGGGGTGCTGGATGCCCGCCTTCTGAAGCTTCTGGCAGGCCACGGTCATCTCGGCCCAGGTCTGGGGAACCCGCGTAATGCCGGCCTTGGCGAAATGATCCTTATTGTAGAAGATAGCCACCTCGACCATGTCGAAGTCCACGGCGTACTGCTTGTTATCGGGGCCGTAGTGGCCCTTGACGATATCGGGGTAGAGGTATTGCTGCCAGAGGGTGGGCTTACCGGCCACGTAGGGGTTCGGCTTGTTCAGGAAACCGTCAAATGTGTAGTACCAGCCCTTGTCGGCGTCCGGCCAGGCGTTTTCCTGGTTGAAGTTGAACATATCGGGGGCCACGCCAGCCAGCAACTGCGTCTTGATCCACTGCGCTTCGTCCTGGCCTGCGGCGATCACCGGGTCCGGCTCGAACTTGATTGTGTACCCGGGGTTACGGGCCTGCCACTGCTTGCCAATGTCGCTCATCATGTGCAGCGGCTTGCCCACGCCGCCGGGCACCGCCCCTGGGCGGTAGATGCCCTGCACCCGGATCGTCTTGCTGTCGGCCTGCAGGGGCATCTCCTCCATGGCGGCATCCACGCCGCGGGCGCGGAGCGCCGCTTCCAGGGCCACCATGCTCAGGCCGGCAGCGGCCGCCGACTTGATCAGTGCCTTGCGGGTGATAAGCTTCTCTTGCCGGGCGATAGCGTCGGCGACGCGTTCGATGCGGTCCATAGGGTTCTCTATTCCTTCCCTAGATAGACGCCGCCCACGGAGTGGGTGGCAGCACAACGTTGTTGCTGACCCGCCAGTGTTATGATCTCCCGTTGACGCTCGGCCTCTCCCTATGGCTGGCCCCTCCCTCCGCGCTGATCGGCGCTACTCCGCGTAACCGTGGCACTCGCTAGCCAGGCTGGCCACAAGGCGCTGCTCGCCTCAATTGCCTGGTTGTGTAGGCTAGCTCACCGTTCCTGACGTCATGTAATGATTGGTCTAGCCTACTGGGCGGAGAGCCTAGTGGACACAGCATCAGGAGAGGCGTGTGCTTTGTGTGGACACAGCATAGCATCGGCCCTGAAGGCTGTCAACTGATGCGCGGTCATGGCGTTTTGTGACGAAAACAGGCCTCCTGGCCAGTTTTCGCTGCCCTTGATCGTTGCGACTATGTTCAAGAAACTCGCCTGGCTTCTCGGTGGGCTGCTATGCTAGGGACAACAGCAACGTTCGGCGAGCCGCTGTGCCGTTGTGTTGGGAGAGGGGAGAGGGTTATGGCCATTGCAGAGCAGCAGGTGGCGTTCTTTCGCACGTTTGGGTTCCTGATGTTTCGCGGCTTGCTGGCCGAGAGCATTGGGGGGATCACGGCTGCCTTTGAGGATATCTGGCAGCGGCGCGGCGGCGGCCATGCGGATAAGGCCCACGATGGTACCGCGCGCTCCAGCCTGGTGCCCTTTATTGATCAGGATGAGCGGTTGTGCGCTCTGCTGGACGACCCGCGCATCACGGAGATCGCCACGGCGCTGCTTGGCCCAGACTTCAACTACATGAGCAGTGACGGCAACTACTACGTCGGCGACACCGGGTGGCACTCCGATGGCTGGCGCACTAACGGTGTGCTCAATATCAAAATGGCCCTGTACCTGGACCCTGTGGGCCGTGATAATGGCTGCCTGCGGGTGATCCCCGGCAGCCAGCGCACCGATGATAGCTTTGCCCACGACCTGCACCAGTATGCGGTCAGAAGCCAGGCGGCGTGGGATGTGGCCCCGCGCGATGTGCCGGCCATGGCTCTGGAGACGCAACCTGGCGATCTGCTGTTGTTTGATCACAACCTCAAGCACGCTGCCTTCGGCGGCGGCAACCGCCGCCGTATGTTCACGATCAACCTCAGCCAGCGTTACCCCGACGCCCACCTTGATCACCTGCGCGCCACGATCGGTGGCCTCTCGCGCTTCTGGCTGGAGCGCGCCTACGGCGAGACGATGCTGCGCACGGCGACGCCCGCCCGCATGCGCCACCTGGAACAGGTGATGCTCCATGACGGTGATCTGGCCGGTCTGTCGCGCCAGGCCCGGGAGCGTATGGCTGAACCCTCGCGCGGTTAGCCCGGCCACACGACCGGTGATGACGTCGCGTAGAGGACTGAGCCCCTGGCCAGGGGGATCGCCGTGAGCGGCCCACTGCGGCGCATCGGCGGCATCGTCACAGCGGCGGTGCTGGCCGGTGCGTTGTTGTCCCTGCTACACCACTGGCATGAGCTGGTGACTGACTGGACGCCGCCGCGCACAAAGATCCCGCCAGGCGTGGAGTTTACCGGCCAGGTCGTCCTGTTGAGCACGGCGGTGGCTCTGCTGGCCTGGGTGGTGCGGCGGCTGGTACACCGCCTCAGCCTGGTGGCCGTGCCCTACCTGGGCCCTGGTCGCGCTCAGGTGATCAGCACGCTGGCCACCGTGACCGCCTACGCGCTGGTGTTATCGCTGGTGGCCTGGGCGGCGGGCATTGACATCAACGGTCTGGCCCTGCCCGGCGCGCTCACCGGCGTGGTCATTGGCATCGCCGCCCAGGCCAGCCTGGGCAATGTGGTCAATGGGCTGGTCATTCTGTTCACCCGCCCCTACACCGAAGGCATGTCCATCACCGCGCGTTCGCCAGCCCTGGTGGGTGGCGAGTACAGCGGCCTGATCACCCGTATCGGGCTCTTCTATACCGTGATGCGCTGCGGTGAGCGTGAGGTGCGCATGCCCAACAGCGCCATGGCCCAGAGCACGGTGATCGTGCGCACCGACGCCATTGAGGTCTACATCCCCGTTGTGGTGGGTCCGGCCAGCGACTACGCCGTGGCCCTGGCCGCGCTGCGCCGTCAGATCGCCGCCGCGCTGCCGCCCGACCGCGTGGTGGCCATCACCCTGGAGCGCTGCGACGCGGTCGGCTACACGGTGGGCGTACAGGCCTCGGTGGCGTCGCCAGCCGAGCAGGAGCGTGTCGCCGCCGCTATCGCCGGCGCGGCCAAGCCGTTCCTGGTTGTCCCCGTTGGCCCACCTGCTGGCGTTGCCGAGGCCTTTGAGACCCACTTCGAGGGGGGGCAGCCAGCGCGGCCCGCCGACTCACCGGACGAACAGAGCCGTGGCTAATCGGCTGGACATAGCGGCTGGACAGCTCGACTGACCTGGCGGTGTACCCGCCCCCGTGGCTGCCCCTGGCTGCCTACAGGTCTCCCCCGATAATGGACGAGCCTGACCTAAATGGCTAAACGGGGGACCATCTTGACAGGGCGCGGAGGTGGCGGCTATACTCCCCCTTAACGGGAGCGGGCCAGCGTCGGCGTCTATGCTCCCGCCGAGTGAGGCGCCGGCGCCTCTGATCTGTGTTGGCCCGCTGCCGCCCAACCCGGTGGCGGCCCTGGCCAATACGTATGCTCACCGCCTGAGCGCCCACTGCACGGTAGCGCGGCCTGAACTGGCCGAACACTGCATTCTCGATACGATCGTCGCCGCGTGCAAAGGAGCTTAATTGGTGGCAGGAACCGATCAACTACGCGCTCTCTACCCCAATATACCGTCCCACGAGTGGGACCATAGCGCTTGTGGCGTCGGTTTGATCGCCAATATGGATGGCCAGCCCACGCATGGGCTGGTGGATGAGGCGCTCGACGCCTTGAGCTGTCTGACCCACCGTGGCGGGTCTAGCCGCGTGGACGCCTGTGATCCGGGCACGAGTGATGGCGCGGGCGTCATGGTGGACTTGCCTCTGGAGTTCCTGTACGCCGCCTTCGATGTGACCTCGCGGCAGGAGGATCACCCCTTTGGGCTGGGTATGGTCTTCCTGCCGCCTGGCCAGGAAGCCCTGGGCCGCGACCTGATTGATCGCGCGCTGCTGGCCCTGCGCCTGCCCGTGCTGGGCTGGCGCGCCGTTCACGTGCGCATGGAGGTGCTGGGCGCCCGCGCCCGCGAATCCATGCCCTCCATCGCCCAGGTGCTGGTGGCCCGGCCGCGGGGCGTGGATGTGGCGTCGTTCGAGCGCCTGCTCTACCGGGCGCGGCGGCGCATCGAGCGCAAGGCCGCGCGTGATCGGGTGGCCCTCTCCATTGCCTCTCTGTCCACGCACACCGTGGTCTATAAGGGGTTGGTCATGGCCGCCTCGCTGGGCGACTTCTACGCCGCCGACCTGCGCCATCCCTCCTTTGATACGGCGGTGGCCATGTACCACCAGCGCTACGCCACAAACACGCTGCCCGATTGGGCGCTGGCCCAGCCGTTTCACCGCCTCTGCCACAACGGCGAGATCAACACGCTGACGGGCAACCGGGGCTGGCTGGAGGCCCGCGAACGCGCCCTGCCCGACCACCTGCGCCGCCGCTGGGCTCCCCTGGTGGGCGTCGGCAGCGACAGCGCGCAACTGGATGCCCTGGTCGAGGTGCTGACCATGGAGGGCCTGCCACCAGTGCAGGCGCTGCTTGGCCTGGTGCCCGAAGCCCACGCGGCGACCCCGGAGATGCACCCGCAGCTGCGGGCCTGGTATCGCCTGCAGGCCGCCCTGCGTGAGCCGTGGGATGGTCCCGCCGCCCTGCTGTACTGCGATGACCGCTGGGCGATCGCCCACCTGGATCGCAATGGCTTGCGCCCGTTGTTTGTGGAGGAGACGCAGGGGCAGGACGGCCACCCCGCTCAGGTGGCTATCTCCTCGGAGCAGGGCGTGACCGAGCACGCGCACCGCGACGTGATCTATACCCACCAGCTGGGCCCCGGCGATATGGTGGCCCTGGACCGCCGCACCGGCCGCTGCTACTTCGACAAGGAGATCAAGGCCGAGCTGATCGGCCTGGCCGAGGATTGGGAGCGGCTGCTGCGCCGCCATGTCGTGGTGGCCGGCACAGCGCCTGCTCCCGTCGAGCCGGCCAGCCCCGTGGCCGGCGCCGACGCTCAGGGACCCGAGCGGTTCCTGCGCCGTCAGCTCGCTGCCGGCGTGACTCAGGATGATCTGACCTACTTTATGCTGCCCATGCTGCGCAATGGCAAGGAGGCTGTGTGGAGTATGGGTGACGATACGCAGCTCACGCCCTTTGTGGCCCGCCCGCGCCTGTTTGCCGACCACCTGCGCCAGCGCTTTGCCCAGGTGACCAACCCGCCGATTGATCCTTACCGCGAAGGCGCCGTCTTCGACCTGACCACCTATCTGGGCCGCCTGGATGGCTTCTTCTCGCCCACGGCGGTCAGTGGTCGCGCCGTGGCCCTGGAGGCTCCCATCGTCTCCACCGAGACCTTCTCGTGGGTGGTCACCCGGCCAGCCGCGCTGGCGTTGTCCACCGCGTTCGCCGTCGCCGACGGCCTTGATGGTGCGCTGAGCGCCCTGGCCGCCTTGGAGGAGGCCGCCCTCGCCGCCGCCCGGGCCAACAAGTCGTATAACCCCACCATCGTGATTCTGAGCGACCGCGCTACCGACCTGCCGGGTCCAGCAGGCGTTATGGCGCAGGCGTCCGTGGATGCCGAACACGCCGCGCTGCCCATGGCCCTGGCCATCGGCGCGGTGCATCAGGCCCTGATCAAGGCCGGGCTGCGCACGCGCGTCGGCCTGGTCGCCGACGCCGCCGACGCCTGGCACGAGCACCATCTAGCCGTGCTGCTGGGCCTGGGGGCCGACGCTGCTCACCCGTGGATGGCCCTACGGTGGGCCGAGATCCTGGGCGCTGAGGATGGGGAGACGCCACCTGATCCCGGTGGCGAGCGGCTGCGCCGCGTGCTGCAGGCTGGCGTGGTCAAGGTGATGAGCAAGATGGGCATCTGCGCGACCGCCTCCTATGTCGGTTCGCAGCTGTTCGAGGGCCTGGGCCTGGAGGCCGAGGTGGGCCAGCGTTGCTGCCCCGGCGTGGCCCGCTGGGGCGTCGGCATCGGCTTTGCCGCGCTGATTGAGGACGTGCTGGGCTTTCATCAGGCCGCCTGGGCGGCTGACGCCAAGCTGGCTGAACAGGGTTTTGTGCGCTTCCGCAAGGGCGGGCTGGCCCACGCCTTCGAGCCGCGCGTCTTCTCCATCTTGCCCAAGGTGGTGGCCGAGACCCCCGAGGAGATGGACTGCTACCTGCGCCTGGAAGACGCGCCGCCCCAAGACTTTGTGCCTGCCTTTGTCGAGGCGCTGGACCCCGGCGCCCGCGCGCGCTACGCTAGCTGGGCGGCCACGATCAACGAGCGCGAGCCGATCACCGTGGCCGACCGCTACGAGATCGCCTCGGACCGCCAGCCCATCCCCCTTGAGCAGGTCGAGCCGGTCTGGAAGATCCTTGATGATCGCGAGGGCCTGGGCCGTATCTGCGGTGGGGCCATGTCGTGGGGCTCGCTCAGCGACGAGGCGCACGAGGATATCGCCATCGCGATGAACCGGGTGGGGGCCAGATCAAACACCGGCGAGGGTGGGGAGCGGGCGCACCGCTACGGTGGCCGGGCCAACAGCGCGATCAAACAGGTCGCCTCGGCTCGGTTCGGGGTGACGCCGCAGTACCTGCACTATCTCCATGAGTGGCAGATCAAGATGGCCCAGGGCTCCAAGCCCGGCGAAGGAGGCCAGTTGCCCGGCCACAAGGTCTCGGCGGCCATCGCGGCGGTGCGTGGCTCCAACCCCGGCGTGGAGCTGATCTCGCCGCCGCCCCACCATGATATCTACTCCATTGAGGATCTGGCCGAACTGATGTATGAGCTGAGCCAGTTCAACCCCACGGCGCGGGGCAACGTCAAGCTGGTCAGTGAGACGGGCGTGGCCATCGTGGCCGCCGGCGTGGCCAAGGGCGGCGCCCAGACGGTCCACATCTCCGGCCACTCCGGGGGCACCGGCGCGTCGCCGCTCAGCTCAATCAAGTTCGCCGGCTTGCCCTGGGAGTTGGGCGTGCAGGTGACCCATCAGGTGCTGCACACCAACGACCTACGGGAGCGGGTCAAACTAGTCGTGGATGGCTCAATGCAGACGGGCCGCCAGGCAATCAAGGCCTTCCTGCTGGGCGCCGAGGCCGTTGGTCTGGGCACGGTGTTGCTGATCGCCGAGGGCTGCATCATGGCCCGCCAGTGCCACCTGAACACCTGTCCCACCGGCATCGCCACCCAATCAAAGCGCCTGCGGGCCAAGTACGCCGGCAAGCCGGTCCACCTGGTCAAGTATCTGGTGCTGCTAGCCGAGGAGATCCGCGAGGTGCTGGCGGCGATGGGCTACCGCTCCGTGGGCGAACTGGTGGGTCGCACCGACTTGCTGCGCCCCCGTGAGGGCGTGGAGGCCAGCGCGGGACGCATCCGCTTCGATGGTGAGCTGCTGGGTCGGCCGCTGCCCCTGGCCCCCAAGCGGCTGATCCAGCCGGTGGTCAGTCCGCTCAACCGGCGGCTGCTGGCCGACGCGCGGGAGGCCGTGGAGACCGGCCAGGCGCTGACCCTGGGCTACGCTATCGGCAATACGGATCGCGCCGTGGGGGCTACCCTGGCCAACCACATCGTGGCCAAGACAGGCAATCAGGGCCTGGCCGAGCCGATTGACGTCTACCTGGAAGGCTACGCCGGCCAGGCCCTGGGCTTCGGGGCCTGGGGCGGCCTGCGCATCGTCTTGCGTGGCCGGGCTAACGACTACGTGGGCAAGGCCATGAGCACGGGCGGCGTGATCGCCATTCGCCCACCCGACGATTTCGGCTGTCCGCCCGATAGCACCTCTCTAGTGGGCAACACGGTAGGCTACGGGGCCACCGGCGGCGAGCTTTACGTGGCCGGACGGGCGGGCCAGCGTTTCATGTGCCGCAACTCGGGCGCTACCGCCGTCGTGGAGGGGGTGGGGCCGCACGGCTGTGAGTACATGACCAAGGGCCATGTGGTTGTATTGGGCTCAATCGGGCTCAACTTCGCCGCCGGCATGACCGGTGGGGCCGTCTACCTGCTCGACGGTTTTACAGCCGAGGAGCGCGGCCTGCTCAACACCGACTACGTGCGGGTCGAGCCGCTCAGCGCCGACGAGGCCAGCGCCACCGGCCCGCTGCGGGCGATTATTGAGGCGCACCACCGCTGGACCGGGTCGCCGCTGGCCGCCGAGGTGCTGCGCTACTGGCCCTTCTACGCCCGCTATCGCTTCGATAAGGTCGTCTCCATCGTGCCCCGGGCCATCCTGGCCGAGGAACGCGACGAGGCCCCCGCCCCCCTGACCGAGCGCGCCGCCGTGGAGGTGGGCTAGCCCCCAATGGATGAGGGGACTGCTTCATGACGGCGCACTCCCCTCAGATCTCCGCCGCGCTTTATCAGCGCCTCAGCGAGCAGGCGGCTCGGCGCCCCCGCTGGGCTACGACTCGGCGCGGTATTTCAAGCATGTGGATCACCCTGACTTCGGGCTGTTGCGGTTCACCTGCTGGCGGATCGAAGTGACCACCGTGCCAACGGAACATAAGGTGTGGCATCGGGCCGGACGCTGCGCAGCCTGCTAGACTGTGTTCGGATGTCGCGCCACCGCCACGGCTGGCCCTGGTGGAGCTGAGGAAGATCATGATGCGGATAGGAACGGCCACGGCGGGCACGCGCCGCGCGAGGCAGGGATGGTGGGCGCGCGGATGAGCCGCCTCTCCCGCTTCTTGCTCGTAGGGCTGTGTGTACTGATGGGGGGCTCTGGCATGCTCCACTTTGTCGCACCGGCGCCCTACCGTGGCATCGTCCCCGGTCCCCTGCGCGCACAGGCGGCGCTGATCGTTGCCCTGAGCGGCGTTTGCGAGCTCGTGTGTGCAATTCTGCTTGCCGTTCCACGCACCCGGCGGCTTGGCGCGCTGGCGACAGCTGCGTTGCTGGTGGCCGTCTTCCCCGCGAACGTGCAGATGGCGCTGGACAGCGGCCCCGCCGTGGATCTGATGACGTCGGGCCGCACGGCCATCGCCTGGCTGCGTCTCCCCCTTCAGATCCCGCTGATCCTGTGGGCGCTGAGCATCCACCATGCGAACCGGGCGCGCCACTGAGGGAGAGGAGGAGCGTCTGCACCGAGCAGGCGATAGCTGTGCGCTGGCTACGTGGCTCCTCCGGGCCTGTTTGTGCTCTCGTGATGCACCCCCACATATATATAAATACTGTTCTCTACATGGTCGGCGTGGTTGCTGCTGCTCTGGGCGGCCAACGGAAGGCATGGCTTGCAGAGGACACGGCCCGGATATTGCTTAGTGATGTCGTGCTGAGGAAGCCATGGCGCGTCGGATCACTGACATACCTCAGCACCAAAGGAGAGGCATCATGCCCTACATCACGGTCGGCCAGGAAAACTCAGCCTCCATCAATCTATATTACGAGGATCATGGGTCGGGCACGCCTGTCGTGTTGATCCACGGGTTCCCGTTGAGCGGCCACTCCTGGGAGAAGCAGATGCCGGTCCTGCTTGACGCCGGGTACCGGGTGATTACCTACGACCGCCGAGGCTTTGGCGATTCCAGCCAGCCGACGGTTGGCTACGACTACGACACCTTCGCCGCGGATCTGCACACCCTGATGGAGACGCTGGATCTGCGTGAGACGGCGCTGGTGGGTTTCTCGATGGGCACCGGTGAGGTGACCCGCTACCTGGGTACCTACGGCTCCAAACGCGTGAGCAAGGCGGTCATGCTTGGCCCGATCCCCCATAGGCATCAACCTAAGGCAACCAAGTCGGGATCTTGGAGCAACTGGTAGGTATTAGGCTTCGTTTTGCGGCGGTTGATGCGGCAACCAGCGGCCAAGGAGCGGTGAATGACCCGGAGAGCGGC
>JAABUM010000611.1_pt1 | contig 60706 bp, 75 predicted proteins | sample 5559161 | NCBI WGS metagenome assembly JAABUM01 (sample SAMN10711868, study PRJNA513369) | rock metagenome | isolation source: Antarctica rocks | place: Antarctica: Victoria Land, Siegfried Peak nord
CCGCTATCTGATGCGGCACCGGCACAGCACGCCGTTCGAGATGTGCGAGATCAAGTATCACGTGAAGCTGCCGATCTTCGTCGCGCGGCAGTGGATCCGGCACCGCATGGCGAACGTGAACGAGTATTCCGCCCGCTACAGCATCCTCGACCGCGAGTTCTACATCCCGGAGCCGGAGCACCTCGCCGCCCAGAGCAGCAGCAACCGCCAGGGCCGCGGCGCGGTGCTGGAGGGCGAGGAGGCCGCCGCCGTTCTCGACATGCTCAGGCGCGATGCGACGCTCACCTATGACCACTACGCTTATATGCTGAACGAAGGCGCGGACGGGACACCGGTCGATCCGGCGCGCCAGGGGTTGGCGCGGGAACTCGCCCGCATGAACCTGACGCTCAACACCTATACACAGTGGTATTGGAAGGCGGACCTGCACAACCTGCTAGGTTTCCTATCGTTGCGCGCCGACGCCCATGCACAGTTCGAGATACGCGCCTATGCCGACGCGATGCTGGAAACGGTGTGTGCCTGGGTGCCGGAAACGTTCCAGGCGTTCCAGGACTACCGGATGGGCGCCGCCACCCTGTCGGCGCAAATGCTCGCGGTCGTCCGCCGCAAGCTGGCCGGGGAGGCTGTCGACCAACCCGGCAGCGGCCTTTCCAAGCGCGAATGGGCCGAGCTGATGGAGCTATTGGAGCACGCATGTTGACCAGCACAGAAACCCCTGGTTTGCTCATTAATCGCGAGCCGAAAGGAAATCCGAACATGCGACACATAAGTCGCCAGACACTTACTAACCTCCTCACCTTGCACCAAAAATGGCTGCAAGGTGAGGAAGACGGCACGTACGCCGATCTCAGGGGTGCTGACTTCAAGGAAACTGACCTCAAGGAAACTGACCTCATGCGCGCCAACCTCATGGGCGCCAACCTCATGGGCGCCAACCTCATGGGCGCTAACCTCATGGGCGCCAACCTCAGCAACACTAACCTCAGGAATACTAACCTCATAGGCGCTAACCTCAGGAACGCTAATCTCGGGGGTGCCGACTTCATGGACGCTAACCTCAGGAACACTGACCTCACGGGCGCTGACCTCAAAGACGCTGACTTCACGCGCGCCGACCTCACGGGTGCTGTTTTCAGAGGCGCTGAAATCCCCATCATTCCTCAGATCGACGCAGCGATCCTCGCAGCTATAGGAGAAAAACCGAACACCCTAAGGATGAACACGTGGCACACATGCCACACAACCCATTGCCGCGCCGGATGGGCCATCACGCTGGCTGGCGAGGCCGGTGCGGCGCTAGAGGCCGCGGTAGGCCCGGCGGCTGCGGGTGCGCTGATCTATGCGGTATCAAGACCCGATATGCCGGTGCCGAATTTCTATACAACCAACAAAAAGGCGTTCGCCGATATCGCCGCCTGCGCGGCTGCTGCCTCCATAAAATGCACTACGCGCGATAAGGGCGATTATCGCGCTTCATCGCTTATTATCTGACAAAGCAACGCAAAGAACCGGCAAGGGGCCACACCTCCTGCCGGTTCACCGCACCACAATATGCAGCGCCGGATACTCAACCGAGCGTTCCTTTTTTGTGATCCATTTTCCTGGAAAATTCAGCGTATAAACCCGCTCGGCACTCACCAGATTGCCAAATCGTCCCTTAACCGCCCTAGCGGCATCATCAAACAAACCAGGCGGCACGCTATAGGTTAACTTGCGCGTGCCAATTAACTGAACGTCAACTTTCCGAGCGTAGGGTTGATTATTGTAAATATACAGTTCCGCATCCGGCGGTATACTTTCTGCAACAATCATTGTGGCTGGGATAGGACGTCCATTCACCGCAACAACAAAAGAGTCTCGATATTTTCCATTTTTTACCGGAGATCGAGCCCGCAAAAACTCCACCGCAAACGTCACCACCTCTCCCAAATAGCCAAATTGATAGGCGATCACGCCATTAGGGCGCACGATATCCTCCGACGCGCCTTCTTGGCCGTCGACAAAACGTTTGTATTGCCCGCTAGCCTGACCAGAAGCAATCAGCTCTGCCATCCCTTCACGCGCATAATCTGCCAAAAACTTACTCTGTGCAGATGGCGACAAACCTTGATCGACCATAACCGTGATGAGCTGAGTATTAAACTTCGTCGCCATCATCAACCTCCCATCTAGCTAGCTTGCTGGCCATATGGTCCGGCGATGCTGTCATACCGCGGCGCTGCTGTGCGTGCCATTGTGTAATCATCTCGCGATCGAGCGCCATAACAAGCGGAATGATGAAATCCCGGTCTATCTGATGGCACCCAGCCCGATCGCACCATTCATGCATTTTAGACCATGGGATGGGCCCTGGACGGGCCTGAATGATCGTAGCGCCCATTGGCACCGCATGGCCTACTGTGACGTGCTGACGCTCACTGGATAGTTCATTCCAGGCTCGCCACGGCGGCTCTGCCCAAAATGGCAGACTTGGCTCAACAGGTCTATCTTCGTCTGAAAACGAGTCTAAGAGTTCTCGGTATTCGGCCCATTGGATATGGAACCGGAGTCGCTCAATAAGTTTCCCTCCGCTTCCTCAACCAGCACAGCATTGTTCTGACCCACACGCATGGCGCACGCGAATGACACAATTGCCAACTCACCATACTCCGGTAACAAGATCAGCTCTTTAAATTCTTTAATAGTCACTGTCTTACCATCGGCATGGTCAAGCCCACGAACGTCCACCAGGCACGTCTCATTCAAAGACTCAATGTCGATTTGGTTCCGCTCCTTCGAGCCTACCTTATCCTCGCCGCCAACCAAGCGTGCCGCACGCCGCATCTTGCTTGCGCGCATGTCAGCATAAGCCGAGCCCATGGCCTTTGATTTAATTTCTATGCCGTTATATTCTGGACCAGGATTAATCCACTCCCCCTCACGCATGGCAACAGGATTGCGGGCGAACGTAGACAGCTTAGCCATTAGAAATTCCTAACGAGGGACGGGAACGGGATGGCGGCGGCACCCCCGCGAATGCCGCCGTCAAGTATCGCGCGATACAGCTTTGCAGCCAAAATCGTTTTACGCGCCTGCCGGGAAACGGTCAATGTTGATCGTGCAGCCAGACGCAGTATCCGGTGCCGCTTCAATGGTAATCGGCGCGGTCAGCATTTTGTTCGGTCCCGTCATAGCAATACCGCTATCAAACAACGGCAGTGCCTGCGGAATCGTGAAAACATAACGATTACCAGCCTGATCGCCAAAGTGTGCCGAGAACACGCCCTTGGTTTCCGCACGGAATGCGTCATACATCACGAAGTCACGGAATGCGATGTCCAGCTTGGCAGCCGCCATGAACGTGCCGCCAAGCATCCCCGCCGCAATCGGACTGCCAAGGAAGTATTCCCCCGCAGCGCCGGTGTTGGTCAGATCGATTGCGCACGAATTGACTCCGGTTCCGATCGGAGCATCGTTGAAATAAACGCCCTTAAACCCGGCAACCGGATCGAGGTCCCGAGTGTTCGGCGCCGGAACAATGCCACCCGTCGAGGCGTCCGTTGTGCCCTTTAGCTCCTGCTGCGACGCCATGTTGAACGTCGCCTGCATGAACTGGCCAAGACTCAAAGTAATGGCGCAGCTTGCCGGATATGAGCCAGGATAGCGAAACCATTTGGTTCCTGCGGGGTCCAAACGCTGCTGCATAAAAATAGATTTGAAAAACACGCCATTCTGAACGCAGCTGAAGCTGATCGTCGCAGCAGTGCCAGCCGGCGTTTCGGCTACCGGAACAAAACCAAGCGGAGCCAGGGCCAGGCTGGTCAAGCTATTGACCGCAACAACACGGTAAAAACCGTTGTTGATCGTGTTCGTAAAGCCTTTGAGCTTCAGATACTGACCAACCTTGATGCCGGTGAACTTGCCTGCAGTCGGGCTTGTCAACGTGCCATCCGCAGCCAAAACAATATCGCCACCAACGCCGAAAATTGCAGTCGGAACCTGCCAATCACCGCCAACAGTCGCGCTCAAGAAATCATCGAACGCGCTGGCCCGGCCAGTCTCGGCGTAGAATGCCGGCATGACGATGGCGCCGGATGCCGTCTCTTGCGTGGTTAGCCCAGCCGGCGTCTGACGGTCGCCACGCACCTCGCCAGGCATCGTCCGCGTCTTTTTATGCGCCATGCTTTCGGACAGCAGCCGCATAGCCTGAAAAGTCGTAGCAGGAGCCGCCGCCCACGTGCTTTCCGGCGCGTAAGACATCTGCGTTGTGGTGGTCTCAAATGCAGCCTGATAGGCGGCGACGCTGGGCATTTTATGCTATCCTTTCGACTAACGGCGTTATTCTTGCGCTACAAGCGCAGCATTTTCCTTCGGAACTACGGGATCGATCACCTTGAGCCTGGCGGTCTGCCCAGACAATAGAGCAGGAGCCAAACTATCAGGCATCTCCTGATGACCAACAACATTGCCATTAGCATCCAAAATCTCATAAACCCGCATATCACTGCCCCTCTACAATCGTTTGAACGTGCCAATCGGCCCGCATGGACGCCACCCAATACAAACCGTCATCCGTGCCGGAACCGCTAGGATCGGCTGCAATGCCCGTGTATGTCACAGGTAAGTACGGTGGTCCACGAAAAGCTGTTTTAAGTTGATCTATTATGGCAATAGAGTCATCTAGCCCGGTGCCAGTCATTACCATGACATCAATCATGGTCTGACCTTGTTCGAGCCACATGCCGCCTTCGCCCAACTCAGTTTTCAGGCTAGCGCCCTGGCTCAAATCAACCCGCATCCATGGTCCTGATTGCGTCGGCAAATTAAAGTCGGTATTGGGGTAAGCAATGGGCAAAAGCACGCCGTTAACGCTAATCTGAGCGCTTTCTAGCCTGGTGCGGATGTCGGCCCATGCGATAGCGCCCGCCATCGATCAGCCGCCCCTAATCTGCATGATGTAGAGGCACGGCTTGCCACGTAAATATAACAGCTCAACGCTTTGCACAACGGCAGTATTTTCCCCGATATCAACACGATCCGGATTGCGCGGCTGGGCTGGCCAACCCTGAAAGCGCAAGTCATCCGGGACCACGTGCATTATTCGGTCTCCTTGGATGATGCCGTCACCCAACTGATTTGGCTGATAGCCACGAACGAAAGCTTGCACGGTCGCGCTGATGGCTTGCGGACCAGAGCCGCGCCGAAACGTCACGGGCTGGCCCTCTTTCTGGATTTTGGCAGCAACGCTTTCTATGCTTGGCATTATACAAGCCGATACGTGGCCAAGGCGTCTTGCGCTGTGGACGGCAAAATGCCCGTTAATCCAGCAAGAGTTGGGTCATAGTAATCAGTCTGTCCAATTCCCTGCACCATGTCGCGTTTAATCAACGGATCGACCCTTTTGGCCTTATACCAAAAGTTCGACACGGTATCGATGCAAGCACGCTCAACAGCAGCCGGAAGGGTGCGCCCGTCCTGACCGGGCAACAGATAACCACCAACATAAACGATTTCAGCATTTATCGTGCCATGCGGCAGCTTAAGAACACCACTTTCCTCGTCATAATTGAAAAAAGCGGTTGTGAGCGGCATCGACTCGGTAATTCTTACGATGCTGACAATGGGAAGTCGGGTCAAAATGACGGTTGTAGGGAGAAAATTTTCTCGATAACTGTCAACCCAGCCATAAGCAGTATAAATCGTCTCGGATATAGTCGCTTGGGCAAATTGACGCGCGCAATAGTCGCAAATCGCGCTCGATGCCTGATCAATAAGGCTCGCGATGCGCTCGATGGCCTCACCATCCGGCAAATTCAACTCGGCCTGGACAGCCACAACCGTTGTCAGTCTGGTTGCAGCTGGTTGGACAACAGTTTTGACCTTCTTTTGCATTACTTCTTTTTGTTCACTTGGGGAACAGAGGCCACAACCGGTTTGATCGTCGGGGCAACAGGAACGTCCACCACTGCCGGAAGCGCAAGGCCATTACGCACAAGCTGGATGCCGTGAAACTGGTCAAGTTCAAACACCTCCCCAGCAAAAACAAGCCCCTGTTTACCATTCTTAACAGCCGGGTCGTGAAAGATCGTCATAGCTTGATAAGCAGGCATAAATGGCTCCGTATAAGGGTAAGGGCCGCTCCTTAGCGGCCCTTGTTAGCCATTAGGGCTCGGAGAACAACCCCTTGATCAAAGCCTGCGGACGATATACCGCCAAAGCCAGACGCTCTTCGCAAAGGATCGTAACCATGTTCTTGCGGAAGTTGTCTACATCCTCGCTCGAGATCGCAACCGTAGCGTCCTCACGGTCGAAAATCTGCGCAGCAAGCATCAACGACCCGGTCAGGAAGTTGTTTTGCGGCATCGCAATCGACTCTGCAACCGGTAGCCCCCATAGACGCGGTGTGCCGATATTCTGCGGATCAGAGAAGATATAACGGTTCTGCGTATCCTTAATGAGCTGGATATTCACCCAGTCAATCGGGTTTAAAACGAAGCTAGTGGGCGGATACAGCGACAAAGTCGTCTGCAACATCGCTAGGCGCAGCTTGTCGATCGGCGTTGCACCTTGAACCGTCACGCCAGGCGGCGGTGCATAGGGCGTGGCCTGCGGCAAGAGGCCAAGCATGTTGGCGCCAGCACCAGAGCCAAGCAGCAAAGATAGGTCCTCTGCGAACGCCAGGCCGTAGCGCAAACGCCCATCGATGGTCGATTGCAACTGAGGCGCGTCCGCCAAAATCTGGCGAGAGGCCATAATGAAATGCGCGATCGTGCGAACAGGCAAGTTGACGATTTCCGACGCCCACGCGGACTCCGGCTTCAACGCACCTTCCGCAACATACGCAGCATTGTTCGTGAACAGCGTCTCACGCACGAAGTCGATGCTGCCGCTATCGGTGCGCCCTGGCATAAGCAGGTCGCGAACCACCAAAGGGCGCTGCGGCAACGTGATCACGCCAGGTACACGCATGGCAGGCACAAGAGCCGTGCTGCCAGAGGTGCCCGAAGTGGTGGCGCTGGTGATTGCTTTCACCTCGACGCTCATGCGACGCCCTGCCGCAATACCGTTACCGGCAAACGACTTGTAGGAATCAGATTCGATGACCGAATAGCCCATGCTCTTCGCTTCAGTAACATCTCCAGGCTCGCCACGACGCGAAAGCTTGCGCTCAATGTCGGCCAAACGAGTAACGATGTCGCCCTGCACAGCAAGAGCCTTGTCAGAGTCGGCCTTTGTTTCACGCGTTACGTCGCCAAGGTTCTTAATCTCGGCATTCGCCTTCGTGGCAAACGACTTTACTTCATCAGTTGCTTTCTTGAAATCAACAACCGCCTGCTGCATCTGCTTCTCAAAGGACAACTCAGTCATTTGCTATCTCCTTAAACGGACAGTAGAGAAAAATTCGACAAGAAACCGAAATCAACGGATTCGATAGTCGATTTAATCTCGGCAGGTTCGCTTGGCTCTGTCCGAGTCAATAGCGATTTGAAACCGCACTCTGCCACCTGTGCAATTTGCGAATCGGTAAACCCCTTTGCCTTCAAAGCAGTTTCCAACTCTCGGTAGGCTTCCATCGCCTTCCATCCCGTCAAACCATCTGGCACTGCATTCCCCGTCAAAGCGGAATGCGCAGACATCAAATGGTTCATCATAACGGCTTTGTCCTTAGCGGACGGGTAAGCCGTGTCTGCCATATGCGCGTCATGCATTTTCATGACCGCGGCAATCGAAGTGGCTGCTGCTTCCGGGTCTACGGCATGATCAGCCATGGCCTTCATGGCCTTGACCTCTGCCACGCGGGCCAGGGCATTGCTTGGCTCGTCCACAAGGCTGATTTCGCCCAAATGGACATTGGTAATCAGCCGCTTGGGCTCGCCAGCCTTCTTGCCCAATTTGGAACCGCCCGGCTTCACCCTGTAGCCAATCGAGATACCGCCCAACGCACCATCCTTAACGCGCTCATAGATTAGACGCCCGGCATCGGTGTTCATGCCGCTGATCTTGCCTTCGGCAATCAGCCCCTTCTCATCCTCGGAAACGTTGTTCCAGCGCCCAACCGCCATGCTATCGCCGCCGAAAAGGCCGTGCATGACGTGCATAGGAATACCGCGCCCGGCCGCCTTGCGCTCCGCAAGCGTCTCGGTAAACGCGCCAGGCGCGATCACGTCACCATGCGAGTCAGTATTGCCAAAGACGGACGCGTAGCCGGAAAACTCCCCGGTTGCACCGTCGCCAGCAAACTTGAATTCAAAGTCTGAGAATACTGCGTCCATATCTACTGCCTTACGACTGGTTGCGCATCAATTGCAACAGGTTTGTTGTTTTTGTCCAAACTTGTTTGTAACGGCGCGGCTTCTCCGACCTTATCAAGCGTGGTCAAATTGATTTGGACAGTCGACTTATCCCCACCTTCAACAGGCGGGTTATCCTCTAGCCCGCGCACCTCGTTGCGCGTCATCCAACCATTCTGGACAGCAGAGGCATAAAGCGCAGAGCGGCTTGCACTGTCCGCACGCAACAAACCATCAACGTTGAACTTGGCGTAAATTACTCCCTTGTCTCTTGGCAAGACGAGAGAATGCAAAATCCTCTTTTCAATACGCTGTATCCATGGAGCCAGCGTGAAAGTGAGAAAGCCCATCATCTGCTGCTCAAGACCCGTGCCCCAAGATGTACTGTTGGCCGTATGCCCGACCATGTGCGGGGGAACCTTGAACCAACGACAGATTTCCTCAATGGCAAACTGGCGACTTGCCAAAAGCTGGGCATCATCAGGCGTCATGCTGAGGCTGTTATATGTAAACGGCCCTTCCAACAGCATCGTTGAGCCGGATTGACGCGAGCCACGCAGATCATCGAGTCGCGCTTTAAAGCGCTCTCGTTGTGCATCGGTCAGCACTTCACCACCCGTAGACACAAACCCGGATAAATTCAAACCGTTTGCGAAAAACTTACCCGCTGATTCATCGGCCGCAATAGCGATGCCGAATGACTGGCGAGCATAAGCGATAGGAGACAACCCCAACAATCCGTTTAGAGACCATCCTTTGATGTGGAAAACCTCATCTTCGGTCAGCTCTTCTGCCCGGCCACCGCTGAACCCCTGTCTCCAAGGCGAAAAGATATACAGCAATGAACCGTCTGGATTGCGACGCACGTTCATGCGATCTGGCGCCAGCGGCGTAAGCGCGATTACCTGACCTAAACCGTTCACTTCCTTCTTGGCATAAGCGTTTCCCATAAGGAGAACGCAAGAAATCATTGCTTCCCAAAATTCCACACTTGTCATGTCTGCATTGGGCTGATCATGCAGCAGGGAATAAAGAGGATGATTGAAAGCGACTTGTTTGCCAGCAACGGTTTCCCGGTAAACGATCAATGGCAGGCTCGCAATCGCTTGACTGATCAAATGCACGCATGCCCACACGGCAGACAGGTTGAGAGACGTATCAACGGTAACAATCTTACCGGATGACGTATCACGTCCACCCTCGACAATACGAGCAAGCGACGGGTCAGTTAGGTGAAAGGTGCGAGGTAGGAAGTCAAAGACTGCCTTTGTCGCTTTGCCAAACCAGCTCATTACCAGATCATCGGATTCTCAAGATACTTTTCCATGGAACCCTTCTCCTCTGGCACGGGTGGGTCGCCCGACATAAGGCACGCTGCATCCAACAAAGCAAATAGCGGGTCTACCTTCGCACTTCCACTATTTTGTTTGGTGATATACAAATTACTTCCCTTTAGCTCAACCTTGGCGTTTCCAGCGGCCCAGGCCAACATTTCTTGCCCGCAATGCCAAAAGGTTCCTTCTGCCAGTTTTCTTTCTACCGTTTTTATGTGTTTAGAAAACGAATGGCCCTGCGAAACACCAATGACTCGATCTTTTCCTACAATACCACGCTCTGCCAAAGCATCTATGATCGCTCCAATGCCAATAGGATCAAGCCCAACACCATAGAGCAGTCCAGTTGCGTCAAGCTCTGCAATCTGATCCGCAATTTCTTTGGTATCGGTTCCGGCTTTATCGACAATGCGCAACTGGCCCATCGCTTCAAAGTCGCGCAACCGCCCCTCAATCTGTTTATGGCGACGAAGCAAAACAGGTTGCGCCCACGCTTTGCCCCAGTGGAGATAATCGCGAGTTATTTTATCCCGACCAATTACAGCAAGCGCTAGAAGGTCATCCAGACCACCCCCGTCCACCCCCGCTACTATCACCTCGGAACGCTCGATAAGGCTTTCTAGCGTCAGCGTAGGGTCTATCTGATCCATCCAGAAGTCTGCCCCCGCCCAACGATCAGAGGCTAAAGATATACCAGCTTCAATGTTAAGATGCTGCGTTGCCCAACGAATGATTTCCGCATCGCCGCGCTCTTGAGCATTAACGAACTCTTCTTTAAGGCGGTCAACTGTAATTGAACGTCCGCGATTCGGTGTCACCATGAACCAGTTGCGCGCATCTTTCCAAGCCTCTTTATCCTTCGCAATATCGGGAGGAAATTCATAGAGGATCGGAAGCGTCCGACCTTTCGACTTACCGTCTCGAATGCTGCGGGCTACGTCCAATTCACTTTTAAACACCCCAGTTGGCGGTTTCTCGCTTTGCGTCGTGATGAATATACCAAACGCTTCCGGTTGCGCGATCATACCACCGCGTAGCTGGCCGACTGCGGAATTTGCCTTGGCGCTGCTCGATACAACGTGCAGCTCATCTACCAGAAAACCAGTCGGCTTTTGCCCAGTCAAAACGTTTGGGTCAAAGCTCATCACTTCAAGCGTAGAACCATTAGTAGTGTCAGTAATAGTTTTAAGATGCTGTTGAACTTTCATGCGCTTGGAAAGATATGGATCGAGTTGCACCATTCCCTGACATTGATCAAACGCTAGGACGGTAATATCCTGCGTCGGAGCCACAAGAAGAAACTTACCTTTGGGCCGTTCATTGAGAATGAGACTGGTCAACATCAGGCCAGCCGAGTAACTTGTTTTGCTATTCTTCTTCGCCACAAGCGCGAATATCTCACGAATATAGCGCTCTTTTGCGGCCGCGTCCCAAGAACCGTGCAACGCCCGCACGATGTCACGGAACCAGTCGCCAGCCGCGTCTGCAAGCGTTGGATTGCCTGGTACATCCGTTAGACGGAGACGATTAAATACTGCAACGGCCTGATCGGCCAAACCTTTATTCAACTTAGGCAACTCAGGTAATAGACTGCGCCCAGTTCGAATGCGATCTTCCCAGTCAGGACAAGAGAGATCCCAAGTCATTAGTTGCGGTGCTTATCTTCCAAATCGTTTTTGGGCTTCTTAAGAATGGCGGCCCACGGGTCCACGGGGTCGTCCTTCTCGGTTTCCTTTTCCTTAGAAGGGCGGCCAACTTTAGTCGAACCGTAAGCAATTGCATACAAAGCTTTAGCCGCAGAAACGCGCGCCGCTTCATTTGTGCCATCTGTAACGATCAACGCTAACGCATCAATGCCGTCGCGCATACGCTGCTGAGCGTATTCCGCTGCAGTTTCCATATCTTCCATAGTCACACGCCTACTAGGAATAGGAGGTGCAGGCGCCCGACCGTGCCTCTTCTCGACTTCAGGCTCAAGAATGGGAGCAGTTTCCTTCCGCTTGCGACCGGCACCAGGACGCCAACCGCCTTGGGGAAACTTCTCGCTCATAATGTTTATTCCTCTTACTTGATTACTAAGTTATTGATAAGGCCGAAAAATCTGCGGCAGGGACCAAAGGCGGTGTAGAAAGGTAATGATATCAGGAACTTATGACCCCCCTTACCCCAATACCACATCACTGCTTCACTTCATCATACAACCCACTCGCTGAACGGCTTTACGCCTGGAGCAAACGACTTTGCCACTGACACAGCGTCGCTCAGTTGGACCAACAGCTTTTCTGCCTCTGCTACATGCAACTCGATCATCGCATTGTTCTTGGCGTCAAACAGCCGCAACAGCACGGTATCGGCAAACGCCTCGATCTTAATCCTGGGATCAACGATCATCAGTAGCGCTCTGTCATCCGCTGCTTACGAACCGCAAACGTCTTTTTAGAATGGCATGAACTGCACAGCACTTGCAGGTTGCTGCGCAACAGGGGTGCGCCACCATCCTTTAGCTCTTGAATATGGTCAAGGAACATGCGCCCGCTACGATCACCACACTGCTCACACGTCCTGCCACGCTCACGCAGCACATCAGCAACCAGCTTACGCCATGGCTTTGACAGATAGAACGGATCGGCAGTCTTAGCTGGCACATGCGCCGTGCGCACATCCATGACAGCCAAGGACGGTTTAATCATAGTAAGTCTAGGCATTATACCACCTAGCAGAGAACCCGCGCCACCATGGACGCCCCTTAAGGTTAGGTCTCATTTTGTTATATCGTATTACGACTTCAGTGCGCACTAACCGCTCCTTGTAAATCCACCATCCTTTATAAACGATTTGCATAGGTGGAGGCTTTATCTTTGCCACAGCTATCCTTACACCAGCTCAAGGCGTGGCTGCTGAGCCTGCACACCAAGCCCAATCAAATCGATTTTGAGCGCACGTGCATAACGTTGCACAGCAAGCACTGCCTCCTCTTCTAGCTGCAGCAGCCCACAAGGGTCATGCTGCCATGTGCCAAATGCTACGGCCCGCATTACTGGCGACTCTACCAGACCAAGCGCATCTGCTAAGAGGTGGTGAGTAAGCTCATGATCACGGTTCATGGCGGCTAGATCGCCACCGTAGCCAACCCTAGCTGCGGTCGCCGCATACTCCGCAGTGTCGTGCGGCATCGCCTCAACCACCTTGCCATCCATCAGAGTGGACGTAACGTAATCATGCCCGATCTCAATTGACGTGCAGCCTATCCGAACGCGCTTCATCACATCGCCTTCATTTCGTTGATCTGTTTACGGAAGCAGAGCGCGATACGCTGCCAAGAGCGCCCCTGGTTACGCATCGAGACTATGACATCAACTGTGCTGATGTCGCGTTCCATCAGCATTGCAACATCGATACGCGAACCTTCGTCCTCATTGCTAGGCTGCAAGGTCACGTCGAGATAATCACGCAAGATTTGGCAGGAACCCTTATGTCCTGGGTCACACCGTTGGTAACGCTGATGGTCGAGAAAACGCCGGGAGTATTGGCCGTGGGATTGTTCAAATTAGTTGTGGGATAAGTCCACAAAGTAGCCGAGCCGTTTCCAGTCGAATTAGCGGGCCAGTGGCTAAGGGCTACGGGTCCGTTAACATCGTTTCCATTAGAATTGACGATAGCGACGCCAAAACCGTCTGCATTCTGCGTTGCCCACGCCTTCACGCCGCCCCAACCAGATGTCGTATTCACCAGGTTGCCAGGCATCGTAGCTATCAAGCGCTGCAAAGTATAATACTGAGGATAAAGGTTCATCCCGCCATCAATAAGATTGTATGCGGCCCCCCCATCGTCCATCAGGTCCCATATCGCTCCGTAAATCGGACGTAATGTGGCATCCTGCATTCCAAGCAAAGAGCTAATCAGGAAACACGCGCCAATGCTGGTCCCGGCTCGCTTGTCACCATCCCATGCGCCGCACTCGATATTGTATTCGCCCATCAAAAACGGAAGCGTACTTCCGTATCCTGAATTAATCGTAGAGTCGAGCGATTGGATAAAACCTCGATATTTTCCATCGGCCAAGCAAATGGCATCGTCACCAGGGTATGGATCGGCGCCGTTACAATAATGGTATTGGTGCTGATCCAACAGTCCCAAAGTCGAATCAGACATGGAATTCACCATGCTCTGCAATTGGCCAGCGTTAAGCCCAGCGTTGACATCACCAGCGATGCGGTTCGCTGAGCTATCCCACTGCAAGCTCTGAATAAGCGTGTTGATCCCATTCTGATCGAGCCCGTGCTCATTGCCGTATTCCCATAAAGTGCAAGGATTTGGACTGCCCGTACGCCACTTGTTCGATATGGTCTGGCCAGTGTTAGCATCATTAATACCGATGACCATGGTGCAGCTCGCAGGCACCATGCTTCCGATATTGGAAATTAGCGTATCAATGTTGTTGCCCTTGGCTTGCCATTGGCTATGCACACGGAACAAGGGAAGGTTGAGATCCCGCATCTTCGAGCGGAACGTCCCGTTGTTGACCCACTGCCAGTTATTGTTGTCGAAACCGCCGCTGGAAACTCCGAATAGCTGCGGAAGAACTTTGACGCCATACTTACCAGCACCAGAGGTGAAATTCGTAAAATCAACGGTGATAAAGCCACTCGAAGATGCCGGACCCGATCCACCAGTCGGAGGCGTAATAGTGCCGCTCGCAACAGGCTGAGTTGGCGTAACAGGCTGAGTTGGCGCAAAAACTGTAGCAAGCGGAGCTGGCGCAGTCGTTGGTATCGGACTGGGCTCTGGGCCAGTATATGCTGCACTGATGCTTACGCGCGTATACCAATTGCCCTGGTAGTTCCTCTGCCAAAGCTGATGGTTATGGTAGTAAAGCTGCACCACGCCAGAGCTGGTAAGCCGGTCCTCTTGACCATCTTGGACAATATAGCGCGCAGGACTAATCGAATAAACGTGGCCTTGCGCGTCTCTCAGCGTCGGCCCAACCGTTGTAACGCTCGCACCCTCTGCTGATTCGTTAGCAACGGCAGTAAGGGTTACAGGACGGTTTTTGAGAACCGAGACACTCTCGATTTGGTAGGTCTGCGGATACGCCAAACCATCAGGCGGATAACCCTGCCATGATCCGGCCGCTCCGACGCTCATAGACACAATCAAATGCATGGGCACACGCATACTGTCCGGCGTGACCATCTGAGCAAACTGAATGCCGTCTATAAACCAGGTTATGAAATCAGCCTGCCAATCACAGCTATAATCGTGAAAAGTAGTTGAGAGGTCATCGGTATAGTAGTGCTGACTGTTCGTAGTCGGTGCATTGGCCGCGCCCCAGAATGCATCGGTTGAGACCGTGCCTGGCTGCCTGCCAATCACCTCCATGATATCCAGCTCGGGCGGCCACGTTCCATCATTCGGCATGAGCCAAAACTGACAGGTCATACCACTGCCGTTGCTGATTTTGGCTCGAATGCTGAAGTAACCGTAAATCGTGCTGAACTTGCCTTGCGTGTTCAACAAACCAGAGGTGAAGGGTAGGTTATTCACCTCCGCAAGATGCGCGGACGGCGTTGGATTGGTGCTGATGGTCAGCATGCCGTTGGCTAGGCTGAACGGATTTGCCCCAACATAAGGCGGCGAACGTGGATCAATACGGAACGCGGCCCCGTCTATGCTTCCCTCTGACGCTGAGCTGTAGAGGTATTCCGGGTTCCACTTATTCCAGTCAATCGATGGGGCCTTAAAGTCATCATAAAACAGCGCCATGCTCGAAGGACTGGGCGGAAGTGAATTGGTGCCAGTGCCAGGAGCCGGTGTGGTGCTACCTCCAGTGCTGACCGGGCTACGCGGATCACCAGTTGTTTGCAAAATAAAGGAATCGCCGGAAATCAGAAACCAATTACCAGACACGCCCTCAAAATAAACAGTGTGATTGTAGTAAAGCGCAGCTTTGCCATTTACGTTGGCCGGGCTAGGTATTAGAGCTACGCCACGGTAAAGCTGCAAACCACTCGCCGCTGGTTGCCGCAACGTGTAAAGCGCGAGCCCAGAGTCCACAATCAAGCCAGATGTGGAATTGATCACCACACCAGACGCAGACTCGGTTTGCGCCGGTGGCGCGGTGCCGCTTCCAGATGTCAGCAAAGCTGCAAACGTATTTAAATCGACCTTCACAACCGTCGAGCCATCTTTGCTAAGCTGCAAGATTTCATTGCCCGTAAACGGCAGGTTTGCCACGGGCAAGAGCGCTATTGGCGTCGTGGGAGCAAGGGCCATAAGTCTATGCCTACCTTAAGCGACGGGCAATGGATAGGGATCATCGACCATGTCTACAAACAAACCAATATCGGTGATCGTATAGGCATTGTCTGTTCCGGTTCCATTGTGGAAGCCGAAAAGCAACTGGTTTTGGTGAACTGGAATGGAGAATTTGAGCACGATGCGCTTGGGAACGTTAAGCGGAAGTTGCTGCAAAGTGTAATTGGCATCCACGTATGGGCTATCATACTGCCATACAGTAAGCGGCCCGGAGCCTTGTGTGCGCGTAACTGTCGCCGCAAAAACAAAGCTTTCAGCCGGAATACCTAAGTTATGTGGATACTCTCCAACAAAGCCACATTGCACACTCTGGTTAGAGCCGCCGTTCCCAACAAACGCAATGGAGTTTGGTGCCCTGTTGATCGATCCCGTATCAGTGTAGGTATACCAAGCACCACCCGATAGGTCCTGGGCATAATCCAAATAGTTATGGATTGGCGGCGCCGGATACGACGGGAACTTATTTATAGAACCGAAGTAATGACCATAAGCAGCAGATGTGTTTGGAATATTATTGCTGTTGTCAGAAAGCTTACCAGAATAGGCACCATTGGATTCCCAATAGCAGGCATATGAAACATTATTATCAATGCACATTTGCCGGAAACGCTTTAGATACGGACCAAAGTTTTCAGTCGAGACGCCCCACTCTGGGAAACAAATTGGTTTGCCGTGCTGCTTTCCGAAACCGATCAACCAATTAACGCCGGTCGCACGCACGCTATGATAATCCCAGGCAAAGACGGGAGTGAAGGGCGTTCCATAAACGGTATCGTTGTAGACATCAAGACCGATAAAATCGACCACATCATCACCGGGATACGACAGAGCTGGATCATCGTTGCCAGCTTCTGGACAAAAGACGATTTTAACACGGTTCAACGTATCAACACTACGAATGATGCCGACAAACCGGCGCCATGCCGCGATGAAGTTAGCCTCTACGTTACCAGACGCCCAAGGAAACTGCCCAAACGCATTATGTTCCCAATCGATGCGCCAAAGAATACGTGTCGGACGCGGTTTACCCGCCCGGTCGCAAATAACATCGATTTTACCAACATTCGGATCTGCATCGCTTTTGGTCAGAATGCGTTCAATGGCATCTCGCCAAATCGCGTCATAGACCCCATTGGCGGCATCTGTAAAATTGGCGCCCGACCAAAAGTTAGGCGTCGAGATGCACTGCCTACCCTCATCTCCGCCTCTAATCCCAATCGCGTAATAAATGGAATTGGTATAATCGTTTTGAGAAGCGTTGCCCGTAAAAACGCTGGATAGCGGACTGGGCTGACCAAGCCAAGCATCATACGCCTGAACAGTGCCCGTATAGCCGTCGACGTTTGCACCAAAGAGCGTGTTCACTGCTGAGAGAGGGTCAGAGATCATTCCGTTTACGGGCAATGGTGTAGGTGTGGGACTGGGGGTCGTGCCCGCATTCGGCATCGATCCATACGGGGCCTGCTGCTGCACCGAAGTGTTGGTTTCAAGCAACGCCATCGACATGGCGGACGATCCTGATCCGACAGCAGCTTTCGGATCAACAAATAAACCAACATGCGAAACTGGGCCGACAGTCGTAACAGGCACTTGCGAAATTAAAGTCCATACACCCAGCGCAGCATTCGCTGTAGTTGCTGCTAAATAGGTCCAGTTATTTGCATCCCTGACCAGCTTTACGAGATACTCCGTCCCATTGGAACCGAACGCTTGATTGCCCGCATGCGCACCGTCAATCCCAACCCCAGAACCTTGAGGAGCGGAGAAATCGACACCAAGGAAGTACTGACTTCCTGTTTGAAACAAGGTCGAAATCGGCATAGACCCAGAGTTTACAAGCACCAGCCCGCCACCCGAAGCCGCAGACAGACTCGGCGTAATCCGCGCAATAATACTGCCAGTAGTGATCTTGAGCGGCGTCACTAACCCGTGGACGCTATCAATTCCATCATTGGGTGCAGTAATGACCAATGGCGAACTGCCACCGCCACTAACAGTAGCGTTGCCCTTGTTCAACCAGTAGAAGCTCAAGCCAGCCAATGTGGCCGCAACCGTGGTGTCCAAGAAGGTATTGCTCCATGGCGCGGTGGTGCCTGGAGCTGGCGTCGTGGTACCTGGAGCCGGCGTGGTGGTACCGGGGGCGGGCGTGGTAGTGCCTGGAGCGGGCGTAGTGGTGCCTGGAGCTGGTGCAGTAATGCTCACAGCCTGAAAAGAGAGAATATCACCTAAAGTCGTTTGTTTCCATGTGCCGTCCTGATAGATCGGCATTACATTAGTAACGGCCAATCCAGAGGCATCTGGTATCTGGCTAATCGCCACGACAGAGGCCGTGCCACTGGTCGGAATTCCAGCCGCATCTAAGGTAGCCGTGCCAAAAATACGTTTTGTCGGATCGACGGGCGACGGTTGCGATATGACCAAATGCGAGCCATCAGGAAATGACTGCATGGGAACAAGACTGTCGAGAGTAACGGGTGGAACAGAACCAGACATACCTTAACTCTCCAATTGACTCTGATTCCGCCTTAAAGTTTAGGCCACAAAAATAATTTGTGTTAGCGCTATGGCACGGGAGTCACCACACCGGCATTCACCCGCAAGCTATCCGCATTGGCAATGTTCCCATGCCATGCAGAGATTTCCTGCACCACAATTGTCCAACCATCGGTGATCCCGTCATTCTCGGGCACGTTAACGGGATTGGGAGAGAAACTCGGAATTGCCTGGTTACCGATCAGCAGATGCAGAGGCATCTTCCGCGTCACGCCATCAAGATCGACGTAGTCGTCTGCCAGCGAAAAGTCTATCCAGTGCTGAAGGACCACCTTCCCATCAATGATGACGTTCATATAATTGTTGTTAAACCAGTCTAACACCAAATCATGGAAGTCCGTGGCGAAATTTACCGGCTGATCGAGCACCGCGGCATCGCCAGGATAGAAGGTATAGCCGCCTCCATTAGCATAATAGGTATTTTGCGGCGGCTTGGTCCAAGCATTGCCGTAAATGTTGGGCGTGCCAAAGTCTACCTGACAACCACGCGTGACGTTGTGATCATCTCGAATGTAGTTGTCGTTAATGTCGATTTCATAAAGATGATTGTTACTCGGTTGCTTGTAAAGACTCTGTTGGGTGCCATAGCCCTGATAGGGATTACCGCCTGGTCCAGGCGTATACTGAAGCCCAGAGAAAAGCCAAATTGGGCACCAAGAATGCGCCCCTGCAGGACCCTTATAGCGGACCTTGATCACCATCCCCGGGCGGAACTGGGCGTTCGCACGCAACAGACCGGCAAACACACGGCCAGGACCGGTATCTGTGCCATTCTGGCTGGCCCGCGCAAGCAAGGCTACGCCATCTGCTCGCATCATATGCACCCGGTTCGGGTCATCAGCCGCATATGTCCGGGCCACAGCCGCAAACGTGTTGTTGTTTCCCTGCCCGGTGTCCATCGGCGAGCCGAGCGCACTGGACAGATCACCTTCCATATAGGTCGTAAAGAAGTTGTCCAAAATGCCTTGATCAGTCGTAATGTTCGCGTCAGCAGTCGCGGTCCCAAACACCATCGAAAAGTAAGGCGTTGCACCAGCACCTAGCGTCAAACCATGGCCAGGATCTGCGCCAGCTCGCGTCAGCAGCGGTCCAGTCTTAGGAAAGTTCACGCTCTGCAAGAAAGTCGCCCGCAAATCTCTCGCAACAGGCTGAGTTGCCGTCGTCGAGCCAACAGTGATTGCCGGCAACGTTCCAAGCCCACACAACGTCGCCACTTGCTGACATTGAGTCGTGAGGTCTGCATTAGAGGGCAAACCGTTGATAAGCTCTATATAGGTGCAATCGCCATTAAATTGGTTAAGCAACCGTCCGTTTCCACCGGTCGGAATGCCGCCAATGATCCCGGCAGGAGTGACAAGCGTATTGACGTTGTTGCGGTAAATTGCGCCCTTTGATCCATCGCAAGTAATCAGGACAACCTGCCACTGGTTCAAAGCAGTCGCCGACCCCGAGGTCTCGTTCCCAAGTGCGCTGCCCGAGTTTTGCTCCCAACGCATTGCACCGTCAGTTGCACCACCCACTCCAATCACATTAACGGAAATACCTCCGCCCGTGTATGCAATGAGCCCAAGGTTTCCCGGCGCAGTCTGCCGGACCACCGCGATCATCGCCCATGGATTGTTCGGCGGTCCGAACATCAAATTGCTCGAAGCATCAGGAATGTGAATCGAGTCATAACCGCTGTTTACGCAGCTCGCATCACAGTGGACATACGGTCGTCCGCCAGGTCCGCCGCTCGCATGATACTGGACTTTGCCAAAACCATTTTGAAACAATTGACCCGACACCGCGTCCTCAATGCTGTCCACATCCAACCCAACGCCGGTGTAATGGATGCCAGAGGTCCCAACCACTAGCGGGGCGCTACTAACCGGAGCCGCAAAGTCCAAAATGTGCAACACGTTTGGCAAAGCACTCGTCGGCTTTACATAATTGCTTGCAGGCGGCGGTATGGTCGCCGGAGGCGGTGTAGTGCTGGGGAGTGGTGTAGTAGTGCTCGGCGGCGCGGTAGTGCTAGGAGGCGGTGTAGTGGTGCTGGGTGGCGAGGTAGTGGTGCTAGAGGGCGGCGCGGTGCCGCTGGAAGGCGTTGTTGGAGTTGTCACGGGCGGGGGAGTATTGGCTCTTACCGAAACGCCAAGCGCCAGAATGCTAGCCAAGTCCGTCTTTTTGAGCGTCCCATCTTGCGAAACCGCAAATAGATCGGGGCTATTCAAAGAAGGAGCAAACGTGATTGCAGACACGGGAACGTCGGTCGAGCCGCTACCAGATGCAGCGTTGGCCTTCGCCTTGGCAATCGCGTCTGTTGCCACAGCACCAAAAATCCGCTTTGTCGGATCAACTGGGTCTGGATAAGAGATTAAAACGACCCCTCCCGCCGGAAAATCGTTAAGGGGCGTAATGCTGCGAAGCGGAACAGGAGCTGGACCAGCCATGGTTAAAGCCTCTCAGTGATAACGGCTTTCCAGCCGCGTGCCTCAATAACGCGATTAGGATACGTCACATCGCTTGACGTTTCAAACTCTCCCAAAATCGCTTGCTGATTTGCATCCGGCGAGTCTGGATCAGGCACAAAAAACACGTTGTTGCCACGCTTGGCCCATAAGTCCAGGTCCATGACGTTTGGCTGCACTTCGCTTGCGCGGATGCCGGATAGCGAAAGGGTAAAGGTCCGCTTAACCCAATCGGAACGAATAATGATGCCTCCAGCACGCGTAAGGGTCTTTGTGCTTTGCATTGTTCGCCCCGCACTCGAACCGGCGTCGAAATTACGAGCTGGTTGCCACAATGGACCAGCATAAGCCAGCGGAATGTTTAAAAAACCATCTGGGTTTGTCGGATCGAAAATGTCGACCTGTATAACTCTGCCAACCACGGCGGCTGGCAAAATTAAAATCGTTTGGCTGTAACCAGGCACAATGCCAGCCGGTATTGTTCCGCTATCATAAACTGGGCTCGACCCTGAAACATCTGCCAGCACCTGCCAACGCACGGCTGCTTTTGTCGTGAGATTAGTACGAAACAAACCAAATCCACGCCAAAGCATTGCCTCTGGCACCGTCAAACGGATCGAACCAGAGGTATAAGGCGATTGCCAGGCCTGCTCAGGACTACCCTGGTCGTTGGCAAGCTTCGATCCGTCTAGCGCCGCCTCGGACGCGCTGGTCGAGATTACGCCATACACAAAACGATTTGGCCAACCGAGCACAAAGTTAGCCATAATGTAACTTTAGGCCTGAGACATGTTGTAATATCCGGTCAACGTAATGTTCGCCGAATCGGTCATATCGGTATTGCCCACATACCGAGATACTGTTTCAGCATGTTGGCTTTTCAGCAAAAAGATTGTTGCAGATGAATTCTGCAAATAAGCTGTTAAAGGCACGCGGTTTAAAAACCCCGACACGCCAGGGACACCGATCATCTGATTTGGCCCAGCATTTGCTGCATTCAAACCAGTTCCGGCAAATTCAACACTCAAGCCACCGATGCTCGGGCCAATGGAGGTGAACACCAAACGCATTTGCAAAAATGCTACCGCGCCGAAGAGAACAACATAGTTGCCGGTAAAGCTTCCCGCTATACCAGCCGCGCTGCCGTTGATCTTTGGAATGACGTTAAGGGCACCGAGCGCTTGCTGTCCATTGATCGCAGCATTTAAACCAGAGGCCAAAAGCTTAGTATTCGGCTGAAAATTAGCCTTTGCCATTTTCTGTTTTCCTCTAGGGAACTATACTGTCTGTTGCTAATTCACCAACGTCTAGCAGAGACTGGTCAAGAATAAACGTCAAATCTACAGTGGCAGGCGGAGTGGTCGTGGCAGGCGGGACAACGACGGGGTTGGACGGATTGCTTGTCGTTGGGTCGGGCGTAATACCAGGATCGGTCGGAGCAGTAGGCAAGGCCGTTCCATCATCGTTGGCCAACAAGGCGGCATTAAGCAAAGACTCATCCAAAACAAATACGGCATCTGCCGCAGCTCCAAAAGGCAAAGGAATGGAGGAAATGCTGCCAGTGCCTGGATCGATAAACAAAATGGAGCCAAACCCATCAGGTGAACCGAATCCTGTTCCATCAACAAGGCTAATCGATCCGCCAATGTCAGCCGCATTTCGCGGATTGATCGGCGGAATGACGACTTCCAAGTCTGCCGGGAATACATCTACGTCCAGCAAAGACGCATCAAGAATGAAATCTTCGCCCTGGATTTCACCTAAGCTGCCAACATCCAAATAACTGACATCCAGGGTAAATGATCCGTCGATAGGATCGCCAGTGAGCGACGCGGTATTAACCAACACCTCGAATGTCGAGAAGGTGTCAACTGAACGAATTTGCTCACCAACAATCAAGGCGAGCACACCACCCTTGAGCAATCCCAAAGGCCAATCGATCCAAACAAACTTGCCGATGTCGAGCCCGGCAGCAAAACCGATAGGCACTGTGATCTGATAATAACCAGGTCGAGTGCGCCACTGATCGCCAAGAGAGTCAGCTAAGACCTGCGCGTCTTTAAGTCGAAGCAAATAGGTGCTGATGGGCGGCGGATCATTCGGTTTGACCCAATTAGCTTTGATCTCTGGGCTATACCACTCTGCGTAGCGGAATTGGTTGGCGATAAATTGTTTCCGGCCATCTCCAATCGTTGGATTGAACCCCGTCGCTTGCACGGTGTAGTTGGTGATATAAGCCACCTGCCAGCGGTAGGGTGGCGGATCAAGCGTTGTTGGTAATGCAATCGGCGTCACCGATACGATGTTGCTCTTATCTAGGCGCACCGATGGACGGGCGCCTAGATCAGTGCGCGGCAAAACAAAGACACCGATAGAGCCGCCGCGTGAAGTCAACAGCCGCCCGCCAATCGAGGCTAGCAACTGCGCTATGATCTGCAGCCCGGTTGTGGACGCAGCGTTAGATGAGTCCAGAAAGAACCCTGCCACGTAGGGATACGCGATATCGGCATACATGAAGGATGCGATATTCAGTGTGGCGGCAGGGACCTGGATGTCATTCAGCAAAACGCTTTGCGCCAAGGCCGCCGCAGTCGGCAAGAATACGCCATTGCTAGCTCCGCACACGTCCCCCGTGATTACGCCAACCGAAGTCGACCCAAGCTGGATCAAGCCCTTTGCGTTGCAGGTGCGGTAATAGCCGGGCGGGGTGATACCAAGATACAGATTGCCTGTGTCACTATGCCGGTTGAAAACAGGCGCATTGTTTTCGTACAGAGCGACAACCGTTCCCAGGCCGTCTGTCCATTGCCAGATATTGTTGATCGTATCGACCAGCTTGAATGGCACGTTACGGATAGGATCAGCCGTCGTGCCGCCACGGGTCATCGGCTTGGGTTGGCCCGTCAGCTCCGGACCACCCTCGTCGGCCCCGGTGCCTTTATAAAAACGAGTTTGGATCGGCTTGTCAAGCAGATAGGTCGCATCCTTTAACGGGACCTCGACGGCATCCTCGCTCAACAACCATGATTGAGCCGAGCCGGAAAACACCGGCTGCAAATCCTTATAAGACGGATCGACGTAAATCCCTCTTGTGGCATCATAAAGCTTTTGCCCGATCTTGATCTTCACCGGACGGCTATCGCTGTTGCGAGCCAGGGTGAAGACGTCATAGGTGCTATTCAGGTTAATAATTCTGATCGAACCATAGGACGCCGTGCCGTTGCCGTTCAGCTCGAGCGATACTCGACGATCAAGCTCAAAGGCCGTATCGAGCAAACTGGGATAGATGGTAACGCCGCCAACATCGGTCGGCCTGGTGCGGTATCCCAGATCAGAGACATGCAGAACGTCAGTGCTACCACCATCCGGCGCAAACGTGCTGACCTCCGACGCAAAGAACGTGGTATTCCTGGCGTCATGGATTGCTGGCTCGTAAGCCGGGCCATCGGTGATTGGGCGCCCATAACTGTCAAGCAAGGTCGGGCCGTCTGGGCTCGGCTGATCCGTAAGCGCCCTGCCATGGTCGGTTGTGAGCGCCAGCCCGTTATCATCGATCAAAACTAGATCGTGGATCGACTTTGCATAGATCGATACGGCTTCGCTCATTCTGAGCTAACCCAGAAACCGGTCAATGCGCATTGCGAGCCGTTTTAAGAGGGATCCAGGCCGTTCATCCCTTTGCCCTATGGCGTGCACCGGGACTGGAGCTAGAGCGGCCTGTACAGTTGTCTGGATGGGCCTAGCATCCGTCTTACGCGCCCATGCCTTGAAGCCACCCGATGAAATGCCGCGGCTGGTTCCATTTGGCATACTGAACAAAACAACCCAAGGATTCCCGGAGTCGGAAATCGTGCGCGGCGTGATGTGCGGATTAGGCGAGACCCACAGCTGCCCTGGCATGGGATCAGGTATCGTCTCGGATGGCTCGAACGGCGGGAAAACGATAAAGCCATTTTCCTTTAGCAACGCTACGGCTTGCTCTATTGTCATGCCGTCTTATCTTTACCACGGTTCTGGATTCCACAGTAGCCGATCAAGCATGCCTCGGCACGATCTGCATGTTTCACTAATGCAAATCGTTTTGCATGAAAAGGCCACAAACGTTGAGCCATCATCCGAGATGCGCCCTTGTCGTTGGTCAATCCTAGCACTCGTTTCCAAGTGGCAGGCTCGACAAAGCGAACTGAAAACTGACGAGCTGCGCAGATACCTTCAATCAATCCGGCCGAATAGCCAAAAGTGAAGGAGCTTGCACTGCCATTTCCGGGCATTGAATGCACGCGCTCGACAATGACCAGCTTTGGCTGAACGGGAAACATCGCTGCAAGCAATGCAGCACTGACACGAGTCTTGGTGCCCACCTTGACGGTCGGCATATCGTGGACTTCGATCAGTTCACCGGTATCATCGAACCAAGCCAGGGCTCCTGTCACGCCAGGGTCTATGCCAACGATCAAGTGATACGCCAAACGCGAACGGCGCCCTCTTCATCTGTCCGCGTAATGAACGTCTGGTTGGGGTGTTTGCGCTTCCAAGTGTTAAGGCTAGACCGAGCACTCGTTTTCAACTCGGCCTTTATGCGCACGCTGGTGCCGGGGTTCATGTCATCCCAGCGATAGACCGGTTTACGTCCCAAATTCGGGGATGGGCATTCAATGCCACTCTCAATCTGAAACAACACGCACCCCTGCAAAGCCAAGATTACATCATGATAATCTTAACCGATGAATGCGACGTATACAACACAAATTAACAAACTATTAATGAAACTCACTTTATGCGCCATACCATGACCCATCCATTATTTTGGCGCTGCGAAGGCCAAGCTTGGCTAGGATGCCGCCGCTTCCATTGCGTGAGGCTGGCCCGCCACGCTTCAGAACCCGGCTCGAACAAAACTGAGTCGCCGGGCTGCATCTGTCGCCACGGGTATTTCCAGGGCCTGCCAACAGAGCGCTTGCCATCTTTCTGGGCGTCTTTGGGATAAGGAATGTTCTTCAGGATCTTGTAAACCACGGTCAATCTCATCCGAATAAGTTCAGCCATTTATTAATACATTAATTTATGGCGGAATAAAGACCTGACCGAAATTTCCGTGATTGCGCATCCGTGATGTTTTTAGGGAACAGATCGTTGGTGGTCCCTTTTATGACTTGTGCCTGGATTTGGTTTGTGGGGTACGGGTGATCTGGTTGGCATAGGTCGCGTTTTCGTGATATTTGCCGGACTAGTGTCTCATTTTTTCAAAAACTCATTCACACAACTTATGTGAATGAAATGTGATTGAAACTTGAAACGACTTTGCTGTAAGTAACTAATATATATATATAATATTATATAGATATTTCATTCACTCATTCACATGGCGCTACCCACGTACCCCCCAAGCTGCCCCCTGTTCATGGCGCTACGTGCGGGTCGTGTGAATGAGTTTTTGAAAAATTGAGACGCGTTTTAATAAACCAAATCAATCACTTAGCTGGTAATTTCATTCACATAAAGTCGTGTGAATGAAATGTGATTGTGTGAATGAAATGCGCTTTTTGGCCCTAATCCGTGTCTTTATCAGGCATGGCATAGCGGATCGTGGCTCGTCCAGACCCTTCTGGCTGGCATTGGATGGCTAGCAGCTTCCCTGAGCCGACAAGCGTAGTCAGCAGGTCGGCGCGCTCCCGTGCAGAAATCTTGAGACCCTTTCGGGCGATCTCATAATCGCTCAGAGGCTTGCCTTCGCGCCGGACGATATCGAGGCACTTGTTCCAATGCCGTCCGTAGTCATTATCCGCAATGTTGCGTTCCGCCTCGCGTAGAAGGGTGTCGCCGCAGTGCTTGGCGAAGAACCGGCCCCACTCGACATCTTGAGCCTCGATCACCGGCTGGGCTGGATTGCGGCTAATAGCTCGGATCAGAGCGAGCTTGATGGCGCTTTCCGCCCAACGAGCCAAGATAGCTCGCTCTTCGCTTTTCTGGCTTCTGCGTAGCGCCGCCGTTTGATCGATCATCAACTGCATGATGGCCAGGTCAGCGGCAGTGGTATTTGGAACAAGGTATGGTTGCGGTTCTACGGTTGCCTGCATGACGGGGGCTAGGTTGCCCGCTTCCGGATCGTCCGCGCCTTTGGCAATGGCTTGCAGGCCTTCTATGATGGCGTCTGGAATTGGCATCTGTGCTGGGATTTGGTTGTCAGGGTAGCTATCAGGTGAAACGCAGATCAGGAACCGAGCCAGGAACCCATCATTTAGCGACGCGCCAGCTAATGCTGACCAGAACTGACCTGGCGTTGTGGTGCCATACAGGCACACGTGCGGCTGTATGATGTCTTGCCGTGGCTTGCCTTCTTTGGTCTGATCGGCATATTCCGTTCCGATCATCGTGGCGTTGGCGCTGCTAAAGATCGTCTTTAGCCGTTCGGCTATTTGCCGTTTGTGCTGACTGGCGTTCTTGCCCGCTATCCCCTCGACCCAATTTCCATATTCATCTATTTGAAACAACCGACATGGAAAAAGATGCAGGGCGGTCAGGATTGCCGCGCCGCTCGCGATATCTTCACCGCCTAGATAGTCGCCAAGGCCAGCCGCCATGAATGCCGCTTTGATTCGACTCCGCGCATGGTCCTTGCCGCCGCCGCTGTCCGCGATGCCAACGACATAAAGATTGCTTCGCAAATTGGTCGAGGTGCGATATCGCCGCCCGGCAACTGCACCGACTGCTGCAAGGCTCGCCGCCAAGGCTAGGAGCGGTTGTGGACGAATTGAGGTTGCGTCGATCCAGGCCATAAGTCTGCCTAGCAGGCCGTCGAGGTCTAAAAGATCATTGGGTAAGAGTGATGGAATGACAGGCTTCGTCGTAGCTTTGCTTGAGACTGATGGCGCGAACTCAAACGCGCTCGACTCTGCTAACGCTGTGAGTTGCGCCGCATCCCCGCTCATGTTGAGCCAGTCAACCACATCGCCCTTGAGCGGCAATTCTGGCAGCTCAAGAATGCGCACCCGTCTTGCAACGCCCTGGAGGCTCTTGGCCACATCCATGGCGTGGTCCTGCCCTGGCAACACTGGACTGCCATCAGGGTGCCATAGAAGGCTGCCATCGGCACGGGTCTTTTGCGGATCGTTATCCGGCAGTATGACGATATCCGCACCCGCTAGCGATGGTGCGTATTCCGGTTTCCAGGCGCCAGCCCCGCGCGGGCTGCAGGTTGCCGTCAATCCTAACAAGGCAAGTCGATCGGCGGACTTCTCGCCCTCGACCACATAGACCGTCCGCTCATTTGCGACTGCCGCTAGGACTTCCGGCAATCGATAGAGCACCATCTGAATGTCAGATGTTTTCCATATCCATCCGCCACGTCCGTCTGGACGCCGCTGCATGAAATGTTTGGGTTCATATCGTACAACCTGAAAAACAAGCTCGCCGTTCGCGTCGAAGTAGTCATACGTAGCCACCTCTCGGCGCGGCTGCGTTTGTGATGGCGGCTCTGGTTTATCGAGGAAGTCACGCGCTTCAAGCCAGGCCATTGCGTCGGCAACCTCAAGTCCTAGCTGGCTGTGCAGGAAATCGAGAACTCCGCCGCCGCGTTCAATTTCAAAATCGAAGTATGTTCCTTTGTCGAGGTTCACGGACAGGCTTCCGCGGGTCCTGAACCGCAATTCGTGCCGGGTTTCTTTTGTCGGTTTGCCCAACACCTCGCGAGCAACGGGTCCCATGACTTTTGTAAATACGTTAGCATTGCCACTGCTGTTCGCAGTGAACATATTGATGACAGCCATATCAACCTGATTCCTTTGGTCGGCAGGTTAGAAGGTTAGACGCCGCGCGATGGGGGAAACACCGCGCGGCGTTGGCACCCTTACGAATTTATTGCGCCGGCGCAAGCGGTATCAGGAGCGCTTGCTTTTGTGCCATTGCACGGCGTTTGCGGCTTGGTTCCAGATGTGTTCGGCTTGTTCGCGTTCTAAAGAACGCGGATGCCCGCTTCTTTCTAAACCAGACGAAGTCAATCTTCCATCATAGCTGATCAAATCGTGGCAAAAATCGATCTGTTCTAAATATCCATTAGATGATTGATAGAATAGGGTTGCTAAACCTGGAGCCCACACATAATAATTTTCTACTTTCATTCGTTCGCCAAGCCATCCTAACGCTGCAGAGCCAATAAGGCATTTTTGGTTTAATGCTAACGATGATCCAAGCAGCAATAAGTCTTTATCCCAACCAGCCGTTCGTGCCGCCCGTTCCATCTTGTTGCAAACATTTTGATCACGTTGAGTGATTGGTTTGACTTCAACTAGAACATCGCACTTGCCACCGTTAGTTTTAAGCAAAAAGTCAGGCGACCACTCACCTAAGTCGAACGGCTCATACTCATATGCCCAGCCAACGGTATCGAAAAACGACGCCCATTTAGCTTCAAGGCGGCTGCGGTATTGCCTGCCTTTGTAAAGCGTCGGAATGGCCTGGATTTTATACATTGCGCGCGCGTCCTTGGTCAGAGCGGGCTTTCGCCCGCCCATCGGTCAATTATGCAAAAACATTACGCTCGTCGCCGGAAACGTAACGCTATCCGCAACGCCCATGTTCGAAGTCACCCCACCCATTGCACCGGGTGAAATCTCATGGCGTGCAACTCGACTTGGACCGCCCGGCAAATTGAGCAGCGCAACTGGTGTCGTGATCGCGCCGCCTGAACGGTTGGTCACCATCACGCCGAACCGCCCGCCATTCATAACGGCCATGACTTTTAGCGCCCCGTTGCTCGATGTGGCAGCGACTTCCCTGCCACCCATCACCTGTCCACCGCGGGCGACCAGGCGCCCGTTGGGACAGATGTTGCCACCCTGGACAAGCCCGTAATCACCATCGCGCCCAGCTTCCCAGATTGCAGCGCCTGCCATTGGCACGCCGGTTTGGACCATCGCCATGATCCAGTTCGCCCAGAACACCGCACCGATGCAATTTTGCTGGCGACCGTCACCTTGCGCCGCGCACTCTACGTTGCCTTCACCCATGAAGATCGGCGCTGATGCATTCTTCGTGCCGGCTAGTGCAGAAGCGCACGTTTTTACATCGTTTGCCGCACGGCCATTCTGCATGAGCTGATCGTCGTTCGGTGTCGGATCGCTGCCGCCTTTGCAGTAGGCGTAGGCGTGGAAGTTGGGCCAGAACAAACCGTTTGCAGAATTGGCCAGCGCTCGGATGCGGTCATAATGCACGTAGCTATCCACGGTTCCGGTTAGGGCTATGTTTGGATCGATGGCATGGACCGCCGACTCTGCCGCCTGATACAACGCAACGTATTGGTTGATGTCGAGTTGGTCATCTTCATTGCCTACCTCGATCGCCGAGAGTGGCGTGAGCTGGCCCGTCTTGCCGCGTGCCGACTTGAACTGACGTACCATGGCTGAGCACATCTTGCCGTAGTCGTCTGGCGAGCGTCCGTTGAGTCGGATGCCGCAGACGAGTTGGGCATCTGGTGCGATGAACCGATAGGAGTTATCAAAGAAACGCTGCATGGAACTGAAGTCAGGCGCAGACGGATTGCGAAAAATATTGTCTGACCAGTAGCCGGCGCCGCCACCGGAGTTGCAATTGATGCGGTAGAGCCGCGGCATGATCTGCGCCATGGCAGATAGAAACTGTTCATCGCCCATGGCGGAGAAGTTGTCATCATTCGGCCAAGCCGCGGCGACGCCGAACATGCCGGCTGGCACGCTATTCCCTGTCAGTCGACTGAAATCGACCGTGATAGCTGCGGGTCCGGTTGGAGCAGCTGCGGCGACGGCTGGGGCGCGTGGGTCCTTTTGCTGTGAGCTCCATTTGCCAGGCGTTCCATACCACCATCCCCCCGCCTTATTGGTCTGCCACATCGTAAGTTTGCCAGGAGTGCCCCATGCCAAAAGGCCAACAACGTTCGCCGTCGTCTTATCTAGCGTGTCATTGACGGTCACAAGGCCAGCTGTCGAGATTGTCCAGCGATTGCCGGCGCTATCTACCAAGATGCCTTTGGTGTCTCCGACGTAGGTGCCAGGTATGCTTTCAACTGGTTTAGCTAGTGCTGCAGCGATCTGTGCGTCCAGAGCGCTTAGAGCGCTCGCCATCGCTGCCCGTTGAACCTGTAGCTCTGCAAGTGTGGCCATGTCGTTAACTCCTATTAATAAGGTATTTCATCAGCTGAAATTGGGTCGTCCTTAGATCGCAGGACAGCAAACGGTTTGTGCAGCTTCGCCATTGCATCGGCATAGCCCATGACTACGACCTCGATAAAACCGAACCATTCATCTCGGCTCAAGGTTGCCAGGTCGGTTTTGTCGAGTTTATCCATATACTCGCCCGCCACATCGCTTGTGGCCATGATGGCGTTGACTTCGTTGCTGCTAATCTCTGTCACGACAGCTCCTGGCCAGGCTTTGAGGATTGCTTGCACAAGCGGATGGTCGGAAGGGGACGTCATGCATACTTGCATCCCTCAAAAGTAAGGTCTGTTACGGCGTTGCCGCGAAGGTCGCGCCGAACAAGGGCAAGATCTTCGCCACTGCGGAAAATGTGAATAACGTCTTCCATTTTCTTTTGCACACAACGTCGCGCATCGCGATCGGCGTCTGCAAACGTTTCAAACAATTTTCCACTGCCATCATGACGAAATGGTATATTATTCATCAGAACTTTACTCCCACGATCTCTGTGTATTTCCCTACCGGGCGGACCTGAATAGCTATAGGCGTAGGCAGGCTAGGAGCGAGCTCTAGGGCCTCTTCCACGTTGGCAGGCACATGCTGACCGGGAACGCGACGTTGCCACCACGAGCACGCTTTTTGACGTGCGTAGCCCCCATGTTCGAGTGCCACCCATTCTCGGTGCTGTGCCAGGCCGCAGGCGTATGTGACAACAAGGCTATCTGGCTTGCCTTCTTTCTTGTGTCGGCCATAGAGCGTCTTGGAAACATTGATCCACTGTGGCTCGGCAAAACGCGCGACGATGGCGAGCTTGCTTGAGGCTATAGAGACTTTTGCGATTGGCGCCGGAAACGGATGTCCGCAGTTGAAGCACGTTCGAGCGGCGGCAGCGCACCGAGTTTCGCAGTCAGGACACACGCGGAACGGAGCGGCGCCGGGTTCGTCGCTTTCGTCCTTTCGATGCTTGCGACCGTCGATTCTATCAATAGGACCGTGACGGGCGATATTCCCTCCAAAATCTAATATAGCGCAATCGTCTTTTCCGGGAGCAAGTCGAGTGCCGCGGCCAACAATCTGACAATATAAGCCTTTGCTCTTGGTAGGTCGGACTAATGCAACCAGGTCAGTTCCCGGCGCATCAAAGCCCGTGGTAAAAACTGCCATATTGGTAATGCACCGAATACGTCCGGCTTGAAACTCGGCAACGATGCGGTCCCGCTCGGCTTCCGGTGTTTCGCCCGTCACCGTCTCGGCCGTGATGCCGTAGCTCCTAATCATGTCCCGTAGCGTGTATGCATGACGAATGCCGCAGGCGAATACGAGCCATGAACCCCGATCAATACCTTTTGCCACGATTTCACGAGCGATAAGTCGGTTTACTTCATCATCCTCTACGGCAGCTTCCAACTCGGATGCGATGAACTCGCCGCCGCGTGTGCCAACACCGGACGTGTCAATTTGCGTGGTTCCGGTTTCGCTAACCAGGTGCGATAGGTATCCTGCCTCAATCATTTCTCCTATGTCGGCTTCGTAGCAAATTCGTTGGAACATCGCATCCGGCCCTTCGTCGAGCCGTCCGCTGTCCATTCTAAAAGGCGTAGCTGTAAGACCGACGATCTTGAGCATGCCGGCATTGATCTCGTTTAGCTCCTTTAGGAACCGGCGATACATGCCCTGCTCTTTTGCGCCGATCAGGTGCGCCTCGTCCACAAGCACCAGGTCAACCCGTTGCAGCTTCGCCGCCTTCCTATGGATTGATTGGATACCAGCCACAAGGATCCGCGCGTCGAGGTCGCGTTGGTTCAGCCCGGCGCTATAGATGCCCACCGGCGCATCCGGCCATACCTGTAATATGGCCTTGTGATCCTGGCGTAGTAGCTCGCGGACATGCGCCAGGATCAGCACCCGCACCGGCTCTTGTGGCCAGCCCTGGATAGCTTGCGAGGCTATGGCTGCAAGAACTAAGGACTTGCCTGTTCCGGTAGGCAAAACCAGAAGAGGATTGCCGGTTTTCGTCTCAAAATGTTTCCAGACTGAATTTACGGCTGTGCTTTGATAAGGACGCAGTTGGATCAATGGTGTATCCAGCTCAGGTCGATGCAGCCAACCATGCGGCATCAATGGGGGCTTGTTCATCGGGCTTCTTTCACCTCGACCAGACGAGCCTCAACGCCACTGACCAGCGCATTCAGATTCAGGACGGCAACAGCCTCAGCGTCCATAAGGACGCGCAGCAACATGGCTGCGTCCGTGCCTGTGACATTGATTAGCGTGGCCGCTTCGTCGCCTGCCCACCGGCCGCCGCGCGCGACCAAAAATGATTGCACATCTGAAGTCGGAACAAAGTGTTTTACGGCCTCTAAAAAAGTTGTTGCCTTTGGCGGCTGCCAGCCCAAGGCAACAAGCCGTGCCGTGATAGCGATCTGCACCACCCGGTCTCGGCTATAGAGAATTGGATGGCCGCGGCCGAACTGATCGCGCTCCTCCTCAGTCATCAAAATGACTTGCGGCTTGCGCGACGCCCAATTCTTCAGCGTGGCCAAACTCACACCGGCCGCAGAAGCAGCCTCGGGCGATGTATAATAAGGTATATGATTAGGCTTATTCATCGTATTCCTCCACATTTCGAACCCCGAACCGCTTTCGGCTTCGTTCCCCGGGAAACCGCACCGCCTTATGTTGCGGCGCGCGCGGAGCCTGATACTCATACGCCGTGATCAGCTCGTTACGTGAACGATTGAACACTACTATGAATGTCTTGCCGCGCCATTGCACCTCGCAATGTAAAATGGTTTGCAGTTGTGTTCTAAGGATGCGCACATCTGATCCGCCAAGCCGCACCAGTTGCGCCAGTTCGCCAAGCTCTGCCGGGCCGACGGTGATCCCAAGCCGTTCATCCATGCGCTCGCTAAAATGCGCACCCATAGGCGACGATGTGCCGACATCGTTCAATGTCGCTTCTATTCGAGCTGCCAAAAACGGCTTGTCAATGCGCTGTTCCTTGCGCACTGAGATACGCTTGATCGGAGACGGTCCGGCGATCTCTTCGGCTGCAGCAAGTATTCTGGCAAAGGCGTCCGGTGCAAGATACTTAGTTGCCGCATCAAAGAACGCTTGTAGGAGCGTCATGGTGCGTCTCTGTTAAGCACTTCAACAAAGTATGCCCTAAGATGCTTGGTTAGAATTCTGGTACTTTCATGCTCTTTGGGCGCTATTCTCCAAGATAAAACTAACACTTTTTCGGACAAAAGTCCGCGTAAAGCTGCATATATCTTTTGCATGATAATTATTCCTTCAAATTGTGGCACTCTACTCTATGGTGACACCAACTACACTGCCACCACGACGGTGTATTGCTGATCCGGGCCAAAGGCACCTTCGCATCAAGAATGCGCCTGGCCTTGTCTTTGATCGCTTCAAACGCTAACGGATCAAACTCAGTCCGCACGCTATCCCATTCGCGAACACCGGGCGTGCAGACGGTCATGTAGCTGCGTGTGAGCTTGCTGTAGCCCATGTATGACTGCGCTTGATGCCAATAAACGCCATTCCATTCCTTGAGCGCGTTCTTTTCGCCCAAGGTCCGCTTCAAGCTCTTGAATTTCTCAAACGATTTTTCGTTGACGGCTTTTCCCTCCCAGACGTGAAGGGTTCTAGGCGCCTGTTTCAGACCAATGATCTTTCCGTCCATGTGGCCAGCAAAACGCCCGTCAAAGTCGGTCAGCTCCCATTGCCTCCCCGTGGCTGGATCGACCGTCATCAGAGTAACGCCGTCCACCAGACGCAGCCGATCAGCCATTACATTTTCCGAAGCATGTCCATCGGCAAACCGCTTTAGCGTTTCCGCCGTGAACACCTCGCGATGCGTAGTATGATAGCCATACCACAACTTCCGCGAACACGGATCACCGATGGATGACATGCCGAGATAGCTACGCCGCCGCTCACGTTTGCTGATTAAGACCATGGCGGCATCTGCCGCTTCGAGCGTAGGATCAATGGCAATCGTGATTGGCAACGCAACCATTATGCAGGCCGGTCGACTTCGCCAGTCTTCACGATATAGCCGTCAATGGATTTATATGTTGCCCATTCGCTGCCGTTTCGATTGCTGATCCGGATTTCATACGGACTAAGCATATCTTCATGGCAATAGTCGCGACGGATGCTATGCGTGGTGCAGAAATCTGTCATGGCAAGGCTTCGGTGCAGCTCGTCAAACGGATTATCCATGATCGTTAGTCCGCCTCCGCCAGAATGGGGTTTCTTCGCTCGCTGCAGGGGTGCCAGAACCCGCCGGTGCTTTTTTGACACCCGATGTCCCGCCAATAGCGAAGTAGCCCTTAACCTTGTTCTGAGCGTCCCGCATGACACCATTCTTGTCTGGTCCGGCAGGCTGCACCGCCACCTTGATCATCATTGGCTTGAAGTGCAGCTCGTCGCTGTCCGATACCTGCATCTGTCCGGTAGCGTGGCAAATGGCGGATAGTGTCTTTGCCGCGATCTCCGCTGCCGTGGCGTTGCTGTTGATTAGGTTCAGCAGATCGAAAACACGTTGATTTTTGTAAGGACCTTCGAGGATGGCCAGCTCGAGATTGAGGTATTGGTTGGAAGAATTCTTAACATCCTTCATTTCGGATTTGACGATTTCCGCCTTGTAGTCGCCAGGCGATATCACATTTCGAGGCGATGACGGCTCGACGACGTTGGCATCGAATGCTTGTCCTAGGGCGGCCATAGTTTAGCTTCCTTTCGTGTAATATGGAATGTGCTTGGCAACGCTGTCCCATGATAGCGGAATCATGGGTGGCATTCCAAAACGGTTTTTAGCTTTATGCGAGGGACGTTCTTCGGTGTAGATTACCCGATCCTCGCCACCAACGCCGCGTGTGACCTTCTTCCCGTGCCCCGCTTTAGTCTCAACCGTCGAGACCCGGTAGTTAGCAAAGAGCACGCAATCCATTTTTTCTTGCAGGTATTCCGAGGCCGCTTTGTGCAGCTTTGGCACGTAGCGATCATAGGATGCACTCTCTGGCGCGTCGAACTTCTGGATTGCAGAATGTGCGAGAAGAATGATGCCCATGCCGCGATCATTGCGGAGGTCGCTCATTCCTTGTTGAAACAGTTTCCAGTGATCGAAAGCGGCCGCATACCCTTTGCCGTAGTCCGGCGCCGCGATGTTTGCCCAACCGTTATCGATGCAAGCTTGTGTCCAAATCAGTTGCTCAAGGTCATCCAGCGTATCGAGCACCAGAGTCTTGTAGTCGTGCGGATCGTTGTAAAGCGAGCCGATTGACTCAAGCACCTGATCGAACGTCGTATGCATCCCCATGGTCGGCGGATCGAGCAGCCCGAAACCGTCCTCCGTTTGGATGAATACTGAGCCCGGCGCTTCCGAACCCAACGTTGTCTTGCCGATGCCGTGCACCGCATACAGCATGGTCATAGGCGGCCGCGGAGGACTGCCCCTCTTTACGTCGTTAATTGATGGCAATGCCTTTGCTCCCTTGTCTTTTCACATTTTGCAGCTTCTTGACCAATTCGCCAAGCCTACCTGCAGCTTCTGGATTACTTTCGCTTAGCGCTTCAATTTCACCTTGCACTAATTCAGCAAGATATGCAGCTTCAACCTGTGTTAGAAACACTTTTGATTGGCATGTAGCGTGTCCTCGACTGCTGTATTGAGCCGGGCTGCGATGCGCAGTATTCCCTGCTTAAGCTTGCCGTCATCGAGTTCGTCTGCTTTTTGTTCTGCAATTACCGCGAGCAACAAGGCATCATTCATATGCATATCGATTAGCATTTTTCCCCCTTGCATTAGCTGTGAACAGATGCAATGTGCATCGGATTGATGGGTAAATCAATAGGAAAGAATGAAATAAATGGGCATAAAGTCAGAGGTCGTTTCTGTCCACATGGACGCGCAACTGAAGGAAGCCATTTCTACTTTGGCCAAGTTCGATGGGCGTTCTGTGTCGCAATACATCGAGCGTGCACTAGTCGAGCACGCTAGCCGGGCTGATCGTCGCGCGGCTCTGAATTTAATGCGGCGCCAGGGCGCTGTTCTGGCAGATTAAACTGTTTGAGATCAAACACCCCAGTTTGTGCACCCCAATTGTCCCAACCAGGCCGATTAGTTCGCGAAAATAATTCGAGATACGGACCGTCGACAAGAGCTTCAATATAACTGTGCATTTCATCTGGCTTTCGGCTGTGTTCTCGGCGCGGGGCTATTACCAGCTTACGAACCGCCTTACTCTTTCGAGCCGGTTTACCGCGCGTTGCCAACACGCATTGTTCCACGTTGGCTCGCGTCCAGTATCCCATTCCAGTAAAAAAGTCATTTGATGATATGAAGTGTTTTGGCGCATTCTTGTTTGTCTTGGCCCAATAAAAGCCGATTGTTTTAAAATCAAATCCCCAAGCTTTAATCATATCGAATGCTGCCGGCAACAGTGGATCGGTTGCCCACAACAAAAGAACGCAGTCTTTTGCAGCTAATTCAGAAACTGGCAGCGCTTTAATACTATCTATATTCATGCAATTATAATGCGCTTCTGCGCTTCGGCCCAACCCTTTTGTGCTAAAAGTTTTGAATGCCCATGGTGGATCTGCATAAATAACGCCGTATTTTTTAGTTCCGATAAAATCCCCAAATACTTTAGTAGCCGCCTCGGCTACTGAACCTATTATGGCCGACATGCCTAATTCACTCCGCTCGCCACCGGAGCGTTAACAAGCGCGCATTCAACTTTCATGGTATGTGCTGCTGTATCCTTAGCGAAATCTAAAGTCGATTGTGGATCGATGGATTGCGCGGCAATCGAGCCGATGATGCCAGAGAGCGCTAGAATGATCGTGCCCCGTTCGTTTTCAAGTCCCTGCGTTGCCATCAAATCGAGTATTCCAAAAATAGCTCGATTTACCTTATCCTTTATTGTAACATCTGCATCTATATTATCATTCACTATATCACCGCTTTGAACATAGCTACTGCACTTGATATGATAACCGCCCAAACCGCGCAGCCGCCAAGGTACAACAGTCCAATCGTCGCCCAATCTCTTGTCGTTGCTTTCTTGCGCATAGATGCGTCCTAAAAGTCACACTGCGGCATTATCTTAGCTCTCCTGTGACGTACGTTATAGCAAAATCTAAAAATTTGTGTGTCGTGCGTCAAGTAATTTCTTTATCGAAAATCTTATTAATTCCTATTGATTTAATTTATCGGTTCGTTAGCATGATTTCTGCCGAATGGTCGGCCTAGGAATGCACAGATGAACGATATGACACGTCTTCCCGCCCCTGCGGTGAACGACACGCCAGCCGCATTGATCCGAGCCTTGCGCCAGATCGCCCACTTCCCGTCGAGCGTCGCGCGCATGGGTTTGTCGGGCAACGACGCCCTGGCGCACGTTCAGGGTCTGGCGCAACAGGTTCTAGCAACTGTTGAAAAAGGAGCAATTCAGTGAATTCAATCGATTTAACTCGTTTGTCTGCTATTCCCGTTCTTGATGGAGGTGCGCACGACGATTTATCAAAAGGTGCCTGCGTTATGGAAGCGGTTGCTTATGTAGCAGGCGAACCATGGTCCGATCATCCCCAATGCGTTTGTCCTGTCATAGGTGACTTTCTTCGCTTGTGGAACGATGGACTTTCGGATGATGAGCGAGACACTTTACTGCGCCCGCTGATTTCACTGGTAATTGGAACGCGCGGGAATCCCGCTCTGGAGCGGCGACGTGCGATAATGGCGGTTGACTGGCTGGTTCGTTCGTATACGCCGGCGTGGTTGCGTTTGGCTAGATTGAACACGCAAGCGAGCGCTCTAGAAAACTTACCCGAGATAACGGATTTTGTTCAGTGTCCGTCCTTGGTATCGACATTGGAAGCGGCGCAATTAGATGCAGCCGCTGCCTGGAGCGCTGCCAGGGATGCTGCCTGGGATGCTGCCAAGGATGCTGCCAGGGATTCTGTCTGGGATGCTGCCTGGAGCGCTGCCTGGAGCGCTGCTAGGAATGCTGCCTGGGATGCTGCCAGGGATGCTGCCAGGGATGCTGCCAAGGATGCTGCCGCGGATGCTGCCTGGAGCGCTGTCAGGGATGCTGCCTGGAACGCTGCCTGGGATGCTGCCAGGGATGCTGCCAAGGATGCTGCCGGGGATTCTGCCGGGGCCGCTGCCTGGGGCGCTGCCTGGAGCGCTGCCTGGAGCGCTGCCAGGGATGCTGCCAAGGGTGCTGCCAGGGATGCTGCCGGGGATGCTGCCGCGACCGCTGCCTGGGATGCTGCCTGGAGCGCTGCCTGGAGCGCTGCCAGGGACAGTCTTAACGTAACTCGCCTTGAGCTTCAGCAATCGGCGCTGAAACTTGTGCATCGTATGATCGCCGCTGGAGATGGCACATGAATGCTTTTGACATAATGCAAATGTATAAACTCATATACGAGTTGGATGCTCGTGGTATGCGGTCTCTAGCTAATCGGTGCCGAATTCTAGCTTACAAGTCAGAAGCAGAAGTCATGTGGGTGTAGAGGCAAAAGATATTATCAATGAACAATCCGGTTAATCATCCTGACCATTACACTTCCCATCCATCAGGTGTTGAATGTATCCAAATTACCGAGCATATGGGATTTAATTTAGGTAACGCCTTCAAATACATATGGCGTGCCGATATGAAAGCTGGCCTTGAGGATTTGCGCAAAGCCACTTGGTATCTTCAACGTGAGATTGCGAAACGCGAAAAGGAAGCCTCACCGGACCAGCACCAATGTCCTGTTCGGGTATATCCAGCTCCCAGAGGTGAACAGCAGCTAAATGAGACCTTGCATCCATATCACCCAGAAGGCGAGCCAGAATGGGTAACTCATTGGGGATGCTAATTTGACTAACTCTAGGGTAAACAAAGCCAAGCTCCGCGCCGAACTAACCAGGATTCGACAATCCGTTTTGCCGCGGGTGCCCAAGCTACGGGCCGACATGATCAGGAAGCGGTTGGCAAAAGCCGACCGTGCTCTTGAGTTTAATGATGCCGAGGCTATCCGGATAAATTATTTGCTGCTAACCACAATCGTTTAATTTATCGGTTGACAGCCGGCCAGCGCAGTTTCATGTTCTTGAAGCCGGCGAGGGTGCCGGTCTTTAACCCCGTAAGGACATGCCCCGATGAGTCTCAAGGACGTGGCTTCTGGCCGTAGTGATTTGCTGTCTATCAACCCGGCTATTATCATGGTCGATCCTTCCTACAACGTTCGCAAGTTTGATCCCGTCAATGATGAAGATGACAAGGGCCTAATTGAAAGCATTCGCCATAATGGCGTTCGGACCCCGCTAACCATTCGTTTGCTCCAAAATGAAGTTGTCGTGGTGGCAGGCCATCGCCGGCTTGCTGCCGTAAAGCTGCTTTTGGATGCTGGCGTCGAGATCAAGACACTTCCTTGTATGCCAGAACTGCGCAACACCAGTGATGCAGATCGAGACCTTGACCTCATCACTAGCAACAGCGGCAAGCCGCTAACTGGTATTGAAAAAGCCATGGTCTACGCTCGGCTGACTAAATACGGTTGGTCAGAGGAACAGATTGCCAAGCGTGTTGGTGTATCGTGGCAGCATGTGCGCGACATGTTGGCCTTGCATGTCGTGCCAGAGCCGATCAAGGAAATGATCGAAGCTGGTGCGGTGTCTGCTAGCTTGGCAGTCAAGACGGTTCGCAGCGAAGGCGAAGATGCAACCGAAGTGTTGGAAAAGGCCGTCACAACTGCTAAGGCTGATGGCAAAGCCAAAGTAACACCAAAGGAGCTGGCCAAGGTCGAGGGCACCAAGGCGGCGGCAAAGAAGGTCGCTAGCGCGAATCCTCAGCCTGTCGCCAAAGAGCCAGAGCCATCTATCCCAGGTGTCACCGCCATTGTGTCACCAGTCACTACCGACGCCAAAAGCGACGCTCTGACCGCGCTCGACCTCATGGTTAAGAGCCTTGAGAAGATGGAAGTCGACACGCGCATCAATGCCCGTGCCCGGCTCGCCATTGAGAAGGCACGCATTGCAGTTGGCGATGCGTTCGACATCACCGATCAAAACTGATTTTGAGGTGGCCTGCAATTTATGGTTGCAGGCCACCAACCTTCTTTTTTTTGTGATGGTGTATAGATTAGAACACAAAAACAACTAAGAATTTATCACTTGATTTATGATATACTTTATACCATACCTGTTGCGTCCAACAGCTTTGTGCCGGATGCAAAAAGAGGTAGGTTTTTATGGATAAAAGTAAATTTACCAGGAATGGTGACACGTTCACACCGAACGACCTGTTTGTCATTGCCAAAGGCTTGACACAACTTGCAGACCATTTTAGGGAACGTAATGCCCTAGGTAGCAGCACGGAGTATCTGCGGCTGGCGCAGCGGGTTTACACCGAATATGGCGATTATCATTCGGCGACTGAGTGTCGGAAGAAGATGTTTGAGCAGAACAAAGAAGCTCGGCACAGCGAGGCTGCCAGGATCACCACTGCAGTCATGTCATTCGCTGATCAGATGCAGCCCGATACTCTGCAGTTCAAGCGGAAAAACCCAGGCGCCTGGGTTGCTACAGCAGCAGCAACGGCAAATAGGCCGACCTTACGCTTTGTGCTCGACAAACAGGGCGACAACTGGATTGCGAAAACCAGCAAGGCTGTGGCAGGCCATGGATTTGTGCCTTACTCGTTTGACAGCGCATCTACTCTCAAGGGTGCAAAGCTGGCTTGCGAGCGCCGGCTGATCGCGGCCAATGATGAGGCGGCAGATAGGAAGAGAGCCTAGCGCAATCCACCATCTGTTTCGGCATCCTGCTGCGCAGTGGATGGTTTGGCATCTTCAGCTGGAACCAGTGGCACGGGCAGCAGGTGCGCTGGAACGCTATTGTATTGCATCTCCGTCTTACGTGCCGAGCCAGCGCTTGAACCCAGCCAAAACGCCAGGACGGTCGTATATCCAGTGCCAAGTCCGCCGATCAAAATATTGACCATGGCGGTCCGGTTGGCATCCATTTCGCCGTGCGTTAAAATCAGTACGGCAAAGGCAAAAAAGAAACCGACCGTCGCCACGATACTAACTACAGGCGCCACCCATTGTAGCTTACTCCCCATCTGAGCGTATTGCGCAGAGGTCGCTCGAGCGTTCGCCGTGTCGGCAGTGGCAGTTTGAAAGTCTTTGACTGCAGCTTGAATTTCAGCCCGTCGTGTCAGCTCTTTCTGCTCATCAATGTTCTGAGCGATCTTGAGCGCTTCCACATGGAATTTTTGTGCCATGTCTGGACTCGTGACGATGGCGGCAGCTTGTGCATCCTCTGTGACTTGACCCGTGATAGCCGCGGCGGCGGCTTGTAGCATAGGCTTAGCGGCTTCTGGCAGCACGACGGATAGGAGAGACGAGGCAATGCCAATCAAGCCCCCCACGCCCGCTCCTATCGGTCCTAATGCCATTCCTGCGGCAGCACCCTTCACGCCCGCAATTGCCGCCGCCTCCGCACCCTGTAGAATTGTCATTGTGCCCGCGCTTTCGCTAAGCTGGCCTGGTTAAGCGATTCGGTCGGCGTCTCGACAGTCGGGACCATACTCATGTTGCCGAAAATGTTCTGGAAAAAGAGTCGGACGATTGGTAGGCCGATCAATCCGCCGTTTATCAAGCGTCGCACGCCGGCAATATCGCCGTGATCGGCATACAAATTGCAATTGCGTGATTGCCAGTATAGCACTGCTGAGGTGCAGGCGCCGGTTGGGGTCTCAAGAAAAGTCGGCAGCGCTTCTATGCTATCGCGCCAACCGATCGATTTGGCGAGCTCGAGGTAATTAGCTTTGAATGTGGTGTTGAATAGCCCGTGTCCCCGGTATCGCCAGCCATCGCCAGTTCCACGGTTGCCGTTTCCATAGCGCCCGCCATAGGCGTATTCGGCTATCCTGAACTGATCTGCCGGATGATCGATCGTTCGTCCAACAGCTTGCGCGACATTATTTGGAAAGTGATTTGGCCACTGAGCTAGCAACGCTGATGGTGTGTAGTTCAGGTTCTCGACCACTTTGGTCAGCATTTGAGTTTCGCAAAGCCCGTTGGCTAAGAACGCAGCAATGCGCGGCCCGGTCGTAATGCCCTGGGCCGCGCATGACGCAGAAAGCGGGCCAGCCCATTGCTCGGGCCCCCGCACTCCAATCTTTTTTAAGAAATCGACTGAGATTAGCACACGTTCAACAGGAACGTAATTGCTAGCACCATAGACGTAATCTTGGCCACGTCGCCCTTGGACGGCGGCACATCGCTTACTGTGGCCGTTGCTTCCCGCCCTGGAGCGGCGATTGCCATAACTGAACTTGTATTGCTAACCGAGACAGACGGATCAGCCGCAAATAGTTTGCCAAGCTCGGCAGAAACGATCTGTTGCAGCCCAGCCGCTGTCACACCGCGCTTAGCGATCTGTTCCGCCATTTGATCCTGCAGATACTGCGCACCGGATATGGCAGCAGCAGCGAGGGCGGACTTGTCGCTGATCACCTTGCCAGCTACTACGAACGATTGGTAGGCCACCCCGCCGGCGCGGGTAATGGCTGCATACCAGCGAACGTCGAGAAGATGCTCACGGATCAGGAACGCGGCAACTCCCGCAAATGCTGCCAGCACCAAAGGCAAGAAAATCCATCCGAACACTGCAAAACTGAGCATATCAAATTCCTTTATCCACAACGTCCAATATACTTAATTTCCGCCTTATTACCATTGACATCGCATGTAGGTTGGCGCAGCCCCAACCAAGGAAGAGAATAGAACCTGGCGCCGTCGAGCCGCTCAAAAAGAAGGAATAGCCAAGTGTAATCCAGAACCATCCGGCTACTCCACATGCAGTTATGCGAGCCCATTTCAATCCAAATGTTACCGCAGCGATTTGCGTCAATCCAGTAAGGACGGCTGCTAGCTCCCAACGGTTTTCATTTAATACCTTGATTGTTACGGCATAGCTGATACTCCCATAGAGAGCGTTGTTATGCCAGAAAAGCCAATTGGACCACGCCAGAGCCGTTAGAGCTGACCATAATTCAACCTTGGCGTCCTCCCAACGCAGCAAACGAGATTTCCAGGAGCATATTCTCATTCTGGCGTATCCAGCCTGGATGGCAGTTTTACAGGTTCTTCCCATGAGAGTTCAGACAAACCGCCTTTGAAACGCAACCCATTCAAGTCTTGGCGGGCGTTGAATAACGCATATTGCAGAGTGAAAGCCCTGGTTTGCCAGCCACGAGCAATAGTTATCCAGGCATTGACCTCTTTTTCTAAAACATCAATTCTGGTGTCCTTGCGAGCCGCTTCTGCGTCGCGCCTGGCAAGCTCAAGTTTCACACGCTCGAATAGCTCTGCAGCTTCCTTGGAAGCTGCAGCGCGCTGCAAGTCGAGCTCGTGCATTAGCGATTGTTCGCGGACCGTCCCTTCGGTTTTGTTTTTGTCTTTGCGTTCGCGTATTTGCGTCCAGGCAATCCACAAGCCGCTCGCGGCAGTTGGAATGAATGCCAGAATTGGCACCCACCATGCGCTAGAAGATGCGTTCTCAGACATAAACTAAATTTAGCTTATTCTGGGTAAGGCCGCGAGCCTTAAAACCATTCAACCGTGCGTCGCCACGCGAGATAATAGCCGAGCCCAGCGATAGCAATATACGTTATAGTGCCCGGCACAAAAACCGGAGCAAGTGCAAAGCACAACCCAATGGCACCATGTGCACTTGCCAGCACTAGGACGGAAATGAATTTTATAACCCGAAATGACGTAAATAGACCAATGAGGCCGATCGACGTCACAAACAAAAAAGCCATAGCCCAAAAGTTTTCAGATGCAATGTTCGTCATTACAGAAAAATATGGTCGGACAGCAGACGTGTCGGATGATAAAGCCAAAACAGCCCCAAACCCACCCATGATCACCGTCAATGTGAAATGGATGGCGTTCTTGGCATCGCACCATCTTTTGGGAACCAGAGATATTGCGTAATCGACCATGAAATTTGTGGGCGGCGCTGTTAACACCGCCCTTCAAATGCTTTAGGCGTTCGGGGCAGCCGGAGTGGACGGGTCCACCGAGACTAGCGCGGACGGAGCATCAGGCGTAGTCGCCTGAACCGGAGTGGGCGCACCCGGAACCGCCGGGTCAACCGCAATTGGAGCAGATGGGCTGACTGGAACAACCGGAACGGCCGGATCGACAAGCGGCGCTGGCGCACTGGTATCGGGCGGCGGCGGCGATGCCGGATCAACCGGAACCGGAGGAACCATCGGAGCCTGCTCAACAGGCGGGGCCTGCACGACAACCGGAGACGGCGCGGTCACCGGAGGCGGAATGTCCAGTGCTTCGATCTTGGCTTCCGCCGCAGTCATCTTGGCAATAACGCCATCGATAGCTGTTTCCGCCGCAGTGGTATCGACAGGCAGATTGGCAACGGTGCCCTTTACGGCGTCGAGCTGCGCTCGCACATCCGCAAGAGCTTGCATCTGCACGGCGTCGCGCTGTGCAGCGCTATCGAGCTTCGCGCTCATCTCATCAGCCTTAGCGGACAGCTCCGCAATCTTCGGGTCGAGTGCCATAAACATTTCCTTCATATGTTGAACGTGTTGGTGAAGTCCCCGAACATCGTCGGCGGTCGCAAGGCTAGCTGCATGATCCTTGAAAGCGTGCAACACAGCTAGCAACAGATTTTCCATGCTTGCCCATCCTTTGCCACAACTAATTACACTCTTGCAGCCTAAAACACAAGGCTGGTAAAGCCTTTGCGCCGATCAGCACGAATAATACTGTGTCGCACTGGTTTGCACAAATCGTTTTGTAGCGCCGGCTGCCAGAACATATGCGGCATTTATCGCTAAAGCGTCAACTCTCGCATTGGAAATTGGAAATATGTTTGCAGGGTTTGCACCCTGGTTAACCACAAGAATTTCAACACTTTGCCCAGCAGCCGGATTAGTATTTAGCAAACTTGCACCCGAACCAGATGCAACTGTTGTTAGTACGTTAACGAGATTAGTAAGAACTAAAGCGGTGGCCTGGGTTGTGCCGGCGGTTGTTAAACCCGTCCCTGTTAGTCTTGCCAACGAGTTGGCAAGAAGGTTAGTAATGGTGGTCTGTCCAGACGCACGATTAGTTGCCCATGGTTTGTCGATAAACGCGCCTGCGTCGTTAAATCGAGCAAGATCAATATTTGCGCCAGCGTTACCGCCCGTCTCTGCTGTGCTGTCCACTTCGATAGCCCAGCGCATAATGCCGGCAGTTTGATATAAAAGACCTCGAAATTGCGCCGTCGCAGTGTTGAGTGTGATGGCTGCCGTCGCCGCCTGCGTGTTTGATCCAACTGTAAAGGATGGATTAGCGGTCGAGCTAAGGTCACTTCCCGCAACTACAACATTTGTTCCATCGGCTATGAGATAGGCAGTCAAGCCACTTGCGCAAACAATCCCAGTGCCGGCAGACGTTTTGGCTGTAACAGAGAAGGCACCCGTGCATCGGTTTACAATGATCCAATTGCCGGTATTCGGCAGCACGACCACCGCAGCGCTGGTGAGCGTGCCCGTAACGATTATGGTATTGTTGCCATACTGAGCAGCCGTTAAAGTCGTAGTGCCTCCCGTGGTGTTAACCGTAGTCACGCCACCCTTAACCGTGCTTACAAATGACGTGGTGGCGACTGCGTTGCTGCTATCTCCTGTCGGCACCGTCGACGTAACGAGAGTGTCGCCCGCAGCGATCTCCTGAACCGCGCGAGCGTCTAGAACAAGTGGTTTGCGATTAGCCATCGTGGCTTATGCACGGAGTATCGCAGGCTCCGGATCAAACTGTATGGTGGTTGCGGTCAAAGCCAGTCCGATTTGCTGGAAAGTATGACCAGCAATGGTCGCGCCCATCGTCGCAGCAGCACCTACAGCGGTATCCGAAAGGAACACGAGTCCTGGCACTTGTCCAGTGACAGCGGTATTGATGCCTTGGAAATACACCAAGCCAGACGCACCGCTGGCAATCGCACTCAGCACGAAGCCATCGGCTTGCTTGTTCGCGACCGCCCCATCCGCATTGCGGACAGCGAAGGCTCCAGCGTTGCTCCATATATTCACGAATGCACCGGCCGAAATGGCTTCCGATGCCGTCATGGTAGCGACATCCGCACCGAGCCCGGTTGGCATGAAGCTGATATCAAACCGGCCCGATCCGTCCAAGGCGGCAACACTACCAGAGCTGCTAACGCCAGCGCTCAACAAGATAGGAACGTACTCTGCCAGCTTGTTGGCAACCAAAGCAATCAACCGCTGAGTAGCCATAATTGTTTCCTTAATTCAGAAGGATGGAAGGGTTCGGCTGTATTAATAACGCAGTTGGACCGGCGGAAACAGCAATTTGTTGAACAATCCCTGCTAACGGGGGTTGCGTCGAGAGGACACCATTCAGACCAACAAAGATCGTGTCATGCGCCTGCCAGGACCAGGACGGCTCAACCAGCAATCCGGTAACCGCTACCAGGACTGACGTGCCAGCAGACGCGGCTTGCGTCGAAATGCCAGCAAAGGAATAGTATTGGCTTGGATCGGCATGAACCACCGCGCCAGTGTCATCGAACATAAGCGCTCGGTGCCCGTTGATGTTCGCGCCAGCCAGCATCGGAACGTTCGCACCATTCGCCCTGGAGAACAGGCTAGCAAAGCTTGTAGAGCCGACAACAGCGTCCTGGCCAGGGCGCACTAGCAATAGAAGGTCATTGGCCTCTGCACCACCTTCTATCGGCGGCATTTGGGTAATTTCGATGGGGCGGAATGCCGCCGTCACAGCCTGCCCGCCGACCGTCACCGCATCATCAGGGATGACGGGATGCAGGTTGATGATCGGGGCGATGACATTGACGTTTTCGCGGTTGCCATCTGCCAGGACAAGCCGAAATGAAACAACCGGATAGGTGTTGGGCGTGCCACCTTGAATGGTCAGCCAAACTGTTTTGCTATCAAAGCCAAATCCGCCAGTCTGAATTGTAGCATCGGCCAGAACGGATGCGCTGGCGATCGTAGTGCCAGCATCTTTAAGCCATGCGGAGCAATCAAGTCGGCACGTCCGGATGGTCGTCGGGTCCTGCGACTGCCATGACAGAGCCTGCCCAGCGTAGCGCCGAAGCGGTAAAGCTACTGTATGGAAGATGCCTGCCATTTCTAGGCTACATACGCCAGGAAAACCGTTTGGCGCAACACATTATGCCCGTTTCTGCTGCGCATACTCACGCCGAAGCGCTACGATCTCTACTTTCAATTCGTCAAATTTAGTGGACAGCGCCGCCGTCTGCGTCTTTGTGCTCTCGATGAGCGCCGAGTTAGTCAATGCATCTGAGCCAGCGTTCGCTACGCCCTGCAAAGCCGTCAAAACTGCGCTGTAATCGCTCGCATACCCCGTACCAGAGCCGTTCACAGTGCGGCTCGCACTGAGCAAGGTTTGCGCATAGCTCTGCAGCTTTTGCGCGCTATTGAAATCGCCGGCTCCGGCTGCGCTGCTGACAGCTTGGAACTGATTTTTCGCCAAGCTGTATTGCGATTGAGCTGATAGTGGGCTGGCCGCGCCAGTCTGGATTGATTGGGCATAAGCGGTAAGCGAAGTGATCACGCCACCCACCTGCTGTTGTGCGTTGCTAAGAGCTTGCGCCTGCGCAGCACTCGCCTGCGCCGCAGCCTGCACTTGCGCCGCATTCGCCTGGTCGGCATACTTTTTGATAATTGCCAACCGCTCTTCGCCCTGGACAGTCTCAAGTTCAGAAATCCGGTTGTTGTAGTCCTGCGTTTTGTAGAACGCATCGCCATAAGTATCGACCAACTGGCGCGCGTAAGCAGTCGCCTCTTTTTGCGCCGAGCTGTCAAAGTTGAGCAGGTCCGCGTCTTTTGAATCACCCATGACAGCAGACTGTCGCGCACGGATTGAGTTAAACTTCTCCAAAGAATTGAAAATGTTATCGAACGACGTCCGCTCAGCTTGCACCGCAGCTTGGCGAGCCGCCGCAATCTGCTGTTCAGTTTGAACGACGCCACCCGCCGTCGTCCGTGCGATCTTAAGCCGTTCCGCCGATAGCGTCTGATCCAGCGTGATCGATGCCGCACCATACTCTTTTGCCGGAGGGATCAACGACCCATAGATGTCAATATACTGTTGCTTCAAAGCATCTTTCTGTTGCTGCGCCTGGATATCGAAGCTTTGCAAATCAGTTTGAGTGGTACTTTCACCTCGAGCTGTTTCACCGCGCTTGGTTATCGCGAGGTTGCTTAAAGTAAGCTTTTGCACATCCGGCGCCTGTAGTATGGCGATGGCTTTAGCTTGTGCTGCGGTCAGTCCATCGGTGGCTAGGCCGTAGCTTTGTGCTAGGGCAATCGCATCCGTGTAGGTCTTCACCAGCCCTTGAATTTGCGTCTGCAACTGGCTTGACGTGTTCGCGACCGGGTCGAGCAATGCCGGGATCGTGCCGTTTACAAACTGATTTACCTTATTGATCTCAGCGAGGAAAGCGTCGGTATCTTTGAACGTCTGCCCTGGCAAATCGTGTGACAACGCCGTTCGGAAATCGCTGCCGGTAGGGTTATCCACACTGGCGATTTGGATACCGTTGACGTGCTGGCCAACGCTTAACAGTTGGACGCCCAGTGCATCGAGGTTAGCCGTCAACGTCGCGATCTTCACCAAGTCTGCCTGCAGCTCTTCAGGCTTCATGTATTTGGTGCCACCGGAGTCAACGCCTAATGCCCCTGCCTCCACACGTCCGAGGTTGCTGTTCGGATTGACCGTGCTGTCGCTTTTGAACGTCAGCGTCTGGAACAATTCTGTAACGTCTTTGGTCATGTTTTTCAAGTCGCCGACCATGCCGATACGCGAATTGTCGTTGGCGATCATGATGTGCGCAGTATCGAGGAACTTGTTGATCGAGTCGTTATAAGTTCTAACGTTGTTGAGCGTCCCCGTCACATCTTCGAGCTGTGAGGCGTGGCTCAAATCGGCCAGGTGACCGTCTCTTACGCCTTCGTCAACCTGCATGAACGGGTTCTTCGGGTGGTTAGGCAGCATCGACCCGATAAGACCTCCGACAGCAGCACCGATAGCAGTACCAACACCGGGGATGATCGAGCCGACCAATGCGCCAGCACCAATCAAACCAGCGCCGCGATAGTCGCCTTTGGCAACGCTGCTAATGACACCGATTGCCGTGCCGATGTAGGGTAGTGCCGACGATATGCTGCTGACGGCTGTGCCGATCGTTCCCGCAGTGTCGGCGCCAATACCCAATCCTTGGGAAATGCTTTGCGTGGCGACTTCGCCAGCGGTTGCCGGCCCGAATGCACCACCCATACCGTTTAGTGCTGCAGTCGTCGCGCTGCCTGCGTTGCCGAACATCCCTGTAGCACCGGCGGCCAAGCCACCGCTCGTTGCCAAGCCACCAATCAGCAGCTTGCCAACGTCCATCATGGCGCCAGCTCCGCTGAAACCAGAAGCCTCTGTTGCAGACGCACCCCCAAGTGATGCTGCGCCACCGGCGCCAACCGCTCCCATTACACTGTCCAGCGTTCCTCGAGTGCCGCCAAACAAGCTGTTAAGAACCGGATTGATAACAGCCAACTGCATGAGCTGTTTTATGATGCTGGCGAGCACGCCCTTGAAGACATCGCCAAAGTTGATCGTCTTGTTCGTGCCCTGGGTAAGCGCCTGGACGATGGCGTCGCCCACCGAATTGAAGGCATTGACGCCGATATTTTGGAAGTCGGTAAAGCTGTTTTGCACTTGGGTCAGTCGGTTTTGCGCCTCGACCGTAGACGCTGCCAAATTGATATAATCTTGCGCTTCTTGCGGCAGGACGTCACCGAACCGGCGATGCATCTCCTGTTCGGCTTTCATCGTCGCAATGAGCTTGTCGCGCGCATCCGAGTTCATGCCGATGCTTTGGGTTTCACCCGCGATCAAAGCGAGGTTGTCTCGGCTTCCCGCATTCTGTTGCGCGGTAGCCGCCTCTGCCGCTGTGCGCGCCTGGTCCCTATAAGCCTTAGTCAGAGTGCCCACAGCTTCCGCTTGCTGGGCCACGCTGGCTGGGAAAGCCTTCTCCGCTTCAGTCCACGCCTTTTGGCTGGCTGTAGCATTCAAGACGGCTTCGCTGCCCTTATTATAGGCCGCCGCCATTTGTGCATTATTGTTTTGAGTTTCGCCCATCTGGTAGGCGACGCGTTCAAGCGATTGGCTTTGCTTCGCCAAGTAATCAAGCGTTGCCTGCTGCTCTTGCACCGGACCAAAGGGCGAACCAGTCGTAAGAGCTATTTGTCGGCGCTTTTCAAGCTCTGCATTCAATCCCTGTTCGCCAGCCGTCAAGCCGGCGCTGGCAGCAAGTGCGCTTTCCTCAGCCCTGGTTGCTGCCGTCTGCGCATCAACATTCTTGTATCTCTCGGCGGTTAGCGTGCGCTGGTGCTCTTCAAGCCCTCGATACATAGCACTGGTCGTGCCGCCGCTTGCAGCCTCGGCAACCATAGCCTTGCCAGTCTTGTCGATTTCTTCGTCTAGCCTGTTATTCTTGATCTCGATGCCGTTTTTAGCCAAATCCCGCATTTCATCGTTTAGGGCTCTAGCCTCGTTGACCATGCCAGACGGAATTTTTAGACTTGCTGCAGCACTTGCGATCTTATCCGGGGCCCCTGCATCTTCCATGTATCCGCCACGCCGCAATCCGCCGCCGTATGCCAAGGCGTTATCGTTCGTGTTCAATGCGCCAGCATAGCGCGGATTATTTTGAATGAAATCGGCATACGCCTGTCCACCTTCTGACGGTGAACTGTAAGCGCGGAACTGTGTTTTGTATGCCGAGCCGTCGGCGTGCGTGTCGCCTCGAACCGTTGTCGCGCCAGTATACCCAGCGCCAGCTTGTATGTTGCCGGGGTTGTTATCGTAAAGCGACTTACCCCAATTCGACTCAACGCCCCAGTGACCCAAAATCGTTTGGGGACTGACCCCAAGCTGTTGCCCAGCCTTGGTCGCAGCATCCAACCAATTTGCAACGAATGCCTCCTTGGATGCGGATGTAGTTGCTTGCGCCTGCCCGCCTTGCTGACCAGTATGCATCGGTCCGAGTCCAACAAGATCGCGGGCACCATTCTGCAAATTGGTTTGAAAGTCGTTTAGACCCTGCATCGCGTTTTTAAGAAGAAGTATTCCTTCCGTAATGCCTTTGATCGCATTAGCCAAATCGTTTGCAAGCCACTCAGAAAAGCTATGTCCCTTCGTAGAGCTGCTTGTAAACTGTTGCCCCAACTCTTCCCACGCCTTGGCCAGCGGAGAGACATCTTGCGCTGCACCCTTGGTTGCAGCCTCAACGGCGCCCAATAGAACAGCAAAAGCTTTGCTACGATCGCCTGCAGTCTGGAATGCCTCGATTTGCTCCAATGTCGAAGCGTTCAGCGTCCGCATACCATTCGCAGCTAGGCTCTGCGCCGTCTTGAGCGTGTCGCTCATGCCCTCTGATAGCTTTTTGGCACCAGCGGTAGCGTCGCCGCCTAGCACCCGCCCAAGGTCCGCAGAATCGCGCGTCAAGCGTTCGAGATCGTCGGATGTGCCAGAGAAATACTTGCTCGATTGTATGGTTTCAGCCGCCTTAGTTGCCGCTGCAACCGTTAGATTTGAGGTCGAGGCGACCTTCTGGCCTGTCGCTTCCACTACGTTGGCCAAATTGGCATAGTCGCTTTGGGTTTCGCGCAATGTAGTCCGTAGATCAGCCAGCCTGCCCTGTTGCGAATTGGCCACGACCTCCACAGCAGCGAAAGCGGCAATAGCTGCAACTGAAAAAATGCCGAAAATGCCGCTCATTGAGGTGACGGTCGACGTAATAGTTTGGAAGATCGGCACCAGCCCACCGCTACGCTCGGCAAGCACGAACAACGAACCACCGAACCGGGAGAAGTTGCCCTGGCTCATCTCATGGCCCAATACGAGCAATTCACGAAGCGAGCCGGCAGTGGCCAGGCTGAATTTATGGTGGCCTTCTGTCGCCTCGTTTAATGTGCCAGTCGCGGCGGAATAAACGTTTTTGCCTTGTGCGAATGCATCGTTGACGCGGCCCGTTGCAGATGCAGCCGCAGCCGAGCTGATCGCGCCGACTTTTTGTGCCTTATCGATATCGCCTAGTGCAGTCTCATAGTCCTTCGATACACGGAAAAGCGGGTCATACTTGGCCCGTAGCTTGTCCATCTCGACGCCATAGGTAGCGATATCGGCAGCCGCCTGCTCGTAACTACGGCCTGACTTTTGAACGCCTGTAGCAGCGTTGAATGCGGCCTGTGCCTGCGTGGCTCGATCGGTTGCCGTGCCCATTGCCACCATTCGGGCGGCGGCTTGCTCTGCTGCCGTGCCAGCACCCGTCGTAGCTGCGTTGGATATGTCAGTCGAAACCTTGAGCGCGTCTAGCTTGGATCGAGCTGTATCTACAGCTGCAGATAGGTTAGCAATGGCTCGCGCGTAGTTTTCTTGTTTTGATCCGCCCGTTGCGGCGTCCGCGGCCTGGCCAGCCTGGGCAGCCGATAGATTGGTAATGAGCCGCTGTAGGTTCGCGGCAGCCTTCCCCTGGTCATCCCATTGTTTCAGGACAGCATTAGACCGGGACGCAGCGCGGGTAACAACCGTTTCGCCAGCATCTATCGCGGTGTTGTATTTCTCGACGGCAGCGGTCGCGGCAGCAGCGCCAGCGCTGGCTTGATCTTCAAACCGGGCCCGATAAACAGCCTCGCTAACTTGCTGAACCGTTGCCATCCAAGCCCCTCAAAACCCGCGCGCACTTCAACATAGTCGTATGTTGTTTTTGAGGCTAGGATTTATCCAACATCGCACAAAAGCCACTTGATAAATTTTCTGATTAATATATTGAGGTTGTGCCAAACGATTTTAAGGAGAGTGTCATGCTTCGTATTATAACAGTTTTGTCGGTTGCGGCAGCAGTCGGATGCACAAAGCCCGGCCCGCGTCTCGAAACTTTCCAGGATGCGGAAAGGCTCTATTGGTCATCTGGTATGGGAGCAACCCAACGCACCAACAGCGAGCATGTGGAGGATATGATGAATAAAAAGTTTGAAGCGCAGCGCAACGTTCAAACCACTCTTAACGGGCTCGCAAAAAGTGCCGGCAACACCGATCTGGATATAGTACAATGTCGGGCATATGCCCTCGATACCGGCAGTTGTCTGGCAGCGAAGCGGATGCAGCGCGGGTTGAAGTAGTTCAATGCGCCAGCTCGAAAACGATTTGCGCTGGCGCATCTTCCGCAATGCAAGCGTTGCACCTTCAGTAACAGTCAGCTTGGCCTTCTTACACCCGTCCAAAGGCGTGGCGCTGGTTGATGTCATGCCAAAGGGGGCCGCTGGCGCAGCGAACATGCTACGCAATAGTTTGATCACCAGCGTTCAAGATTGGCATCCTGGCTTCTTGCCAATTCTTTATCACTGCATTGCTTCTTTCGATTTGGATGCAATCGACACATTGATCGAGCGCTCTTTTGCAGAGGAACCACCCATAATACTGGACCCGCATTGGATTGATGCTGTGGAACGAATTATCGGTGGCGAACGCATAATCTTCGAGAAAGAATTCGCGTCGTCATCTCCATCGTCACCGCGACGCGCCAGGGCGGCGATCTTGAGTGGTCTCGTGTTGTTCGCTTGCATGATCACGGCAAAGTCTTCGGTGCCGCCTTTTGTCACGCCTGACGTTGCGCCGGTTGTGACGGCTGCACCGGAGGTCGCCACAGCAGCGCCAGAGGCTACGCCAGAGGCCGCGCCTGTGGTGGTTCAGGCGCCGCCCGCAGCGCCGATGATGCTACCACCCAGGGCGCGCCAGGCACCAGTTCCTGAGATAGGTATTTTACTGTTGCGCGGTAACGACATGCTGGAACAGCACGACGTTTCGGCTGCTCGACTATATTTTACGCGAGCTGCTGCGCTTGGTAGCCATCTCGCAATGACCGCGATGGGCATGACGTTCGATTTAAGGACGCTCGCGCCAATCGACGCACGATATGCAAATGCCGCCGCGGCTGCTTCTTGGTATGCCAAGGCACGAGCCGCGGACGGAGGATTTGCCGAGTCTAGCGCCAGGTGATCTCGACGCGACGGGCTCTTTCACCTTCTTTAGCCGCTTCAGTTTGCCCTTTGGCCAGCACCTGGAACAGGTCAACCGGAATGCCCCGAACCACAAGCTCTTGAAGCACGACGTTCGCTCGACGCTGCGATAACACCAGATTGCCTGCTGCTGAACCAGTGGCATCTGCGCCGCCGCTGATAACCATTATAACAGGGTGCCCGGTGCGGAATGCCGTCGTCGCCTGGTCCAAAACCGCAATGTCTTCGACGCGAATTGACACGCTGCCAGATGCGAAATGCAAAGCCAATGGTGCAGGTCCCTGAGCTTGGCTTGTCGAAAAACTAAGAATCAACATAATTGGAATAAGGTATTTGTTCATTTAAATAATCCTAGTTGTTTAGTAGGAGCACTTGGGCTTTAGGTATGGTTGGTGTAAGCACGTCGTGCTTGCTAGTCATTAGAAGTGTCTACAATTGCAAGATGTTTAAGACTAAGGTCGCTCAATATGTGAGCAGTCTGCCTAATAGCAGACTCGTAACGATCCGCTCGTTCTCGCTCTTCCTGAAAACAGGATTTCATGATCGCGAAGTTGCGGCGATGGAGTTCCTGCTCAGTAATCTCGCCTGGTGTAGTCTTTGAATCACTCATACTGCTAACACTTCCTCTTCTTGATCTTTTTTGCTTCAGTTCGCACCTTGGCGATGTACCAACCCATAATCCAAGCCGTTCTCTGAGGGCCGGGTTTATAGGGGCACGTCTCCACCGGAAAACCCTGCTCCTTTGCGCGCATGCCATCATTGCCGGGATTTATGTAGGTGATTGATGTAATGCGCTCATCGCTCATAGCAGACTCCCGATCAAGGCAAGGTGTTCTATCACCGCAAGGCGTTTTCGAAGCCGATCAATCTCGGCCACTAATTGATGAACATCGAAATCCGCAATGGTTCGACCGTTCGCGAGACGCTGCCTTACGATCTCGACAGTATCGTAGGTTTCGAACCGGGTCGTTTTTGATCCGGTGCCGTCGTTCATTTTGCCGCTCCCGTAATGGGCGGGCCCGGCAGGCGGCGCCAATGAGTTGGTTGCCAGTAAAGGCGCTGCGGGTCCATGCCGCCCTCCGATGTCCAGTAGCCGTCACGCCAGAAGCGCATGGAATACGGGACCATCCAGGAGCCAGCGGCATTTTTCTGGATGCCCTGAATCCACTCGTCTGCACCCCGAGGAGCAGTGCTAATCGGTTGCCACCCCGGCTCAGGCTCGACAGTTCGCCATGAACCTTCACCAAAAACGTATAGCTTCGCGGTCGTTCGTGATCTGTTATCCATGGCTGACAGCCTCCCAAGCGATGCGGTTCCAGCGCGCGTCGGCCAGGGCATCATGTTCGCCCTCGCCCTGCTCTGGCAGCTTCGGGTTGCCGATCACATGGGCCGTCTGTTTGATGTCCAGGCAGAACATCGGCCATCCCTTCGGTAGCTCCATCATCGTGCCATAAAGCTGGCAGAGAGCCACCCAATCGTAGTCAGCATAATAAGCCCAGAACTCGGGCTTGCTGCCGACAAAGGCTGCGACCTCCTGTGCAATGACAGCGCGAGGTTTGACCGGCCCGCAAAGATGCGTCAGCACGTTAACCTTCACCCAGTCACTGGCCCGAGTGTGGTCGCACTCGGCGCACTCGGCGTAGTATTCCTGCCCGTCCTGTCGCACGAGACCGATCGAGATAAGGTCAATAGTCCGGCCATCCTCGATAAACTCCGTATCGAACCATACGCGGGTCGTTTTTGGATTGCTCATGTGCTTGATACCTTCCTAGTTCGGCGTTTCAACGCAGCTTGGTATCGTGCTTGGTATTCCTCTCTGGTGAAACCAAGCACAGCCTTAATGGTATTTCGGCTCACACCAGCTTCAACCAATAGCGACTTAGTCGGATGCTCTTTGGTCGACAGTTTCCACCGATCTTTAATGCGATCTACGCCAGCCTGAGACTTTGCTTTACGCCGATTTGCCGATACCTTCGCACCACGTAGAGCAGCCCTTTCCAGGCGACTGCGCCTCCATGCCTCTTTCCAGGCTTCAAGACCGATCTCTGGCAGCACGCTGCCGCGTGCTGCCAGAGCATCTAGGACTGCCGTGAGCTGGCTATCTCGTTCAGCCAACACAGCAAGGCTTGCCACATAGACAGTCTCGTTCTGCTCTTCGCGCAACACGTCAGAAAGAGCTTCCCGCTGGCGCGCAAGGTTCCACCACTTGGATGCTTCGGAAAGGTAAGCTCGCTTGCTCATGTGATCCTATATATTAAATTGCGGACATCGTGTCAAGGGTGTTGACACGTGTCATTAAGCATGACATATAAAGGTCATCGACACGAACCCCCAGGAGGCGAGCATGACATGAGTTTCAACTGAGGACTTGGCGACCGCTGCCGAGTGGCTTGATGTGAACGAAGGCGACAATGGTGAGATGCTGTCGTGTCAGCTCGTTGCCGATTAGCTTCATTCTGAAATCGGGCGGCGCAACAAAAATGCTGTGGTTAGGGCGGGAGCAAGGCTGCATCGCTTGCCGAAGTCTACCGTCCGCCGCGCCCCAGCCCGAGCCAGCACATAACCCCAACAGAAAGTAAGATATGGCAGACATTCGTGATCAAAAAATCGCGGCCTTGGAAAGGGTAATTGTGACTTTCAGCACTACGGAGCAAAGTGTTCGCAATGCCGACTTGGCAGCTAAAACCTTAGCTGACTTGCTAGATCCTACAATGAACGAAGTAGAGCAAGATGCAGTATGGCTTTTGCTGCGATACGCAAAGCGTAAAAAGGCAGAGGCTACGCAAAAACTCGCTGCTGCTTCTGCGAATTTGCCGGAAACAGATCAGTAATCCCCGATTGGAAAAGGCAAGAATATGCACACTGACATCTATTCCCCGTATCGCTTTGTAAGCCGCCAAACTTCACGTAATCGTGAAAAGACAGTTTAAAACAATAGTGTATAGATGTGCGACCGAAAACGGCGCTGGAACGCCGCTTCCGGTCTAAACCTAACAATTGGAGCAACCCAATGGCTAAATCTGCGAGTAGTTCTAGCACAATTCGGCTTCCCCGGTTTGATCTTCGTGATATGTCGATCAAACTTATCGGTGATTCCCAACTCGTTTGCCATGCCTGGTCCCAGAAGGCCAAAATGGAAATGCTGGGCAAGCAAATGAAGCGAGCCAAGGAAGCCAAGGCCGCCAAGGACCCACATCAAGACTTCATGGATAGCCTCTATCCCATGCCGGACGGTAACGGCTACGGCTTCCCTGCCATTGCTTTTAAAGCAGCAGCAGTTGATGCCTGCAGCTCCGTCGAAGGAATAACCAAGGTTGAAGCGCGCATGGCGTTTCATATTGACCGGGACCTGCTACTGATCGAAGCCAGCCCGCCTACAATGCGAGAAGATATGGTTCGTGTCGGTATGGGAACGGCAGATATCCGCTATCGCGGATCATTCGACCCTTGGTCGGTTACGGTGCCATTGCGTTATAACGCAAACGCTTTGTCGGCTGAACAAATCGTGCATCTTTTTAATACTGCGGGTTTTGGTATCGGCATTGGCGAGCACCGTCCACAACGGGACGGCTCATGGGGTCGGTTCCATGTCGCATCTGTGCAGGAGGCTGGCTAATGATTAGCAAAACCGTTTTTGAAAACATGAATTCATCAACCTATGCTTGGAAGGCAGGGAGCCGCTCGCCCGTGCCAGCGCAAGTCGCAGGAGAGGAGTTGACTGATATTCAGGAAGCAAATGGAGACTTTTTTACTCCAGCTTCTGTCGTGTTTGCGGCACGTCCCAAGAATGCGCCCTTGCATCCTGCTTTTGAATGGAATGACAAGAAAGCTGCGGCAGCACATCGAGAAGATCAAGCTCGCTATCTAATTCGCAACATCGTTATGGTGAACCCAGAAAAGCCGAAAAACACGGCTGTTCGGGCTTTTGTGTCAATCTCTCACACCAGCGCAGAAGATGATATCTGCGCCAAACGCTATACATCCACGATACACGCGATGACAGACAAAGACTTACGCGAACAGGTCCTGGCCCAGGCGCAGTCAGACTGGCGCGCGTTTGCGCGGAAATATGCGCAGTTCCTCGATCTAGCCGAAATGGCCGCGGCTTTCGATACGGCTAATATTCGTGCGCAAAAAGCACAAAGCGTTTTGCAGGATCAGCAAAACGCGGCTGCGTAATCAAGGCAGACAGGGCGAGGCAGGCAAGGCCTGGCGCGGCGTGGCCTGGCGTGGCAGGGCAGGGCACGGCGAGGCATGGCAGGGCAGGCAAGGCAAGGCACGGCTCGGCGTGGCTCGGCAGGGCGGGGTAAGGCAGGCAAGGCAGGGCGTGGCTAGCTATGGCGAGGCAGGCATGGCACGGCCCGGCGAGACTGGGCACGGCGCAGCGCGGCACGGCACGGCAGGCGTGGTCGGGCGCGGTGCGGCTTGGCTAGGCAAGCCTGGGCAAGGCATGGCAGGCAAGGCAGGGCACGGCGCGGTCGGGCTTGGCATGGCTCGGCAGGGCAAGACAGGGCAGGCGAGGCAAGGCGCGGCCAGGCTCGGCATGGCCGGGCGCGGCTCGGCGAGGCAGGCATGGCATGGCAGGGCAAGACAGGGCAGGCGAGGCAAGGCGCGGCCAGGCTCGGCATGGCCGGGCGCGGCTCGGCGAGGCAGGCATGGCATGGCAGGCAAGGCCCGGCGCGGCGCGGCGCGGCAAGGCTCGGCATGGCGCGGCATGGCAGGCAAGGCAGGGCGTGGCTAGCTATGGCGAGGCAGGCAGAGCAAGGCGCGGCAAGGCGCGGCGCGGCGGGGCAGGCCATGGCAGGCTCGGCATGGCATGGCGGGGCTCGGCGCGGCATGTCTCGGCAGGGCAGGCGGGGCGCGGCGTGGCCTGGCAAGGCATGGCGTGGCGAGGCATGGCAGGCATGGCACGGCCCGGCGCGGCACGGCTTGGCGTGGCAAGTCTGGGCATGTCAGGGCAGGGCAGGCTCGGCAAGGCGCGGCATGGCGGGGCGCGGCTCGGCATGTCAACGCAAGGAACCAGCAAGAGGCAAAACCTCTTGCTGGTTTACCGCACCGTCACATGCAGAGCTGGATACTCAGAAGCAGGAAAGGTGGTGGGAGGCTCCCAAGTGTGAGGGTCACGAGGGTTACTGTCGGGTTACTGAGGCGAGCGTGTTGGCTGGTTCCGGGTAAGGACGCTCCAGCATTCCACGACGCATTCAGTCCGGTCATACTGTCGTGGCGAACCGGAGTAGGGGATGCGGCTGCGCCTCACTGCTGAAGGCCGCCATCGCCTCCCACCACCTTTTCTGCAAGCAGATCACTAGAAACCGGAGTTCGTGATGCGATTGACCCCCGAACAGCAGACCGAGATCGACGCCCAGCGAGAGGCCGCAGCCTCCACCCGGCGCGCCACTGTGCCCGCACTGGAAGAAATGCTGTATCGCGCGCTGCCCGTGCTCGACCACG
>JAABUM010000615.1_pt1 | contig 60346 bp, 59 predicted proteins | sample 5559161 | NCBI WGS metagenome assembly JAABUM01 (sample SAMN10711868, study PRJNA513369) | rock metagenome | isolation source: Antarctica rocks | place: Antarctica: Victoria Land, Siegfried Peak nord
TCGGTCGAGCAGGTTCAGGCCATCGTGCTGCTCGCCGGCGAGTGCCAGGTGCCGCTCTGGACCGTCTCGCGGGGACGCAACTATGCCTACGGCGGAGCCGCGCCGCGAGTTGCCGGCAGCGTCGTGCTCGACCTGCAGCGCATGGACCGAGTGCTCGAGGTCGACGAGGAGCTCGGCTACGTCGTCGTCGAGCCCGGAGTGAGCTTTCTCGACCTGCACGCCCACCTCACCGCGCTCGGCTCGCGCCTGCTGTTGTCGGTGCCCGACCTCGGCTGGGGCAGCGTCATCGGCAACGCTCTCGAACGCGGGTTCGGCTACGCCGCCCTCGGCAACCACTCGGCCAACATCTGCGGACTCGAGGTGGTGCTCGCCGACGGCACCGTCCTGGCGACCGGGATGGGGGCCAAACCGGGCAGCCCCGCCGCAGCGCTCTACCGCGGTGGGTACGGCCCCTCGCTGGACGAGCTGTTCCTGCAGTCCAACCTCGGCGTCGTCACCAAGATGGGCATCTGGGTGCAGCCGCGGCCCGAGACCATCGTGGTCTGTCACGCGCGGACCGCCAGCGACGACGAACTGGGCCCGCTCGTCGACGCGCTGCGTCCGCTGCTGCTCGACGGCACGATCCAGAGCCCGGCAAGCGTCGGCAACGCCACCGTCATCGCCAGCGTGATGAGCGACCGGGCAACCTGGTACACCGGTGAGGGAGCCATGCCGCCCGAGGCCGTCGCGGGGATCGTTTCTCGCACGGGCCTGGGCTGGTGGAACGCCGGCTTCGCGCTGTACGGCCCCGAGGTGATCACGAGCGCGCGGCTCCAGGTGGTCCGCGCTGTCCTGGAAGCCATACCCGGTGTGACCTTCGACGCCACCACCTACGCCGGCGACGTCGACCCGAGCAAGGTTCACCCCGCCGACTCCACCAAGCTGGGGATTCCCGGCATCGCCATGGTGCGGATGGCAGCGTGGCGTGGCGGCGAGCCCGCGCACACCGACTTCTCACTCGTGTGCCCCAACCGGTCAGCCGACGTCCTACGTCAGCGCGACCTGATCAAAGCGGGCGTGGAGCGGCACGGGTTCGACTACGGCGGCGGCTTCACGATGTTCCCGCGGCACACCATCGCCCTGGCCCTGCTCAGCTTCGACCGCTCCGATCCCGAGCAGCGGCAGGCCGTTCGCGAGCTGTTCCCCGAGCTCATCGCGGAGGCAGGCGTCCTCGGCTACGCGCCCTACCGCAGCCACACCGCCTTCATGGACCTCATTGCCGCGCAGTACGACGCCAACGACAACGCGCTGGGGCGCACGCTCGCGACGCTGAAGGACGCGCTCGACCCGGGCGGCACGCTGTCGCCAGGCAAGCAGGGGGTGTGGCCGGGTAGGAGTGCTGCTCGCCAGGCAGGTGAGGCGCGGAACTCAGGCGGCTGACGTCAGACCGTCAGATGCCGGCCGCCCGTGCCATCCACGCACACCACGTGCCCACCGACCTGAACGACCCGGCCTTCGCCCGCACGCCAGGCCCCGGCAGGGGACCGCGAACCGGTCAGCACGCGCCATAGCTCCAGGTACGTCCCACCCGACGGGGTGGCGCCGGTCTCGACGAGCACACTGCCGTACTGCTCGATGCGCCCCTCGTCGTCGCCCGGCGTCCCGACCTCGTGGTCCCAGCGGACGAGGCCGTCGACGCAGGACGTGGTGCCCGCGAAGCCGCGGCTGTCGGCGTAGTACGGCCCGACCTGCAGCCAGACGACGTGCTCGTCCTCGCCCAGGGGTCCGCCGTCGATGCTGATGCCGACGCGCTGCCAGGCCCCGACGTCCGGTAGCCGCATCGCCTCACCCCCTCGCCGCAGTGAACCGGGCGGTGACGACAGTTCGGACCCCGTGCGGCGGATGTAACGGACGCTTAACCGGGCCGATCTCGTGCCGTGACCGCGTCCGGGCAATATCACCATCGACCCGGCCGGCCAGGCAGGGGCGCGCCTAGGGTTCCGCCGTCCACCCGGACGGGCTGGTCCAAGAGGCGCACGCGGGGCCACGGCGCGCGCCACGGCGGGACAAAAGCCCGGGAGGACGGTGCCTGGGCGCGCGCCCAGCCTGACCCTGGTGGGGTGCCGTGCCCGCACAGGAACCGACAGCAAGTGGTCTGACGTCGTTCACCGAGGTGCCCGTCGTCGACGTGTCCGGGTTGACCTCGGATGCGCCGCACGCCCAGCACCAGGTGGCCGACGAGCTGGGCCGCGCAGCTGGCGAGGTCGGCTTCTTCTACGTCACAGGCACCGGCATCGACCCGCAGCTGTTCACCGACCTGCTCGAGGTGACGCAGCGCTTCTTCGCCCTGCCGCTCGAGGAGAAGATGCGGATCTACATCGGCCGCTCGACCTGCCACCGGGGCTACGTGCCGGAAGGCGAGGAGGTCTTCGCCGGCGGCACGCGCGACCGCAAGGAGGCGTACGACTGCGGGCTCGAGCTGCCCCCCGACGATCCCGACGTCCTCGCCGGCACGCCCTTCCTCGGCCCCAACCAGTGGCCGGACCTGCCCGGCTTCGAGGCCGCCGTCACCGCCTGGTACGACGCCGCCATGGCGCTCGGGCGCCGGTTGCTGCGCGGCTTCGCGCTGGCGCTGAGGCAGGAACCGGAGCTTTTCGATGCGGCCGTCACCAAGCCGCCGAGCCAGCTGCGGCTGCTGCACTACCCCTACGACCCCGATGCCGCCGACGCTGTCGGCATCGGGGCGCACACCGACTATGAGTGCTTCACGTTGCTCAAGCCCACCGCGCCCGGCCTCGAGGTGTTGAACGCGGCCGGCGCCTGGATCGACGTCCCGCCGCTCGAAGATGCGTTCGTCGTCAACGTCGGCGACATCCTCGAGACCTGGACGAGCGGCCGCTTCGTCGCCACCAGCCACCGGGTGCGCAAGGTCAGCGAGCAGCGCTGGTCCTTCCCGCTGTTCTTCAACGTCGACTACCACACGCGGGTGGCGCCGCTGCCGCAGTTCGTCCAACCGGGCGACCTGGAGCGCCCGCCGCTCGTCGCCGGTGAGCACCTGTTCGCCCAGACCGCACAGACCTTCCGCTACCTCAAGGAACGCGTGGCGCGAGACGAGATCACCCTGCCCGAGCAGGCTCTCGCGTTGTCGAGCTTCGGTCAGGTCGCGCGCCAGGGCCACGCCGCCCGCCAGGCCCAGGTGGCACGCCGGGGCGGTGCGGGGTGACGGCCTGGGCCGACCTGGCCTCACCCGAGGTCGGGGCCGCCCCTGTGCGCTACCGATGCCGGCCACCGGGTCGGGCTCGTCCCCGTCGGCGCGACCGAGCAGCACGAGCAAGGCGTGCGATATGTCGCAGGCGGGTGGATCGACGTCCAGGGCCGGACGAAGTCCAAGCTCGTCCCCGTCGACCACCTGCCGAACCTGCTCGCCGGGTCCGAGCGCTACACCCCGCGCGGAATGGGCGGCATCGGCGCGATGAACCCGTTTGAGGACGAGTGCGTCGCGATGCCCGACGCGAGCACCCTGCAGGTGCTGCCGTGGGACCGGCGCTTCGCGTGGATGGCGGCCGACCTCGCGTATGGCGGAACCGAGCCGTTCGCGCTGTGCCCCCGCTCCGCCCTCAAGAGCCAGCTCGACCTCGCCGCGGGGCTGGGGCTGCGGTTCAACCTGGGGGTCGAGACTGAGTTCTACGCCTTCCGGGCCCCGGACGACCCGACCGGGCCGCTGGTGCCGATGGCGCCGAGCGGCCTGCTGCGACCGACTCCCGCCTACGACATCGAGAGCACGCTCGACGCGGTGTGCTTCCTCGACCGGATGGTCGAGGCGATGCAGGAGCTCGGCTTCGGCGTGTTCAGTTTCGACCACGAGGGTGGCGACGGTCAGTTCGAGTTCGACTTCGGCTACGCGCCCGCGCTGCAGACGGCGGACCGCATCACCCTGTTCCGCCTGATGGCCAAGCAGGTGGCCAAGCAGTGCGGGCTGATCGCCACGTTCATGCCCAAGCCCGTCACCGGCGGTTGGGGTTCGGGCCACCACTACAACATGAGCCTGGAGGACCTCGAGACCGGGCAGAACCTGTTCCGCGACGAGGACGACCCCAGCGGGAGGGGATGGAGCAAGACCGCTTACTCCTTCACCGCCGGGATCATGCGGCACGCCCGCTCCCTCGCCGCCCTCGCAACGCCTACCGTCAACTCCTACAAGCGCCTCGCCCCCCGGCTGGCCGACGGCTCCATCTCCTGGGCGCCGCAGTGGGCGGCGTACGGGCACAACAACAGGTCCTGCATGCTGCGGCTGCCGGTCAACCGGCCAGCGATCGAGAACCGCGGCGTCGACTCCGCCGCCAACACCTACCTGACCTCCGCGCTGATGTTCGCCGCCGGCCTGGAGGGCATCGCACAGGGGCTGGACCCCGGCGAGCCGGTCGATGGCGCGACCTACGACTGGCAGCCCAGCGTCCGCGACACCACTCGGCTGCCGCGGACGCTGCTGGAGGCCGTGGATGCCTTCGAGGAGGACCCGCTGGTGGCCGGGGTGTTCGCCCCCCAGTTCGTACGTGAGTACGTCGAGATGCGCCGCGCCGAGTGGGACGACTACCACGCCCAGGTCACCGACTGGGAGCGGCGCCGCTACCTGACCGACCTGTGACCGGCCCAGCGGCGTCAGCGGCGCCCCGGCACGATTGTTCACACGATCGACACAGCGCGGAGAAGGCCGGGTTACACGCCCGCGCTTCGATGAAGGGGACTCACCACGGTGAGGCGCACCTAGGGTTCCGCTCCCCGCTGGAGGCTGGTCCAAGAGGTGCAGGCGGAGTCGGCACCCTGCTGGCGGCACCGTTCCACGGCGGGACAAAAGCCCGGGAGACCGTCCCTGTCGGCCGCGTAGTGGCCGATGACAGTCGCCGGAGGAGATCGATGCCGCGTATCGCCGCACCTCGCTGCTCCGGCTTGGGCCGGCGGTGGCCAACGTGACCGCTGAAGCCGTGTCCCCGATGCTCGGCGTCGTCGAGGGCCGTGTGCCCGGCCAGGCCGTCGCCGAGGTCCGCGACCTGCACGTCGGCTTCACCCGCGGCGGCCGCCGCGTCTCGGCCGTCCGCGGCATCGACCTCGACATCCAGCCCGGCGAGATCCTCGGGCTGGTGGGCGAGTCCGGCTCGGGCAAGAGCGTGCTCAGCCTGGCGCTGCTCGGCCTGCTGCCGGAGGGATCGCAGCCGCAGACCAGTGGCGAGGCACGGGTGCTGGGGACCGACATGGTCTCGAGCAGCGCTGAGGTCCGGCGCCTGGTCCGCAAGGACCACATGGGCGCGGTCTTTCAGGATCCGATGACCTCGCTCAACCCGACGATGCGGGTCGGGCGGCAGGTCGCGGAGGCCGCGGGCTCGGGCAAGGAGGCGCTGCGGCTGCTGCGCGCCGTCGGCATCCCCGAGCCCGAGCGGCGGCTCGGGAGCTACCCGCACGAGCTGTCCGGCGGGCTCCGGCAGCGCGTCATGATCGCGATGGCCGTCGCGGGCGAGCCGGCTCTCGTCGTCGCCGACGAGCCCACCACGGCGCTCGATGTCACCGTTCAGGCGCAGGTGCTGGCGCTGCTGCGGCAGCTGCGCGACGAGGTCGACTGCAGCGTCCTGCTCATCACCCACGATCTCGGGGTGGCGGCGCAGGTCGCCGACCGGGTCGCCGTGATGTACGCGGGGCGCATCGCCGAGGTAGGGCCGACCGAGACGATCCTGCGAGAGCCTTCACATCCCTACACCGTGGGGCTGATGCGATCGCGGCTGTCGCTGACGACCGACCGCAGCAGGCCCGTGGTCTCGCTGCCCGGCAGCGCTCCGGACCCGGCCGACGTCCCCGCGGGCTGCGCGTTCTCCCCCCGCTGCCCCCTGGTGATGGACCGGTGCCGCGAGGTGCTGCCCGAGACCCGTCCGGTCACCGTGCACCTGACGAACGGCACCCGGGTCGAGAGCGAAGACACCCGGCACGGACGCGCCTGCCTCGCCGACGCCGCGCGCGTGCAGACGCTCACCGAGCAGGACCTGGCCGCGCGGGACGACGGGCTGGCCGTCGCGAAGCCGGAGCCGGCCGGCTCGGCCGACGAGCATCCGCTCGCCCCTGACGGCTGGGCCGCGCGGATAGCGGGCGTCCACAAGACCTTCCGTGTCAAGGCCGGCCCCGGGCGCAAGGCCAAGCTGTCGGCGCTGCGCCGCGTCTCGCTCGACGTCCGCGACGGCGAGGCGGTCGCGATCGTCGGCGAGAGCGGATCGGGCAAGTCGACCCTGCTGCGGGTGCTCGCCGGCCTGGAGACCCGCGAGCTCGGCGACATCACCCTCGCTCCCGGTGGCCGCCCGCAGATGGTGTTCCAGGACGCCGGCGCCTCGCTCACGCCCTGGCTCACCGTCGGTGACCTGCTCGACGAGCGGCTGCGGACCGAGAAGTTGCCGGCCGCCGCCCGCAAGGAGCGGATGCTCGCTGCCCTGCGGGCCGTCGGGCTGCCGGAGGAGGTGGCTGGCGCGCGGGCGGCTGAACTGTCCGGCGGCCAGCGCCAGCGGGTCGCGCTCGCCCGCGCCACTGTCGTGCCCCCGACGCTGCTGCTGTGCGACGAGCCCACCAGCGCGCTCGACGTCTCCCTCGCCGCGACGGTGCTCAACCTCGTCCAGCAGCTGCGCCGCGACCTCGGCATGGCGGTCGTGTTCGTCACTCACGACCTGTCGGTCGCCCGGGTCATCGCCGACCGCATCGCCGTGATGTACCTCGGCCGCATCGTCGAGATCGGCGACGCCGAGGAGGTCGTCCGCTCGCCCAAGCACCCGTACACCAAGGCGCTGCTGTCGGCCGTTCCCGACTTCGGGGTGCCGCCGGCCGCCCTGGCCGGCGAGCCTGCCAGCCCCCTGTCGCCGCCGAGCGGCTGCGTCTTCCACCCGCGCTGCCCGCTCGCGCTCGAGTCCTGCGCCTCGGCCGAGCTCGAAGTGCCCTTGGAACGGCTGCGCACCGGCTCGTTGCCGCGCGATGCCGACCAGCGCCTCGTTGCTTGCATCCGACCCCAGGAGCTGTGACGTGGCCGTCGCCGAGGCCTTCACCCAGACGCTGCCGACCCGGACCGGGCGGACCCGTTCCGCCGCCCGGCCGCGGCGCCGCCTTGACCGCGCGGCTGCCGGACTGCTGGGGCTCGTCACGATCGTCGCCCTGGCCGCCCCGATCCTGGCGCCGCACGGCCCGCTCACCCCGGTGGGGCAGCCCGAGCTGCCGCCCGGTAGCCCCGGCTTCCTGCTCGGCAGCGACACCGTCGGCCGCGACATCCTCAGCCGCGTGCTCTACGGGGCGCGCACCAGCTGGCTGGCCGCGCTCGCCGTCGTCGCTCTGGGGCTGCTGATCGGCGGCGTCATCGGCCTTATCGCGGGGGCCAGTGGCGGCTGGGTCGACAACGTCCTCATGCGCATCACCGACGGCTTCCTCGCGCTGCCCGCCCCCGTCGTCGCCATCGCCGTTGTCGCCGCGCTCGGCGGGGGGTTGTTCCACACCCTGCTGGCCGTGTCGGTGGTGTGGTGGCCGTTCTACGCGCGCATCGTGCGCGGTGAGATCCGCACGCTGGCCGCTCGGCCTCATGTGGAGGCGGCACGCCTCGCCGGGGCGGGCCGGGTGCGGGTCGCGGTGCGCCACCTGCTGCCGGGGGCGGTTCCGTCGGCGGCCGTGACGGCGAGCCTCGACATCGGCAACCTCGTGCTCACCCTCGCCGGCCTGTCCTTCCTCGGCCTCGGGGCATCGGCGCCCGCCCCCGAGCTGGGCGCCGACACCGCCCGCAACCTCAGCTACCTGCTCCAGGACTGGTGGATCCCGGTGGTGCCCGGCGTCGTGGTGGCGCTGCTCTCCCTGGCTGCCAATGTCGCCGGTGACGGCATCCGCAACCTGATGTCGACCAGGTAGGAGAGCCGTGCTACCGCTCATCGCCAAGCGCATCGGCGCAGCCGTCGTGATCCTGCTCGTCCTCACCGTGGTGCTGTTCGCGCTGCAGCAGGCATCGCCCGCCGACCCGGTGCACACCATGCTCGGCCCCGGCGCCTCCGCGCAGGCGGTCGCGGAGGCTCGCCACCAGCTGCACCTGGACGAGCCGGTGACCAGCCAGTACGTCCACTACGTGACCGGGCTGCTGCACGGCGACCTCGGCTCGTCCTACCGCACCCGACGCCCGGTCAGCACCGACATCGGTGCCTTCCTGCCGGCGACGCTCGAGCTGACGATCTTCGCGTTGGGCCTGGCGCTGGTGCTGGCCGTGCTGCTGGCCGTCGCGACGACGCTGCGCTGGCGCGGCGCCGGACTGTTCCGAGCGGTGCTGCTCATCGGGTCATCCGCACCGGCTTTCTTGCTGGCGCTTGGCGGCATCCTGGTGTTCTTCCAGGCGCTGAACTGGCTGCCCGCGACCGGTCGCAGCGACTACCCCAGCGCCCCGACCGGCCCCACCGGGCTGCTCGTGCTCGACTCGCTGCTGCACGCCCGTCCCGACGAGGCGCTCGACGCGGTGCGGCACCTGATCCTGCCGGCGATGGCGATCGCGCTCGGGCCGGCGGTGTCGATCGGACGGGTGTTGCGCTCCAGCCTGGTGACGACGATGCGGACCGACTACACCCGCACCGCCCGCGCCAAGGGGCTGCGGGAGGTGCAGGTGATGGCGCGGCACGTGCTGCGCAACTCGATCGGCCCCGCGCTGTCGATGACCGGCCTGCAGGTCGGCCTGATGTTCGCCGGGGTGCTGGTCATCGAGGAGATCTTCGCCTGGCCGGGCCTCGGCCAGTACACCGCACAGAGCATCCCCGTCGACGACTTCCCGGCCATTGCCGGGGTGACCCTGCTCCTGGGAGCCGGATACGTGCTGATCAACACCATCGTCGACCTGCTGCAGTCAGCGGCGGACCCGCGCATCGATGCCTGAGCAGCCCGCCCGCACACCGGGGCCGATGTACGTCAACCGCACCGACCGCGAGCTGGGTGTCACCGGCATCCAGACGTTCATGAAGCTGCCGGTCTGCCTCACCCCCGAGGACCTGACCGCGGGGCAGATGGACGTCGCCGTGTGCGGCGTGCCGTGGGACGGGACGGTCACCGCGCGCTCGGGGACGCACCTCGGGCCGATGGCGATCCGCTCCTGCGACTACGTCGGGGGCTACGGCTCGAACCTGCAGCACCTCGATGTCCGCGTCGACCCGCTCGAACACCTGAAGGCCTGCGACTACGGCGACGCCGACGTCCTGCCGGGCAACACCGACGGCACTTTCGAGAGCATCCGCAGCTTCATCGGCGGCATCGTGTCGGCCGGGGTGATGCCCGTCGTGATGGGCGGCGACCACGGCATCACCTGGCCGGTTGCCACGGCGGTGGCGGACGGCTACGGGTACGGCAGAGTCGGCATCGTCCACTTCGACGCGCACGCCGATACCGCCCCCGACATGCGCGGCAACCTCGCCGGCCACGGCACGCCGATGCGACGCCTGATCGAGAGCGGTGCGGTGCCGGGCCGCAACTTCGTCCAGATCGGGCTCCGGGGGTACTGGCCGGACCCGCCTGTCCTCGAGTGGATGGAGCAGAACGAGCTGCGCACCCACTTCATGGCCGAGATCCGGCGGGACGGGTTCGACGCCGTGCTCGAGCGGGCCATCGACGAGGCGCTCGACCAGGCCGACGTGCTCTACCTGTCGGTCGACGTCGATGCCTGCGACCCGGCGTTCGCGCCCGGAACCGGCACACCGGAGCCCGGCGGGCTGACCAGCGCCGAGATGCTGCGGGCCATCCGCCGGCTGTCGGCCGAGGTGGGCATCGTCGGGATGGATGTCGTCGAGGTCAGCCCGCCGTACGACTCCGGCAACAGCATCACCGCGCTGCTCGGCCACCGGTGCATCCGGGAGGCGCTGACCGGCACGGCCATGCGCCGGCTCGGGCTGACCAGCCCCGACTACGTCGACCCCCGCTCGGCCGGCAACGGCGCCGCCCGCACTTACCGCACGCCGGGCCCTGAGGCCTGACGCGCGTGACCGCATCTCCATCGAAAGTCAAGGAGTGACATGTTTGCCACGCCAGTGAAGGCTGTCCAGCCACTGCTCGTCGGGGCGCCCGCCCTCGTCGTCGTCGACATCCAGCAGGGCGCCGACCTGCCGGTGGAAGTTACCGGCATCCCGGTGATGCCCGGCACGACCGAGCGCGTGCAGCGCGTCGAGCGGCTGGTTGCCGCCGCCCGCGCCGCCGAGCTGCCCGTCTTCTTCTTCCAGGAGGTGCACCGCCGCAGCGGCGTCGACATCGGCCGCGAGCTGGACGGCAGCGAGGGCTGGCATTGCCTCGACGGCGACCACGGCACCGAGCTGTGGCCGACGCTGCGGCCGCTGCCCGGCGCCGACGACAGGGAGTTCCACATCGTCAAGCGGCGCTACTCGGGCTTCATCGGCACGGAGTTCGAGCTCGTCCTGCACGGCCTGGGCGTGCAGACGCTGCTGCTCGTCGGCGGCCTTACCGACGTGTGCGTCCACTACACGTTTGCCGACGCCCACCAGCGCGACTACCACGTGCGGGTGATCGAGGACTGCGTCGGCGGGTCCAGCGAGCGGGCGCACACAGCATCGCTCGAGGCGATGGAGTACCTGCAAACCGGCGCTCGCCGCTCCAGCGAGGAGGTGCTGGCCGCCCTGGCCGAGCTCGCCTTACCGGCCTCTGACACCACCGCCCAGGCGCAGCAGCTCGCCGGGGTGTCCGCATGAACCGCCGCACGCTTCCGCTGCTCGCAGCACCCGTCGCCCTAGCCGTGCTGGCGGCGTGCGGCTCCGGGGGCGGCTCGCAGCCCAAGGTGACCAGCTCGGCGCCGACCGACAAGGTGCTGCACCTGAGCTTCCTGCAGGACCCCGGCCAGCCCCCGGACCCGGACATCTACTACGCCGGCCAGGGGCTGCTCCTCACCCAGAACCTGTACGAGGGGCTGCTGTCCTACAAGCTGGGAGCCGACAAGCCGGAGATCGCTCCCGGGCTGGCGACGGCTTACCAGGTCTCGCCGGACAAGGCCACCTACACCCTCACCCTGCGCGCGGGCGTGACGTTCCACGACGGAACGCCGTTCACCTCCGCCGCCGTCAAGACCTCCTTCGACCGGCGCCGCGCCGTCAACCAGGGGCCGGCTTACATGGTGGCGGACGTGACGTCGGTCGAGACGCCGAGCCCGACCAAGGTCGTTATCAAGCTCAAGGCGCCGAACTCGGCGTTCCTCGACTACCTCGCCTCGCCGTACGGGCCCAAGATGATGAGCCCGACCGCGCTCGCCGCGCACGGCAGCAACGACCACGCGCAGAAGTGGCTGCAGACCCACGACATCGGCACCGGCCCGTACACCCTCACCCGGGCCGAGATCGGCTCGGCCTACCAGATGCAGGCCTACCCGAAGTGGTGGGGCAGCGCGCCGTACTTCCAGACGGTCGAGCTGCCGGTCATCCCCGACCTGTCGACCCAGCAGCTGCTGCTCAACAAGGGCCAGCTGGCCGCCATCCTGCATGACCTCAACGCGCCGGCCGTCAAGTCCTACCTGGGCAACAACGGCGTGGCGAACTACGCGCTGCCCTCGTTCCTGACCGAGCAGGTTTACGTCAACCCGAACAACGGGCTGTTCAAGGACGTCGCTGCACGCAAGGCCTTCCAGCAGGCGCTCGACGTGCCCGCGCTCGCCAAGGAGGTCTTCTCCGGCCGCGGCACCCCGGCCGCGGGCAACTACCCCGACAAGCTGCTGCCGGCGGGTACCGACCACCAGGTGATCGGCACGGACCCGACGGCACTGCAGAAGATCGCAACCGCCGCCCCCGCATCGAGCCGGACCGTCAAGCTGGGGTACGACACCAGCCAGCCCGACGACCAGCAGCTGGCCAACATCGTGTCGGCGAAGCTGCAGGGCCTCGGGGTGCAGGCCAAGGTGCAGGGCTACCCGACCTCGCAGGTGTTCGGCTGGGTCAGCAGCCTCAAAGGGGCGCCGGACGCGCTGTTCACCAGCTTCTGGCCCGACGCGGCCCACCCCTACACCGCGGCGCACATCCTGTACGCATCGGACGGTGGGCTGAACTACCTGCACTGCTCGGACCCGACGATCACCGGCGAACTCCCGGCCGCCCTCAAAACAGGTGACGACGCGCTCTACTCCAAGATCGGCGACCAGGCGTCGGCGACCGGCTGCTGGACCAACGTCGTCTACCGCAAGGACTTCATGGTCGCGCAGAAGTGGCTGAAGGGCCTGCCGGAGGCGCATGACATCTCGGCGCCCTTCAGCCTGCGCATCGCCGCGCTGTCGGCCAGCTGATGGTGCGAGCCACCTCCGGCGTCCGTGAGATCGTCCTGCTGACGCTGGGCTGGGAGGACCTGCCAAAGTCGGTCTCGGTCGAGGGGGCGCCGCCCGGGGAGCGGATGCGCGAGCCGGTGCCCGGCATCCTGCTGCACTGTGACGGCGGCTGGCTGCTGCTCGACACCGGCTTCAACACCGCACTGATGCGCGACGAGGCGCTGCGCCGCCGGTTCTACGGCAACCCGGTACACCGGGCGATCCTGCCCGGGCCCGGGGAGCCGATCGAGGAGGCGCTGGCTCACGCCGGCATCGACATCTCGGAGATCTACGCGGTGGGGCTGAGCCACCTGCACCTGGACCATGCCGGCGGGCTGCGGCACTTCGCCGGTCGGGCGACGGTGCACTGCCAGCAGCGCGAGCTCGACTACGGCCTCTCGCAGCGTCCCGAGGCCGAGCAGCACGCCATCTTCCGCATTGACTTCGACGATCCGGCACACACGTGGCAGCTGGCCGACGGCGACGCCGAGATTGCGCCCGGGGTCACCGCGGTGCTCACCTCCGGGCACACGCCGGGACACCAGAGCTTCGTCGTCGACCTTGACGAGTCGGTGGGTGGCGGGGGCTTCGTGTTCGCCTTCGACGCCGCCGATCTGACGGAGAACATCGAGCGTGACGTCTCCGTCGGGGGACGGGTCGACGCGACGCCCGAGCACTGCGTCGAGCAGGTCAAGCGGCTGAAGTCGATCGCCGCCGAGCGGGGCTACCCGCTGGTGCCGGGCCATGACCCGGTGGTGTGGCCCGCACTGACGACGCAGCTGGCCGACAGGTTCGGGCGCACCGGCCCCCGCTGAGAAGTCGGTCCGGTCGCGCCGGCCGGTTCAGGCGGACCGGTGGCCGCGAGCGAGCGACTACCGTTGGTAGGTGCCCGAGGATCTGCACGGCCGCGTCGAGGGCACGCCCGTTGGTCGGCGCATCGTGCTGGGCCTGCTCGGCGTGGGGGCGCTCGGCATCGTCGGCGGCTCCAGACTGCAGGCCGGTCTGAGCAGCGCGCTCGGGCCGATCGAGAACCGCGACCCCACCGGCGTCGTGTCCCTGCTGCCCCTGGGCAACAGCTTCCGCTACTACTCCGTCACCGGCGGGGCCCCCCAGCGGGATGCCACGAACTACCGGCTGACCGTGTCCGGACTCGTGCGGCAGCGGGGCGCGCACACGCTCGGCGACCTGCAGGGGATGCCGCAGACCGCGGTCGTCCGGGACTTCCAGTGCGTCACCGGGTGGCGCGTCCCCGCGGTGCACTGGGCGGGTGTCCAGCTCGGCCACCTGATCGACCTGGCCGGGCCGATAACCGGTGCGAAGGCGGTTCGGCTGACCTCGTTCGACGGCACCTACACCGAGAGCCTGACGCTCGAGCAGGCCCGGCGGCCGGACGTGCTCGTGGCCCTGCAGATGCTGGGTGCGCCCGTTACCCACGACCACGGCGGGCCGGTGCGGCTCTACGTGGCTCCGATGTACGGGTACAAGAGCCTCAAGTGGCTTTCGGGCATCGAGCTCACCAGCGACGTCGTCCCGGGCTACTGGGAGAACAACGGCTACTCGGTCGACGGCTGGGTCGGCTCGTCCAATGGACGCAGCGATGCGCCAACCAGCTGACCAGGGTCTGTTGAGCACCCCGGCCGAACCCGAGCTCGCTCGCTTTAGCCGGTCGGTGCGGCTGATCCACCGGATGACCGCAGTGCTCACGCTCACCTGCATCCTCACAGCGGCGCTGCTCTACGTCAGCGCGCTGCAGGTCCTCGTCGGCCACCGGCATCTGGTCGAGCTGGTGCACGTCTACAGCGGGTTCGCCCTTCCGGTAACGCTGCTCGCCGGCCTGGTGTCCCGGGCCTACCGGGCCGACCTGCGCCTGATCAACCGCTTCGGCCCGGGCGACTGGCGCTGGCTGCGGTCGCGGACCCGGCGCGACGGCCGGATAACAGTAGGGAAGTTCAACGCCGGCCAGAAGCTCAACGGCGCGCTGAGTGCCGGCGCCATCGCCGTCCTGCTCCTCAGTGGGACGGTCATGTACTTCACCGGCCTGACGAGAATCTCCTGGCGTACCGGAGCGACGTTCGTGCACGACTGGTTCGCCCTGGCGCTCGGCCTGCTCGTCGCCGGCCACATCGCCTTCGCGATGCGCGACCCCGACGCGTTGCGCGGGATGCGGACCGGCGTCGTCCCCCTGACGTGGGCGCGGCGGGAGCACGGCGACTGGGCCGAGGAGCAGGCCTCCGTTACCGGGCCGGCCGCCGTTCCCGCTACGCGGCCACGCTCACGTTGAGCGGTTCCACCGCACCGCTGGTCGGGTCGATGAGGATCTTTGCGTGCCGCTCCGGATCGGCGAGCGCGGTGAACGCCGCATCGACGCCTTGCAGCCCGACCACGCCCGTCACGACCGGCGCGGCGTTCACCTTGCCGTCCGCGAGCAGGTGCAGGGACTCCCGGAACTCCAGCGGCGTGTAGCCGAGGACGAACCGCAGGTCGATCTCCTTGTTGATCGCCATCACCGGCCGGACGCGGTCGGGCTGCATGCACACCCCGACCACGACCACGCGCGAGAAGAACGGTGCTTGGGTGATGATGCTGTCGATCATCCCGGGCACTCCCACGCACTCGAAGATCACGGGGTGCTTCGGCTTCGTGGCCCCGAGGGTCTCGGCGGCCTGGTAGACGCGCCACCACGGCACGACCGGAATGCGGTGCAGCTTCTCCATCGAGCCGACCCCGAGCTCGAACACCTCGGGCGCGGAGCTGATGTGCTTGGTGCCGCCGGCGGCAGTGAAGGGGTCCGCCTCCATCGGGTCGACGACAATGTCGGCACCGCACGCGGTCGCGAGGGCCCGCCGTCCCGGCGAGAGGTCGCTGGCGATGACGCTGCGGACGCCTTGCGCCTTGAGCATGCAGATGACGGCCAGCCCGACCGGCCCGCAGCCGACGACGACCGCCACCTGCTTCTTGGTGATCTCGCTGCGCCGCACCGCGTGCAGGCCGACCGCCATGGGCTCGGTCAGCGTGGCCAGCTCCGGCGACAGGCCGTTGGGCACCGGGTAGGTCAGCGACTCCTCGACCAGCACCTGCTCCGCATAGCCGCCGGGCGCCGATACCGACAGGCCCGTCGTGTGCACCTGCGTCCCCTGCCGCAGCAGCGGGAAGGCGACGACGGGGGTTCCGGTCGACAGTGACTTCCTGGTCTTCAGCCCGTGGTCGAGCACCTCGCCGCTGAACTCGTGGCCGAGCACGACGGCCTCGTCGGAGCGAAAGATCCCGTCGTACCCGACCTCGGCCGTGACATCAGCCAGTTCATTGGCGTGGCGTCGCGCGTGCAGGTCCGACCCGCAGATGCCACAGCGGAGCACCTGCAGGAGCAGCTGCCCCGGCGCGGGCCTCGGCGTGGGGAGGTCGACGACCTCGAGTTTGGTGGCCTTGCAGGTGACGGCTCTCATCGGGCTCCTAGCGGCAGGGGTGGTGCCTTCGTGGTGGCACGGTGTCACCGTCAGTGTCGTCGCCGAGCGAGCCAGCCGTTACCCGGCCCCCTTCTGGCCGAAGAGCCGCCACTGCGGTTGGCTGTCCCGGGAGGCCGAACCTGATGAGCACTGACGACGTTCGAGCGATGCGCGAGCAGCTGGTCGACCACTTGCTGGACGCGGGACGCATCACCACGGCGCCGGTCGCCGAGGCGTTCCGCGGGGTGCCGCGGCACTTGTTCCTGCCAGGCGTGGCGCCGACGACGGCGTACACCGACGAGGCGATCCCCACCAAGTGGGGGCCCGATGGCCGGGCGATCAGCTCCTCGTCCCAACCGTCGATCATGGCGATCATGCTCGAGCAGCTGTCCGTCGAGCCTGGCCATCGCGTGCTGGAGATCGGGGCGGGTACCGGGTACAACGCGGCGCTGCTGGCCCATCTGGTCGGCGAGTCAGGCGCGGTGACCACTGTCGACATCGACCAGGACCTGGTCGACAGGGCGCGGGACCACCTTGCCGCCGGCGGCTTCACGTCGGTCCAGGTGGTATGCGCGGACGGTGCCGGCGGCTACGCCGAGGGCGCGCCGTACGACCGCATCATCCTGACGGTTGGCGCGGACGAGGTCGCCCCGGCGTGGGTGGACCAGCTGTCCCCGGTCGGCAGGCTGGTGCTGCCGCTGTCGGTCGAGGAGGGTCAGCGTTCGGTGGCCCTGGAGTGGCACGGCGGGCAGCTCGTCACGATGTCCAGCGTGGGGTGCGGGTTCATGCCGCTGCGCGGTTCGCTCGCCGAATCCGGCACGGCTTGTCGTCTCGCCGCGGGGCAGTGAGTGCAGTCAGCGGGCTGGCGCGACCCGCCCGCTGACCGCACCCAGGCTGATCCGCGCTCCGGAAGCACCTGGCGCGGAGGCGGTGATCGCTACGTCGTCACCGTCGGCCAAGAAGGTGCGGGTGGTGCCATCTGACAGCTCGATCGGGGTCTGGCCGCCCCACGACAGTTCCAGGAGCGACCCTCGCTCGGCCGGTTCTGATCCGCTGACGGTGCCGGACGCGTAGAGGTCCCCCGTCCGTAGCGACGCCCCGTTCACGGTGAGGTGGGCGAGCATCTGCGCGCCCGTCCAGTACATGGTCCGGAACGGTGGCCGTGAGACCACGGTGCCGTTGAGTGAGACCTCGAGCGTGAGGTCCAGTCCCCATGGGTCGGCGTCGCGTAGATACGGCAGCAGCTCGGGCTGGCGCGGCGGCGGCTCTACTCGAGCAGCATCGAGAGCCGCCAGCGGGACGACCCACGGCGAGACGGACGTGGCGAACGACTTTCCGAGAAACGGACCCAGCGGCACGTACTCCCACGCCTGGATATCGCGTGCCGACCAGTCGTTGACGAGACAGACGCCGAAGACGTGGTCGGCGAAACTCTCGACGGCGACGCTCTCACCCAGCGCGGACGGCACCCCGACGACGTAACCGACCTCAGCTTCGATGTCGAGCCGCTGTGCCGGCCCGAACACTGGGCCGCCTTCGGACGGCTTGCGCTGCCCGCCAGGGCGAACGATCGGGGTTCCGGAGACGACCACGGTTCCCGCGCGTCCGTGGTAGCCGATCGGAAGGTGTTTCCAGTTTGGCGTCAGCGGGTCCGAGCCCGGGCGGAAGAGCTTTCCGACATTGGTCGCATGGTGCTCCGAGGCGTAGAAGTCGACGTAGTCAGCTACCTCGAACGGCAGGTGCAGGGTCACTGCGTCGAGCGCGTGCAGGTGGGGCCGCACGTCCGGTGCGGCAGCGCCGTCACCGCGCAGCCTTGACTGCAACCATCCACGGACTCGCGCCCAGGCCTGCGGCCCCGAACCGAGCAGGGCGTTCAGTGTCGGTGCGGCCAGCACCTCAGCGTCGGGTAGGCCGTCGGCTTCGGCCATGGCTGCGGCGTCCAGCACGTGATCGTTGATCGCCACGCCTACTCGCGGGCGTCCTCCGGCTGCCAGCGTGAAGACGCCGTACGGCAGGTTGTCGGCCCCAAACCCGGTCTCGGCGCCGCTCATCGGGCGAGCAGTCGAAGCCGAACGAGCTCGCCCAGCGGTTCGGCGATGCTGCACGAGCCGTACGACGTGAACAGTCTCCTGGCGCTGCTGACGGCAGCGGTGTCCAGAGCACGTGCCTGAGCCACGAGCACGTGCTCGTTGAGCTCGGCGAGGACCGCGGTCACCTCCGCCATCGTTGCCCCGCTCGCGGCCGTCGCCGCGGCCATCAGAACGTTGAGGAACCCGTGGTGCTCGAAGCCAGTCTCCGGGTCGCGATGGCGCATCGCAGAGTGCAGCCCGGCGGTGCACTTCAGCCGCAGGCGGCGCTCCGCGCAGGCAACGAGAAAGGCGGCGACGGTCTGCTCGTCGGGAAAGGCCTCGGCGACCGTTCCGCCGGTCCGCAGCTTCACCGAGTACGGGGTCTCCTGCAGGGCGGCGAGCGCTGCGGGCCAGCTGGGGTCCTGCCAGGGAACCTCGACGGACGCCCGCATCCCGTCGGTGTTGACCCGGCGCAGAGCGGCCACCACGTCACGCACCCGTTCCTCCGGTCCCGCCGCCGCCTCGATGGCCACGAGTCGAAGCGGGCCGGCGCTACCTGCGGCCACGACCGCGACGCTCACCTCAGCAGCCGACCGGCATACCGCCGCAAGCGGGAGCCGACCGGCGAGCTCGCCCGACTCCTGCGCAGCTACCGCGGCTGCTGCCACCTCGCTGTATCGGCTGACGGGCGACAGAAACGGCCCCACGAGCGGCGCATACCAGGCGCGCGTGTGGCGGCCATGTTCTGGCACGGCCTCCGTCACCGGAGCATTGCCCGGCGGAAAGAGAGCCGCGTCATCGATGAGTCCCGCAAACAGTGGCGGGACGGCCTGCCGCGAGTCAGCAGCCGGCGCAGATGTGCTGGCGGCAGCTGGCGGTGTCATGACGCCGCCGGCCCGCGACCACTCCAGGACCAGGGGTAGGAGGGGTCCTCGCACGCCACAGCACCCTCGCCGAGCTCGAGCGGGCGGAAGGTGTCGACCATGACCGCGAGCTCGTCAAAAAACTCCAATCCAAGGGCCCGCTCGACCGCACCCGGCTGGGGGCCGTGCGTGTGACCGGCAGGGTGCAACGAGATCGAGCCCTGCCCGATGCCGGACCCCTTGCGGGCCTCGTAGTTGCCGCCGCAATAGAACATCACCTCGTCGCTGTCGACGTTGGCGTGGTAGTAGGGAATCGGGATCGACAGCGGGTGGTAGTCGACCTTGCGGGGCACGAATGTGCAGACGACGAAGCCACTGGACTCGAAGACCTGATGCACCGTCGGCGGCTGGTGGATGCGTCCGGTGATGGGTTCGAAGTCGCTGACGTTGAAGGTGTACGGGTACAGGCAGCCATCCCAGCCGACGACGTCGAACGGGTGCTCCGGCGTGGTGAAGATGCTGCCGACGATCTCGCTACGCCCGCCCCGGTGCTTCACGTAGACGTCGGTGTCACCGGCCTCGCCGAGCAGCGGCTCCGCGGGGCCCCGCAGGTCGCGCTCGCAGTAGGGCGAGGACTCCAGGAACTGGCCGAAGCGCGACAGGTAGCGCTTGGGCGGGACGATGTGGCTGCCCGATTCGATGATGTAGCACCGCAGCGGAGCCTCGCCGGCAGGAATCCAGCGGTGAACCGTCGCTCTCGGCAGCACGACGAAGTCCCCTTGCCGCGCCTCGAGCGCGCCGAACGTCGTCTCGACCGTGGCCGAGCCGCTCTCGACGTAGACACACTCGTCACCGACCGCGTTGCGGTACAGCGGGGAGGTCTCGCCCGCTACGACGTAGGACAGTCGCACGTCCTGGTTGCCTAGGACGAGACGGCGGCCCGTGACGACGTCTGCCGCCTTGTGCTCCTCGCCGGGGAACAGGTCGTGCAGCCTGAGGTGGCGCGGCAGCAGCGGCGAGTTGAGGCTCGTGCCCAGCTCCGGGAGCTGCCAGGGCCGGCTGTCGACGATCGCCGAGGGCAGCCGCCGGTGGTAGAGCAGTGACGAGTCGGACGAGAAGCCCTCCTCCCCGACCAGTTCTTCGGCGTACAGCGAGCCGTCGGGTTGGCGGAACTGCGTATGCCGCTTGGGCGGGATCTCACCGACCTGCCGGTAGTAGGCCATCGCGGTCTCCTCCTTGTAACGGGGTTGCCAGTGGGGTAGCCGGAGCCGAGAGGGCAAGCATGCGGCGCAGCGCATGGGCGACCTCGTCAACTGTGACGATGGCCGCCACGTGGGCATCGGGCCGCAGCAGCCAGACCTCCGGGTCACGCACGTCCAGGGTTGCGCAGATCACGCCCTCGCAATCGATCTCGGGCACCGACAGCACCAGCACGGGCGCGGGCGTCACCTCTGAGACGACCGAGCGGATGGTCGCTGGATCGACACCCGCCCCGCACAGGGCGAGAACGCCCTGGCGGGCCACGATGCCCAACCGCGTCGGCGTGCTGTCGCCCGGAAGCATCAGCGGCAGGTCGGGCACGAGGACGCCTGCACCCGGTGGTGGCGTCTGACCCCTCGGCGGCCGGCCCGCCGGTCGCCGCGTCGGGTCGGGGGTCGTCAGGGGCGAGTCGACGTACCAGTACGGCTCCGCGAAGCGACCCGAGTCGATGCCGGCTCGTGCAGACGGCTCGTCCACCGCGGCCTCGAGAGTCGATCGCCGGAGTTCCCACTCCGCCTCCGACTGCGGCACGAGGAAGCGCATCGTCGCGCCGGTGACCTCGAGGTTCTCGTCCGCGGCGGCCCCCCGCTCGGAGTCGTAGCTGTCGAGCAGGGCATCTGGCGCCCAGCCGCGCAACACGAACGCCAGCTTCCAGGCGGCGTTCTCGACATCAGGCACTCCGGAGTTCAGGCCTCTCGCGCCGAATGGGGCGACGAGGTGGGCGCAATCGCCGGCGAGCAGGACCCGGCCGGCACGGAACCTGTCGGCGCGCCGGGAGTGGAACCGGTAGACCGACTGCCACACCACCTCGTACGGGCGCTCACCGATGACCGCCCGGATACGAGCGTCGAGCGCACCCGAGGCCTGCTCCGCGGCAAGGTCGAACTCGGGTGGAACCTGCCAGTCGATGCGGTACGTCGAGTCCGGGCAGGGGTGGATGAGCACCTGGCGGCCGGGGTTCCATACGGGGTCGAAGTAGAAGCGGCGTTCGCGTTCCCAGCCCGGCAGGGTGGCCCGGATGTCGCAGATGAGGAACTGGTCGGCGAAGGTGACGCCGTCGAAGCTCGCCCCCAGGGCCCGCCGGACCGCGTCACCCCGCGCCCCTCCGCAGGCCACTGCATAGGAGCCGCGCAGCACCTCGGTTCGGCCGCCGACCTCGCCAGTGAGCGTGACGCCCTCAGCGTCCTGGTCGATGGCGTCGACCCGCACGCCCCAGTGGACGTCCACGAGCGGTTGGGCCGCGAGCGCGGTATCCAAAAGTTCTTCGGTACGGCTCTGGCTGATGTTGACGAAGGGGGGGAAGGGCGAGCGACCCCGGTCGATGAACTCGTACGAGAAGAGCTCCGTCGCCTGGTAGAACGTGCGGGCGGTCGTCCACGTCACCCCTTCGGCGGCCACCTGCGCACCGACGCCGACCGAGTCCCAGATGTCGAGCACGTCCCGTTGCTGGCAGATGGCCTTCGACCCCACCGCGTCTCGCGCCGGCCGCTGGTCGACGACCGTGACGGGTATGCCCCAGCGGGCGAGCAGCAGCGCGGCGCTCTGGCCGACCGGCCCCGCACCCAGCACGAGCACCCGAGGCAGCGGTCCGGCCGAGCCCGCGGTAGGGCCGGCACTCACGCTTGCAATGCCTCCCACACCTCGCGGTCGCGGCTCGCGGTCCAGATACGGGGCCAGTCGACGCCCTCGAACTCGTCCCAGAGCCGCGACACATTGAAGGGCAGGCAGTGCTCGAAGATCGGCCAGGAACCGTACTGCGGGGCGAGGGCCGCATGCGTGGCCTCGAACGCCTCCTTCAGGCTCCCGCCCCGCCCGTGGACAGCGCCGACCTCGCGCCGCATCACGAGCAGGAAGTCGCGGGTCTGCTCCACAGCCGCGTCGACGGCGTCGCGGCCCCTGGCGACCGCGCCGCGCCCCCCGATGACCGCCTCGGCGCCGAGCGCCTTCACCTTGTCGAGCGTTCCAGAGGACCAGTCGGTGTGGAACGCGTCGCCGGTGTACAGCGCGGCTTGAGCCTCCACCAGGTCACCGGCGAACAGCAGGCGCTCCCGGGGAAGCCACGCGACGATGTCGCCGGCCGTGTGGCCCCGACCGCAGTGCTGGAGCACCAGGTCACCGCGGTTGCCGCCCAGGTCGATGGTGAGCCTGTCGGTGAAGGTCATGGTCGGCCAGGTCAGCCCGGAAATGGACTCCGGTTCGACGAACAGCCGAGGCATCCGGCCGAACTCGCTGTCCCAGTCCTCCTTCCCGCGCTCGGCGATCAGGTGCCGGGTCTGCTCGTGGGCGATGATGGCCTCGGCGTCGAACGCGGACGCCCCAAGCACCCGAACCGCGTGGTAGTGCGAGAGCACCAGGTAGCGCACCGGCTTGTCGGTGTGCTCCCGGAGCTGGTCCAACCAGGAGCGGGCTGCGACCGGGGTGGCGCGAGCCTCGAAGGCGACGACGAAGTCCTCGCCCTCGATGGCACCCACGTTCGGGTCGCCCTCGGCGGTGAGCGCGTACACCCCGTCTGCCAGCACCTCCAGCGTCTCGGCCTTGTCCTGAAGATCTGCCGAAGAGGCGAACGGCTTGCTCATGGGTTGCTCCTGACGCTGCAGAACGGTGCCGAGTCCAGGTCTAGGACACTAGCTCCGCAACACGTCGATGGCGAGATGGGTTCATGGTGTTCTCTTGTCTGTCGTCATCAGGACTGCATAGGATTCCGCCATGTCGCGGGAGCAGCCATGAGCGAGGCGCAGGTTCGCGACGAGGTTGCGCGAGCGCTGGCGGATGCCGAAGCGACCAATCGCGGCATCCCGCCCCTACGGTCGACGTGGCCGAACCTGGACACCGACGACGCCTACGAGATCCAGCTCCTCAACGTCAGCCGGCGAGTAGCCGCGGGGGGCGTCGTGGTCGGCCACAAGGTCGGCCTGACCTCGCTGGCGATGCAGCAGATGCTCGGCGTCGACTCCCCCGACTACGGTCACCTTTTCGCCGACATGGCGGTGGCCAACGGCGGCTCGATCCCGGCCGAGCGGTTCGTGGCCCCACGCACCGAACCCGAAGTGGCGTTCGTGCTGAAGCGACGGCTGTCCGGTCCGGGGCTGGGCGTCGAGGACGTGCTCGCCGCGACCGACTACGTCGTGCCGGCCCTGGAGCTCATCGACAGCCGCATCGCCGGCTGGCAGATCGGGCTCGTCGACACGATCGCCGACAACGCCAGCTCTGCCGGCTTCGTTCTCGGCGAACCCCGCACCCCTGCCGACACGCCTGGCCTGTCCGACCTCCTGGGCGATGCCGCGGTCGCGCTCGTTGTCGACGGCGAGAGCGTCGAGAAGGGGTCGACCCAAGCGGTGTTGGGGCATCCGGCGCTGGCCGTGGCATGGCTGGCCGAGACGCTGTCGGGCTATGGGGTAGCGCTGGAGCGGGGCCACATCGTGCTCCCCGGCTCCTGCACGCGGGCGGTCGACGCACATGCGGGGGCGGTGGTCCGCGCGGAGTTCGGCGGACTCGGCGAAGTCGAGGTGTCGTTCACGTGAGCCAGTCCAGCACCTCCCGCGTCCCGGTCGCCATCGTCGGGTCGGGCAACATCGGCACCGACCTGATGCGCAAGCTTCAGCGCAGCGAGGTCATCGAACCGCGGTGGATGGTGGGGATCGACCCGGCAAGTGACGGACTGGCCACGGCCCGCGCGGCCGGGCTCGAGACCACGGCCGAGGGAGTCGACTGGCTGCTGCAGCGCGCGGAACGACCCGCCCTGGTCTTCGAGGCCACGTCCGCTGCCGTGCATGCGGCCAACGCGCCGCGGTACGCAGCGGCCGGCATCCCCGCCATCGACCTCACCCCGGCCGCGCTCGGGCCTTATGTCGTGCCACCCGTCAACCTCGGCGAGCACCTCGAGGCGCCCAACGTCAACCTCGTCACGTGCGGCGGCCAGGCCACGATTCCCATGGTTGCCGCTGTCAGCCGCGTCACCGCCGTCCCGTACGCCGAGATCGTTGCGAGCATCGCCTCACGCTCCGCCGGCCCTGGGACGCGGGCGAACATCGACGAATTCACCCGGACCACGGCTCGCGGCATCGAGGTGCTCGGCGGGGCGCAGCGCGGCAAGGCGATCATCGTGATCAACCCGGCAGACCCGCCCGTGCTCATGCGCGACACCATCTACTGCGCGCTGCCCGGCGGCACCGATGCCACCGTCGAGGCCAGGATCACCGAGTCGGTCCAGGCGATGGCCAAGGACGTCTCCGGCTACGTCCCGGGCTACCGACTGCTCTCCGAGCCCCAGTTCGACACCGAGTCAGACGGCACGCGCCGGGTCGCTATCTTGATCGAGGTCGAGGGGGCCGGCGACTACCTGCCGCCGTACGCAGGCAACCTCGACATCATGACGGCCGCGGCAACGCGGGTCGGCGAGAGCATCGCGAGCGCCCGGGTGGCAAACGAGGCAACGGCATGACGCTGCCCCGCGCATACTCCGGCGACCTCGACGTCCGGGTGACCGACTCGACGCTTCGCGACGGCAGCCACGCCGTGCGCCACCAGTTCACAGAAGCCCAGGTCCGCAGCATCGTGCGTGGCCTGGACCGGGCAGGCGTCCCCGTCATCGAGGTGACCCACGGCGACGGGCTCGGCGGGTCGTCGTTCGTCTATGGGCGCGCGGCCGTCGACGACGTCACGCTCATCCGCGCTGCCGTCGACGAGGCGCGCACGGCCCGCATCGCCGCCCTGATGCTGCCGGGTGTGGGAACCTCGGAGGACATCGCGGCGGTCGCTGCCGCGGGCGCCGCGGTCATTCGCATCGCCACGCACTGCACCGAAGCCGACATCTCTGTGCAGCACTTCGGCGTCGCCCGTGACCTCGGCCTGGAGACGGTGGGCTTTTTGATGCTGGCTCATCGCATCGGACCCGAGGCGCTGGCCCGCCAGGCTCGAATCATGGTCGATGCCGGGGCCGAGTGCGTCTACGTCACCGACTCGGCCGGGGCGCTCGTCCTCGACGACGTGACCGACCGGGTCGAGGCGCTCTTGGCCGAAGTCGGGGGCGAGGCTCAGATCGGCTTCCACGGACACCAGAACCTCTCGTTGGCGGTGGCCAACACCACCTACGCCTTCCGGTCGGGAGCGGTGCAGGTCGATGGCTGCACCCGCGGCCTGGGAGCAGGTGCCGGCAACACGCCGACCGAGGCCCTCGCGGCGGTGTGCGACAAGATGGGGCTGCGGACCGGCATCGACACCTTCGCGATGATGGACCTGGCAGAGAACGTTGTCCGGCCCGTGATGGACGGGGAGTGCGTGGTCGACCGACTCTCGCTCGCCATGGGTTACGGCGGGGTCTACTCCTCGTTCATGCGCCACGCAGCGCGGGCAGCCCAGCGGTACGGGGTCGATCCCGCCGAGATCCTGCTGCATTGCGGGGAGCGCCACCTCGTCGGCGGCCAGGAGGACCAGATCGTCGACATCGCGCTGGGGCTGGCTGACGCGAAGCGTGCCGCCGCCCTGGCCAGCGCCTGACAGGAGCTCCGATGACTGCTGAGACCGGATCACCGACGGCGGAGTCGGTGGCGGGCACGGTGCCGCCGCGCGTGGCGGTCGGTCCCGCGCGGCCCCGCGGACGCCAGGACTGGTCGTCCTGGCCGTCGTACGACGCAGCCGCCCTGGGCTTCCGCAACTTCTGGTACCCGGTGGCGTGGGCGAGCCAGGTCGCCGGCGCACCGCTCGGCGTCACCGTGTGCGGGGAGCGGGTCGTGCTTGCCCGGGGCAAGGACGGCCGGGTCCGGGGGCTGCACGACCGCTGCCCGCACCGCGGGGTGCCCCTGTCGCTGGGCAAGCAGGAGTTCCCGGGGACGCTGTCCTGTCCGTACCACGGGTGGACCTTCGACCTCGAGGGCGGCCGGCTCTGCGCGGTCATCACCGACGGCCCGGACTCGCCAGTCTGCGGCAAGGTCACCGTCCGCAGTTACCCGGTCGAGGAGCGGCTGGGGCTGGTGTGGGTCTGGATCGGGGACCCCGACCCGTTGCCGATCGACCAGCAGCTGCCCGAGGAGTTGACCGCCGCTGACCCCTTCACGCTCGGCGGACGCATCGACATTCGCGGTGGCAACTGGCGCTTCGCCTGCGAGAACGGGTACGACGAGGGTCACGCGAAGTACTTGCACCGGACATCGCTCTGGCGCACGTTCAAGACCATGCCGACGTGGAACCTCACCCACATCGAGAAGCACGGTCGCTGGATCTACCGGGTGCAGGACGAGGTGCACTGGGAGGCCGACTTCCCGGGGCTCGGCAGGTGGACCAACTATCGCTGGTGGAAGAAAAGGCCGCCGAAGGAGACCTTCAACATCGGCAACACCGGTAAGGCGGGGCGGATCGACCCAGTGATCGCCAAGTACGCCTTCCCCGGGTTTGCCTCGCTGTCGCTGCCGGGAGTGCTGCGCATCGTCTACCCGGCCTTCATCCACTACGAGTTCTACGTCCCGGTAGATGCCGACTCGCACCGCTACGTAGGTGTGATGGTGAACTTCGGGACCGGCTGGCGGGTTGCCGAGTTCGTCGCCAAGTACCTGGGCGGCATTCGTTGGCTGTTCCACGGCCAGTTCTCCGGCCAGGACAAGTGGATGGTCGACGTGACCGACGCTCCCCCCGAGCGCCTGTACCGGCCCGACGTGTCGCTGACGACCTGGCGCAAGCTCTGCGTCGACAGCGGGGCGGTACCGCAGCCCCTCGACGTCGTGGACCAGAAGGCGTGACGCCCGCGCCGATCAGCACAGCCACGACCGCCACGACTGCCGGGCTGGCAGGTGGCGCCGTCGCGTTGCCAACCGGAGCCGCCACGGCTGCTGCCCTGACCCGCGGCACGCCTCCGCCGTCCCGGTACGTCGACACCGGCAAGCACCGCTTCCACGTCCTCGAAGCCGGCACCGGTCCGGCGACGGTGTTCCTGCACGGTGGCGGTCCGGGCTGCACCGGATGGACCGACTTCGGCCCTGTCCTTCCGCTGCTGTCGGGCGAGCGCCGGTGCCTCGTGGTCGACCTGCTGCAGTACGGGCGCAGCGACAAGCCGCACATCACCGGGCCGGTGTGGGACTACCACGCCAACGCCTTGCTCGCTCTGTTCGACGCCCTCGGGGTCAACGCTCCTGACGTCGTCTGCAACTCCTGGGGCGGCACCGCCGCCCTGCGGCTGGCCTCCCTGCATCCCGAGCGGGTGCGTTCACTGGTCATCACCGGGTCGATGCCGGTGTTCCACGGGCCGCTCGCGCCGCTGCCGGAGCGGGCCGCGCGCGGCCGCCTCGCCCGCGACGCCTACTACGGCGAGGGTGGCCCGACGCCTCAGAAGATGCGTGACCTGATCGCCCGGCTCGAGTGGTACGACCCCGCTGCCATTCCGGGCGAGACCATCGAGCTGCGCTTTGAGCAGAGCCTGGATGCGCAGGAGCGCACGCTCGGTGAGAGCGGCGTCGGCCGCGGCGACCTGCAGGAGCTCAGCCGCGACCTGGAGTCCCTCGCCGTGCCGGTGCTCTACCTGTGGGGGATGTACGACGCGTTTCTCACGCCGGACTACCCGCTGATGCTCGCCCGGATGTCGCCGCAGGGCTCGTTGCACGTGATGGACCGCGCCTCGCATCACCTGCAGGAGGAGCGGCCCGCCGAGTACGCCGCGGTCGTCGCGGGGTACCTCGCATCGATCGGGAGCTGACATGGCACGTTCACGACGCACCACCGTCGTGGCGCTTCCCGCCGTCGCCGTGGCCGGCCTGGCGGCTCCTCGCCTGGTCCGGATCTGGCTCCGGCGGTCCAACACACGGCTGCTGCGGATCCGGCCCTGATGTCACGTCCAGTGCCGCAGGCGCATCCACCCCTCGCCGAGGCGCAGGAGAAGTGGGTGCAGGCCGCCTGGGAGCAGGTCGACCGCGGGCACCTTCGGGAGCTCGCCGTCGCCGTCACCGACATCGCGAGCCCGACGGGCGAGGAGGCCGAACTCGCCGCGATGCTGGTCGAGCGGCTGGCCGCGACCGGCGCCCGCGCCACGCTGCAACCGTTGGACGCGACCTCCGCCAACGCGGTCGGCCGGCTGCCCGGCACCGGCGACGGCGCCGACCTGCTGCTCTTCGCACCCATCGACACGCTGACGACGGGCAATGACGCCGAGGACATCCCGGCCGTCGCCCGCACGCTGCCGCCCTACCTGCGGGCCAGGGCGATGGTGTCAGGCGACCTCGTCTCGGGTCTGGGCGCCAGCAACCCCAAGGGGCATGCGGCCTGCGTCCTGGCAGCGGTCGAGGCCCTCGCAGCCGCGGCCGTTCCGTTGCGCGGTGACGTGCTCGCCGGCTTCGGGGCCGGGGGCATGCCCACCAACGCCCGGCCGGGGCAGAACCGCCGCAACGTCGGGCACGGCGTCGGGTGCTCCTTCCTGCTCGAGCAGGGTGGCTACGCCGACTTCGCGATCATCGCGAAGCCCGGCTGGACGGTGTCGGTCGAGGAAGTCGGCCTCGCCTGGTTCGAGGTGCGGGTCAACGGCACCCACACGTATGTCGGTAGCCGGCACCGGATCCCCTACCGCAACGCGATCGCTGACGCAGCCGGCGTCGTCGTCGAGCTCGAGCACTTCTTCGCCGAGTACACCGCGCGCCACACAGCAGGCACCTGGGCGCCGCAAGGAATCGTCGCGTCGATCGAGGGCGGCCTCCCGCGGATGGCAGCCGTTACGCCGGCGACAGTCGTGCTTCGGGTCGACCTGCGGCTGGCTCCCGGGATGAGCGTCATGGCAGCCCGCCGCGAGTTCGCCGACGCGATGCGGGCCCTGCCCGGGGTGCTTCCCGGCGTCGACGTCGACTGGGACCTCGTCGTCGCCGTCCCGGGTTCAGCCAGCCCCCGGGACTGCTTCGTCGCCGGCGCGGCCCGCGCTGCGTGGGAGCAGGCCGAGGGGCGCCCCCACGCGGAGATCGACGGGATGAGCGGGGCGACGGACGCCAACATCCTGCGCAACCGCGGCATCCCGACCGTCCGCGTCGGCATGCCGAAGGTGCCGGACCTTGGCTTCTCCGAAGGGATGAACACGGTGGACGTCCGAGAGATGGAGCGGCTGACCCGACTGCTGATCCGGGTGGCAATCGACGTCTGCACCCGGCCGCTCGACGAGGTCCTCGCTGCCGGGGCGTCGGCGTGAGCAGCATCGTCCTCGGCGTAGGAGCGAGCCACTCGACCCTGATGAACACCAACTGGGACGACGTGGTGCACCCGGACCGCGCGGAGCGCTTCCGCAACGCCCTGGGGACCGCTCGAGCCGCCATCACCGAGGCTGCGCCCGACGTCGCCGTGATCGTCGGGTCCAACCACTTCCGCGGCTTCTGGCTGGACCTCATCCCGGCTTTCACCCTCGGGGTCGGCGAGGCTGTCGCCAGCGGCGAGGCCGGGACGCCGGAGGGGCCGCAACCCGTCGACGTGACGTTGGCGCGCTCGGTCTGCGATCAGCTCGTCGACGCGCAGTTTGACGTCGCCTTCTCGGCCCGGCTGCAGATGGACCACGGGCAGACGCACGCAATCCAGTACCTGCTTGCCGGGCTCGACCTGCCGATCGTGCCGCTCGTCGTCAACGTCTTCGCGCCGCCCCTGCCGTCGCTGCCCCGCTGCGAGGCGCTGGGTGCGGCCCTCGCGCAGGCGATCGAGGGCGACGGCGAGTCCAAGCGGGTCGTGGTCATCGCCAGCGGCGGGCTGTCGCACCGTTTGCCGTTCCCGGACTGGAAGGACCCGCACGACGACGACCAGGCCTACCTGGTCGAGGCCTGGATGAACGGCCGCACCTCCTGGAAGGACTACGAGGTGCGGCGCCGTTCCATCGTGCGAGCCGCTCCCCCCGACATCAACGCCGGCTTCGACCGCTCGTTCCTGGCTGACCTCGCGGCCGGCAAGGCAGCGCGGCTCCTGGAGCTGTCAACCGCCCAGCTCGGCGAGGTGGCGGGCAACGGGGCGCAGGAGCTACGCACTTGGTTGATCATGGCGGCGGCCTGCCGGCACGCGCCGGGCCGGACGCTGGCCTACGAGGAACTGCCGGAGTGGCTGACCGGCATGGCAGTGGCACTCGTCGAGCCCCCGGCGAGCTCTCCGCCTGCACAGGCGGAGATCCGGACGACAGCAAAGGTTTCCGCGTGAGTATCTGGAACGACCTGACTGGCACCGACTTCTGCCTGACGACGGTGGATGCCGGCGGTGTGCCGACCCGGTCGCTGCAGGCAGGCGCCGGACCGGACGTGGTGTTCCTGCACGGCACCAGCGGCCACCTGGAGGCGTTCAGCCGCAACGTGGTTCCGCACGTCCGCGCGGGTTACCGCGTGCACGCGATCGACATGCTCGGCCACGGGTACACGGGCAAGCCCGACTACCGGTACGAGATCCCGCGCTACGTCGACCACCTGCTCGGCTACCTCGACGCGATGCAGGTGCAGCGCGCGCATCTGGTCGGCGAGTCGCTGGGGGGTTGGGTGGCGGCCTGGCTCGCCAGCGAGCATCCCGAGCGCGTTGCCACGCTGCAGCTGCTGGCCGCCGGAGGCACCAAGGCCAACCCGGCTGTGATGGACCGCATCCGGACCTCGACCCGGCAGGCGGTGGAGACCGACGATGTCAACTTGACCCGCAGGCGCCTGGAACTGCTGATGTTCAACCCCGCGACCGACGTGAGCGACGAGCTCGTGGCCGTCCGGCACGCGATCTATCACACGCAGGAGTTCCGGAAGAACCTCGACAACCTGCTGTGCCTGCAGGACATGGAGATTCGGCAGCGGAACCTGCTGCGCGAGGACCGGATGGCGCGCATCACCGCACCGACGCTCGTCGTATGGGGCCACGACAACCCGTTCGGGGAGGTGCCGGAGGCCAGGCTGATGGCCGAGGCGATCTCGGGCGCGCAACTCGTGCTCTACCCCGAGTGCGGGCACTGGCCGCAGCACGAGCACGCCGCTGAGTACAACGAGCTCAGCGTGGGCTTCCTCGTCGAGCACTCCTGAAGACTCGGGCGGCGTCTGGCGTCAGCCGCCAGCGAGAAAGGCGGTCAGCCGCGCCTGCGCCTCCGCGCTGATCCGCACCCCGTCGGCTTCGACGTGGCGCACCCCTGGGACCGCCAGGAGCAGCGGCTCCACGGTCGCGGTGAGGCAGCCGGGACGGCACGGGCAGCCGGTGCACGCGCCGGTGAAACGGACGCGCGCGGTACTGCCGGAGTCGGCTTGCCCGTCGTGGGAACCGGCTGCCGTGTCGCCGGCGACGGTGCGGAGCTCGACGCCGCCGCCATGGGACCGGAAGGCCAGCGAGGCCCGCCGTACCGCCGACGGAAGGTCGTCGGGAGCCGGCGCGGTCTCCGGCGGCCACACGGCGGTCACCCCGCGACCTGCGCCAACGGGGTGGGCACGTCCGGCGTCGGCGCTGTCGCGGCGGCATCGGCCTTGGCCCGCTGCCGCACGGCGTCGAGGTCGCCCCACATCAGCCGGGCGTAGTTCTCCCCGAGGATCTTTCGCTTGTCGTCCAGGGTGATCTGCGGGAAGCCGTAACCCTCGCGCAGGTCGTCCGGGATCTGCAGGTCCATGAAGGCGGCGAGGTAGGGCGCGGGCGGTCCGGCGAGCCCGGCCTCCGAGCCCCAGATCAGCTTGTCGGCGCCGACCTGGGCCAGCAGCGTCCCGAGCTGCATCTGCACGACGCGCGGCTGGATCGGGGTGAAGCACAGGTTGGCGGACAGGCACAGGTGGACGTTGGGGAAACGGGCGGCGATGTTGACCGTCTCGTCGAAGTACGGGATGCCGAGGTGGTGGATGACGAACGTGAGCTCGGGGAAGTCGCGGGCGGCCTGCTGCAGGTCGTTCGGGCGGGTGTCCTCGACGTTGGACAGGCCGAACGGCAGGCCCTTGTGGAACTGCAGCACCCGCACCCCGTGCTCCGCGGCCCGCTCGTAGATCGGGTACGCCAGCTCGGGGTCGTCGCAGCGCCAGGTCTTGCCGATGTGCGCGTTGTAGAACTTCAGCGTCTTCGCGCCCAGTTCGCCGACCTGCCAGTCGAGGTGCTCGAGCGCCGCGGGCAGTCCGCGGTGCGCCGGGTCGACACCGCCGCAGAAGAAGGCGCGGTCGGGGTAGGCCCGGGCGAATTCGGCCTGCAGCTCCACCGGAGCCCACCAGTCGTCGAACCAGTCAAAGATCGGCACGACCTGCGCCATGGCGAGGTCGGTAGGCGAGGAGTCGAAGACCATCCGCCCCATCTGCTCGGCGCTGATCCGGCTGGAGAAGTCGGTCTGGTCGCCGTGCAGCGGGCGCAGCCCTTCGCCCATCATCAACGCGAGCTCGCGGCTCCGCTGGGCACCGGGCACCTGCTCGCGCAGGTTGGCATCGCTCATGTCGTGCAGGTGCACAACAGCGTCGAACACCACGATGTCGTCAATCACTACGCCTCCTGCGGGGTCCACGGCTTGGTCGGTTGCTCATAACGAAGACGTGACGACCGTCACGCTATCGCGCCAGACTGAAGGGCGTCACAGGGTCAGCACCACACGCCCGCGGGCCGACCCGTCAGCGAGCGAGTGCCAGGCGGACTCGACATCGTCGAGCGGGTAGCGAGTCATCGGCAGGACCAGCTCGCCGTTCGACAACCGCATCAGCAGCCCGTCAGCCATCCCGAACGCCTGCGGAGCGCGCCGGATCATGTTGACCGGCAGCAGCTGCACGTCCCGCTGCATGAGGGTCGGAAGGTCGATCTCCACAGTGCTACCGGCGGTGTAGCCGACGAGCACGCAGCGGCCGCCCGGGCGGACGGCGGCGAGCCGCGCCGCGAGCCCGGCGCCTCCGATGGTGTCGACGAGCAGGTCGACCGACCCATCCGGAGTGAGGTCGCCGACCACCACGCGGGCGCCCGCTGGCACCGTCGCGCTGCGCTCCGGCCGGCTGACGGTGCCGACGACCTCTGCGGCACCCGCTTCGGTTCCCAGCTGCACGACGAGACTGCCCACAGCGCCAGCGGCTCCGGTGACGGCCAGCCGCTCACCGGGACGCAGCCCGCCGAGCTCGTGCACGGCCACGGAGGCGGTCGTGGCCGGGGAGAAGAAGCACGCAGCGAGCAGGGGGTCGGCCCCCGGCGGGGCAACGTGCACGGAGTCGTCCGGCACGGCCACCACCTCGGCGCAGGTGCCGTCGCGAGCCACTCCGAGGCCGCCACCACGCAGCCACACCAGCGCGCCGACCGGATGCACCGAGGAGGCGAGGACGTGGCCGCTGCCTTCGGCCCCGGGCAGGTACGGCAACGGCGGCGAGCTGAGGAAGGTCCCGGAAGCCACGCTGCGATCCAGATGAGCGATCGAGGCCGCCGTCATCCGCACGATGGTCAGCCCCGGACCGCCCTCGGGCGCGTCGACGAGGTCGACCGACGGGGCGGCGCCGAACGTGTGGACGCGGACCGCTCTCATCGGCGGCCCACGAAGTCGAGGACCACCTCGGCATACCGCTCGGGGAGCTGGTCAGGCAGCGGCACCATCCCCCCGTCGATCTCGGTGCACTCGGCGGCCGGCATCGCCGCGGCCAGGCGTGCCAGGTTCGGATGCCCGAACGGGTCGGCGGTCGCGCCCACCAGCAGCGTCTGCGCCTCAATCGCGCAGAGCCGGTTCTCCATGTGGTACGCCCGGACCGCTGCGTGCCCCGCCGCACTGCGCTCGCGACCCGCCGCCAGCGCGTCCTTGACGAAGCGCTCCAGCAGGTCCGGCCGGTCCGCCGGGTAGAAGTTTCGCCGGCCCTGCCACAGGGCCACCAGGTGGCTCCCGTCAGCGGACCCCGCGACGTCGTCGACGCCGTGCCCGGGGCGCCCGCGGAACTCGGCATCGACGCAGGGGGTGCTGCTCAGCACCAGGTGGCTCACCCGGCGCGGCGCGCGGGCGGCCAGCTCGACCGCGATGACCCCACCGGTGTGATGACCCACAACGGCGGCCTGCTCCACACCGAGCGCGTCGAGGAGCCCGAGGGCGACCTGCGCGTAGCCCTCGATGGTGTCAGCCTCGTCCAGCGGGTCGCTGGCGCCGTAGCCGGGGGTGTCCATGGCGACAGCCCGGCGACCGCCTTCGGCGATCAGCGGCAGGACGTCGCGGTACTCGTCCCACGACCGCGGGGTCTGGTGCAGCAGCAGCACGACCAGGCCTGCGCCATCCTCGGCGATGTGAACCTGCCCTCCGGCCACGTGCACGTATGCGCGGGTCGTCACGGCTGGCCCGGCGCGCGTAGCAGCCCCAGCTGGGTGAACGCGCGGGCCATGTCCTCGACGTGCCAGATCTCGGCGATGAGCCCACTCTCGTCGAAGCGGGCGATGTCGATCCCGTTGAACTCCACCCGCCGTCCGGTGGGCGAGATGTCAAACAGACGCCCGGTGTGGGTCGCGGTGAAGGTCCAGAAATCAACCCCGAAGTCGCCGTCGGCGCGGGTCCCCGTCAGCCGTAGCTGCAGATCGGGGAAGGCAGCCGTGAACCCATCCATCACCGCGACCATCCCGGCGAGCCCGGGAGCCTGTCCCGGCATCGGGTTGTGGTCGATGCAGTCCGGCGCGTAGAGCTCGGGCAAGCGGGAGGCGTCGCTGCGGCCCCAGACGTCCTCGATGTTGCTGCGCATCCGCTCGCGGATCTGCTCGGGCGTCACGGCTGGTCGACCCCGGCGAGGGGCCGCGCCTCCTGCCACATCCGGGGACGTAGTCCGAGCGCGGCCACGGTCCGCTGGCGACGGCCCGCGAGCAGTCCGCGGCCCCGGTCTGACATCCGGGACTCGTCCCACACGATGTCGGGCACGAATGCCACGCGCACCTCGGCCACCACGGGCAGGCCGCGCAGCACCTGGCCGGCGGCGTCGGCGAGCAGCCCCAGATAGGTGCAGCCCGGGCCGGTCACGGTCAACGACAGGTCCAGCACGCCCCCCACGTACGACCAGCCGACGACCAGGCCCATGTCGACGAGGGACAGCGGTACGCCGGCGGTCACGCTGCACGGGTCAACCACCTGCTCGAGTGCGGCAAGCACCTCCGCCTCAGTCGGCGAAGCAGACGTGGCCGGGGTGTGCGGGAGCGCGAGCTCAGCGCGTGGCACCGACGGCCTCCAGGTCAGGGTCAGCGGCGAGCGCTCGCCAGGCGGTGTAGGGCTCCACCAGCCCGCCCGCCTGGGTCCGGGCCAACTCCCAGTCGTCGCCGGCTTGCGCCGCAACCATCCCAGGGAGGTCGATGCCGCTCATCCGCGCGAAGTTGCCGCCGAGCATGAGCGCCCGGTCGGCTGCTGAGATGGGCGCCATGCCGTATCGCTCCAGCAGGTCCTCGGGGAGCTGGAACGCGGCGAACTGCTGCAGGGCGAGCCGGGGATGGGTGAACAGCGCCCCGTCCGAGTACAGGATCTTCTCCGAACCACCCCAGAAGAGCAGCTCGGCCAGGGCCTCGGAGAACAGGCGCGGAGCGGTGCTCAGCAGCATCGTCGTGATCTCGAGGTTGGCGTAAACGTTCGGGAAGCGGGCGAGCGCATACGCCGTCTCGCTGACGAATGCCATGCCGGCGTGCACGATCTCGAAGTTCAGCTGCGGGAAGGCCATCGCGGCGCCCTCGAGGTCGTCGATGCGGTACGGCGCGAGCGGTACCGGACCGTTCGGCAGCGCCTTGTGCACGGCGACCACCCGCAGGCCGAGCTGGATCGCCTTCTCGTACACAGGGAACAGCCCCGCCGGGTCGTCCATCCGGAACGTCCGATACGGCTCGAGCTGGTCGGGATAGAACTTGACGCCGACAGCGTTCGGCAGATCGGCGTGCTGCGCCTCGAGGTCGTCCAGGCAGCGCTGCACGCCCAAGGTGGGGTCGATCCCCAGGTAGGAGACGACCCGCTGGGGCCAACGCGAAGCGAGCTCCACGTTCTTGGCGTGCGAGCACAGCCCGTCGGCGAACAGCGAGTCGAGGCGGAGCGTGTGGTAGACGAGCACGTCGACGTCGCTCTCCAGGAAGTGCGTGCGCGCCAGCAGCTCCGCGGACTGGTCGATGCAGAACAGCTCGTGCGGCACCCGCCATGCCGGAGGGTTGAAGCGGGTGTGCAGGCCGAAGAACCCCTCCCGCACCATCGCACCCATCGGCCCCCGAGCATTGGCTGCCGACAGGTTGTACGCGTGAGCAACGGCATTCACGACGGGGATCCTCCCCGGCGCCGAGCCGTCGCCGGTCACCGTCTCTGCCTCGATGAGAGTGCTCGCGTCGATCACACAGCCTCCTAGCGGGCATCGATGAAGGTGTCCGAACCCCGCGTGGTGAGGACGATGGTGGCCCGCTTCTGCCGCTGCTCGGTCCACGGCACCCACGAGCCAACCGTGCTGGAGTCGATCACACTCGTGTCGATGTTCAGCGTGGCCGGCAGCTTCTTGCCGCATCGAGCCTGGTCGGCCGCCCACGCGAAGCCGTGGCCGAGCGTGAACGGGTGCAGGTCGTATGTGGCCGTGATGCGCCCCTGCTTGACCAGGGCCACCGCATCCGGCTGGGCATTCATCGACACGATCAATGGCCGGAAGTCCCCGCCGGGCACCGACGAGGCCCCGATGGCGCTGGTGTCGTTGAAGGTGAAGATGCCGGCGAGCTTGCTGCCGTAGCGCGCCCGCCAGTCAGTGGTGATGCGCCGCGCCTCGTCGGGGGTGATGGGCGTGTTGGTCTTGGTGTCGACGATCGTGAGCCCGTTCTTCTTCGCCTCGGCGAGGAAGCCCTCGTTGCGCACCCGGACGGCTTCGGCGAAGGTCGGGCCGAGGATCGCGGCGATCGGTCGGGTGCCTACCTTCTGCTTGAGGTAGTCCGCCGCCTGAGCAGCCCCTTCACGTGCCCGGGTCTGCAGGTTGGTCGCGTACGGGCCGCCGATCTTCGTGTCGGTGACGATGACCGGAACGCCCTTGGCCGCCGCACGCTTCACCGCGGGCTGGATCGCGTTCGGGTCAACCGGCGCGATGACGATGGCCTTGGCCCCCTTGGCGAGCAACGTCGCGATGTCGGCGTTCTGCTTGGCGGGGTCGAGGTTGGCGCTCGTCATGAAGGTGGTCAGCCCGGCCCGCTTCGCGTCGGCGGCAAGCACGCTGTAAAAGAGCTGGAAGTTCGGGTCCGGCAGCGGGGACGAGAAACCGATCAGCTCACCCTTGGCCGGGCACGCCGCCACGTCGGCCGGCCCCCCGGCGGACGCCGGGGTGGCGCCACCTGACGCCGACGACCCCGACGGCGGCGCTGACTCCGACGGCGGCGCTGCAGACGCCGAACCGCTCGACGTCGCGCCCGTCGAGCTGCTACCGCCGCATGCCCCCACCAGCAGGCCAAGGGCCACCCCGACCGTTCCAGCCACGCCTGCACGTGGCACGCCGCACCTCGCACTTGTTGACATGTCGGCGCCCCTAGCCAGCCATCGACGGTTCGGTCAGGGCCGGCTCGGCCACCTGCGGTTCGCCCAGCTGAGTGACGGCGCTCAGATGGTCGTAGTAGACGGTCTCGTTGATGAGCCGGTCCCCGTCGAAGCGGAAGAACAGGGCGGCGGGCAGGTCCATCGTCCGGCCGCGAGCGGTGATCCCGCCCCAGTCGGCCTGCTGCCGGCCGCTCATCCTGCCCTCGACGATGACGGCATCGCTGGCGTGGAAGACCCGCAGCGGGCAAAGGGTGAGGTCGGGAAAGGCCGCGACGAGGCCGCCCAGCAGGTCGCGGACCTCGTCGTCCCCGTTGTGGTCGCGCCCGAGCGGCATCACCGAATAGGTGGCACCGTCAGGGAACGTCGCGAGCACGGCGTCGAGGTCGCCTGCCATCTCTGCACGGATGTGCTCGGCAACGACGGCTTCCCGCGCGGCGCGCAGGGTCGCGTCCGGCCCGTCCTCGCCGCCAGATCCGAGGGGTCCGAGGTCGACTGCAGTGGCGCTCATGCCGCCGCTCCATCGCCATCGGGCTGGCCGGCCCCCGCGGCAGCAGGAAACGGCGGCGGGCTCGCTTCGCCGCGCGGGAACTCCGGCATCGTCGCGACGACGTCAGCCAGCCAGTCGAGCTCGCTCACCTCGTCGACGAGCGGGAACAGGATGACCTCGTCGGCGCCCTGCTCGCGGAACGACCGCACGCACTCCGCGACGCCGTCCTTGCCGCGTGCGATCCCGGCGTTGACCGGAGGCGGTGGCCCACCCTGCTGCAGGTAATGGGCCAGGGATGCCGCCGCCCGGTCGTCGCGGTCCTCACTGCTGGCATACCAGGTGCCCGCGACGATGCGGGGACGCCCGGGCCGGCCGGCTTCCTGCCATGCGTGCAGGCTCGCCATGGCCTCGAAGGCGAAGATGCCGGGCTTGAGGCCGCCGGACATGTAGCCATTGCCGTACCGGACGAGCCGGCGCAACGCGGGTGGAGACGCTCCACCGATCAAAATCTCGACGTCGTCCGGCACCTGCGGCCCGAGGTCCTGGTCGGGCGCGCCGGCGTCCTTGATGCGGAAGAGCTCTGCCAAGCACTCGTCGACGAGCCGTCCGCGCTGGTCCCAGGGCAACCCGACGAGGTCGTAGTCGGCGGGCCGGCCGCCGACCCCGATGCCGATGCTGACCCGGCCCGGGGCAAGCGCGGCCAGCGTGGCGATCTCCTTGGCCACCAGCGGCGGTTGCCGCCAGCCGGCGAGCAGGACGTTGGCCACGAGCCGGACCCGCGATGTCACCGCTGCAGCTGCAGCCAGCGTCATCATCAGGTCGAGGTTCGGGTAGGCCAGCCGGTCAGCCACGGCAATGCTCGAGAACGGGCCGGCGTCGGACCGCCTGGCCCACTCCACGACGGTGCGCCCGTCGACGCCCGGCACCCCACTCGGCAGGACAACGCCGATCTCCATTGGGACTTCCCCTCATCCTGTGGCGGTCACCGTAACGCGAATATGTGACGGTCGTCCAGAGAGCGACATACGAGCGGCCGGTCAGTAGCCGGAGGTCCGCACGTTGAGCAGCGGCTCGCCGGCGGCGTAGCGCCTGAGCTGGTCTGCGATCAGGCGGTACGCCCTGCCCTTCCAGTGGTCGGTGGAGCCGGCCACGTGGGGGGTGATCAGGCATCCGGGCGCCGACCAGAGCGGGTGGCCGTCGGGCAGTGGCTCGGGGTCGGTGACATCGAGCGCGACCCGTATCCGGCCATCGTGCAGCGCGGTCAGGAGGGCACCCGTGTCGACGAGTAAGCCCCGAGCGGCGTTGACCAGCAGCGCACCAGGGCGCATCCGCTCGAGGAAGCCGGCGTCGACTATCCCCTGCGTCTGCGGCGTCGCCGGCGCGAGCAGGACGACGATGTCGGCCCGCTCGAGCAGCTGGGGGAGCGCCTCCACTCCGGCGACGCCGTCCCGGGCCCGGCGTGCGACGCCGAGCACCTCGGTACCGAAGGGCGCGAGTCGCTGGGCGACGGCCCGGCCGATCGACCCCATCCCGACGATGAGCACGGTCTGCTCGGCGAGGTCGCCGGCGGCCCGGCCGCCGGCGAAGGCAGCGTTGCCGCCGACGTCCCACCGTTGGGCCTGCTGCTCGGACAGGTAGTGCGGCAGCCGCTTCTCCATCGCCAGGATGACGCCGAGGACCCATTCCGAGACCGGCCCGTCGTGCACGCCGCTGGCGTTGGCCAGCACCACGCGGTCGTTCAGCGCGGGCAGGAAGTCCACGCCTGCGCTGGGTGTCTGCACGAGCCGCAGGCCGGTGAGTAGCGGCAGCCCAGCCCGGAAGGCGGAAAAATTGCCGGGGGCGGGGACCACGACCTCGACCTCGGCAGGGTTTGCCGGCAGGTCTGCAGACCGGTGCATGCGCAGTGAGTCCGGTAGCGGCCCGAGATCGTCGGGGGCGTCAGGGGGAAGCCATACGAGCGTCATGTCCGGGGGTCAGGCGGCCCGGAGCCCGGCTCGGACCAGCAGCGGCCGTAACTGCTCGTCATAAGTGCGTAGGCCGTCCTCGTAGTCGAGCCACGACATGGCCAGCCCGTCCATCCCGGCGTCTGCCATCTCGACGAGCTGCTCGACGATCTGGTCGGGGGTGCCGATCACCGGCAGCGCGAAGAATCCCGCGATGGCCGCTGCGCCCATTCCCTTTCGGTCGAACTGCGCGCTCTGCGAGTTGGGGATGAGCAGCCGCAGGGCGTTGTCCGCCGCGACCCAGTCGCCGAACTCGTGCACCATCCTGTCGTAGGCGTCGTGCGCCTCGCGCTCGGTCGGGGCACAGACGATGTGACCAGCGCCGAACACCGACAGCCGGCGACCGTAGGACTCGTCGGCCAAGTCCTTCATGCCGGCGATTGGGCCGGCCATCCCCGTCATGCTGGGGAGCAGGGCGAAACTGACGTCGGCGTTGCGGGCGGCGAAGTCCCGCCCGGCCGGGCTGTACCCCGCGTTCATGATCACGGGCATCGGGGTTTGCACCGGCTTGGGTTCGGAGAGCACTCCTCGGGAGGTGAAGTGCTCGCCGAGGAAGTCGAACTCCTCGTCGGACTCGACGATGCGACGCAGCAGGGTGAGCCACTCGTCGGCGACCGAGTAGCGGTCGTCGTGCTCCTTCTGCTCAAGGCCGAACATCTGAAACTCATCGGAGTTCCAGCCGGCGACGATGTTCAGCGCGAAGCGTCCGCCGCTGATGTGGTCGACAGTGGCGATCTGCTTGGCCGCGGCGACCGGATGCGTGACCGGGACGTGGAACGTCGCGAAGACCTGGATCCGCTCGGTCACGGCCGCGAGACCCGCCGCCCACGTGAACGTGTCGAACGAGCGGTGGCCCTCGCGGCGCTGCGGCTCGGCCATCCCGCGCCAGCGGGCCACCGGAATGAGCCCCTCAATACCGGCGTGGTCGGCCGCCTGCGCGATGCGGACCGACTCCGCCCACGTGACCTGTGGGGCTTCCGGAGCGGTCGTGAGGTTGGCCCCCCCGGCCATGTTGGCCGAGAAGACAGCCAGCTTGAAGCGGTTGGGGCTGCCGAGGATCGGCGTGGACGTGTTGGGGACGCTGTGGTCAGCCAGCCGCTCGTGCGTCACGCCGGCGGCTGGCCGGTGGGCGCTGGCATCGGCGCTGTCGTCCTGCCGTCGCCCAGGACCTCCGGAATGTGGCCGGTCCGCGCGTCGAGGTCACGACCGTCGGCCAGGCGGACGACGGGCTCCACCTTGGGCCGCCCTACCAGGGCGGCGTGCTCCGCGACCGTGTGCGGGCCGACCCGGTCGGTCCGGGCGTAGCTCGGCTTGCCGTCCGCATCGCGGAAGTGCGGCATGACGTCCTCAGCCAGGATCTGCATGTTCTTCATGACCATCCAGTGCGGCATGGAGCCGAGGTGGCCACCGGCGCTGATGGCCATGCCGAGGCCGTACTCCTCCTGCTGCTGGGTGTACTTCTCGATGACGGTCTCGGGCGAGCCCACGATGATGTAGCCGAGCTCGATCAGCTCGTCGTACGAAAGCTCCCAGAAGTTCTTCACTCCCGCTGCGGCCCGACCCTTGATCGTGCCGAGCATCGACGCGGCGGTGTTGTAGCCGGACGGCATCAGGTGGTGCATGGGAATCTTCAGACCGGTCCGGAAGAACCACATGGCGTGCGGGAGGAATTCCCGGTACGCCTGCTCGTCGGTCTCGGCGACGTATGTCGGAATGACCCGGCCGAGCTGCATGGCGTCCGCGGTGTAGCCGTACTTCTCCTCGCAGGTCTGCCGGAACGTCGCGAAGGACTTCTTGGTGATCCAGTTCGAGGTCGTGGTCTGCATGTAGGCGAACCGGCGCTTTGCCACCTCGTCGATCGTGTCGGCCGAACCCGTACCGGGGAGCCAGATCGGCGGGTGCGGCTGCTGCAGCGGCTTCGGCCAGATGTTGACGTGCTCGAAGTCGTAGTTATCGCCCTGCCAGGTGAAGGGGCCCGGCTCGGTCCACGCCTTGAGGATGAGGTCGTTCGCCTCCCAGAAGCGGCTCTTGGAGGTCGTCGGGTCCATGCCCGAGGAGTGGTACTCCGCACCCATCCCGCGCACGTGCCCCGAGATGATGCGGCCGCCGGAGATGATGTCGAGCATCGCGATCTCTTCGGCCACCCGGAGCGGGTTGCGGTGCAGCGGCAGAGCGTTGCCGATCACCCCGATGCGGATGCCGGTCGTCTTGGCCGACAGGTAGCCGGCCCACACGTTCGGGGCGGCGATCGTGCCGAACGCGTTCTGGTGATGCTCGTTGACGATGATGCCGTCGTACCCGAGCCGTTCACATGCGACGAGCTGCTCGAGGTACTCGCTGTAGAGCTTCTGGGCGACCTTGGCGTCGAAGTAGGTGTTGGGCAGCGTCACCCAGGTCGACTCGAGGTCCTCTCCCGGCGGGATGAACGGGTAGGGCATCAGATGGATCATGTAGAACTCGAGCCTGTTGCTCATCGGGCCACCTCGGCGACGAGATCGGCGACCGCACGTGCGGTCGGCTGCGGGGATTCCAAGGGAAAGGCGTGACCGCCGGGGACCGTGACGACACGGCACCCCAACAGCTCGGCCCAGCGCTGCAGGTGCGCGGCGGGGACGATCCTGTCCTGGTCGCCACCGACAACCACCGCTGGCACCTCGAGCCGGGGCAGGCGGCGGTCGAGCTTGGTGTCGTAGCGCCGCTCCCACATCAGCCGCGCCGCGGATCCCATCTCCCCGTAGCGGAAGGCGAACTCCTCCGGACCCCCCATGTCGGGAGTGCCCGCGCCTGGGACGACGTCAGCAAACTGCTCATCGACGGTGGCGGAGAAGTAGGCCTCCCGGTAGCGCGCGGGGTCGAGCAGGAAGACATCGACGATCGGGGCGTCCGGCACCCGCAGGCCGAACGGGGCCAGCACGGCGAGGCTCTTCACCCGCTCCGGGAACCAGACAGCGAAATCGGCCGCGAGCCAGCCCCCGAGCCCGTACCCGCACAGGTGCACCCGGTCCAGGCCGAGGGCGTCGAGCGCGTCCCGGTAGAACAACACCACGTCCGCCCGGTCCGCGAGATCAGGCGGGGCAGGTGTCGCGCCGAAGCCGGGATGCTCCGGTGCGATGAGGTCGACCTCGGCGGCGAGCGCCTCGTGAAACGGCAGCCAGCGGCGGGTCGCCCAGTGCCCGTGGAGCAGCACGACCGGCTCGCCGGAGCCCTGCCGCCGGTAGGCGAGCGGGATCCCCTGCACGTGCACGTACTCGGGCTCGGTGTACTGGCTGGTCGGGCGAGGCACCTGCGGTGCGGATACGGTCATTCGGGCCTCCGGGTACTGGCTGCGGCGTGCTCGTAGCGGTCGGTCGGTGCGGCCTGGGCCGTCGGTGCGGCGAGGGGCGTTGGTGCGGCGAGGAACTCGGTGGCGACCGAGTTCCACTCCTCGGCCGACTCCAGTTGCGGGCAGTGACCGGCTTCGGGGAAGACGTGTAGGCGGCCCTGGGGCAGCCGCCGGGCGACGTGATCGGCGTAGCCGCCCGGCTTGAGCTGGTCGCGGGCCCCGGCGGTCACGAGGACGGGCAGGTCGATCGCCTCGTACGGGACCGAGTCGGCACCGGGCGGCGGCGGGGGGGCGCCTGGCGCGCGTACGCCCAGCGAGGCGAACCACTCGTACGCGCCGGGCAGGAGCGACCAGGCGTGCCGCCGAGCGACGAAGTCGTCGTCGGCAGCCCAGGCCGGGTCGGCGAACGCCAGGGCGACCTGCCGGCGCATCGACTCGAGCGTCCCGTCGTAATCCATCATCGCAGCCCGCGCCGGCCCACTGGTCGGAGGCCCTCCGGCGCTCACCAGCACCGCTCGGCGGACGGCCAGCACCGGTGCGGGCGATGCCAGGTCGCGCAGCAGCACCGAGCCACCCATTGACAGGCCGACGACATCAACCTCGTCAACGCCGAGCGCGTCGAGCAGGCCGCCGAGTTGACGCAGCAGATGCCCCTGCGTGTCGACGAAATTTCGCACCTTGCCGCTGCCACCGAAGCCCAGCCAGTCCGGTGCGATGACGCGAGCCTGCTGCGAGAGGGGACCGATGGTCGCCGACCAGCTGGCCTCAGCGCACTCTCCCCAGGTGCCGCCGTGCAGCAGCAGCACCGGTGGGCGAGCTGGCGCGGACTCACCCGCGTCGAGGTAGGCGGTGTGCACGCCGTCGATGACGGCTGTGCGTGGACCGACCTGTGTCATCCCGACCTCTCCGGCAGCCGTCACTCTCTTGTGTCGGTGACGAGCGTCACGACAGTAACAGGAGCAGAGGCCCAGCACCAGGGCTGCAATGCATGCCGTCCCTCTTGCGGTCGTCGCTGATACGCCATAACTTGCGGATGAGTCCGAGGACGGCCACAGCGAAGGCGGAAGCACTGATGGGCATCACGAAGACCGACCGGGAGCACCCGAACGCCGACCTGGTCCGCCAAGCGCACGCCGCCTTCAAGACCGGGGACATGGCGACGATCCGGGAGCTGTTCGCCGACGACATCGTGTGGACGGTGACGGGGAAGGGGCCGGCCTCCGGCCGGACGGTCGGCATCGACGCCGTCCTCGGCGACTTCGGCAAGATCATGGAGTGGACCGCCGGGACGTACGACGCCGCACCCGTCGACTACCTCGGCAGCGACGACCACGTCGTGACGCTCGCCCACATCTCCGCGAGCCGGCCCGACGGGCGCACCCTCGACCTCGACGAACTCGTCGTGTTCAAGGTCCGCGGCAACAAGTTGGTCGAGGCCCAGCACATGGCTTACGACGAGCAGACGTGGGACGAGTTCTTCTCGTAATCGAGGGCGCGCTGGCTCCGCTCCTAGGGGCGCGATCATGCGGCGCGCGGTCGTGAGGGACGCGCCGACAAGACACCGGGCAGTCGGCTGCCTCGCCGACCTACAGCGCGGCAGCAACGCCCAGCCGCAGCAGGTCTCCGGTGAAGTCGCACGAGTAGCCGGTCCAGGCGTCGCGCAGCAACTTCTCGGGTGGCAGCCCCACGGTCACTCCCGACCCGCCGAAGATCTTGACGGCGCGCTGCGCGTTGGCGATGGCGACTTCCACGGCGCGGGCCTTCGCTGACGGCACGAGGACCGGAAGCGCCCCTGCGGCCGGGTCGCCGTCCACCGCGCGGGCGGCAGCATGGACGAGCAGCCGCGCGGCGGTCAGGTCCATCGACATGTCGGCGAGCATCAGCGCGACCGCCTGATGTTCCCTGATCGGCCGGCCCCAGCTCTGGCGGGTGCTGGCCCAGGAGAGCGCCTCGTCGTACGCGCGGCGCGCCAGCCCGACGAAGACCGCCGCGAGCGCGACCGGCATCCCCGGCGTCGACGACTGCATCAGCGGAAGGCCGCCGCCCTCGGGACCGAGCCGCGCCGAGGCCGGGACGCGGACAGCATCGAGGTACAGCTCGGCATGCCAGCCCGAGCGGAGCCCGAGCAGCTCGCTGCGGGCCCCCACCGTGAGCCCCCGCGCGTCAGCGGGGACGAGAAAGCAGCTGGTCGACAGGGGCGCCGGGGCGTCGAGCGAGGTGCGCGCGAAGACGAAGTACTCGCGAGCGATCCCAGCGTTGGTGACCCACCCGGCCTTGGCACCGGTAAGGACGTAGCCCTCGCCCTCACGCTCGGCACGGGTCCGGATGCCGCCCGACGCCTGCGGCGCAGGGTCGAACAGCTCAGACCCGGGGACCGACGGCTCGTTGAGCGCGCCCGCGAGAATGTGGTCGGAGCCCGTGGCAACGGCACGCAGCAATCGTTCTTGCTGCGCTTCGTCGCCGCCGACCCGGACCATCTCGACGACCGACATGGTGAGAGCCAGACTCGCAGCGAACCCGGCATCGACGGCCCCGAGCTCCTCCTGCACGAGGCAGTGCTCGAGGCATCCCCGGCCGCTGCCGCCGAACTCCTCAGGGATGAGCAGGCCGGGCAACCCGATTCCCGCGGCGGAGGCGTAAAGGCGCAGGTATGCCTCGCGCGACAGGTGACCGCCGCTCTCGCGATCGGCGACGGCGATGGCCGGCGCGACCTCGCGGCTGCCGAACAGCCGGACCGTGTCGACGAGTGCTCGTCGCTCGTCGCTCGTCGCATCCCCGACCTGTGCGGCGCCGAGGCCTTCAGCGACGCTCATCTGGCCGCCAGCCCCGCGTCGACGGGCAGCGCGATCCCCGTCACGTACCGCGCCTCGTCGGAGGCGAGCCACACGACGGCGTTGCTGACGTCGACAGGCTCGACCCACGGCACGGGCAGGGAGTGAAACGATCGAAACAGCGGCTCGACGTCAGCGCGGCCGGGGTTGGCAGCGTCGGGGGCGAACAGCCGGTAGGTCGCCTCGTTCTGGATCATGTCGGTGTCGACCGCGGTGGGATGCACCGTGTTGACGCGCACGCCGCGCGGGCCGAGCTCGTTGGCGAGGGAGCGCGCCAGGCCGACCACCCCGAACTTGCTGGCTGCGTAGTGGGCCAGGTGTGGTGGCGCCTTCATCCCGCCGTTGGCCGAGCTCGTGATGACGACCGAGCTGCCGGGGGCGGCCTCCAGCAGCGCCGGCAGTGCCGCGGAGATGGTGTTCCAGACGCCGGTCAGGTTGACGTCGAGCAGGGACTGCCAGGCCTCGCGCGTCAACGCCTCGGCAGGCGCCGGGCTGACGACGCCTGCGTTCGCTACGACGATGTCCAAACGGCCGAACGCCGCCAGTCCCTCGGCGACGACGGCGTCGACGGCCGCGCGGTCTCGCACGTCCGCCGGGCATGCGAGCATCTGTCCCCCCTCGGCGAGGACCAGCTCCTTTGTCGTCTCCAGGTCCTCAGCCGTCGCCGGCGGGTACGGAGCCTCGGCGACCGACGGTCCGCAGACGTCAAAGCCGATGACCGCCGCTCCCTCCCGGGCCGCGACCACGCAGTGCGACCTGCCCTGCCCGCGGGCGGCACCAGAGACCAGAGCGACCTTGCCAGCAAGGCGACTCACTTGATGCAGGTCCCAGCATCGACGGGCAGCACGACGCCGGTCACGTACCGCGCCCGGTCGGAGGCCAGCCATAGCACGGCATTGCTCACGTCGGAAGGTTGGATCCAGGGCACAGGCATGACGTTGAGCGAGGCGAAGACCGGCTCCACGTCGGCCCGGGTCGGGTTGGTGAGGTCGGGGCGAAAGGCTGCGTACGCCTCGTCCCAGTGGATCATGTCGGTGTCGACCGTGGTCGGGTTGACCGTGTTGACACGGATGCCCGAAGGCCCCAGTTCATTGGCCAGCGAGCGCATGAGCTCGATCAGGCCGGTCTTCGCCGCCGAGTAGTGCGCCATGTTCGGTGGCCCTTTGATGCCGGCGGCGGAGCTGGTGATGATGATCGAGCCGCTGCCCTGAGCCAGCAGGGTCGGCAGTGTCGCCTGCACCGTGTTCCAGGAGCCGGTGAGGTTGACGTCGATCACGTCGCGCCAGTCGTCGGCGGTGATCTGCGTTGCGGGCTTGATCGAGATGATGCCGGCGTTGGCCACGACGATATCGAGGCGGCCGAACAGCGCGACCCCCTCGTTGACGACGGCCTGGACCGCTGTCCCATCCCGGGTGTCCGCCTGGCGGGCGAGGATGCGCCTGCCGGTCTTCTCCACCAGACGGACGGTCTCCTCGAGGTCGTCCGGAGTCCCCTGCGCGTACGCGGTCGCGGGCAGGTCCGCGCAGATGTCGAGCGCGAGGATGTCCGCGCCCTCCTCGGCCAGCCGCACGCAGTGCGAGCGGCCCTGGCCCTTGGCCGCGCCGGTGACGAATGCAACCTTGCCGGTCAATTCCCTGGTGTCCACAGAAGCCTCCCTAGCTGGGGTGGGTCGTCCAGACCTGTCACGGAGATGCGGCGCCGTTGCGCAGGCGGTCGAACAGGATGGCGGCGACGAGCACGGCTCCGCTGACGATGCCGGTCCAGAAGTCGCTGATTCCGGCCAGCGTCAGGCCGTTCGACAACACGCCGAGGAACAGGACGCCGAGCAGCGTGCCCAGCAGACTGCCGCGACCGCCCATGAACGACGTCCCGCCCAGCAGCACCGCTGCGCCCGCGGTCAGCGTCGTCGTCGCCGGGGGGTTGGGCGTCGCCGACGTCAGCTGGCAGACCGACAGCACAGCTGCCAGCCCGGCCAGCCCGGCGCAGATACCGAAGACCGACACCCTGATCAGAGCCACGTTGATGCCGGCCAACCGGGCAGCCTCCGGATTGCCGCCGACGGCATAGACCATCCGTCCGTAGCCGGTGTAGCGCAGCAGCGTGATGCCCAGCAGGAGCACGGCGAATGCGATCCAGACGACGATGGGCAGCCCCCACCACGACTGCGTCCCGACGTCGATGAGCCAGTTCTCGGTGGCGAGGGACTGGGACTGGCCGCCCGTCCGTACGTTGGCCACCCCCTGGAAGATCGAGGCCGTCGCGATCGTGACCACCAGGAACGACAGCCCGACCCGGCCGATGAGCAAACCGTTGATCAGGAACCCGACGGCGAACGCGCCCGCGATGACAACCGCACAGGCCAGGCCGGCGGGCATGCCAGCCTTGATCAGCTCCCACAGGCCCACCTGTGTCAGGGCGATCGTGCCGACGATCGACAGGTCGATGCCCCCCACGAGCAGGACGAATGTGAGGCCCACGCTGACGACGAGCAGGACGCTGTTCGCCTCCAGGATGTTGACGAAGTTGTCGTTGGTGAGGAACTGCGGCTGGGTGACCGACAGGGCCACCAGCAACAGGGCGAGCACAGCCAGCACACCCATGTACTGATTCGTGGCCTGCACGCCCCGGCCGAGGGGCGCTCGCCAGCCTCTGCGCTCCGGCTCGCCAGCGTCGTGCCGCGAGGCGCCTGTTACCGGGTCGGCGGCGGCAGAGCTGCCGGAGTGGTCAAGGCCTGAGGGATCGCTGACGTCCGTCGCCAGACCGGTTGTGTCGTGCGCGGCGCCTCCCGGACCGGTCGCCGCCTGGCTGCGGACCTCAGACATCGCGGACCTCAGACATCACGTACCTGCGGCATCGTGCCTGCCTCCCCCCGCGCTTAGCAGCGCTATCGCTTCCTCAGTGGCCTGGCTCCGCGTCAGTTCGCCCGCGACCTCACCGTCGTGCAGGACAAGGACCCGGTCGCACAAGCCGCACAGCTCCAGCAGGTCGGACGAGGCGAGCAGGACACCTACCCCCTCGCGAACGAGCCTGCTGAGGATGGCGTAGATCTCCGCGCGGGCCCCGACGTCGACGCCCCGCGTGGGCTCGTCGAGCAGCAAGACCCGGGGAGAGCCGGCGAGCGCGCGGGCAATGACTACCTTCTGGGCGTTGCCACCGGACAGGCTGGCGACGGGGGCATTGAGGCCCGAGCAACGGATCCCGAAGGACCGGATGGCTTCGGTGGCTCGCGCGCGCTCCGCTCGGCGATCAGTTCGCCGGGTGAGCCGGTGGGATGTCAGCGAAAGGTTCGCGGTCACGGAGCCGGGCCGCAGCAGCGCCTGGGCGAAGCGGTCCTCGGGTACAAGCCCGACGCCGGCCAGCCGCGCGGCACGGGGATGAGCGGCCTGCAGCGGCTTTCCGTCGACGTCCACCGTGCCTGCTCGGGGGCGACGAGCCCCGGCGATCGTCTCCAGCAGCTCGCTGCGACCGGACCCGACCAGACCGGCCAACCCGACGATCTCCCCGCGGCGGACCCGCATCGACACGGGCGCCGGCCAGCGGTCGGTGACGAGCCCGTCGACCTCGAGCACCGGTTCACCGACGGTCGGTTCGGCCTTGTGAAAGAACTCGGTCAGCGCCCGCCCGACCATCGCGGCACTGATCCTCTCGTCAGTGAGCTCGCTGCGGTCCAGCTCGGCCACGAGCCGCCCGTCGCGCAGCACCACCGCGCGCGTCGCCAGTCGGCGGATCTCCCTAAGACGGTGAGTGATGAACACGACGCCCACCCCGGTCGCGGCGAGCTCGTCGACGACGCGGAACAGGCGCTCCGGGTCAGGGAGCCGTGTCGTCACCTCGTCGAGCACCAGGATGTGCGGGTGCACAGCCATCGCCTTGGCCAGCTCCACGAGTTCCCGCTCGCCTTGACCCAGCGACCCGAGCATCCGCCCCGGGTCGACCAGCAGTCCGACCCGCTGCAGAAACGGTGCCGCGTCTCGGACGAGCTCGCGGCGACTGACCCGCTGCGCGGCCCGGTGCAGCCGAGGAAGCAGCACGTTCTCGGCCACGGACAGGTGCGGCACCAAGGTGGGCTCCTGCGACACCATCGTGATCCCCGCATCGAGCGCCTGCCGGGGGTGGCTGAACGAGCACCGCGCGTCGCCGAGATGCACCGAGCCACTGTCCGGCGTCAACACGCCCGACAGGATGCGCGACAGGGTCGACTTGCCCGAGCCGTTCTCCCCGGCGAGCGCGACGACCTCGCCGGCGGCCACGGTCAGGTCGACGCCCGACAGCGCCTGCACCGCGCCGAAGCGCTTGGAGATGCCCGTCATCCGCAGCAGCGGACCACCATCTCGGCCGGCAGCCGCCGGTCGCGAGGGTGGCGCCGCCGTCGACGCACGCGGTGTCCGGGCCACACGGTGTCCGGTCAGCTCGAGGTCATGAGGTAGTTGCGACCGTTCTTCTGCTCGAACTGGACGTTGAACGGGTCGTTCACCCGCTGGTCGAGCGGCCGGTAGGAGCTGATGTTGGCCTTGTCGTACTTCTTCACCGGAACAACGATCTCGCTCGGCACCGACGTCTTGCACAGACCGGCCAGAGCGGAGAAGGCGAGCGCTTGGGCCAGCTTGTCCTGCTGGATGTCGTAGGTCGCGAGGATCTTGCCGCTCTGCACCAGCGGGATCGCTTCTGGCTGCGCATTGATCGAGACGATGGCCGGGTTGAAGTCTCCACCCAGCGACGAGGCGACTCCGATCGCCGACGTGTCGTTGAACGTCCAGATGCCCTTGAGGTTCTTGCCGTAGCGCGACTTGTAGGCATCGGCGATGGCCTTGGCGCCCTGGGGGGTGATCTGCTGGTTGGCCTGCTTCGCCACCACGGTGAGCCCGGCCTCCTTCGCGCCCTTGTCGAAGGCAGTGTTCTCACGGACGAGCACCTCGGCGAAACTCGGGCCGTCGACGGCAGCCACCTGCCCGGAGCCGACAGCGGCCTTCAGGTCCTTGGCGCCCCCGGTCGCCGCAGCCTCGACATCAGCCGTGACGTTGGTGAGGAACGGGCCGCCCACGGTGGTCTCCTGGGCGACGATGGGAATGCCCGCACTGCGGGCGCGGGCGAAGGCCGGCTTCGTGGAGTTCGGGTCGACCGGGTTGGCGATCAAGACGCTGACCTTGGACTGGATCAGCGACTGGATGTCGGCAACCTGCTTGCCCGGGTCGAGGTTCGCGTTGACCGCCTTGAGCGACGCCCCGACCTTCTCGAGCTGAGCAGAGATGATCTTCTCGATGGCCTTGAAGTTGGGGTCGGGGATGGGCTCGCTGTAACCGACAGTCTTGCCCTTCGCGCTGGCGCACCCGGTCTGCTGCCCGGTGGGTGCTGCGGCCGCTGGGCTCGTGGCACCCGCCGCACTTGGGGAGCTGCTGCTGGTCGTCTTGCTGCTACTGCCGCCGCATCCCACCAGCACCACGGTGGACGCGGCCGCCAGCACCGTGGCGGGGTACCACTTCGACCTGCGCACGTTGCTGCCTCCTGAGAACCGGGTGCCTGCCGGAACCTCCGGCTGGACTGTGTTGCCGCCTCCCCGCGTCGACCGCCGACCTTGCGTGCGGGTGACGGTCGTCACGAGTTCGAGTTGGCTATGAGTAGCACGGGCGACGCTGGCTGGCAAGTCGATCGCCGCTGATCGTCACCCACACGTCATCCGCTCGCACCCGCGGCGCAGACGGTCGCGACCCTTGGTGGACCCTAGCGTAACGTTGACGATCGTCAACAATCAGCAGGAAGGTGCAGCCATGAGCGGTGCGGCCCAGCTGGATCCGGCGAGTCCGTTCACCGAGGTTCTGCTGGCGGCCATGCCCTCCCGTGCGGGAGTGCCCGTCGCGGACATGGAGCCGGGCGACCTCGCAGCGGTGCGCGACGCCATCGCGGCAGTGGCGCGAGGCGACGTCGTCGTCGTGCTCGACGACGCCGACCGCGAGAACGAGGGCGATCTGATCCTGGCGGCGGAGTTCGCCAACCCCGACAAGCTGAGCTTCCTGTTGCGGCACACCTCCGGCGTCCTCTGCTGCGCGCTGACCGGAGCCCAGTGCGACGCGCTGGACCTGCCGCCGATGGTGCCGAGCAACACCGATGCGATGGGCACCGCCTTCACGGTGTCCGTCGACGCCCGCGCCGATACGACGACCGGCATCTCGGCCGCCGACCGTGCGACGACCATTCGGGCGCTCGCCGACCCGAGCACTCGTCCAGCGGACCTGGCCCGCCCCGGCCACGTTTTCCCCCTGCGCGCCCGGGACGGCGGAGTCCTCACTCGAGCCGGCCACACCGAGGCGGCGGTCGACCTCGCGCGCCTGGCCGGCCTGCAGCCCGCTGGGGTCATCTGCGAGGTGGTGACCGCCGACAAGAGCGGCATGGCCCGCGGTGCTGAACTGCGCTGGCTCGCCGCTCGGTACGACCTGCCACTGATCACCGTCGCCGACCTGATTCGCTACCGCCTGCGCACCGAGAAGCTGGTTCAGCGGACCGCTTCGGCATGGCTACCCACCGCTCAGGCCGAGTTCATCGTGCACGCGTACGCATCCGAGATCGACGGCCGCGAGCATCTGGCCCTCGTCTGCGGAGACGTCGCGTCAGCGGAGGGCCGGCCGGCAGAAAGCGGGGTGCCCAATACTGGTGTGCTGGTCCGGCTGCACTCGGAGTGCCTCACCGGAGACGTTCTGGCATCGCAGCGCTGCGACTGCGGCCGGCAGCTGACTGCAGCGATGGAGGCAATCGCTCGCGAAGGTCGTGGCGTGATCGTCTACAACCGCGGTCACGAAGGACGCGGCATCGGGCTGGCAAGCAAGATCGCGGCCTACGCCCTGCAGGACGAAGGCCTCGACACCGTCGACGCCAACGTCTCGCTCGGGCTTCCGGTCGACGCCCGGACCTACGACACTGCGGCGCAGATCCTCTGGGACCTCGGCGTGGCCCAGGTTCGACTGCTCACGAACAACCCCGACAAGCTGGAGGCGCTGGCTACCGCCGGACTGTCCGTCGTGACGCGCACGTCGCTCGTCGCCTCGGCGCATCCGGCCGCATCCGCTTACCTGGAGACCAAGCGGACCCGCATGGGGCATCTGTCAGCTGCAGAGGCGGCTGGGGATGACAGTTCGATACTCGCTGCACCGCCGCCGGTTTACTTGCCTCCGGTGCAGGTGCGCCTCCGGGCGGCCGGTACTGGATGATGAAGGGCGTCCGGCGGCACCGTTGAGGGGATGGCAGTGAGGTGGTAGCACAGCGCTGGTCGAGCGGTACCCCCTCCACGAGCGCCTCCCCACGGGACCGGCGCCCCGCTCAGCCGGACGTCGCCGAGCTGCAGGCAGCCGATGAGGCCCGCTCGACACGGCCCAAGTGGCTGATCATGGATGTGTGCGGCGCGTACATGCGGCCGCTGGGCGGCTGGTTCCCCGTAGCGAAGCTCGTCGTCCTCATGGGGCAGTTGGGCGTCGATGAGCAGGCCGTGCGTTCCGCGCTGTCTCGTCTCACCAAGCGGGAGCTGCTCGTGCCCGAACGCCGGGGCGGCATCCGAGGTTATGCGCTTGCCTCCAGTGCCCTGCCGTTGCTCGGGGATGCCGACCGGCGAATCTTCGCCCATACCGCTCCGGCCACCGTGCGCGAAGGATGGGCGCTCGTCTCGTTCTCCATCCCCGAGGCCGAGCGCGACAAGCGGCACCTGCTGCGCAGCCGGCTCGCGTGGCGCGGCTTCGGCAACCTGTCCAGCGGGTTGTGGATGGCTCCGCGCCGCATCCTTGCTGAGCTGACCGCTGACGTGACCAGGCTCGGGCTCGAGGAGTACGTCACCGTCTTCGAGGGCAACCACTGCGGCTTCACAGACTTGGCGGCCGTCGTCCGCCGATGCTGGGACCTGGAGTCCTTGCGCGAGATGTACGCCGACTTCCTGCTGACCGCCGAACCCATGCTGGGCAAGTGGGAAGGCGTTCGCCGTCCGCCGGGGCAGGAGGCTTTCGTCGACTACACGGTGGCCCTCAACCAGTGGCGCAAGTTCCCCTACCTCGACCCCGGCCTACCGCTTGAACTGCTCCCCGACGGCTGGGAGGGCAGGCGTGCGGCAGACGTCTTCTTCGCGCTGCGCCGCAAGTTGGAGCAGCCGGCGCGGCGACATGTCAAGGCGACGGTCTTTCCGGACGGGCCGCCGCCGCCGGACTGACAGCAGGCGTTGCCTGTCCTCCACTCAACCGGTCGGCGAGGACAGAAAAGAACGGGGAGGCGATGTCGAGCCCGTGCAGTTCGGCGAGTGCCTCGTCGACGGTGCGTTCGGCTGCTCGCTCACGTGGGGCGACTGGTAGGGCTGGAAGCATCGCGTGGAAGTGACCGCCGAAGAACAGCAGCGGTCCTGCGTCACTGCTCGCGTCAAGGCTGGTCACGCGTCCGAGCACGAGTTCATGGTCGCCTGCCGGCAGGACCTCGTGGTACTCGCAGTCGAGCCAAGCCAGCGCCCCATCGAGTACGGGATGTCCTGACGGGCTCGTCGACCAGCTGAGCTGCGCGAACCGGTCGATGCCCTTCGTTGCGAAGGTGCGGCAGACATGCTCCTGGTCCTCGCGCAAGATGCTCACCGCGAAGCCGTCGGCCCGCCGAAGCGAGGGCCACGTGGACGACTTACGGTCGGCGCAGAAACTGACCAGCGGCGGCTCCAGCGAGACCGAGCTGAAGCTGTTGACCGCCAGCCCGTGCGGTGTCCCCGCCACGTCGGCGGCAACCACGACCACGCCCGTCGCGAAGCGACCGAGCACGGCCCGGAAGTCTTTTGGTGCGACTCTCGCTGGCCTGTCCTCCCCGGCCCCGGACTTGGTATCCATCTATAGCGCTTCCCTAACGGTCGTCACAGAAGACTCGAGACTATGGTCGCACATCTCACGGGTCAAGCGAGGCAGCCCCAACTCGCCGCTCATGGGTGAACACCTGACCTCGCGCTCACACCGCTGTGAAGTTTCTTGTGTTAGTGCTGGACCATGCCTGCGCTGACCGTCCTGATCGACGACACCCGATCCTTCGGTGACAACCGCCCCTGCCGGATAGCCCGCACCTCCGCACAAGGGGTCGCCCTCCTGACCTCCTTGCGCCACAGCCATATCGACGAGCTCTGGCTCGACCACGACCTCGGCGGCGACGACACCATCTGGCCGGTCATTCGCCTGTTGGAAGACGCCGCCCTCGCCGGCCAACCGCTCGACGTCGGCATGGTGCACGTGCAGGCCACCCGTAGCGGACCTGCCCACCGCATGCTCATCAGCCTGCGCCGGACCGGGTATCGGGCCACCCGCAGTTCCGACCTGCGCATGTGGACCACGGTCAGGACATGACCCGCCGCGGCCTCCAGGTGGCATTGCCGTACCGGCTGGCCAACACCTGGCTCGCCAGCTGGACCGCCCTCCCGCCAGCGCCCCAGTCCTCGCGCCGACCACCATCGCAGCTGTCGCAGCCGAGCAGCTGAATCCCCACCGCACGGTGGTCCTGCCACAGCGCGGCCGCGTGGATGGAGGCACTGACCCACGGTCCGCCCCACATCACGCACCGCCCCTCCGGGTCGATGTCCGCACGGACGGGGCAGGTCGCACTCGGCAGCCGGTGCAGCGTGACCGGGAAGATCTCCCGCACGACCTCTTCGCGCAGACCGGTAGGCAGGACGGTGACCTCGTCGCCCTCCCACGCGATGGCGGCGGCCTGACCGTGCTCGAGAGCCAGCTCGACCGCGGCCTCGTCGGGCAGCGAGGCCGCGATGACCTGCGGCTCGAACCAGTTGCCGTCCGATGCGACAGCGGTCGCCTCGCCGAGGATGGCTCCCCGTTCGTCAAGGCCGGCGCGGAGCTGTGCGTGAAGCCGCTGGAACTCACGAAAGGTTCCAGCCTCCCCTCGAGGGCTCCAGGCCGTCAGCAGGTGGACGCGACCCTCGAACGGGAAGGGTGCGGCGGTCAGGGCATGCCGACGGGCATCCGCCGGCGACAGCAGCAGGTGCTCGCCCTCGTGCTGGAGGCGGTACTCCTGCCGGGCATAGGACACGGCGAGCGGTTGTCCGGGCGGCTTGCGCAACAGCCTGAGCTCGGGGTTGCCCAGCTCCGTCGGAGCTCCCGGCCGGGTCGTGGCCTCCCGTGCCCGCTCCGACTGCTGCGGGGTCGGTTCATCGGCGGCTGTCGCCATCTCGTACTCCTATGAGCCCGTTCCTTCCCCCGGCCGGCCGGCCGCGGGCGGATCTTCCTCTGGGGGCACCGTGTCGGGCGACGCGGTTGCCAGGCGACCAGCCAGAGGGCTTGCGGTCGCGCTTCGTGATCTGTTGCCCACGGTAACCGACGGCACCGGCGGGTAACCGGTGGGCCGAGCTGGCCGCCAGCTACCGGTCGCCCTTCCGTTCCGCGCTCCCGCGCCGATAGCCCGGCCGGAGTGCTCGGCGCTGTTTCTCGTCGGCAGGGGAGTGGATCAACCCGTGCCGATGGAGGTTCGGCTAATGGGAATGGGGCCGGCGACCGTCGCAGTCTGCTGAAGGGGCGCTCGTCGAGGACGTACCAGATGGTTCAGGCCGCGATCGGGATCCCTCTGCTGCACCTGGGCGACGTCACCGCACAGGCGGTGACCCGGGCCGGGGTGACAACGGTCGGCTTCCTGGCCACCGCGATCACTATGGAGCAGGACTGCTACCGCGACCGGCTCACCGGCCACGGCCTTCGAGTGCTCATCCCGGCACCCGATGACCGGGCTGAGGTGCACCGCATCATCTACGACGAGCTGTGCCTGGGAGTGGTCCGCGAGGAGTCCGGGCAGGCCTACCGCGCCGCCATCGTCCGCCTCGTTCGAGCCGGCGCCGAGGGCGTCGTGCTCGGCTGCACCGAGATCGAACTGCTGGTTTCCGAAACGGACAGGCGGTCCCGGTCTTCCCCACCACCCGCCCTGCACGTCGAGGCCGCCGTCGACGCTTTTTTTGGCCACACTGCGGGAGCGTCTGACACCTCGCAGAGCGATGCCTTGCGGTCAGCCCTTGGCACGAGCGAGTTCTCGCTCGACAGCTCGCCGGATCCACTGGGAGACGGATCGGTCGTCGTCGGCGGCGCGGTCGCGCAGTTGCTGCAGCACGTCCTCCGGGAATCGGACAGGGACCGGGGCGCTGAGCCTGGATCGACGTCGCACGGCGGGTCCTTGGGGCTCCTGGTTGGCCGGGGCGGCGTAGAAGGCGTGCTCCTGCTCAGGTGTCAAGTGGGGCGTGGTGTCGGTCATCGGTCCTCCCGGTAGCGGCGGGCGAGGTGCTCGCTGGCGATGTAGCAGCCGATGGGCCGGCACCGGCGTGGGTTGCCCGAGCGCGGTAGCGCGAGCGGCACGGTCAGAACTCGACCGCCGGTCTCGCCACCATCAGCCAATGGGCGGGCGGCTTGGCAGGGCAGAAGATCGGATCGCTGGCCCCGACGTCGGCCACGTCGTCCAGGCCCAGCTCGGGGTGCTTGAACAGGTGCGCGGCTTGCTGATCGATCTCGAAGGGCCAGTCCTCGTCGAGGGCGTCGATGTCGAACAGGTCCACTAGCCATGCTACTACGAGCGACTACACACGACTACAAATGTCCCGCTGGTCGTTCGGCTAGTGGGACATCTTCGTGACGAGTGGGACACCCGGTTCGGGCGGGGTCCGGTGAGGTCGCGTACGTCGCGCCTCAGCGGGAAACACGCCCATGCTGACGTGCAACCTCGCACGTGGGCTCGGGTCCGAGACGGAGCTGACCTTCCCGAGGTCGTGCAGGGGACCCAGACGTGCCCTCGCGACATGGTCTCTCTCGATCGGTCTGCAGGTCCGCTGTTCAGCGTTGGGAGGCGTGCGCGAGTGCGGTGCGGACCTGGACCAGGGGGGGCCGGGGGTCGATGGGGCTGGGGAGCGCGGTGAGGGTGAAGCTGTCGACGGCGCCGGGGCGCAGCACAAGGCAGTGGGTGGACCCGCCGAAGGCGAAGTGGCCGAGCTCGTCGCCCTTGGTGAGGTGCTGGCCGGGTGCAAGGTCGGGATGCAGGACGCAGGTGGACACGTCGCTCATGCCGACGGCGACGACGGCGAGCTCCCCGATCACCGGGTTGTCGGCCCGGAGCACGATGACTGCGCGGGCGGCCACGTGGGCGAGATAGCCCTGTGAGTTCGTCGGCTCGACCGCGGCGGGACCTTCGCTGTCGGCCTCGCTGAAGTAGGTGCCGGCTACCACGCGGGCGCTGAGCACGGTGCCGGTGACCGGGCTGTGCCAGCGGTGGTAGTCGGTGGCGGACAGGAACGCCTGGTAGACGGTGCCGCCGACGAAGGCGTCCACCATCGGGTCTGCGGCGAGCAGCTCGTGCAGGGAGTACGGCTGCTCCTTGACCCAGAACGTGTCGCGGCGCTGCACCCCGGTACGCAGCGCGTAGGGGGTGGACTCGCAGGCGTTCACGACGACGCTGTCATCGTCGGGGGCTGCGACCGGGCGCTGCCCGTCGCGGAAGTGGCGGGTGAAGAAGTCGTTCCAGGAGCTGAACCCCCAGTGCGGGTCGGCCGAGTCGTGCTGGTACTGCCCGATGCCGATCGCATGGGCGGCGGCCGGGCTGGTCCAGCCGGTCGGCGAGGCGTTCAGTGCGGTCAGCGACGCGGGGCTGTTCAGGTACTCCCCCCACGCCTGCAGGACCGCTTTGAACGCGGCGTTGACCCGGGGGTGCCGGTAGAAGGCGAAGCCGCTGGGGGTGCCCATCGTCCAGTCCAGGATCGCGTTCATCGGCAGCGTCACCGCCTGGTCCCCGAACTCAGGTGCCATGATCATCACCGCGTCGAGCAGACGCAGCATCTGCGCTGGGCTGTGCAGGTGGCGACGGGTGTAGGGCTTGGCCGGCGGCACCTCCTCGATCATGCGCCGGGCGAACATGCCGACGAGCGGGTCGTCCTCGATGAGCGTCTGCAGCTCGCGCACGGCCGGGTGCAGCGGGCGGTCCTGGCCGCGCTCGCTGACGCGCTGCTCGTGCCCAGCCAGCCAGTCCTCGAGGTCCTGCTGTCGCGGCAGCCAGCCGGCTGCGCGTCGAACCTCGGACTCGGCGGTGAGCGACATGGACGCCAGTCAAGCACCGCGACCCTAGCGCCGGCCCGCCGGCGCCATTGGCGAGCACCGGGAGTCCGGACAGAAGGCAAGGCCTTCTCGCAGCAGGATCCCAACTGAAGATCGCTTGGGGAATGGGCGTCGACACGAGCCCGCCCTTGGTCACGAGCTCGACGTGGCCAGCGATGCGACGCCCATGAACTCCAGGTGGGGTGTCCGGAGGGTGGCGGCCCGATCTCGGAGGACGTGAACTCGTCGTGGTCCGGCTCCTGGAACTGTCCTCTGAACAGGCGCAGGTCTCTGGGGGCATCTGGAAGGTCGGGCGTAGCCGACCACACCACCGGCGCCGACCGGTAGCGCTCATTCCACGCCTCGGCGTGCATGTCGCTCTCCTATCCAGCCCGCCGCCTCGTGCGGTTCCTGCAGTCCGCTACCTGGCGTGTCTAGAGTGCCGCCAGGGCGGCGCCCAGGCGTCGGGCGGCTTCGTCGGCGACGGGCTGCAGCTCAGGTTTACCGGGGACGCTGACCATGACCTGGGGGTCCAAAGCGGAGACGATCGTCTTCGTGCCGCTGCGGCGTACGACGACGTTGCAGGGCAGCAGCAGGCCGATGTCGGGGTCGACCTGAAGGGCCTGGTGAGCGAGTTGGGGGTTGCACGCCCCGAGGATGAGCTGGGGTTCGACGTCGACGTCGAGCTTGGCTTTCATCGTGGCCTGCACGTCGATCTCGGTCAGGACACCGAAGCCCTGCTCGGCCAGCGCTGTCCTCGTGGCGGCGACAGCCTCATCGAACGGCTGCTCGAGAGTGATGCTGGTTCCGTAGTTCATGAACGCTCCTCGTCCCTTGTCGTTGCAACGAACTTGTCTCTGGCACGGATCTAGTGGCTGAAGCGGACGGTGGGAAGGACGCGGCGAAGCCAGGCGGGGCTGGCCCAGGCTGCTCGTCCGGACAGGCGCAGCAGGACGGGGACGAGCAGCAGGCGCACCAGGGCGGCGTCGAGCAGGACCGCGACGCCGAGCACCACTCCCATCTCCTTGGGTGGCAGCGGGCCGGACAGGGCGAAGGTGAAGAACACGGCGACCATCACGGCTGCTGCGGCGAAGATGACCCGGCCGCTGTGGGCAAGGCCGTTGACCATCGCCTCGCGGGGGTCACCGCTGCGTTCCCAGTGCTCCTTGGCTGCTGAGAGCAGAAAGACGGTGTAGTTACTTCGACCTGAAGAACTCGTTGGGCTGAGGTCAGGGGATGGCGGCGCCCGATCCAGGATGGGTCGGACTCCCTCCCTGGCTCGATCAGCTGGCCAGGGCTGCGATCTTGACCAGGTTGTGG
>JAABUM010000161.1_pt1 | contig 60329 bp, 60 predicted proteins | sample 5559161 | NCBI WGS metagenome assembly JAABUM01 (sample SAMN10711868, study PRJNA513369) | rock metagenome | isolation source: Antarctica rocks | place: Antarctica: Victoria Land, Siegfried Peak nord
GATCGACGGGCTGCTGCAGCACAACGACTCGCAGGGCGGCGGAGGGCTGATCAGCGACGGCGGGACACAGTGGATGACAGCTGGTCAGGGCATCCTGCACATCGAGACACCTCCTGAGCACATCGTGGCGAGCGGCGGGCTGTTCCACGGGCTGCAGCTGTGGGTCAACCTGCCGTCGGCGCAGAAGTGGGTCGCGCCGGGTTACCAGGACCTGTCGCCGGAGCAGGTCCGGCTGCTGTCGTCCGACGACGGCGGCGCGCTCGTCCGGGTGATCGCGGGCGACGTCGCGGGCCTGCAGGGGCCAGGCTCCACGTACACGCCGATGACGATGCTGCACGCCACTGTCAGCCCCGGTGCACGGCTCGTCCTGCCCTGGAACCCGGGGCACAACGCGCTGGTCTACATCCTTGCCGGGCGCGGCAGCGTGGGCGCCGAGCAGCGCCCGCTGCGGATGGGGCAGCTCGCGGTGCTGGGCGCCGGTGACGTCGTCGCTGTCGCCGCCGACGCCGCCCAGGACGGCCACACCCCGGCGCTGGAGGTGCTGCTGCTGGGCGGCCAGCCGCTGCGCGAGCCCGTCGCGTGGGCCGGCCCTTTCGTCATGAACACCGAGGCCGAGGTGCGGCAGGCGTTCGCCGACTTCCAGGCCGGCCGGCTCGGACAGGTCCCGGCGGTGCACAATGCGCCGACCGACCTGGTCGTACGCGAGACGGACTCCGCTCTGGACTGACTCGGGCGCTTCACTGAGCGGGCGGTCGCGGCTCGCTCCCGCACCCACGGAAGGGTTCAGGCAATGGTAAAGCTCCCGACCCCGATGCGGATGCTGTCGGCCGTCGAGCGCCAGACGGCGGTGCCGTTGCCTACGCACGGATCGCGACGGAAGCCGTGGCAGCAGCGGCCGCTCAGCGGCGAGCTCTGACGGACGCCGTCGGCTCGGCCGACGAGCCGCCGGGCCCGGGCACCCTGGCGCGGCTGAGCCCGGACACCTGCCGGCAGCTGCTGGCCACGCGCAGCGTCGGCCGGCTCGCTACATCGCTCGCGCGGGCACGCCTGACATCGTGCCGGTCAACTACGCCTTCGACGGCCGCGACCTCGTCATCCGCACCGGCCCGGGGCCGAAGCTGCAGGCGGCGGAGCGGCGCGAGCGGGTCGCTTTCGAGGTCGACGACATCGACGAGGACACGCACACGGGGTGGAGCGTGGTGCTGTCGGGCAGCGCCCGACGGCTCTCCAGCGTGGAGGAGCGGCGCCTTCCGGCCGGGAGCCAGCCGGCCCCGTGGGCCACCGGGGCACGCAGTGCTCTGCTGATGATTACTCCGACCCGCATCGACGGCCGAAGGCTCGGCTGACTGCACGGGTGCTGCCGCCCGTCAGGCTCCGTGGAAGGCCGAGATCCCTTGCAGCGTGGGCACGAAGACCGAGGTGTCGAACAGGGTTGGGCTCGCGAAGCGGCTGGTCGCCGGCATGTTGACCTGCTGGCGGATGGCTCCGGAGGCGGGGTCGAGCCCGTAGAGCGTGCCGCCCGGGTTCAGCGACCAGACCAGCCCGCCGCCGACGACTGGTGAGCCGGTGACAGCGGAGCTCGCGCGCCAAAGAACGTGCGGGACGCCAGCGCTGTCGACGCTCACTGCCTGCAGCCCGCTGCTGCAGGGGACGTAGACGGTGTTCGCGACTACAGCAGTGCCGCCGTATGCCGCGCACAGCTGCGCGGTCTGCGCCTGCCCGCCGATCCCGCCGAGCTGGCCGGCCCGCAGGGTGTAGGCGGTGGACGACTTCCCGACGGCCAGCACGTACCCGTTGGCGGTCAGGCTCGGGGAGGTCGAGCCAAGGTCGGCGTCGACGGCGTTGTCCTGAGCCCAGCTACGGGGCGCGAACGAGTCGAGCAGGTGCAGATCGGGGGAGAGCTTCAGGACCGAGTCGCCGCCGTCCCACGAGCCCGAGGTCGCCGCGGTGTTGCCCACCTGCACCAGCAGGTTGCCAGACCGGTCGAGGACGGGCCCGGGCGGTGCCCAGATGCCGCCTTCGCGTGCCGTCGGGACCGTGAACGACAGCAGCGAGCCGGTACCGGAGGTGTTGCTGGCGACGACGGTCCCGCGGTAGGCGCCGCAGTCACCCGCGAGACCGCCGTACGGGACGTAGACCTTGCCGGCGGTCACGGTGAGCGCTCCCCGCTGCTGGCTCGCGATGGGGTCGCTGAACGGTGGGTCGATCCCGCGCCGACGCGCTGCTGCCCGGTGGCCGGGTCGACGCCGACCAGCAGGTGGGTGACGCGCCCGCTGACCTGCGTCTCGGCGACGGCGAACACGAGCTTCGAGGCCGGGTCGTAGACCGGCGTGCCGGTGATGCCCAGCGGGTCGATGTTGCCGCACGGCAGCACCGAGCGGGCGACCGGCGAGGCGAGGTGGTTGCGCCAGCGCACCGCCCCCGTTGCCGGGTCCAGTCCGTAGAGCGAGTCGTTCTCGGTGGCAGCGACAAGCGTGCCGTTCACCACGAGCGGCTGGGCGTAGACCGCGGCGTCGAGGTTCGCGCTCCACGCGGCCGTGACCTGTCCCGCCGGGCTGAGATCGTTGTCCACACCGCTTCGTGCGAGGTCGCGGTGGTAGGACCACCAGCCGTTGTCGCAGCCGGACACGGTCAGGGCGGCCAGTGCGGACAGTGCCAGGGCAGGAAGGGTGCGGCGCAGGCTCACACCAGTCCATCGGGGAGCGCCAGGTCGTGTCGAGTGCGCATGCGGGTGACGAAGCACTACGCAGCAGCTCCCCAGCTCCTCCAGCGGCGCCGGCGGGGAGTCACGGTGGTCTCGGGCGTGCCGCAGGTGCAGGATGGACCCCCGGGGCTGGCGGAGGAGCTATGGCAGAGCGGCTCACCGAGCTGGCCGAAGTCCCCTGGAACGACTTCGGCACGGCGGCAGATGCATCCCTTCGGATGCTGCACGCCCGCCTCGGCCTCGATCTGTGGCTAGTCACGCGGGCTGAGGGGGACGACCAGGTGGTCGTCGCGGCCTATCCGCCCGGCGCGATGGCACCCGGCACGGCCTTGCCCTGGGCGCAGTCGTTCTGCATGCGGATGGTCAACGGGGAAGGGCCGCGCGTGGCACCCGTGGTCGCCGCGGTTCCCGCGTACGCCGGCCTGCGCACCGGCGCGCCTGCGGGCATCGGCGCCTACGTGGGAGTCCCGCTGCTGCGCCCGGACGGCAGCCTCTACGGCACCATCTGCGGCTTCGGCAGCCGGGCCCAGTCGCCGCGGCTTGCCCGCTACCTCCCCGTCGTCGAGCTCGTCGCCCGGCTGCTGGCCAGCCTGCTCGCCGCGCTCGACGACCCGGGCGACCGCGAGCACCCTCCCGCCTGACGGACTGGCCGCGCCGGCGTGGGCCGTGCCGTGAGTCACTGCCCGTGATGGCACATCGGGTAATCCTGGCAACGACGCAGCACAACGTCGAGGACGCCACCACGCAGACCCGACCCGATGCTGGTTCCGGCTGCCTTCGCGCTCTGTGAGGCTCCAGATGATCAAACAACGCGTGAACCGACAGCGCGTGGTCAACCAGTGCACGTCCATCCCAGGAGACACACCATGGCGCACGCGCGGCCCAGCGGCCGGGTCGGCCACCTCGTGCTCGGCAGCGGTGCCATCGGCAGTGCTGCGGCGTACTGGCTAGGAGCCCGCTCCAGCGCGAGTGTGCTCGTGCTCGAGCAGTTCGAACTCGGGCACGACCGAGGGGCGTCCGAGGACCACTCGCGGATCATCCGGCACGCTTACCACAGCACGGACTACACGGCCCTGACCGCGGCGGCCTACGCCGCGTGGGAGCACGTGTCGGGGCGGACCAGCCTGCCGCTCGTGCACCGCACCGGCGGGATCGACCTCGGCGTCGGCCCGGCCGGCGAGGCGGAGATTGCCAGCTACGCATCAGCCCTGGATGCGGCCGGACACGCCTGCGAGGTCCTGGAGGCGGATGAGATCCGCCGGCGCTGGCCGCAGTGGCGCATCGACGACCAGACAGTCGCCGTCCACCAGGCCGACTCCGGCATCCTCGACATCCGCAAGGCCAACGCCGCCCATGTGGCCCTTGCCCGCCAGGCCGGTGTCACCTTCCGCGAGCACGCGGTGGTGCGGCGGATCGAGGCGTACGACGACAGGGTCGAGGTCGTCACCGACGGCGAGGTGATCGTCGCCGACACCCTGACCGTGTGCGCAGGCTCCTGGACGCAGACGGCGATGCAGGGTCTGCAGACGCGCATCCCGCTCACGCTGACCCACGAGCAGGTCACCTACTGGTCGACGCTCAACCTGCACGACTTCGCGCCGGAGCGCTTCGGCATCTGGATCTTCCACGGCGAGGATGCGACCTACTACGGGTTCCCGGTCTACGGCGAGGCGGCGGTGAAGGCCGGCCGTGACGTCTCGGGCCGCGTGGTCACGCAGGAGACGCGGACCACCGAGCCCGACCAGGCCAACCGGGCCGACCTCGAGGCCTTCATGTCCACCCACTTGCCCGGCGCTCTCGGGCCCGAGCTGCTGACCAAGACGTGCGTCTACGACCTCACGCCGGACCGCAACTTCGTGCTCGACGTCGTGCCGGAGGCCCCGCGCGTGTCGGTGTTCGTCGGTGCGGGCCACGCGGCGAAGTTCGCGAGCCTGGTGGGTCGCATCCTTGCCGACCTTGCGCTCGAGGGCGGCACGGACTACCCCATCGAGGCCTTCCGGCTCGACCGGCCCGCCCTGACCGATCCGGGCTACAGCTCGGACTTCCGCTTCACCCAAGCGGCGATGGCGTGACCCCCTGCCTCGCCCTGTCGGCCCACCCCCAGTACTGCGAGGACCTGCCGTGACCTCGACATCCGAGCGCACAACCGAGCTCGACGCCACACCATCGGCCGCAGCGGCCCGGCCGTCTCCGGCCGTGCTCGCGAGCACCCTCGCCGGCCACGAGTACACCGACCCGGCCGTCTTCGCCCGAGAGCGGGAGCGCATCTTCTCCCGCGAGTGGACCTACGTCGGCCACGTCAGCCAGGCCGCTCGTAGCGGAGACATCATCCGGTTCACGGTCGGCAGCGAGAGCGTGATTGTCGTGCGGGGCCGCGACGGCCGGCTTCGCGCCTTCCTCAACGTGTGCCGGCATCGCGGCGCGCTGCTCTGCCTCACCGAATCCGGCAACGCCGGTAAGGCGATCCGTTGCCCATACCACGCGTGGACGTACGGCCTGGACGGCCGGCTCATCACGGCCCCCAACTGGGCGGCGATGTCGAGCATCGACAAGAACGACCACGGGCTCCACGAGGTGCCGCTCGAAGTCTGGGAGGGCCTCGTGTTCGTGACGCTGGCCGAGGACCCGCTGCCGCTCGCCGACGCGCTGCGCCCCCAGTTCGACTACCGCTTCGGCGGGGATGCGGACAGCGTCGCCCGCTGGGGCATCGGCGACCTCGTCGTCGGGGCCGCGCGCCGGTACGAGGTCGGCGCCAACTGGAAGATCATTCAGGAGAACTTCCAGGAGTGCTACCACTGCGGCACCATCCACCCCGAGCTGGTCGAGCAGGTGCCTACCTTCCAGTCCTTCGAGCAGCTCGGGACCGGCGGCTACCACGCGGGCGGCTACGGGTTCAGCGAGGACAAGGAGGCCTTCTCGCTCACCGGCCAGCGCCTGCTCGACCGGTTGCCCGGGCTCCTGCCGACCGACGACCGCCGGTACTTCGGGCTCGTGCTCCGGCCCAACTGCTTCGTCTCGTTGCTGCCCGACCACGTGATCATCCACCGGTTCCTGCCGCTCGCCGCCGACCGGACGGAGGTGGTGTGCGACTGGCTCTTCCAGCCGCACGAGGTGGCGCGTCCCGACTTCGACCCGTCGGACACAGTCGAGCTGTTCCACCGGGTCAACGAGCAGGACTTCGCCGCAGCCGAGTGGTGTCAGCCCAACATGGGCTCGCGGGCCTACCAGCGTGGTGGCGTGCTCGTCCCAACGGAGGCCGAGATCATCTCCAACTGGTACTACACCTGGTACCGCCGGCTGATGGCGGTGCCCGGTCCGCGCGAGGGCGGGGCCGGGCATGGCTGAGGAGCGCTGGGTCGACGTCTGCGCCGCCGCCGACCTGAGCGACGGGGAGGCCGCTGTGGTCATCGACGACGAAGAGGGCGAGATCGCAGTCTTCCGGGTCGGTGACGAGTACTTCGGCCTGGAGGACAGGTGCAGCCACCAGGAGGCGGCCCTGTCCGACGGCTTCGTCGAGGGGTGCGCGGTCGAGTGCCCGCTGCACGCCTCGTTGTTCGACCTCCGTACTGGTGTGCCGACCGGGCTCCCGGCCACGCGGCCGGTGCCGACCTACCGCGTGCAGGTCGCCGGTGGCCGGGTGGTCGTCGATGCGGCCAGCGGGGTGCTGGTGCCTGCGGGCAGCGGCTGAGCGCGTCACACCCGGTCTGGTCAGATCGGCCTAGTCAAATGGGCGGGCCGGATCGGGGCCGTCAGATGGGGGCCGGGCCACGTGCCTTTTCTCCCACGTAGCCGCCGTTGCGTAGTCGCTGCAGCTTGACCGCCAGGTGCAGCAGCAGGCGGTCAGAGCCGTCGGCAAGGGACATGCCGGTCATCTCCTCCACCCGAGCGAGCCGGGTGTAGAGCGTCGTGCGGTGGATGCCCAGCTGGCGTGCTGCCTGCTGCTTGTCCCCGGCGCAGTCGAGGACTGTCTCGACCGTCAGCAGCAGGTTGTCTGCTGCGCCGATGCCGCGCAGCAGGCCGTACAGGCCGCGCGGGACCAGGTCGTTGCCGACGACGTCGAGCGGCAGCTGGCTGACCAGCATGTAGCCGCCGAGCTCGCACCACTGCACGATCGTCTTGTTCGGCGTGATCGCCTCGGACACCGACAGCGCCGTCAGTGCCTGGCGGTAGGCGCTGGCGGCAGCTCCGAGGCCCTGGCTGGGCTCGCTGATCCCCACGCGCCAGGGACTGGTCGGTTCATTGCCGCCCATCGCCTCGAGCAGCTGGCGGGCCAGGCGCGGCAGGTCGTCGGGCTCGAACGGGCGGCGCCGGGCGAGCAGCACGACAGCCTGCCGCTCGGTCACCGATGCGAGCCACCCGGCCGGCGGCAGTCGGCGGCCGACCTGCGTGACTGTCGTGGGCAGGCGCCCTGCGTCGTCGAGCAGCTGGCCGGTGAAGCGCAGCACCAGCATGGCCACGTGCGCGTCGTCCTTGATCAGGCCGTAGCTCAGGGTCTCGACGGCGGCCGCTGAGCGCAGGTTGTCATCGGACTGCAGCAGCTGGCCGAGCAGGTACGCGGCAAGCGTGCTGTCGCGGTCCTGGATGACGAGCCGCTGGCGCAGGATGCCCGCGATCGTCTCCGCTGTTGCCGCGGCGTCAACGATCTCCGACGGCGTCATGCTGCCATCCGCATCAATGATCCAGAGGAACCCGAGCAACGTGTCCTGGTGGGTGATGGGAACGACGACCCGGGCGACGAGCTCGAGGTCGGGGTTGCCCTGCAGGCGCGAAGGGGCCCGCAGCGTGCGCAGGTTGGCGTAGTCGACGTCCTCCGGACGCGTCCGGCGGTGCAGTAGCGACCAGATGCGCGACGGGTCCGAGTCGCCGAAGTCCTGCCCCGCGGCCAGCAGGCGAAGAGTGTGGTCATCGACTGCGACACCGCGGTGGAGCCGGGCGCCGAGGGCGTCGACCTCGTCCTGCAGCCTGTCCACGAGCGGGGAGGCTACCGAGGCCGGTCGGTCTCGGGCAGCAGCGTGCCGGACGGCAGCGTGCCGGACAGCAGCGTGCCGGACAGGTTCTTCATGCCGTCAGGCTGGCGAGTGCCTGCTCGAGGTCGGCGATCAGCTCGCCGGTGTCCTCGAGCCCGACCGAGAGCCGCAGCAGGCTGTCCGGCATCGCCGCCTCACCAGTCAGGGTGCAGTGCGTCATCCGTGCTGGATGCTGGACGAGCGACTCGACGCTGCCGAGCGAGACAGCGAGGGTCACCAGCCGCAGGCGGCTGCAGACCTCGGAGGCGGCCTGCAGGTCGCCGTCGACCTCGAAGGAAACCACCCCGCCGAAGTCGCGCATCTGGCGCTTGGCCAGGTCGTGGTCCGGGTGCGCGGGCAGACCCGGGTAGTGCACGCGGCTGACCGCCGGGTGCTCGTCCAGCCACTCGGCGATGCGCATCGCGCTGCCGCAGGACTGCCGCATCCGCACCGGCAGCGTCTTGACGCCGCGCAGCACCAGCCAGGAATCGAACGGGGCGGCAGCGGTACCGATCATCCCGCAGGTCCTGGCCACCCGTGCCCCGACGGCGGGGTCGGCTGAGATGACGACGCCGCCCGTGACGTCGGAGTGCCCGCTGAGATACTTGGTCGACGAGTGCACCACGACGTCGGCGCCGAGCCCGAGCGGCTGCTGCAGGTAGGGCGAGCCGAACGTGCCGTCGACGGCCAGGAGCGCGCCCGCCTCGTGTGCGACGGCAGCAACCGCTGAGATGTCGGTGATCGTCATTAGCGGGTTGGTCGGGGTCTCGGCCCACACCAGCGTGGTCGAGGGCCGGACCGCGGCGTCGACCGCGGCCAGGTCCTGCATGTCGACGGTTGTGTGCTCGAGTCCCCAGCCGGCGAGGACCTCCGTGAGCAGGTCCCACGTCCCGCCGTAGGTCGCGGCCGGCACGACGACGTGGTCGCCGGCCCGGCACAGGCTCAGCAACGCCGTCGTCGTCGCAGCCATCCCTGAGCCGGTCGCAGTCGCCCGGGCGCCGCCCTCGAGGTCAGCGAGGCACTCCTCGAGCGCCGACCGGGTCGGGTTCGCTATCCGGGAGTAGTCCCAGCCGCCGTCGAGCACGACGGGCCGCTCGAAGGTGGAGACCTGGTAGATCGGGACCGAGACGGCGCCGTTGTGCTCGCGGGGCCGCTGCCCGGCGTGGACCGCGCGGCTGGCGAATGCCTCACCCGCATGCCGCCCCGCCTCGTCCTGACCCCCGGGAGCGCTCACCTGCGCAACACTCGCAGCATCGCTGCGGCCGCGCAGCAGTCACGCTGTCGCGGATGCGTCAGCCGGCGCACCTCAAGGTGTCGCTCCCGTCAGGTCCCGGCGGCCGCGCGGGCGCGCTCGGCCGCCTGCTCCCACCGCGCCTCGACCCGGCCGTACCGCCAGATGCCGAGGGCCAGAACCCAGATGCCAACGAACATCCCGACGATGATGAAGCCGGCCCGGTTGATGTTGAAACCGGCCGCATAGTCCCAAAACCCGCCGGTCAGGTTCAGCTGCCCGGCGAGGACCTGCGCCACCTCCAGCCCTCCGATGAACAGGGCGACGGCGACCGACAAGCCAGTGATCGTGATGTTGTAGTAGACCTTGCGGATCGGCTTGGAGAATGCCCAGCCGTAGGCGAAGTTCATGAACGAGCCGTCGATCGTGTCGAGCAGGCTCATGCCGGCGGCGAACAGGATCGGCAGCGACAGGATCGCCCAGAACGGCAGGCCGGCCGCGACGCTCGACCCGGCGAGCACGAGCAGGGCCACCTCGGTCGCGGTGTCGAAGCCGAGCCCGAACAAGATGCCCATCGGGTACATCTTCCAGCTGGCATCCATGCTCCGCGCCAGCTTGCCGAAGAAGCGGTTCATGAGCCCGCGGGCGTTGAGCTGAGCCTCGAGCTCGGCGTCGTCGTACTTGCCGAGGCGCAGCTCCAGAAATACCCGGACGATGGAGACGAGCACGACGATGTTGAGCACGGCGATCAGCAACAGGAACGTGCCCGACACCGTGGTGCCGATCAGCCCGGTGTAGTGGTGCAACGCGGAGCTGTCGTTCCTGACCTGGCTGTTGAGCGTTTTGACCCCGACGTTGATCAGCACCGACAGGGCGAACACCACAGAGGAGTGGCCGAGGGAGAAGAAGAAGCCCACACCCATCGGGCGCTGCCCCTCGCTCATCAGCTTGCGGGTGGTGTTGTCGATCGCCTAGATGTGGTCGGCGTCGAACGCGTGCCGCATCCCCAGCGTGTAGGCGAGGATCCCGGTGCCGAACCCGAACGTCGTCTTAGCATCGAGCCGGTGGTGGCCGCCGGCAGCCGCGAGCAGCAGGACGAAGCCGACGACGTGCAGCAGAGCGATGAAGCCGAACATCGCCGCGAGGCGCCGCAGCTCGGGGGTCGACAGGGCATTGCGCAGCCTCCGCCGGGATCTACTCGGTGCAGACGTAGCCAGTGTCGTCACGTGCTCCCCCGTCCACCGGCGACCGCCGCGAAACGCTGCAAGTCGGTTGCAACAACGTACCTGTCGCGCAAGCCTGTCAGCCTCGTCGGCCGCAGGCAGGCTAGACAGATGACCGGCTGGATGCAGGCCCGCGCCCCTGCCGCGGTGGGGATGGCGCTGGCGCTGGGCGCGGTGGCCTCCGCGGCCTCCCTGACCGCCTGCGGCAGCTCAGACCCCGCCCCGACGCGCTGCGCGGCCACCGCTCCCGGAGAGTCCCCGGCTGTTCTCGACCTCGAGCAGACGCAGAACGCCGCGACTATCGCGGTCGTTGGCAAACGGCTCGGCCTGGCCGACCATGCTGTCAGTGTCGCCTTGGCGACGGCGCTGCAGGAGTCCAAGCTGCGCAACCTGCACTACGGCGACAGGGACTCCGTCGGGCTGTTCCAGCAGCGCCCCTCGCAGGGATGGGGACCGCCGGCGCGCATCCTCGTCCCCCGGCTCGCGGCGGCCGCCTTCTACGCACGGTTGCGGACGGTCCGCGCCTGGCAGACCCTGCCCGTCGCTGATGCCGCGCAGGCGGTGCAGCACTCTGCCTCAGCAGCCGCCTACGCGCAGTGGGAGACCGAGGCCCGCCTGCTCGCCCGCACCCTTACCGGGGAGGTAGCCGCCGGACTGTCGTGCAGCGGCCTGCCCAAGGCGGGCCCGCTGCAGGACCCGGCGCTGATGAGCGCGGCCGCCGACGAGCTGGGGGCGGGCCGGTTGCATCCGAGCGAGGCAGCGCAGGTGTGGGCGAGTGCGGGCTGGCTCGTGGCACACGCCGATGCGTTCGGGGTGAGCACCGTGACGGCTGCCGGCCAGCGCTGGACCCGGGCGGCGGGGCGCTGGCAGAGCGATCAGGCTGCAGCTTCCGGCGTCCACTACTCCTGACTGGTACCCGATGGTCGAGGGTCGTCTGGGAGAACGTGGTCGGGGCTCCCAGACGGACGGCACTGCGCGTCCCCAGGGATCCTCGTGTTGCCGTGCGCCGGTTCTGCGGGGTCGGGTAGCAGCCGGTGATCGCCCCCGCCTGGGGCCTTGCTCTGTCAGCCCTGCGGGCTGTCGTCGGTGACCGGCCGCGCGCCGGTCCACGACCGCGTCGGTGCCAGGCCGTCCGGTGCGGACGGGGTGCGGACCGAGGGCCGGATGGGCGCGAAGGGCGTCGTCGGGCGGCGGCGCGGGCCGCTCCACAGTGCCGGGACAGCGTCGACCTCGGCGCAGATGGTGTATGCGAGCGACTCGTAGTTGACTCGCCAGCCGACGAAGTGGGGCCACGCCTCGGCCGAGTCGCGCTCGCACTCGAAGCCGACGTCGGCCAGTTGCTGGACCGCCTCGTCGAACTCGGCGTAGGTCAGCGCGATGGGCGCGTCCGGCCGCGGGTCCGGGTCGTAGGCGAGGCCGACCGCATCGGCGATCTGGCGCAATGCGAGGAACCCCATCCGCAGAGCGAGCCGGGCCGACGTCGGGGTGCGCGTAGGCGCGAGCGCGCTGAGCAGCGCCGCACTGTCGAGCACCGCCAACATGGCCACGACCCAGTTGGTGTACGGCGCCGGCGAGCGGAAGCGGATCAGCGCGGGGTAGTTGCTGTGGCTCTCCGCGACGTCCGCTGCCCAGCGCTCCCACCCGCGGTAGAAGTCATCGAGTTCGTTCTCGGCCTGCAGCCCGACCCGCGTTCTCGCGAGCAGCTCCGGGCCGAAGGGGGGGTCGCCCGCGCGGCTCCCGAGCAGCGTCACTTCGGTCTCGCGTCGGTTGAATGCGCTGTAGATGGTGGGCAGGTAGCCGATCTGCAGCCCGACGGTGGCGAGCCCGGCTGCCGCGGCGCAGAAGTCGACAGCTGTCGCCCAAGGGTGGTTCGTCGTCTGAAACCCCAGCGTCAGCAGGGACGAGCCAGCCTCGCGGACGGCGGCGCCGAAAGCCTGGGTCTGCGGAGAGCAGCAGCGTGAAGGCCAGCAGGAACAGCAGCAGCCACTCCGCGAGCAGGGTGCCGAGGAACAGCGGCCCCTGAGCGGCAAGCACGCGGTCGCGGTCCTCGTAGGACCCCAGCCGGTCGGTGACGAGCTGGAACACGCGCGTGGTCAATTGGTCAGCCCACTTCTGCAGGCGCCCGGCACGTCCGCGGGGCACCACGAGCGCGCGCAGGACGCTAGACGCCGTCACCAGGAGGATGAAGCCGCCGAGCACGGCGGCTAGGACCCGGACGATCTGCACGCCGCCAGTCTGCCGACTCGCTTGGCCCGAGCGGCAACCGGCTCAGTGGATGACAGAACACCGGCGCCCCTACCCACAGTCAACCCACAGCGAGGCCACAGCGGGCATGGGACGCGCGGCCCGGAGGGTCAGGACATGACGGCGACGCACATCCCGCCCCAGCAGCGTGACACCGGCGCGCCCCAGGCCCCTCTTCCGACGGGGGTAGCGGCCGTGATGTCGAGCGCCGCCCCGCGCCGCCCCCTCACGGCTCGGCCCGGCAGCCCCCTGCTCGACGTCGTCGTCCCAGTCTACAACGAACAGGACGACCTCGAGCCATGCGTCCGGCGCCTGCTCGACTACCTCTCGTGCGAGTTCCCGTACTCGTTCCGCATCACGGTGGTCGACAACGCCAGCACCGACCGCACGTTCGCGATCGCCGAGCAGCTGCAGGCGGCGATCCCCGCCGTGCGGGCCGTGCACCTGGAGCAGAAGGGCCGCGGCAGGGCGCTTCGCACCGCGTGGTCGGCATCGGACGCCGCCGTGCTCGCCTACATGGACGTCGACCTGTCGACCGACCTTGCCGCGCTCCTGCCGCTCGTCGCCCCGCTGGTGTCGGGGCACTCTGACCTCGCCATCGGCTCGCGGCTGTCCCGCAGCTCACGGGTGGTGCGGGGGACCAAGCGGGAGCTGATCTCCCGCAGCTACAACCTCATCCTGCGCAGCACGCTTGCCGCGCGCTTCTCCGACGCGCAGTGCGGCTTCAAGGGGATTCGTGCCGACGTGGCCCGCGAGCTGCTGCCGCTCGTGGAGGACCACGGCTGGTTCTTCGACACCGAGCTGCTCGTGCTCGCCGACCGCTCCGGGCTGCGCATCCACGAGGTGCCTGTCGACTGAGTGGACGACCCCGACAGCAGCGTCGACATCCTCGCCACCGCGAAGGAGGACCTCAGGGGTGTGCTGCGCCTTGTTCGGGCGCTCGCGCGAGGCCAGTTGCCCGTTGCCAAGCTGCGGGCTCAGTTCGACCGCGATCCGCTGCCGGCCGCGGGGCCAGCGGTGCCTGGGGTTCCGCCGAGGCTGGCCCGCCAGGCGGTGCGGTTCGGCGCCATCGGCGTGGTCAGCACGCTCGCCTACCTGATCCTGTTCAGCCTGCTGCGCGGGACGACGGGCGCGCAGGTCGCCAACCTGGTGGCGCTGCTGCTGACTGCAGTCGGCAACACAGCGGCCAACCGGCGCCTCACCTTCGGTGTGACCGGGCGGCGCAACGCCGGACGCCAGCAGCTCGAAGGGCTCGTCGTGTTCGGGCTCGGGCTCGCGCTGACCAGCGGCGCGCTTGCCCTGCTCGGCGCGGCCACGGCGACGCCCTCGCGCCTGGTGGAGCTCGCCGTGCTGGTCGGGGCCAATGCCGCCGCCACCGTCCTGCGCTTCCTGATGTTCCGGGCCTGGGTCTTCCATCCGAGCCGTGGCGCCTGAAGGCCGCGGCGCTGACGCCCTCGCGGCAGCGGCTGTGACGACGATGCCCCGCTCCCACGAGGGGAGCGGGGCACAGTCGCATCACTGCCGGGCAGCCAGTAGGAGCTGCGACCAGCGTCAGCCGGTGCGCACGTCCCGCTCATTGGGGACGCAGTGGGTGAGGACCCGCCCGGCGACGTCGCGCGTGCCGTTCTTGCCGAGGTTGGCCACCCGGGCCTGCTCCTCGCTCGACAGCGTCTGCCACGCCAGCGGCTCGAGGTGCCGCACGTCGTCGGCGCCGATGCCCAGGCCCTCGCCGACGCGCTGGCCCAGCTCGTCCTCGCACATGAACAAGTGCCAGATCATCCGCTCCTGGATGGGACGGTCGCACTGGCCGAGCAGGCCGACCAGGTTGGTCACGAGGTCGTCGCGCTCCCACTGCTCCGACAGCAGGTAGCGCTCGCCGGCCTGCTGGTAGTCGTTGGTCAGCGGGATGCGCTTGCGGGTCAGGCGACCACTGATGACCGGGCCCTGCTCGTCGTGCACCGGGGCCGTGGCCTCCCGAACACCGCCCGTGATCGAGGGCTCGTAGTTGACGTGCGGGTTGTCGCCCGCGGAGTCGACGGCGAAGGCCATCGGCGCGTCGCGCTGGTTGGTCGCCACCCGGGCGTTCTTGGGTAAGTTGACCGGCAGCTGCAGGTAGTTCGGCCCGACCCGGTAGCGCTGGGTGTCGCTGTAGGAGAAGGTGCGGCCGACCAGCATCTTGTCGTCGGAGAAGTCCAGGCCGTCGACGAGCACGCCGGTCCCGAAGGCGATCTGCTCGCTCTCGAGGAAGAAGTTCTCCGGCGCCCGGTTGAGCACCATCCGCCCCACGGGCTTGGGCGGGAACTGCTCCTCCGGCCAGGTCTTGGTGTCATCCAGCGGGTCGAAGTCGAGCTCGGGGTGCTCCTCGTCGCTCATCATCTGCACCCGCAGCTCCCACTCCGGGAACTCACCGCGCTCGATGGCGCCATACAGGTCAGCGGTGTGCGAGCCGAGCTCCTCGGCCTGCACGGTGGCGGCGTCGTCCGCGGTGAAGGACTTGACGCCCTGCGTGGGGATCCAGTGGTACTTGACCAGCTTGGTCTCGCCCTCTGCGTTGACCCACTTGTAGGTGTTGACGCCGAAGCCCTGCATCGTGCGGTAGCTCGCCGGGATACCGCGGGGGCTGAACACCATCGTGACCATGTGCATCGACTCGGGCGTCTGGCTGATGAAGTCGAAGACCCGGTTGGCTGGCTGGCGGTCGAAACTGACGGGGTCGGGCTTCTGGGAGTGGATGAGGTCGGGGAACTTGACGGCGTCGCGGATGAAGAAGACCGCGAGGTTGTTGCCGACCATGTCCCAGTTGCCGTCCTCGGTGTAGAACTTCACGGCGAAGCCGCGGGGGTCGCGGGCGACCTCGGAGGAGTCGCGCCCGCCGGCCACGGTGGAGAAGCGGATGGCGAGATCGGTGCGCTTGCCCTGCTCCTGGAACAGCCTTGCGCGCGTAAGGGCTGCTGATCGGCTCGTCCCCCCAGGAGCCGGTGGCCTCGAAGTAGCCAAAGGCCGTGGTCCCCCGCGCGTGCACGACGCGCTCCGGGATCCGCTCGCGGTCGAAGTGGCTGATCTTCTCGAGGAAGTGGTAGTTCTCCAGCGTGGCCGGGCCCCGGGCCCCGACGGTGCGCTGGTTCTGGTTGTCGTATATCGGGTGGCCCTGCCGGGTCGTGAGGGTGGGCCGATCACTGCCGGCGGCGGCCGGCTGGCTCGCAACGTCAGTCACGGTGACTCCTTCTCGTGCGCGGCGGATGTGCGACGTCATGGATGTCCTGCCCGGTGGCGGCGGGGGCACCGGTCCGCGTGGGGTGGGTTGCCCCATCATCGCGCCACCGGGCGCCCGAATGCCATATTCAAGTGGTTGCTCGCTTGGTGTGGGGGAACGCTGGCGACAGCATTGTTCACAGCAAGCGGACCGAGAAGGAGATCACATGACGTCCCCTGGATACGACGACGGGGCAGAGGTCCGCGTCATCCTGGGCGATTCCGGCCAGGTACCCCCCACGGGCGCGACCGCCCGTCCGGGGCAGGCGGGGCCGGCCAGTGGCGCGAAGGAGCAGGCCGGTCAGGTTGCCGGGACCGCCAAGGAGCAGGCCGGTCAGGTCGCCGGGACCGCCAAGGAGCAGGCTGGTCAGGTGACGGGGACCGCCAAGGAGCAGGCCGGTCAGGTCGCCGGGACCGCCAAGGAGCAGGCTGGTCAGGTGACGGGGACCGCCAAGGAGCAGGTCGCCGATGTCGCCGGGACAGCCAAGGAGCAGGCGACTCAGGTAGCCGGGCAGGCCGCCGACCAGGCCCGCGACCTGCTGGGTCAGGCCCGCACACAGGTGCAGCAGCAGGTCACCAGCCAGAAGGGGCAGCTGACCGACAAGTTGCGCCAGCTCGCCGAAGAGTTGAGCGACCTCGCCGCTGGCAAGGGCGCGCCGCAGGGCGCAGTCAGTCAGGTTGCAGGCCTCGCCCAGCAGGCCAGTTCCCGTGCTCAGCGGCTGGCCGACTACGTCGAGCAGCGCGAGCCGTCTCAGCTGCTCGACGACGGCAGGACCTTCGCGGCTCGTCGCCCTGGTGCATTCCTCGCCGGCGCCGCTCTGCTAGGGGCCCTCGCCGGACGCGTCGTCAAGGGAAACAAGGCCGATGCGACATCCTCGGTCAGCGGCTCGGTGCCGGTTACGCCGTCCTACGGCACGGCACCCGTCGCTCCCGTCCCTGTTCGGCCGGTCTCAGAGGTTCCGATGACCCCGACTGCCGTGCCCGCATCGCACGGCGCGCTGACGTCGACCGCCCCGCTGGGGACTGTCGATGCCCCGGCCGAGCGCTTCCCGATCGACGACGTGCCGCTGTCGGGCCGGATGCCGAACGACCCGGCGTCCGGTTTGCTGCCGCCAGTCACCGACCGTCCCGGTGGAGGACCCTACGGTGGCTGAGATCTCGACAAGCGGCCGTTCCGACATCTCGGCCGGCCGCCCGGACGTCGCGTCGGCCTCGGTCGGCGACTTGGTGACAGAGGTTGCGACCGACATCTCGACACTCATCCGCCAGGAGTTGGAGCTGGCGAAGGCTGAGGTCAAGGAGGAGGCGGTCAAGGCCGGCAAGGGCGCCGGGATGCTCGGTGCCGCCGGGCTCGCGGGCTACTTCGCCCTGTTGTTCGCATCGGTCGGTCTCATGTACCTGATCAACCTGGTGATGCCGCTCGGCTGGGCTGCGCTCGTCGTCGCCGCGCTCTGGGGCATCGGGGCCGCCGTGCTGGCGGCTTCGGGACGCAAGAAGCTCAAGACTGTGTCACCCGCCCCGACCCAGACAGCCGAAACTCTGAAGGAGGATGTGCAGTGGGCAAAAGCCCGGACGAAATAAGGCGTGACATCGAGCGGACCCGCGCGGAGCTCGGTGGCGACCTTGACACCCTCAACGAGAAGGTCAACCCGGCTCGCATCGCCGAGCGGCGCATGGAGTCGGCCCGCTCGGCCGTCGCCGGCGTCAAGGAGAAGGTCATGGGCTCCCACGACGACGGTAGCGGCGTTCGCGGCACTACGTCGACGCTCAGCGACACCACGTCGCACCTAGCCGGGACCGTCTCAGGCACCGTATCCGGAGCTGCTGGGTCGGTCGCCGACGCAGCGAGTTCGGTAGGCGAAACCGTCAGCGGAGCTGCCGGTGCCGTCACCGAGCGGGCCAAGGCCGCCCCCCAGGTGGCCAAGGCGCGTGCCCAAGGCAATCCCCTGGCAGCTGGCGTCATCGCGTTCGGCGTGGGCTGGCTCGCCTCCTCGCTGATCCCGGTGAGCGAGAAGGAGAAGCACGCTTCCCACCAGCTGGCCGACAAGGCAGGCGAGCTTGCCGAGCCGGTCAAGCACCAGCTGACCGAGGCGGCCCAGGAGGTTAAGGAGAACCTGGTCCCGCAGGTGCAGCAGGCAGTTGGCGACCTCAAGGAGTCGGCGACTTCAGCGACCTCGGCCGTGCAGGAGCACGCGCAGAGCGCAGCCGGCGAGGTCAAGGCGACGGCGCAGGATGCCGCAGCCGAGGTCAAGGACACCGCACAGTCCTCGGCCAGCGAGGTCAAGGGCACTGCGCAGTCATCGGCTGCTGAGGTCAAGGGCACGGCACAGTCGTCCGCGGCTGAGGTCAAGGACACCGCCCGCGACGTGCGCCCGTAGGTCCCGCAAGCACCACGTCGCACTGCCCGCCTTCGCCCCGGCGCAGGCGGGCAGTGCTGTGTGTGCACGTCCGTGCAGGGCTGCAGTTCCGACCACCGAGGGCTCGATCTGCCGCGAGCGGGGTAGAGCCGCCAGGTGAGCCTGGGCCTCGACGTGATCTCCGAGACCGACCTGCGTGACGCCCTGGACGTCCTCGTCCGCCTGGTGGAGTCAGCCGGGGCGCTGGTCATCTTCTGCGGAGCGGTCGTCGCCTTCGTCCGCTTCATCCTCATGGGACTGCAGCGGCGTAACGCCGAGGTGTTCGTGCCGGTGCGGTTGGGGCTCGGCCGTTTCCTCGCACTCGGCCTGGAGTTCCAGCTCGCCAGTGACGTGCTACGGACCGCCATCTCCCCGAGCTACACCGAGATCGGTCAGCTGGCAGCAGTCGCCGCGATCCGGACGGCTCTGAACTTCTTCCTCAGTCGGGAGATCAATGAGGAGCGGGAGCAGGTGCAGGCCGACCGCGCACAGCAGCGGCAGGGTTCTGCCGCCGCTGGCGCCGCTACTTCCCCTTCCGCGGGGGGTGCTGCTGGTCTCACAGGCGGTGGGACACCGGACGCCGGTCCCGACTCGCCAGGCTCGTCCGGCGCACTGCGCCGCGGCTGAGAGCACCCCGGGTGACAGTGCTGCTCGATGCCTTGGCGCTGCTGCTGACGGTGGCGGCCCTGACCAGCGGCGCCGTCGTGCTGGCGAGCACGCATCGGTGGGCCGCCGCTCTTGCGGTCTTTCTCGACCTGCTGACCGCGGCCGGTCTGCTGCGGCTCGCCGGTGAGCCGAGCTACCGTCGGGCGCTGACGGCCGCCCTGCTCCTGCTGATCCGTCGCGTGGTCGGGCTCGGCCTGCGACAAGGTGCCCGGGCCAGGGCCACGACGGCAGCACCAGCAGGACGGGATACGAGAGCGCACGGGTAAGCACGCGGCAGGGCTCGGTGCTGGCCCGCGCTGTCCTACGACATCGGGCGCCGGTTCCGGTGGCCGAGCGCGCTTCGCCGCGCGGCACTCTGAGGCCGGTCACCCAGTAAGGGCAGCGTGTCTGTTCGGCGGTGCGATAGCAGCCAGCATGGGCACTGACCCGGCATGACGGAATCGAGCGCCCCCACTACGGCCGGCTCGGCGGTGCCGACGTTGTCGTTCATTGGCACCGCGACAACGCTGCTCCGGCTCGGCCCCTTCACCGTGCTCACCGACCCGAACTTCCTGCACCGCGGCGAGCGGGCCTACCTCGGTCACGGCCTGTGGTCCAAGCGGCTGACCGAGCCGGCCATGCCCCCGGGCGGGCTACCGCCGGTCGACCTCGTGCTGCTCTCCCACCTGCACGGCGACCACTTCGACAGGCGCGCGAGCCGGGAGCTCGACAAGGTCCTGCCCATCGTCACCACCCGGCACGCGGCGCGGCGGCTGCGGGGGCGAGGCTTCCAGAACTCGGTCGCTCTCGACACCTGGCAGGCGCACGAGGTGCAGCGCGACGGCGCGACGCTGCGCATCACCTCGATGCCCGGCCAGCATGCGCCCGGCGCCGCGAAGGGTCTGCTGCCGCCAGTGATGGGCAGCCTGGTGGAGCTGACGCCGGCCGGCGGCGGGCGCCCGTTCCGCCTCTACATCACCGGCGACACGCTGATGCGCGAGGAGCTGCGCGCCATCCCGGAGCGCTACCCGGACCTCGACGCCGCAGTCGTACACATCGGCGGTACGAAGATCCTCGGCATGCTGGTCACCATGGACGCCCAGCAGGGCGTCGACCTCGTCGAGCTGGTTCGGCCGCGGGTCGCGGTGCCCGTGCACTACGACGACTACGGCGTGTTCCGCTCGCCGCTCAGCGACTTCCGGCGGGAGGCGGAGCAGCGCCGGCCAGCCGCCGCCATCTGCTACGTCGAGCGGGGGCAGACGGTGCCGCTGACGCAGGACGCCAGCTGATCCAGCAGTGACCGCGTCCGTCACTCCAGCGCGAGCGCTACCTCAGCGCCGGCCCTCTACCACTGACGCCAGCCGGTCCAGGGACTCGACGTTGCGCGCGTGCAACAGCTTTTCGTTGACCGGGTTGTGCACCCACCGGCCGGGCCCGGCGGTTGGCTCCTCCTCCATCACGATTGTGGTTCCGCCAGCAGCCGGCTCGAGGGTGAGCACGACGCGGGCGGTCCCAAAGGGCCAGGCGCGGGCGGTGAGCTCCAGCCGGCGCGGCGGGTCGGCTTCAATCACTTCGGTGTTGTCCTGCACGAGGGCGGGCCAGGCGCCGACCGAGTGGTGGATACGCGTGCCCACCGCCGGCCAGCCCGGGTCGACGCCGCGGATGTGGGACGCCCCCACCACCCACAACGCATAGAGCCACCCGTCAGCCAGCGTTTCGAAGACGGTCTCGGGCGGAACCTCCACGGTACGGGAGACTGTGGTCACGACCAGGGCATCCCCCAGGAGCGCGGCGCTCTCACCCATCTCGTCGGAATCAAGGGGTTGTCAACGTCAGCGCCCACCTGGGGCAGCAGGTAGGTCAAGCCGTGCGGAGCGTGGGGAGCGCCCCCGTGAGCCGCGCGAGCTCGTCGAGCAGCGCCGTGGCCGACTCCTCGACGGCACCCGGGACGCTCATCCCGCCGGCCTCGTCGATGTACTGGCGGACGAAGGGCAGGACGACTGCGTCCTGGGTTGGCACCATCTTGAGGGCGCTGATCACCTGCTTCAGCATCTGGACCGCGCGCAGGCCGCCCGAGACACCTCCGTAGCTGACGAAGCTGACGGCCTTGTCCTGCCACTCGACGAACGGGTAGTCGATAGCGTTCTTCAATGCCGCGTTGATGCCGTAGTTGTACTCGGGCATGACGAACACGTACGCGTCGCCGCGAGAGATCGTCTCGCTCCACCGCAGGGTGTGCTGCTTGGTGTAGTGGTGCAGCCGCGGGTGGTTCGGCTCGTCGAGCAGCGGCAGGTCGACCTCGGCAAGGTCGACGACCTCGACCTCGAAGCCGCCGTGGACGCGCGCCCGCTCGACGAACCAGTCGGCCACGTGACCGCCGACCCGTCCCGGTCGGGTACTGGCGATGACGACCTGAAGGACGGGCTGGCTCACGTGACGCAACTCCCTGGTGGTGACGGCGACTGGCTGACGGGTGCTGATGAGCGCGTATAGCGCTGATGGGATGCCCCTACCCGCCGGGAGATACGGTTCACTGGTCCGTCCGATCGCGTCCGCGCCCGGCGTGTCGTACGGCCGAGGCAGTTCGACCAGGAGCAGCCGCCGCTCGTGAGCCCATAAGGAGCGCGGTGAGCAGTCCCCTAGGCGCACTCAAGCGGGTGTTCGTCGGCCGGCCGCTGCAGAGCGGGCGCCTCGAGGACACACTGCTGCCCAAGAAGCTCGCACTGCCGGTCTTCGCCAGCGACGCGCTGTCGTCCGTGGCGTACGCGACCGAGGAGATCCTGCTCGTCCTCAGCCTCGGCGGCATCGCCCTGTTCCACTACACCGGCTACGTCGCCGCCGGCGTCGTGCTGCTGATGCTCGTCGTCGTCGCGTCGTACCGGCAGAACGTGCACGCCTACCCGTCCGGGGGCGGTGACTACGAGGTGGCGACGACCAACCTCGGGCCATCCTTCGGGCTCGTGGTGGCGAGCGCGCTGCTCGTCGACTACGTGCTGACCGTGGCAGTCTCGGTCAGCGCGGGGGTGGCCAACATAGCCTCGGCGTTCCCGTCGCTGGCCGGGCACAACGTGACCATCGCGCTCATCGTCGTCGCCGTCATCACCTTCCTCAACCTGCGGGGGCTGCGGGAGTCCGGCACCGCATTCGCCATCCCGACGTACCTATTCGTCGCTGCCGTGGTCGTGCTGCTCGTCGTCGGCGGCTACAAGGTGCTGGTGGGCGGGGGGCTCCGAGCCGAGAGCGCGGGGTACCAGATCAAGGGGACGTCGCACTTCGCGGGCCTGGCGCTCGCGTTCGTGCTGCTGCGCGCCTTCGCCTCCGGGTGCACCGCGCTCACCGGGGTCGAGGCGATCAGCAACGGCGTCCCAGCCTTCAAGCCGCCCAAGAGCAAGAACGCAGCCACCACGCTGGCCCTGCTGGGTGTGATGGCCGTGTCGATGTTCGTCGGCGTCACGGCGCTCGCCCTCGCGAGCCACGTGCACACGGCCGAGAATCCGAACGACCTGGTCGGCCTGCCCGCGGGCCAGCCGGTGCGGACCGTCATCGCCCAGGTCGGCGCCGCCACCTTCGGGGGCAGCTCGCCGATGTTCTACTTCACCCAGTTCGTGACCGCCCTGATCCTGGTCCTGGCCGCCAACACGGCGTTCAACGGCTTTCCCGTGCTCGCCTCGATCCTCGCCAAGGACAGCTACCTGCCGCGCCAGCTGCGCACCCGCGGCGACCGGCTCGTCTACTCCAACGGCGTGGTGCTGCTGGCAGGGTTCGCCGCGCTGCTGATCATGAGCTTCCAGGCCTCGCCCACCCGTCTGATCCAGCTGTACATCATCGGTGTGTTCGTTTCGTTCGTCTGCAGCCAGACCGGGATGGTCCGCCACTGGACCCGGCTGCTGCGGACCGAGACCGACACCACCGCGCGCCGGCACATGCTGCGGTCGCGCGTCATCAACTCGATCGGCGCCGGGCTGACCGGCATCGTCCTGGTCATCGTTCTCGTCACGAAGTTCGCCCGGGGGGCGTGGATCGTCGTCGTTGCGATGCCGATCATCTTCCTGACCATGCGGGCCATCCGCCGTCACTACGACCACGTGCGCGAGGAGCTGGTCCCGCCCGAGACGCGGCCGGTGCTGCCGAGCAACAACCACGCGATCGTTCTGGTCTCGAAGCTGCACGCGCCCACGCTGCGGGCCATCGGCTACGCCCAGGCGATGCGGCCCTCCCGGCTCGAGGCGGTGACAGTCAGCGTCGACGAGGGGGAGCTGAAGGCCCTGCAGGACGAGTGGGAGCGGCTGAACCTGCCCGTCGACCTCAAGGTGCTGCACTCGCCCTACCGGGAGATCACTCGGCCGGTGCTCGACTACGTCACCCGGCTGCGCTCGGACAACCCGCGCGACATCGTCACGGTCTTCGTCCCGGAGTACGTCGTCGGCCACTGGTGGGAGCAGGTGCTGCACAACCAGTCGGCACTGCGGCTCAAGACCCGGCTGCGCTACCAGCGCGGTGTCGTCGTGGCGAGCGTGCCCTACCAGCTGCACTCCTCCGAGCGCCGGCGCGAGCAACCGCTGAACCCACGCCCGCCCGGGCTGCGCTGGAGCGAACCGTCGCCCAACGGGGCTCGCCGCGAGGAGACCGGCGGTGCCGCCGGCGAGCGCGCCCCTGCGGTCGCGAGCAGGACGAGCCGCTCGGGGGAGTAGCCACGCGTCAGTCGGTGCGGTGCGCCGGGGGACGCGGCGGGGTCAGACGCCGGATGGCGGCGAACGAGGGCGCCAGCGCGTCGGCGATGCCCGCATAGACCGGGCGCAGCTCCGCGTATACCGCGGCGGCCGCCGGGTCGGGCGGCAGGGTCGCCACGATGGGCACCAGGTCCGCGGCGTCGTCGAGCGAGCCGACCAGGCCGAGCGCGTGCATCCCGAGCAGCGCCGCTCCCCAGCTCGAGCCCTCGTGGCCCGCCGGAAACCCGACCGGCATCCCCAGCACGTCAGCCAGCAGCTGGCGCCACAGCGGACTGCGCGCGAAGCCGCCTGTCGCCCGGACCTCGCGCACCTCGTTGCCGGCGGCGCGCACGGAGTCGAGGACCAGGCTCAGCTGCAGGCAGACTCCTTCGATCGCCGCCCGCGCCAGGTGACCGCGCCGGTGCTCGCGAGTGAGCCCGACGTACGCGCCGAGCGGCAGCGCGCTCCACTGCGGGGCACGCTCGCCCAGGAGGTAGGGCAGCATCAGCAGCCCGTCGCTACCTGGCGGGACCGCCGCGGCCAGCTCGAGCAGCGCACGTGCCCTGCCGGGAGCGTCGCTGGCGAGGTCCGGGGCGAGCGCGTCGCCCGCCCACTCGAGGACGATGCCACCGTTGTTGACGGCGCCGCCGACGACCCACCGGCCGGGCGTGAGGGCATAGCAGAAGACGCCGCCGGAGGGGTCGATCCCCGGCTGCTCGACCATGACGCGCAGGGCGCCGCTGGTGCCGATCGAGCAGGCAGCCACGCCTGGCTGCACAGCCCCGAGGCCGAGGTTGGCGAGCGGTCCGTCGCCGGCACCGGCGACGATGGGCGTCCCCGCGGGCAGGCCGGTTGCCCGCGCGGCGGCGGGGGTCAGCCCGGGCAGGACAGCTGTGGTGGGGACGAGGGCGGGCAGCCGGTCGGGGGTTACCCCGGCCAGGGCAAGGGCCTCGGCGTCCCAGTCGAGCCGCTCCAGCTCGAGCAGGCCGGTCCCGGACGCCATCGAGTGGTCAGTGACGAGCTGTCCGCACAGCGCGAGCAGCACGTACTCCTTGATGCCCACCCAGTGCGCGACGCGCCGCGCCGGCCCGGGCTCGTGCTGGGCGAACCAGATCAGCTTGGTCAGCGGCGACATGGGGTGCACAGGGGTGCCGGTACGCCGGTGCAGCGCCAGCCCGGCCGGCGTGGCCCGCAGCGCCTCGGCCTCGGGCATGGCCCGGGCGTCAGCCCAGGTGATCAGGGGGGTCAGCGGGGTGCCGCGGGCATCGAGCCCGAGCAGGCTGTGCATGGCCGAGCTGAACGACAGGCAGGCGACCGGCCCCACGTGTTCGCACACGGCCTGGAGCCCGGTGAGGACGGCGTCGAGGATGGCCGTCGGGTCCTGCTCGGCGTACCCCGGCTGTGGCTCGAGCAGGGGGTAGCCGGTCGAGTGCGACGCCCGTGCCCGGCCGCCTGCGTCGTAGGCGACGACCTTGGTGCTCGTCGTCCCGATGTCGACGGCGACGACCATCGCCGCTGGGGCGCCAGGGCCGCCGGCTGGACTCACGAGCGGCGCTACGCGACCGGGCGCCCGGCAGGGGCCGTCGCTGGAACGACCGCGAAGCGCTTCGCGGCCCGCTCGCGCGCCTTGGCCGCCTCGACCTCGCGGTCCTTGGGTGGCGCGGCGGGCACCAGCTCGGCCAGCAGGCGCGCCGACGCCTCGGCAACCGCGTCGACAGCCCGCTCGAAGGCCTCGGCATTGCGCTGCGCGGACGAGGCCGTCCCACTCAGCTTGCGGACGTACTGCAGCGCGGCGCCGCGAACCTCGTCGTGGGTCGCCGGGGGCTCCAGGTTGTGCAGGACGTGGATGTTGCGGCACATGCGGGCATCGTAGAGCCGCTGCTCGGGGCGGGCTCAGGCCGAGTGGCGGATCGTCACCGACATCCGCGGCCCGACCGGCCGCGCCGTCTTCGGGACGCAGTGCTGCCACTCGTGCTGGCACGCACCCCCCATGACGATGAGGTCGCCCTGCCCCGGCTCGAAGCGGTGTGTCGTCCTCGTGGTTCCGGCCGGCCGGAGCAGGAAGCGGCGGCGGGCACCGAGCGAGACGGTCGCCACCAGTGGGTTGGTCAGCACGCGAGCGTTGCGGTCGCCGTGCCAGGCGACGCCGTCGCGGCCGTCGCGGTAGAGGTTGATCCAGACGCTGTCGAAGCGGACGCCGTAGCGCCGGCTGAGCGCCGCGCACACCTCCCGCACGGCAGGTGGCAGCTGGTCGAGCGCTGTCGCTTTGTCGGTGTCGGTGTCGGTGTCGGTGTCGCGGTCAGCAGCGTCGCCCCCGGCCAGCGCCGCCGCCACATCGCGACGGCTCCACGTGCGGCTGCCGGGGCCCGCTGCCCAACCGGCGGTGAGCCGCGGCTCGCGCACGGTGCGCTCGTACATCCACACCTCGCGCTGCTGCCACCGGGCGGTCCGTAGCAGGGCGGCGAACAGCTCGTCCCCGCCCGACAGCCATCCCGGCGCGTAGTCGACCCACGAGCGCTCGTCGAGGTCGGTGCGGACCAGGGACGAGAAGTCGTGGTCCTGGCGTGGCGGTTCCTGGTCGAGCAGGGAGGGCTGCCACGGCACGCGGGCAATCACGCCCGTAACGGTAATCCCGGGCAGCCGGCGGTGACCTCGAGCCGCTGACGGCCGACGCGCCGGGCGCGGTGCTTGCTAACGCATCGCGGCACGGATGAGGTGCAGTCAGCCCTCCCGCGATGGTCCAGCGGCGGCGCTTGACCAGTAGGGGTTGCAAGGATGCGTGCTCCGCTCCGCTCGTCCACCCAGCCGGCCCGCCTGCGCCACCGCGCAGCCTCACCCCTCGTCACTGGTGCTGTGGCAGCCGCGGTGATGGTGGCGACAGCCGGCCTCGCGTCCCCTGCCCTCGCGGCCGGGTCCAGCCCGTCCAGCCAGCGGGCGACTGCCGCCGAGCGCTCCGGGCCGCATCGCAACGTGATCGTCGTGCTCAAGAACCAGCACGCCGAGGCCCCCGCCAAGCCCTCGACGCTCGGCGTGCGTCGCGAGCGGGTGCGCGCCGACCAGGCGCCAGTTCAGCGGCAGGTGACCACGGCGGGTGGCGCGCTCGGCCCCAGCTACACGACGCTGAACGGCTTCGCCGCGAGCGTTCCGAGCGGCGACCTGGCCGCGCTGCGAGCCGATCCGGCCGTTGCCGCCGTTGTACCCGACCTGCCGCTGGTCCGGCCGAAGGCCAACCCCGACAGCACAACACCCGCGCCCGGGACCTCACCGGCGCCGACGCCCGCCGGGGCCTGCCCGACCAACCCGGCCAAGCCGAAGCTGGAGCCGCAGGCGCTGGAGGTCACGCACACCAACAGCGACGACCCGGCCGCTCCGACCGCCCGCAAGCTGGGCGCGACAGGCGCGGGGGTCAAGGTGGCGTTCATCGCCGACGGGCTGGATGTCAACAACCCCGACTTCATCCGAGCCGACGGCTCGCACGTGATCACGGACTACAAGGACTTCAGCGGTGACGCACCGCTGCTCCGACGAGCGGAGCCGAGGCCTTCGGCGACGCGAGCTCCATCGCGGCACAGGGCCGGGTCGCCTACGACCTGTCCACCTACGTCAACCCGGCCGCGCAGACCCTGCCAACCGGCTGCACGATCCGCATCGAAGGTGTTGCACCAGGCGCCGAGATGGTGGCCCTGAAGGTGTTCGGCGGCGAGACGGCGCCGACGTCGGGCTTCCTCGCCGCAGTCGAGTACGCGGTCAGCACCGACCACGTCAACGTCATCAACGAGTCGTTCGGCGGCAACCCCTACCCGGACAACGGCACCGACCCGATCTCGGTGTTCGACGAGAATGCCGTGGCCGCGGGCGTGACCGTGGTGGCCAGCAGCGGCGACGCCGGCATCGGCGGGACGACGGGATCTCCGGCGAGCTCGCCGGGGGTCATCGAGGTGGGCGCGTCCACGACATTCCGCCTGTACTCGCAGATCGGCTACTCGGGCTTCCCGCTGTCGAACGGCACCTACGCCAACGACCAGTCGAGCGGGCTGTCCTCCTCGGGCATCACCCAGGGCGGGTTCACCCCCGGACCGTTCATCCCCGGGCGCTACACCACGTCGGGTGTACCGCGGGACCCGCGCACGCTCGACCTGCTCGCCCCCGGTGACCTCAACTGGGCAGTGTGCTCGGCCGACCCGATCTACATCGACTGCACCAACACCCTCGGCGACCCCTCGGCGTTCATCGACTTCGGTGGCACCAGCGAGTCCGCCCCGCTGACCGCGGGGGCGGCAGCCCTCGTCATCCAGGAGTACCGCGGCTCGCACGGGGGCGCGAGCCCTAGCCCGGACCAGGTCCGGCGCTTCCTCGACAGCTCGGCCGACGACCTCGGCCTGCCCGCGCAGGAACAGGGTGCCGGCCGGCTCAACACCTACCGAGCGGTGCAGCTGGCCCGGGCCGGCGGTGCCCCCGCCCCGGCGGATGCCGGAGGGCTGCTGCTCAGCTCGCCCGGGCTCACCGGTCATGCAGCGCCCGGCGCCCCGTTGACCCGCACGGTCACCGTGAAGAACCTGGGCACCACCTCGCGAGAGGTCGCCGCATCGGTTCGGGCGGTCGACGCACCGGTGTCAACAGTCACCCAGCACACGACCCTCACACCGGACACAGCCGACGGCACCTTCGTCGATGCCTTCGGCATCACGCGCATCTTCAAGAAGGTGCCGTTCGTGGTGCCTGCCAATGCCGACCGCGTCGAGGTCGACGCCTTCGGCTCGGGTGCCGGGAGCACGACCATCCTGCGCCTGGCCCTGCTCGACCCCAGCGGGCGCTACACGGCGTACTCGCTGCCGCAGGGCACCGGCAACAACGCCGTGGCCGACGTGCACGACCCCGCCCCGGGTCACTGGACTGCAATCGTCTTCTCCAGCAGGTCCGCCGCCGGCTACCACGGCCCGGTCTCGCTCCGGGTGGCCGCGAGCCGCGACAGGGCGGCGGGAACTGTCACGCCGTCGACGTTCTCGCTCGCTGCCGGTGCCAGCCGCACGCTGTCCGTGCAGACGACAGCGCCGGGCTCGGGCAGCTCCGCCGCATCCCTGGTGCTCAACGGCACCGGGCTCGGTGCCATCTCGGGCGCCGACGGAGCCACGACGCTGCCCATCGTCAACACGGCGGTGACCCCGGTGACCACGGCGGGCGCCACCCTCTCCGGGGTGTTCACCAAGGGCAACGGGCGCTCCTACAGCCCGGCCCAGACCGACACCTACCTGCTCGACGTGCCCGCCGGGAAGCCGGCGCTCAACGTCGACCTCCGCCAGCCCGCGGCCGACCCCAACAACATCTCGGTCTACCTCATCAGCCCTGAGGGCGAGCCCCTGGGTCTGGAGACCAACCAGAAGTCTGTCTTCGGCGGTGGCACCAGCTTTTCGCCAGGCCTGACGACAGCGACACTGGCCCCGCGGCCCGGCCGCTGGACCCTGGTGGTCGTCCTCAACAACCCGGTGTCGGGGTCAGCCTTACCCCAGCCCTACACCGCGACAGTGTCGTTCCGAAGCCTGACCGTCAGCTCGAGGGGCCTGCCGGCCGGTGCGACGATCAAGCGGGGGCAGAAGAGCACAGCCGACGTCACCGTCACCAACAACGGGCCGGCGCAGGAGGCGGTCTTCCTCGACCCTCGCACCACGCAGGTGACCTCCTACACGCTGGCACCGCAGTCGCCGACCGAGGACCTGGAGCTGCACCCGACGGGTGACACGCCCCCGCCGACGCCAGGCTGGCTGGTGCCCACCCAGTCCTCGGTGCTCTCGGTGCCGGGCGGCGCGACGCAGCGGGCCTTCTTCGACATCTACCCCGCGCAGACGTTGGCCCCCGACGTCGAGTCCACCTTCGGCATCGCTCCCAAGGCCACCATTACTGCCACCGAGCTCTCGCCGGGGCTCTGGCAGGCGTCGTCGGGCGAGATCGGTCCCTTCGGGGCCAACCCCGCCCCGGAGGGGACGATCAGCCTCACGGGGTCGGTCAGCACCCTCGCCTTCGACGACTCTGTCAGCACCCCCACCGGGGACTACTGGCGGCGCAGCATCGACCTCAAGGCCAAGGTCGCGCCCGTGGTGCTGCCGCCCGGTGCCTCGGCCACGCTGCACATCACGATCGCGGCGGGAGCCCCGCGCGGCACCGTCGTGAACGGGCGGCTGTTCGTCGACACCGAGAACCCGGTGACCCAGTCGGGCAGCGAGCTGGCCGTGCTGCCCTACCGGTACACGGTGGGGTAAGCCGGACACACCACGCGGCGGGGCCGGTGCGCGGCGGCCGGGCCCCGGTGGGAGCATCGCCGGATGCCGTCCGCACGCGCCACCACAGTCATCGACGCGCCCGTCGACACCGTCTTCGCCTTCGTCGATGACTGGACCAACGCGCCGAAGTACACGCAGGACCTCCTCACGTGGGAGCCAGCGGGTGCCAAGACCCAGGGCCTCGGCTCGACGTTCCACGCCACAATGAAGATGGGGCCGACCACCCAGGAGTCGACCTTGGAGATCACCCGGCACGAGCCGGGGGTGGTTCTCGGCTGGGAGCCGCGGGCCGGCTTCTCCCAGCGGGGTGCCTACACGTTCGCGGCGCAGGGGCAGCGCACCGAGGTGACGTTCGAGATCGAGTTCGACTTGCCCGGCGGCCTGGCCGGCCGCCTGCTGGGCAAGACGCTGGAGCCAGCGGCCAAGATGAACGTCACGAAGACGCTGAAGAACCTCAAGGCCCAGGTCGAGGCTGGTGGCACCGGCGGCTGAGCGCCGCATTGATCGCTGCATTGAGCGACGTGCCTTCGTCGCCCGAGCCACCCGGCTGCAGCGGCCGCCGTCGGTGCCCGAGGTAGCGCTGCAGCTGGCAGACGAGATCACGCCGATCTGGCTCATGACCGAGGCCGAGCTGGCGCAGCAGGGGCTGCCACCGCCGTTCTGGTCCTTCGCCTGGGCGGGCGGTCAGGGGGTCGCCCGCTACGTCATCGACCACCCAGCTGCGGTGGCCGGCGCTCGCGTGCTCGATCTGGCTGCCGGCTCAGGCCTTTGCGGGATCGCCGCCGCGCTCGCCGGCGCCCGTTCGGTGCTGGCGGCCGACATCGACCCGTTCTGCGGCGCCGCCATCGCCCTGAACGCCGCCGCCAACGGTGTGGACGTCGAGTTCACCGATGCCGACCTTCTGGCGGGCGACCCGCCGGCTGTCGACGTCGTCCTCGCCGGCGACGTCTGCTACGAGCAGCAGATGAGCCGCCAGATGCTGGCGTGGCTGGCGCGGGCGGCCGGCACCGGGGTGAGTGTCCTGCTCGGGGACCCGGGCCGGGCCTACCTCGCCACCTCCGGACTGCGCCTGCTGGCGGAGTACGAGATCGTCACCACTCCCGAGCTCGAGGATGCGACGAGCAAGCACACCCGCGTCTACGCGGTGACGGGTAGGCAGACGAGTGAGAGCGGCGCTCAGCCGTGAACGACCTGCGGGTCGCCGGGGCGCGACGCCCGCTGCCGGTCGGTCGCCTGCGCCAGCCACGCGCCCGCCGCCTGCCGCCCGTTCGCGAACAGGGTGGCCTGGTCCTCGGCCGTCAGCCCGAAGTCGGTGGCACTGTGGCCCGCGTTGTCGACGAAAATCGTGCGGGCGCACTTGTCCGGCGTGAGGTAGTACCTGTCGGCGTTGTCAAGCAAGGTGTGCAGGCACGCGACAGCCTCCGACCCCAGCCCGCTCACATGCTGGGCGGACCTGATCGAGGTCGCCTTGGCCGACAGCTTGATGCCGATCGTCGGCCACCGGCAGGCGGCGCCGTCGCTACGGTCGAACGCCTCCACGGGGAAGTTCGAGAGCATCCCGCCGTCGACCCAGATGACGTCTCCCTGCTCGTAACTCACCTCGTCGACGACCGCCCGCGGGGCGGTGAAGCGCACCGGCTCGAAGAAGAATGGGATGGCCATCGAGGCGCGCACGGCGTCGACGATCAGCTCCTCGTCGGTGTCGGTCCGCCCGTAGAGCGGCATGTCCCACGGCAGGCGGACCAGCCGGCCGCGGGTGATGTCCGAGGTGTGCACGACGAGCGTGTAGCGACGCGAGTCCGTCAGCGTCGCGTCGGCCCCGGGGTCGTCGTAGCGCAGCTGGCCGAACCTGGTCACCCCGATCTGCTTCAGCGCGTCGCCGAGCCACTGGACGAGGTAGTGGCCGTCGTACATCCCGAGGTGGGCGACGAGCCGCGGCACGGCCGCCAGCCGTGACCCGCTCGCGAACCGCGGGTACTCGACGGTGTCGAGCACGTCCTTCAGCTGCGTGAGCGGCAGGTGAGCGGCGTTGAGCGCGGCGATGAGGGCGGCGGCGATGGCACCTGCCGACGTGCCCGCGACGCGCGGGAAGGTGTAGCCGGCGGCATCGAGCTCGAGGACGGCACCGGCCAGGCCGATGCCCTTGACGCCCCCGCCCTCGAGTACGAGGTCGGCGCGTTTCTCGTGCGGCCTCGGCTCCGCCGGCGCGTCCGGCGCTGGGGTGGGGGGCTGGGCGAAGTCGGTCATCTGCGGTGCTCCTGACGGGAAGGGCTCCTGACGGGTAGGGCTCCTGACGGGTAGGGCTCCTGACGGGTAGGGCGTGGTGCCGAGCAGTCTCGACCCTTGTGGGGCACGAGCGCCAGCAGGGAATGGATGCAGCACGACCGGGGCTTGGTGCCGGTGACGCCACGTCCGACCAGCCGAAGGTGACAGATGACAGTCCCCGCTCCCACCGCCGCTGCGACGCTCGACCTCGCGCCGCACCCCACCGACCACGCCCCCCACGAGCTGGACGGGACCGACTACGACGTCATCGTGCTCGGCGCCGGTCCGGCAGGGGAGAACGTCGCCGACTATGTCCAGCGCGGCGGACTCAGCGCCGTGGTGGTCGAGGCCGAGCTCGTCGGGGGCGAGTGCTCCTACTGGGCGTGCATGCCGAGCAAGGCGCTGCTGCGCTCGGTCGAGGCGCTCGACGCCGCCCGAGCTGTGGCCGGCGCGGTGCAGGCCGTCACTGGGGAGCTGGACGCGGCTGCAGTGCTCGAGCGCCGCGACTCGTTCACCAGCAGCTGGAAGGACGACGGCCAGGTCGAGTGGCTGGCCGGGGCCGGCCTGCCGCTCGTGCGCGGGGCTGGCCGGCTCGTCGGGTCCCGCCAGGTCGAGGTGCGCGGGCCTGGGGGCGACAGCGTCACGCTCACCGCCCGGCATGCCGTCGTCGTGGCTACGGGGAGCAAGGCGGCGCTTCCCCCGATCGAGGGGCTCGCGGAGGCTGCCCCGTGGACCAGCCGCGAGGCGACGAGCGCCCGGCAGGCGCCGCGGAGCCTGGTCGTACTTGGCGGTGGCGTCGTTGCCGTCGAGATGGCCACGGCCTGGTCCTCGCTCGGCGCCGAGCACGTGACAGTCCTCGAGCGCGGTCCTCGCCTCCTCGGGGGGGTCGAGCCGGAGGCGGGCGAACGGCTCGCTGCGGCCCTGGTCGAGCGCGGCATCCACGTGCGGACGGGAGTCGAGGCGACCGCCGTCCACCGCGGTCCCGACGGCCGGGTGACCGTGCAGACCACAGCCGGCAGCGTCGAAGGCGACGAGGTGCTGGTTGCCGCGGGCCGCACTCCCCGCACCGACGACATCGGGCTGGAGGCCGTCGGCCTGACCCCCGGCCACTACCTATCGACCGATGACAGCCTGCTCGTCGAGGGCGTTGCCGGTGTCGACGGTGTTGACACGGGTTGGCTCTACGCCTGCGGCGACGCCAACGGCCGGGTACTGCTGACCCACCAGGGCAAGTACCAGGCGCGCGCCTGCGCGATGGCGATAGTTGCGCGGGCGCGCGGCGAGCAGGTCGAGCCCGCGCCCTGGACCCGCTTCGCCGCCACGGCCGACCACCGCGCCGTGCCACAGGTCGTCTTCACCGACCCCCAGGTGGCAAGCGTCGGCCTGACCGAGGCTCAGGCCCGTGAGCAGGGCTTCGACGTCCGGGCGGTCGAGTACGAGCTGGGCAGCGTGGCCGGCGCCGCGCTGCGCGCCGATGGGTACGCCGGATGGGCCAAGCTCGTCGTCGATGCCAAGAAACGCACGATCGTCGGCGCGACCTTCCTCGGGGCCGACGTCGCCGAGCTGGTGCACGCCGCGACCGTGGCCGTCGTCGGGGAGGTGCCGGTGGACCGCCTCTGGCACGCGGTGCCCTCCTACCCCACCATCAACGAGGTGTGGCTGCGGCTGCTCGACCTGCTGTTCAGCGAGCTCGAGCTGCGCTGAGCGCTGGTGGCGTCGGCTGTGTCCCCGGTGTCCCCGGTGTCCCCGGTGTCCCCGGTGTCCCCGGTGTTGCCAGCGACTGCCCGCGACGCCGTTCCCGCAGCCATCGCACCATGCTCACGACGGCGACGAGGACGAGCGCGAGGCCGAACGCACGGGTGCCGACCAGAGTCTTCAGCTCCTCCCGCGGCTGGGCGTAGAGCGGGTAGCCGGCAACCGCTACGCCAAGCCACTCCCAGCGGGCCTCGACGGCTGCGAGCGCGACGAGCGTGATCGCATACCAGGGCTGCACCGGTGTGGCCACGAGCAGCGCGACCCCGAAGGTCCAGAGGGCCACGCGGGTCGGCGCCGCCCGGCTGCGCCACCCGAGGCCGAGGACGCTAGCCATGACGATGCCGGCCGCGACTGTGGCGGCGGTCCCGGTGAGCCCGAGCGCTCCGAGCAGCAGGAAGCGGGCGCCCGAGGAGTAGCCCTCGATCGACAGGTAGTGGGGCAGGAAGCCGATGACGCCCGGCCCGACCGCCACAAGATGCGGGACGTAGGACAGCGCGACCAGTCCCGCTGCCACGCTCAGCACGCGCGCGGGGTGACGACGCAGTACGGCGGGCAGCAGCAGCGCCGGGTAGAGCTTGACCGCGACTGCCGCGCCGAGCAGCCCGCCGGCCGCGCCCGCCCGCGAGCGCATCGCCAGGTGCAGTCCGGCGACGCCGAGCAGCGCCGCGACGACGTCGATGTGCGCATCCGTGGCCACATCGATGCCTGCCATCGGTGACCACGCGTACAGGGCGGCCCACCCAGGCGAGCGTCCCGCCGCCCGCAGCATGGGGACCAGCAAGCCGACCAACCCGAGCGAGGCGACGTCGGCCCACAGCTGCAGGTGGCGCTCCCGGTCGAACCCGGGCAGATAGTGCACCAGCGCAAACCACGCCTCGCCGACCGGCGGGTAGACGGTGTAGGCGTTGCGGTAGTTGATGCGGGTGCACGACGGTTTCGTCGGTGGGACGGCGCAGCCGGCCGGGTCCGGGAACAGCCAGTCGTCGCGCAGGCGGGTCAACGCCGGCGCGACAGGTGTGTAGCGGTAGGGGTCGATGCCCGCGGCCTGCACCCGGCCGTCCCAGGCGTAGCGGTAGAGGTCGTCCGAGAGCTGCGGCGGTCGCCCGAAGCCGGCAACGGCCAACGCCACCGCTCCGGCGGCGAGGACGGCAAGGACAAGGCGCCGGGGCGCAGCGCGCACGAGCAGGAAGGCACCGACGAGGGTCAGCGCCCACCACGCCTCGATGAGCCGCAGCGCCGTCGCCCGGCCATGGTCGGTCGGCGGCTGACGCCCTACTCGCACCTGCACGACAACGAGCAGAGCGACCACGAGCGCGGCTGCCAGAGTGGCTGCGAGGCCGGCTCGCCCCGACCGGCTCGCACGGGCACCGCGGCGAGGGCGCGCCCGGCGCCGGGCCGCCGGAGCTGTCCCCACCCGCCAGAGCCTGCCATCCACACCCGCGCCGCGCATCGCGTGTCGGCCACGAGCGCGACTTCAGCGGCGGGCAGCCGGGGGATGCTGGGGAACGCTGGGATGCTGGGACAACGTGTGCGCCACGTCGCATGACGTGGGAGGCTGTGGGCGCGACCGGCGGAAGGACTGCTTGATGACCACCTACCTCGTCACGGGGGGGACCGGCCTAATCGGCCGGCGCCTGCTCGCCCGCCTGCTGCGCCGCGACGACGCCGAGGTCTACGTCCTCGTCCGCGAGCAGTCCGTCGGCCGGTTGCAGCAGGCCATGGCAGGCGTCGAGGGCGGTTCGCGGGTCACCCCCCTCACCGGCGACCTCACGCTCGACGCGCTCGGCCTGTCGGCCGCTACCCGCAAGCGGCTGCGCGGCAAGGTTGACCACGTGGTGCACGTCGCCGCGCTGTACGACATGACCGCCGGCGACGAGCGCAACCAGCAGGTCAACGTCGAGGGCACACGCCGCGTCGTCGAGCTGGCAGAGGACCTGCGGGCGGGCTGCCTACACCACGTCTCGTCCGTCGCCGTCGCTGGCGATGCGATCGGTGTGTTCACCGAGGACATGTTCGACGAGGGGCAGAACCTGCCCTCGCCTTACCACGCCACCAAGTTCGAGGCGGAGGCGCTGGTTCGCGCCGCCTCGGTCCCTTGGCGCGTCTATCGGCCTTCGGTCGTGGTCGGCGACTCCAGGACCGGCGAGATGGACAAGGTCGACGGCCCCTACTACCTGTTCCCGACGATCGCCTGGATCTCCGAGCTGCCCGCTGCCGGCGCTGTCCCGATCGTCAGCCCCGACCTCGGGGCCACCAACGTCGTGCCGGTCGACTACGTCGTCGAGGCTCTCGACGCCCTGATCCACAAGCCGGGGCTCGACGGCCGAGCCTTCCACCTGACCCACCCGCGCCCCCAGCCGCTCGTCGACGTCTACAACGCCTTCGCGCGTGCGGCGGGAGGTCCCGTCGTGCGGGTGGCGCTGCCGAGCCTGCCCGGCGCCGGGACGCTGCTGCGTCAGGCCACCGGCCTGCTGGCCCGGGTGCCAGGCGTCAGGCAGGTCGCCGACCTGTCCCTCGAGCAGGTCGGGGTGCCCTTCGAGGTGCTCCCGCACTCGACGTTCAGCTGCGAGTTCCTGAGCGAGGCCACTCGCTCGGAGCTGGCGAGCGAGGGCGTCGAGGCGCCGCCCGAGCTCGACACCTACGCGGGGGTGCTGTGGCAGTACTGGGCCGAGCACCTCGACCCGTACCGTTTCCGTCGCACTCGCAAGGGAGGCCCCCTCGCCGGTCGCACCGTCGCGGTCACCGGCGCCTCGTCCGGCATTGGCCGGGCGGCGGCGCTGCGCGTCGCGGAGAACGGTGGGGTCCCCCTGCTGCTCGCGCGCCGCACCGAGGAGCTGGAGAAGGTCCGGCAGCAGATCGAGGCGGCCGGCGGCGAGGCGCACGTCTACTCCGTCGACCTGACCAATCAGGAGTCTGTCGACGCCTGCGTCAAGCAGATGCTCGCCGACCACGACGGCGTCGACATGCTCGTCAACAACGCCGGGCGCTCCATCCGCCGCTCGGTCAAGCTCTCCTACGACAGGTTCCACGACTACGAGCGCACGATGGCGCTCAACTACTTCGCGCCGGTCCGGCTCATCCTCGCGCTGCTGCCGAGCATGACCGAGCGCCGCTTCGGCCACATCGTCAATGTCTCCTCGATCGGCGTGCAGACAAACGTGCCGCGCTTCTCGGCATACGTGGCGAGCAAGGCGGCGCTCGACGCGTTCAGCCGGGTCGTCGCCACCGAGCTGGTCGGCGACGGCGTCACCTTCACCAACGTGCACATGCCGCTGGTGCGCACCCCGATGATCGCCCCGACGACGATGTACGACAGGTTCCCGACCCTGTCCCCGGAGCAGGCGGGCCAGGTCATCGTCGATGCGCTGGTCAGGAAGCCCAAGCACTGGGGTACCCCGCTGGGTACCACGGCGGTGGTGGCGACGGCGCTGGCCCCGCGGGTTGTCGATGCGATCCTGCATACCGCCTACCTCGCCTTCCCCGACTCGGCGGCCGCGGCTGCGGCAGCCGGCGACGGTGCTGGCGATGGTGCGCACAGCGCTCCCGAGGCCCTGTCCCGGGGAGCCGTCCTGATGATGCGGCTGCTGCCCGGGGTGCACTGGTAGCCGGCCGTGACCACTCTGCTGCCAGGAGCGGCGACCGGCGTGGCCGTTGGTCCTGCGGCCACTGTCGGCCCCGCCAGCGCCGTCGAGACCCACACAGTGACTGACACAGCGACCCACACGGTGACAAACCAGGTGCCGCCGCTGGTCGGTCACGACGTCGCCGAGCACCCGGCGCTGCTCGAGGCAGTCGCGCGCGAGGGCGCTGGATGGTGCGTGGCGGACCTGCACCGGCTCGGGCGCCTGGCCGGCAGCGAGCAGGCCCAGCGCTGGGGCGAGGAGGCCAACCGCTACCCGCCGGTGCTGCGCACTCACGACCGGTACGGCAACCGCATCGACGAGGTCGACTTCCACCCGTCCTGGCACGCCTTGCTCGACGTCGCCGTCCGGGAGGGGCTCGGCGCCGCGCCGTGGACCGAGCCGCAGCCCGGCGCGCACGTGGCCCGCGCAGCGCGGGTGAGCGTGTGGGGCACCGTCGACGCCGGCCACCTGTGCCCGATGTCGATGACCTACGCGGCGGTCCCGGCGCTGCGCACGACGCCGGAGCTCGCGGCCTGGCTGGAGCCCCTGCTCGGCAGCCGCCACTACGACCGGGAGCTGCGTGACCCGGCGTCCAAGCAGGGCTTGCTCGCCGGCATGGGGATGACCGAGAAGCAGGGCGGCTCCGATGTCCGCAGCAACACCACCACTGCCACGCCGGCGGGTGACGGGACCTACCGGCTGCGCGGGCACAAGTGGTTCACCAGCGCCCCGATGTGCGACGTGTTCCTCATGCTCGCGCAGGCACCATTCGGGCTCTCGTGTTTCCTCGTCCCGCGCGTGCTCCCGGGCGGCAGCCGCAACACGTTCCGTATCCAGCGCCTCAAGGACAAGCTCGGCAACCGCAGCAACGCCAGCTCCGAGCCCGAGCTCGACGGCACCGTCGGCTGGCTCGTGGGGGAGGAGGGCCGGGGGGTGCGAACCATCATCGGGATGGTCGCGATGACCCGGCTCGACAACGTCGTAGGCTCGGCCAGCGCCATGCAGGCGGCGCTCGTGCAGGCGGTGCACCACGCGCGGCACCGCCACGCCTTTGGCGCCCTGCTCGTCGACAAGCCGCTCATGCGCAACGTCCTCGCCGATCTCACCATCGAGTCGGAGGCGGCCACAGCGCTTGCCGTGCGCCTGGCCGGGGCGGTCGACCGTGCGGCACGGGGCGATGCGCAGGAGGCCGCCTTCGCCCGGCTGGCGACCGCTGCGGGCAAGTACTGGGTCTGCAAGCGGCAGCCGGCCCTCGTCGTCGAGGCCATGGAGTGCCTGGGTGGCAACGGCTACGTCGAGGACTCCGGGTTGCCGCGGATGTACCGGGAGGCACCGCTCAACGGGATCTGGGAGGGCTCGGGCAACGTCAACGCGCTCGACGTGCTGCGGGCACTGTGGCGCGAGCCCGACTGCCTGCAGGCGGTGCGCGACGAGGTGCAGGCGGCGCGTGGTGGCGATGCCCGGCTCGATGCCGCGTGGGGTGAGCTCGAGCAGGAGCTGGCCGACCCCGCCGATGTCGAGCTTCGCGCCCGCCGGACTGTCGAGCGCCTGGCGAAGGTGCTGCAGGGTGCGCTGCTCGTGCGGCACGCACCGCAGGCGGTCGCTGACGCGTTCTGCGCGGCACGGCTCGCGGGCGATGCGGGACTCGCCTTCGGCACGCTCCCGCGGGGATCTGATCTCGGAGCCATCCTCGCCCGCACGCCGTGCGTCGGCTGAGCAGGCTCGGTCAGGGGGCTGCCAGCGGCCTGGGCGTCAGCCGCTGGGGGCGAGGGCGCGCGACTCGACCGGCTGCTCGCCGGCTGCCGGCCCCGCTGAGCCCGGGCAGCGCCGGGCGTCGGCCAGGTGCTCGCGCAACACCTTCGTCTCGCCGACCCACTTCACGGGACGGACAGCTCCGCAGGTCGGGCACGTGGCCCGGGGTCGAACTGGCACCTCATCAGAAAACAGGAGGAATGTGTCTTCCTGGTGACGGGCCGGTAACAGGCAGGCGTGATGTCCGGATCGGCGGGCAGAGGTGAGCGCCCCGCTCGAGGACGACAATGCGGACTCCGACCTACCGCGGAGCCGACGTGCAGCAACCTCCCAGCCTCGGCCTGCAGCGTCACCAACGTGACGACGACAGCCCTGCCGCCCGACCTGCAGACCCTGGGCCCGCCCACCGGCGCGACCGGCGCCCGGCGTCGGCCGCCCAAAGGATTGGCCCGCCTCCAGGGCCGGTCGCTGGGCTTGCTCCGGGGCCGCGCCGAGGACGCCGCCTGGGTGCGCCCCGCACTGCTCGCACTCCTGCTGGGCACCGCCCTGCTCTAACTGTGGGACCTCGGATCGAGCGGCTGGGGCAACAGCTTCTATGCGGCTGCCGCGCAGGCCGGCAGTGCCAGCTGGAAGGCCTGGTTCTTCGGCTCTTCCGACGCGGCGAACTCGATCACCGTCGACAAGCCGCCGGCGTCCCTATGGGTCATGGGCCTGTCCGGGCGCCTGTTCGGGGTCAACCACTGGAGCGTGCTGGCGCCGCAGGCCCTCGAGGGAGTGGCCGCCGCCGGCCTGCTGTACGCCACCGTCCGCCGCCACTTCTCCGCCGCCGCGGGACTGATCGCCGGCGCTGTGCTGGCGTTGACGCCGGTCGCTGTGCTCATGTTCCGCTTCAACAACCCCGATGCCCTGCTGGTCCTGCTGCTCGTCGCCGGCGCCTACGCCCTCACCCGCTCACTGAACGCAGGCTCTACCCGCTGGCTGGCGCTCGCGGGCGCCCTCGTCGGGTTCGCCTTCCTCGCGAAGATGCTGCAGGCGCTGCTCGTCGTCCCGGCGTTCGCACTTGTCTATCTGGTGGCGGCACCAGTCGGTGTGGGCCGGCGGATCTGGCAGCTGCTCGTCGCCGGCGCGGCGATGGTCGCGGCAGCTGGCTGGTGGATCGCGGCTGGTCGCGCTCACGCCCGCTTCTGCCCGCCCGTTCATCGGCGGTTCGCAGCACAACAGCATCCTCGAGCTGACCTTCGGCTACAACGGCTTCGGCCGGCTGACCGGCAACGAGACCGGAAGCGTCGGTAGCGGCGGTGCCGCCGCGGCAGGCGGTGCCGGCGGTGCCGCTGGTGCCGCTGGTGGCCGGTGGGGCACGCCCGGGGCCAGCCGGCTGTTCGGGTCGGAGATGGGCACCCAGATCGCCTGGCTGCTGCCGGCTGCGCTGCTGCTGCTCGTCGCCGGGCTGTGGCTCACCCGACGAGCGGTCCGCACGGACGGGCAGCGGGCGGGATTGCTGCTGTGGGGCGGTTGGCTGGTGGTCACCGGCGTCACCTTCAGCTACGCCAAGGGGATCATCCACCCGTACTACACGGTTGCCCTCGCGCCGGCGATCGGTGCTCTTGTGGGTGCGGGAGCGACGCTGCTGTGGCAACAGCGCGGCTCGCTTGTCGCGCGGCTGCTGCTGGCGGTTGCACTCGGCGGGACCGGCGTCTGGGCATACCTGCTGCTGGACCGCACGCCGACTTTCCAGCCCTGGCTGCGGGGAGCGGTGGCATTCATCGCACTGATGAGCGCGGTGCTCGTCGTGGGTCTGCCGTGGCTGGGGCGCCGGGTGGGTGCTGTGATCGGAGCGGCGACCCTGGTTGCCGCGCTCGGTGCCCCGGCGGCGTATGCAGCTGACACTGCGACGACGCCCCACACGGGAGCGATTCCGTCGGCGGGTCCCGCCTCGGGCCGTGGCCCGGGCGGCTTCGGTGGTTTCGGCGCCCCCGGTGGCCCGGGCGGCTTCGGCGGCAGGGCGCGCCTGGGTGGTGCCGGTGCGGCACCGTTCGGCCCCGGCGGGTTCGGCGGCGTCGGGCCAGGCGGTGGTACGGGTGCTACCGGTGGAGCCGGGGGGCGGGGCGGTATCGGCGGCCTGCTGGACAGCCGCACGCCTGGGTCCGCGCTGATTGCCGCGCTCAAGGGGAATGCCGGTCAGTACACCTGGGTCGCGGCAGCTGTCGGGTCGAACAGTGCGGCCGGGGTGCAGTTGGCAACCGGCCTGCCGGTCATGGCGATCGGCGGCTTCAACGGCAGCGACCCCTCGCCCACACTCGCCCAGTTCCAGGCCGACGTGCGGGCGGGGAAGATCCACTACTTCCTGGGTGGCGGCGGCTTCGGTGGCGCCGGTGGCGGCTTCGGCGGTCAGACCGGCGGTAGCAGCGCCTCCAGCGAGATCTCCGCGTGGGTCCAGTCGACCTTCACGTGCACAGTCGCACCGCTGGCTGAGGGGGGTGCCGATGATGCGAGCGGCTCTCCTGATCGTGCTGTTCCTGCCGATCGAGGCCTGCGGCCAGGCCGGACGCAGCACGACCGCTGGCAGCGGCGCCCCCGCAGCTGCTGCCTCGGCCGCCCCCTCAGCTGCTGCCACGACGCCAGTCACGCCTCATGCCAGTGCTTCTGCACCGGTTCGCGCCTGCATGCGCACCCTGTCCGTGAGCCGGTCAGTGACGGTCGGGCCGGCTGACGACGGGTCCACCATCTGCCTGGTCGCCGGCCAGGAGCTGCAGGTCAGCCTGCCGCCCGACGGAGCGGGTGGTTGGCAGCAGGTTGGCGTGGTGGGCCCGGCTCTGAGCCGGCCAATGCCCGGCAGCGCCGCTCCCTCGGGTGCGCTGAGCGCGTCCGTGCGGGCCACTGGCCCCGGCGCCGGGCGCGTGCTGGCAGTGCACAGCTGCCCGGGCGAGCAGGGTTGCCGCACGTGGCGGGTCGAGGTCGTCGTCCGGTCTGGGTAGTGCGGCGGCCTCGAAGCGAAGACAGGGCTCAAGACTCGGGGCGGGTGATCCGAACCGCTAGAGACAGAGTCCTGCGTCTTGAGGTGAGGCATGCTGCGGTCCGCGAGCTTGCGCTGGAAGATCCTGGCGATCCTGGTTCTGCCGACGCTCATCATCGCGGGCCTCGCCCTCACCCTGATCAAGCGTTCCGGGAACGGTCAGGAGACGACGCTGCTCGCGCTCGTCGCGATGGTCGCCGTGCTCATCCCGATCGCGCAGGGGCTGATCCTCGCCCGCCGCATCACCGAGCCGCTGCGCCGCCTCACGGCGAGCGCCCAGGGGGTGTCAGCCGAGCTGCCTGCCCTCGTGGAGCGGGCACACGCCACGGGTGAGGGGCCGCCGCCAGCCTTCAGCCCGCTGCCGGTGCGTGGCAACGACGAGCTCGGGCGCGTGGCGACCGCGTTCAACGCGGTCAACGACACCACCCTGCGCGTCATCACCGAGCAGGTCGCGCTGCGCGGCTCCATCGCTACCATGTACGTCAACGTCGCCCGCCGCAACCAGGCGCTGCTAGGCCGTCAGCTGCACGTCCTGGAGCGCCTCGAGGCGCGTGAAGCCGATGAGGACGCCCTCGCCGACCTGTTCGCCGTTGACCACCTCACCACCCGGATGCAGCGCAACGCGGAGAGCCTGCTCGTACTCGCCGGGGTCGAAGCCAGCCGCCGGTCACGGCAGCCCCTGGCCCTGTCCGACGTGCTCCGGACCGCTGTCGGCGAGATCGAGCAGTACGCGCGGGTCGACCTCAAGCCTGGAATCGATCCCGAGGTCGAGGCCCGGCACGTCATGGTCGCCGCGCACCTGCTGGCCGAGCTGCTGGAGAACGCGACCCGCTTCTCCGCTCCGGAGTCCCGCGTCGAGGTGCACGTCATCGGCACACCGGCTGGGGTCAACGTCGTCGTCGTCGACCACGGGCTCGGCATGTCGGCTGCCGACCTCGCTCACGCCAATCACATGATCGCCGAGCCCCCGGCCGCCGAGCTCGCGGTCTCCGACCGCTTGGGTTTCGTCGTCGTCGGACGGCTGGCCCGCAGGCTCGGCGCTGCCGTGCGGCTGTATCCCGGTGAGCCCGGCGGGGTGGTTGCAGTCCTGTCGCTGCCCGTACCGGTCTTCCGGGATGCGGCGCCCCAGGTCGAGTACCGACAGCCTGGTCATCGCGACCAGCACCAGCCGGACCAGCACCAGCCGGACCAGCACCCGCCGGACCAGCACCAGCCGGACCAGCACCAGCCAGCGCAGCATCGCGAGCCGGTGGGCGCGCGCCGGCGTGAGCCGGATGGGTCCAGCCCGCAGGAGGCGCAGCCGCCCCACAAGCCGCAAGCGCCGCAGGAGCCGCAGGAGCCGCAGCAGCAGCCGCTGCAGGAGCCGCAGGCGCACCGGTGGATCCCGGCGCAGCACGCTGTGCCGGTGCAGGCTCCCTCGCACGAGGACCTCCCACTCGGCGCCCTGCCTGCGCCCCTGCCAAGCCCGGTCACGAATGGCGGCGGCCCGTCCGACAGCGCCCTGGCGATGCGGCAGCTGCGGGCCTACCAGGCCGAGGGCCCAGGCTCGAGCGTGCGTGCGTGCGCGTCTCGTCCCGGCCGCGGCCGACGCGCCGCAGCGCCGCGCCGAGGTCGTTCCGGGGGTCGCCCCGATGCCCGGCGAGCTGCCGGCTCCGGTCATCCCGCCCGTCGCGCCTGCTGCCCCCGTCCCCGGCGAACCGAGCGGGGCTGCAGCGTACCGGCCGACGTTCTCCGAGCCTTCGCCATCGGCCACCCTGACCGAGCTCAGCCGGCGCTCCCCCCGCCCGGAGGGTGCTGCCGGCGCAGGGTCCCCTGTGCACGACCCGCTGGCGGCTGCCTTCGGCGACCTCGAGCCCGAGGCGGACGGCCAGCGCGACCCCAAGACGGTCCAGGGCAACCTCAGCTCGTTCCGGACCGCGGTGCAGCGAGCCCGGGCTGATGCGAGCGTGGCGCGCCCCGCCGGCGAACCCCGGACCTGAAGGAGAGAGCCATGAGCGTCAACGCCGTCCCCACCGCTCGCATGAGTGCCGATACGACCAACTTCACCTGGCTGCTGTCGAACTTCTGCCGCAGCGTCCCGCACGTCCGCAACACGTTGGTGGTCTCGGCCGACGGGCTGCTGATGGCGATGTCACAGGGCCTCGACCGCACGGCAGGCGACCAGCTCGCGGCGATCGTCTCCGGGCTCTCCAGCCTGATCAACGGAGCCGCGAGGCGCCTGCACGCCGGCGCCGTGCGGCAGGTCGTGGTCGAGATGGACCGGCTGTTCATGTTCGTCTGCATCGTGGGCGACGGCTCCTCGCTCGCCGTCATCGCCGACGCGGCATGCGACGTCGGGCTCGTGGGCTATGAGATGACCCTGCTCGTCAACCGGGCCGAGGCCGTCATGAGCCCGCAGCTCATCGCCGAGATGCGCCTGATGCTGCCGACCGACGGGCCCGCGCGGACCGTCGAGGGGCAGCCGTGATCGAGCATGCCGCACACCGCACCGTCCGCCCGTACACCATCACCGGAGGACGGACCCGGACGTCCGGGCGGAGCCTGCCCTTCGAGGCGATGGTGCGCACGGTGCACGGGGCATCGGCCTCCGGCTCGTCCGAGCGGTGTGCCATCGTGAGCCTCGCGAGCCGGCAGGTCATCTCCCTCGTGGAGATCTCGGCCCACCTGCAGCTGCCGGTCGGTGTCACGCGCGTGCTCGTCAGCGACCTGGCCGACGACGGCCTGGTCACCATCGGTACCCGCACCGATACCCGGCTGCCCGCCGAGGACGCGAACCTGCTGGAGGCGGTGCTCGATGCGCTCACCACGATCTGACGAGGTACTGATGCCGCAGCGCGGTGCGGTGATGCCCCAGCGACGCGCTCCGCAGGCGCCGCCCGCGACGGTAAAGATCGTGGTGGCCGGAGGCTTCGCCGTCGGGAAGACGACGTTCATCGGGGCCATCTCCGACATCGATCCGCTGACCACCGAGGCCGCGATGACCTCGCACGGCATCGCTGTCGACGACGCCGGGCAGGTCGCAGACCGCAAGACGACGACCACGGTAGCCCTCGACTTCGGCCGCATCGCGCTGAACGACGCGCTGTGGCTGTACCTGTTCGGCGCCCCGGGACAGGACCGTTTCTCGTTCATGTGGGACGACCTCGTCCTCGGCGCGATCGGCGCGGTGGTGCTCGTCGACACCACCCGCCTGGACCAGTGCTTCGAGGCGGTCGACTACTTCGAGTCGCGGGGACTGGCCTTCGTCGTTGCCGTCAACTGCTTCGACGGTGTCGCCCACCACTCGCTCGAGAGCGTGCGGCAGGCGCTCGCGCTTGGCGAGGACGTGCCCTTCGTCTACCTGGATGCGCGCTCGAGGTCGGCGACGAAGGACGCACTCATCACCCTGGTCCGCCACGCTCGCGAGCGGCTAGTCCACGCCGCGGGCTGAGGACTGACCCCCTGACACCGACTGGCCGGCCTGCTTGCAGCGGCCCTCCAGCCAGGTGCGGCAGGCTGTGCGGGTGACAGCTCCCGTCCGCCACGTCGAGCAGGTGATGGGCACCGCCGTCAGCATCGATGTGCGGGACCCCCTTCCAGAGAGCGCCCTCCCCGAAGCCCTTGCTGTGCTGCACGCAGCGGACCGGGCCTTTTCCCCCTACCGACCGGACAGCGCCGTCAGCGCCCTGCAGCGCGGTGAGAGCCCGGCGGCCGAGTACGCGGACGACCTGGCGGAGGTCCTCGAGCTGTGTGCCGCCCTCGAGGCCGAGACCGGCGGCTGGTTCCGCGCCACGATCGACGGCCGCTTCGATTTATCCGGCGCGGTGAAGGGATGGGCGCTCGCGCGGTCCGCCGCAGCCCTCGGTCGAGCGGGAGCGCGGCGGATGTGCGTCAACGGCGGCGGAGACGTCGTCGTGGGCGCGCGTCCGGAGCCGGGACGGCGTTGGGGTGTCGGAGTGGCCGACCCGCTGGTCCCCGGGCGGCTGGCCGCAGTGCTCCGGCTCGAGGACTGCGCCATCGCCACCTCAGGAACCGCCGAGCGCGGGGGTCACGTGCTCGACCCGCACACCGGGGAGCCGGCTACGCAGCTGGCCAGCGCCACAGTCGTCGGCCCCGACCTCGTCCAGGCCGACGCCTGGGCGACCGCCGCTGTGGCAATGGGCTGGGACGCCCCCGAGCGCTTGGACACCTTGCCAGGACACGCCGCGCTTGTCCTAGGCCGCGACGGGCGCCGGTGGCAGTCGCGAAACTGGGCCGAATTGCTCGCCGCAGGATTGTGAGGGCGGTCACCGCAGGGGTGTAGCGTCACCTGCCAGTACGAAAGTGTCACCACCCCACGACTTGACTTCATGCTGGCCCTTCCACCCCGCGCAGGAGGCAGCGCATGACCCCCATGCTCCTGGGGCTAGCCCTCGGATGGACGCTCGTGAGCGTCCCGTTGGCTCTGGTCGTCGGACGCTGCATCGCCGCGCGTGACATCGCGGCGCGGGTACCCACGCAGCGGGTGCCAGCGCCCGCGGCGAGTCTGCGCTCCGTACCGGCCCTTGCCTCGCCACGGGTTCGCCTCGGTGGGGATGCTGCCTCGCCGCACAAGGCCCACGAGGAGCAGTGCCCCGCGCTGCCTGGGCGGCCGCGCCGAGGGTAGGGCCCCGGCATGAGCACGCCACCGATCGACCCCGCGCCCGAGCCCCAGCCTGGCCTGCCCCCCACGCCGCCGCAGCCGGATCCGGGCCCCACACCCTCCCCGGCGCCCGACCCGGCTCCCGAGCCGCCGATGCCCGGCTGACCTCCATCTGGAGGCCCTCAACCAGAGGCCTTCAGCTAGAGGTAGGGCATGGGATCGACGGGTGTGCCGTCGAGGCGCACCTCGAAGTGCAGGTGCGGGCCGGTTGACCATCCCGTGGTACCGACTCGGCCGATCAGTTGGCCGGCCTGTACCTGCTGTCCGACTGTCACGAGGATGGCCGACTGGTGGCCGTAGCACGTCGCCAGGCCGTCGCCGCGGTCGATGCAGGTGAAGTTGCCGTACCCCTGCTCCCATCCGGCGTAGGCGACCTCTCCGGACGTGGCAGCGACGATGGGGGTGCCCTCCGGTGCCGCGATGTCCTGGCCCGGGTGGAAGCCGCTCGCGCCGGTCAACGGGTCGACGCGTGGGCCGAAGCCTGAGCTGAAACTGCCTTCAGCGGGCATGACGAAGCCCCCGCCGACGGGCGCCGCCTGTTGTGCCGGAGGGGGAGCCGCGGGCACATCCGGGATCGCCGGCGTCGCCGGCGTCGCAGGTGTCGCCGGTGTCGCCGGTGTCGCCGGTGCAGCCGCCGGCGGCACGGCCGCCGCGCTCCCCGCGGCGCGGGCGGCGGCGGCACGATCTGCCGCAGCCTGGGCGGCAGCAGCGGCAGCAGCTGCAGCGGCCCGCACGGCCGCTGCTCGTGCAGCAGCAGCGGCGGCGGCTCGAGTAGCGGCACGAGCAGCAGCCTGAGCCGCTGCGCGCGCCCGCAGGACAGCAGCCAGGTGGTCGGACTCGCTGGCGAGCGTCCGGTACCGGTACTGCGCCGATGCGGCGGCCCGGCGCGCTTGCACCAGCGCCGTGGCCCGCTCGGCCCGGCCCTGCTGGAGCTGGGCCGTTGCTGCGCGCGCCTGCCGAACGGCGGCATCCACGACGGCAACCTGTGTCCCCGCCGCCTGCACGAGCTGCGCCGCCTGTGCGCTCAGCGCGCTCATCCGGCGCTGCTCGGCGACGAACTCTCGCTCCGCGGCACCCAACGCCTCCAGGCGGCGGTGCCGTACCCCCGACAGGTGGTTCAGCAGCCCGACGCGGTCGGCGAGGTCACCGGGGTTCGTCACACCGGCCAGTGAGTCGAGCTCGGAGTTGAGCCCGGACTCGAAACCAGTCCGCAGCATGCCGCGCAAGGCGCTGCGTGCGGTGCTGACCCGGCCGCGGGCGGCATCGACCGCGCGACGGGCGGCCGCCTCGCGGCCACGTGCGACGGCGAGGGCGCGGTGCTGCCGGCTCAGCAACGCCTGGGCGGTCGAGAGCCGCCCGCTGGCTGATCGCAGGGCCGCCTCGGCCTGAGCGACGGCGACGTCGGCGGCAGAGAGCCGGCGTGCAGCTGCCTCGGCCGCGGCGTCACGCGCGTCCGCATCGCCCGCGGCGCTGCTGGCGGCGGCCTGCAGCCGGCGAAGGGCGTCCTGATCGTCGGCAGCGGCAGCTGACAGGTGACCGGTGGGCAGCGCGAGCGGGGCGAGCAGCGCGCCGGCGGCGAGCAGCACGGCGGCACGACGCCTCGAAGCGCGCATCGGCCCCCCTGGTCAATGCCACGCACTCAGTGCATGACCGTTCGTCACCGTAGAGGCAGTCGGCGACTAGGAGCCGCAAGCTGCATCCGGCGTGTCGCCGGGCACAGCGCCGGCTACCCCTGCCTCATCGGCGCGCGAAGTGGCGAAATCAACGGTGCGACCAGGAGCGGCACTAGGCCGCTAACGCGGCCAGCTGCGCCTGCAGGCGCTCCAGCGTCTTCTCCATGCTGCGGGCGTTGGCCGCTGGGACGCCGATTCGGTCGTACGCCGTCCGGAGCACGGCTCCGCGCCAGTCGAAGGTCTCGGTGACACGCGTCCGGCCGCCGTCGACTGGTTCAAGCTCGTAGCGCCAGATGTGGCGGCCGAGGTGCCGCCAGGCGATGCGCCGACCCTCCTCGAACTCGACGACGGTGTTGACGATGACGTACGGGACCACGAGCTGCATCCGCATGCCGAACGTTGCACCGAGCAAGAGCCGGGCTGGCCCGCTGATGCCTGAGCGCACCGTGCCCGACCCGTCGATCTCGTGGTGGCGCCGCGCGTCGGCCAGCAGGTCGAACACCACGTGTGGTGGCGCATCGACGACGGTGGAGCGGGAGAGGGTGCGCGGGGGAGCCACGGGAGCGTTTTGTCCCCCCCGACCGCAGGTCAATCCTGCGGGGAGCGCGCCTCAGCCGCGCGAATAGCTGACGTCGGCAGCCCAGCGGACGAAGCCGAGCCGCTCGTACACGCGCATCGCCCGCTCGTTGGACTCGTCGACGTACAGCAGCACCGATGCGAGGCCGGCGGCGCGCAGGTGCCGCAGCCCGACCAGCGTCAGAACCGGACCCAGGCCTTGCCCCGCCGCGTCGGGATGCACCCCGACGACGTACACCTCGCCGATGGCGGGGTGGCCGTGGCCAGTGCTGCGGTCCTCGCCGTGCACCTTGGTCCAGTGGAAGCCGACCAGGCGCGCGTCCTGCTCGGCCAGGAAGAAGCCCGCGGCGTCGAACCAGGGCTCGGCCTCCCGCATCAGCAGGTCCTCGACAGTCCACCTGCCCTGGTCGGGGTGCCCCGCGAACGCGGCGTTGTTGACGGCAACCCAGGCCTCCTCATCGACGCCGGGCTGGAACGTCCGGACGGTGACCCCGGCCGGAAGGGCCGCGCTGGGCAGCGGCGTGAGCAGTGAGCGTCGCATCTGCCACAGCACGCGGGAGCTGTCGAAGCCGCGCTCGGTGGCCAGCCGGCCTGCGCCCGGATGCTGACCATGGGCCCAGAGCCGCAGGCGCCCGCCGGGGGATTGGGCCAGCACGGCGTCGACCAGCAGGCCGCCGGTACCGCGGTGGCGAGCTGCCGGAGCGACGGCCAGCTCCGCGCTCGCCCCCTCGACCGGGTCCGTGACGTCGAGGTGGGCGTAGCCGACGAGCTCGCGGCCGCGGCGGGCCAGCAGGTTGCGCCCTGGGGCGTCGCCCCCGTGGCGCAGGTGCAGGAGCACGTGCTCCGACAGGGGGGCGACGCCGTCGGTCTCGGCGACGGCCTCGACCAGCCGCTGGACCTCGTCGACCTCCGCTGGAGAGAGGCGGGCCCGGGCCTCGACCTGGACCGCCGGCTCGCCGTGGCCGCCGAGGGTCAGGCCGGCTGGGAGGTCTGCGATGGCCGGGACTGCAGGGACTGGGACTGCAGGGACTGGGACTGCAGGGACTCGGGAAGGGCGATGGCGGCCGGGGCGACGAACTTGTACCCCACGTGTCGCACGGTGCCGATCAGTGCCTCATGCTCGGTGCCGAGCTTCGCGCGCAGCCGGCGCACGTGTACGTCGACGGTGCGGGTGCCTCCGTAGTAATCGTAGCCCCACACCTCCTGCAGCAACTGCGCGCGGGTGAAGACCCGGCCGGGGTGCTGCGCGAGGAACTTCAGCAGCTCGAACTCCTTGAACGTGAGCTCGAGCGGGTTGCCGCGCAGCCGGGCCGAGTAGGTCACCTCGTCGATGGACAGCTCGCCGACCCGGACCGTCGTCTGAGGTGTCTCGGCACCGGCGCGCCCGACGCGCGCGAGCCGCCCGGTGGCGAGCCGCAGCCGGGCCTCGACCTCGGCCGGCCCGGCGGTGTCGAGCAAGACGTCGTCGAGCTCCCAGTCGGCGGAGACCGCGACGAGCGCGCCCTCGACCAGCACCCCGAGCAGTGGCACCGACACCCCGGTCGTGCGCAGCAGGCGGCACAGCCCGCGGGTTGCCACGAGGTCACGGCGCGCGTCGACGATCACCGCATCGACGGGAGGCAGGTCGAGCAGCGCTGTCGGCTCGGGCGGCGCGGTGCGCACCTCGTGCGGCAGCAACGACAAGGCTGGCAGCACATCGGCCGCGCCGGAGCGCGACGACGTGAGCAGTAGGACGACGGCCATGGAAGACTCCTGTGAGGCATGGACAGCGACTGCAGGAGACTGGGGCTTCGTCGACCCGGTCTGCGATCAGGATAACGGGTGTGACTGTCGACGCGCCGGGTGGGCCAACGCAGGGGACGAACAACACTGTTCCGAGCGTCGGGCCCGCAGCCGGCCCCGCCGCCCAGGTAGCTGCCCACGTGGCCGCCGAGCACGTGCCGCTGCGGACCTGCGATGCCGTCCGGCTGTCCGCGGTGCTGCTGCGCTCGTCGGACGCTGGCGAGGACGCCGGCGAGGACGCTGGCGAGGGAGCTGCTGCCGACGCCGCGGCGATCGGCGTCGTCCTGCTGCCTGGCTTCAGCGGCTGGAGCGGCAAGCCAGGGGTCAGCCGGGTTGCTCGGTGGCTGGCGGCATCGACACCAACGTCGGCCTCGGGAGCGGCCACGCCCACCGACGTGCTCGTCGTCGACCTGCGTGGCCACGGGGCGTCGGCGGGCCTGTCGACCCTCGGCGACCGCGAGGTGTTCGACGTCGATGCCGCGGTGGGGGAGATGCGCCGCCGCGGGTACCGCACCGTGGTGACTGTCGGCTGGTCGATGGGGGCCTCCTGCGCGCTCCGGCACGCCGCGCTCGTCGGTCAGCAGGTACACCACCGGCCCCTGCAGCATCCGGTCGACGCTGTGGTGGCAGTCAGCTCGGCTGGCTGGTGGTACTACCGCGACACCACGCCGATGCGTCGGCTGCACTGGCTCGTCCAGACCCGCCCGGGCCGGGCCGTGGCCCGGCGGATGCTCGGGGTGCGGATCGACTCCACGGGGTGGGCGCAGGTGCCGCTCGATCCCAGCGAGGCGGCCGCACGGATCACCGTCCCGCTCCTGGTGGTGCACGGTGATCGCGACGCCTACCTGCCGCTCGAGCACGCCCGCGCCGTCGCTGGTGCCGCGGGGGAGGCGGCCGAGCTGTGGGAGGTCCCCGACTTCGGCCACGCGGAGGAGGGCGCCGATGCCGACCTCGTCGCGCGTATCGGTGCGGCGCTGCCTGCCCTGGTGGCCGGCGAGCTGACGCGGTCGGCAAGCGCATGACGACCGGGCCCACCGCCCCGGAGGGCACCGGGACCCTCGTCACCGTGCGGTTCTGGGCCGCCGCACGGGCGGCCGCGGGGGTCGCCGAGGAGCAGGTGTCGGCAGCGACGCTGGCCGAGCTGGTGCAGCAGCTGGGGGAGCGGCACGGGCCGGCCCTCGCCCTGGTGTTGTCCTACTGCAGTTTCGTCGTCGACGGCACCCCTGCCAGTGGGCGTCGCGAGCGGGCTGGTGTCATCGCGGCAGGTGAGCCTCCGCCACTGCCCGCCGTCGAGCTGGCGCCTGGCTCCGTCATCGAGGCGCTGCCGCCGTTCGCCGGTGGTGCGGGCGCCCTGCCGGCACCGGCCCCGCGCGCCGGAGTCACTCGCGACGGTGCCTGGCCCGAGCTGATGACGACGGTCGGCTGCCTCGCGGCTGCCGGGCTGCTCGCAGGCGCCGCAGCCTGGGGCCGGCCCGCGCTCGCCCTCGCGCTCGCGCTGGTGCAGCTGGCCGTGGCCGTGGGATGGACCGGGCAACTGGAGCGGGACCGGTCGCTGCTGGTGCTGCCCGCCCTCACCGGACTGGTCGCCGACGCCGTCCTGCTGGCCGACCGCAGCCGGGCTGAGGGGACCGTCGTGGCTGTCATCGGGCTGGCGTTCGTCGCGGCGCTGGTTCAGCAGCTGGCTCGTCACCCGCGCCGGCGGGTGACGGCGCAGCTGGCGAGCGTTGTGTCCGCGGTCTTCCTCGTGGCTCTGGCCGCCCTGCTGCTGCCGCTGCGCCAGCTCGAGCACGGCACAACCGCTGCTCTCGCGCTGCTTGCGGGGGCGGCCGTCGCTGTCGTCGTCGCACGGGTGCTGCCCCTGCCGGCCGTCCCTGCTCGGTTGGCCGGAGTCGCCGCCGCGGCGCTGGCCGGTGCGCTCGTCGGATGGGGTGCCGCCAGCGGCACCTCTAGCGGCACCGCTGCCGGTCGCCTGACGCCATGGGAGGCGGCTGGGGTGGCAGCGGCAGCCGGGCTGGCAGCGGCGGTGGTGGACCTCGCCCTCTGGCAGACCAGAGCCGATGCCCCGCGCGGCGACGCAACACCCGACGCTGACCTAGGGGCGGGTGAGGCAGGGGCGGGTGAGGTAGAGACAGACCTAGTGGGCGATGGCGGGGTGCGCTCGGCTGCCTTGCCCGGGCGCCTCATGGGCGTCCTGCTCGGCGCGCTGCCGGTCGCGGCGGCCGTGCCAGTGGGCTACCTCGTCGCCCGTGCCGCCCTCGGCTGACCGCAGCCGCCAGGGGTAGGGGGACATATGTGCGCAAGCTCATCGGTCTGCTGGTCCTGCTCGCCCTGCTCGTCGGCCTCGACCGGGTCGCCGCGGGGGTGGCCGGACGAGCCATCGCCCAGCGGGCCCAGGACAGCCAGCACCTCGCGCAGCGCCCGGACGTCGCCGTCCACGGCTTCCCCTTCCTCACGCAGGTGCTGGCCGGCCGCTATCAGAACGTGACGGCGCAACTGCAGGACGTGCCGATCGACGGGCCGCGGCTCAGCAGCGTCGACGTCACGGCGAACGACGTGCGCGTGCCCCTGGGCGACATCGTCGGCGGTTCGATCAAGCAGGTGCCCGTCGGGCGCGCCCATGGCTCGGTGACGATCTCCTACGCCGACCTCAACGCCTACCTCGCCCGCCGGGTGCAGGGCGTCGTGGGAAGCGCGGCGGCGGTAACGACTCGCGATAACAACGGGCACCTGCGGCTGACCGGAAGCGTCGAGCTGCCCCTCATCGGGCAGCAAAGCGCATCCGGTGACGCCGACATCAGCCTCGCCGGCAACCAGGTGACCCTCAGGCCTTCCGCCGTCGACGTCGCCGGGCAGTCGCTGCCGTCCGCCGTGCGCGGCATCGTGTCCGACGCCCTCACCGTGCACCTGTCGCTGCAGAACCTGCCATTCGGCGTCCGACTGACCGCCGTGCGCCCCACGCCCGAGGGCATCTCGCTCGACGGGGGCGCCGACGGACTGGTGGTGTCGTCAACCGGCACCAGCGGCGGGTAGTGCGGCGGGTTGCGTGCGCGCCCCCGGTAGGCTGTGCGGGTCATGGCGAATGTCCTGCTGGTGAAGCGCCGCGTGGTCGATCTGTGCCGCGTCGGCAGCTACCTGTGTTGCGCCTGACCCTGCGCTGACCCGCATTCGCGCCGCTGTCCTCCCCGCGCCGCTCGTTCAGCGCTGGCCGCGCCTTCGTGTCTGCGCGAGACCGCTCGTACCAACCGGCCCCACCAGCAGTGAAGCCGGACCAGCAGTGAAGCTGGACCAACAGAGAAGGAGTGTCCGTCATGAGCCGTTCCGACGTGCTCGTCGATGCCGACTGGGCCGAGTCCCAGCTCGACGACCCGAAGATCGTCATCGTCGAGGTGGACGAGGACGTGTCCGCTTACGACAAGAACCACATCAAGGGCGCCGTGCGCCTGGACTGGAAGACCGAGCTGCAGGACCCGCTGCGCCGGGACTTCGTCGACAAGGCCGGCTTCGAGAAGCTGATGTCGGAGAAGGGCATCGGCAACGACGACACGGTCGTGCTCTACGGCGGTAACAACAACTGGTTCGCCTCCTACGCCTACTGGTACTTCAAGCTCTACGGCCACGAGGACGTGAAGCTGCTCGACGGCGGCCGCAAGAAGTGGGAGCTCGACGCGCGGACCCTTGTCACCGAGGTCCCACAGCGCCCGGCCACGCAGTACCAGGCGCAGGAGGCCCGCACCGACATCCGCGCCTTCCGCGACGAGGTCATCGGGGCCATCGGCCAGCAGAACCTCGTCGACGTCCGGTCGCCCGACGAGTTCAGCGGCAAGCTGCTCGCCCCGGCGCACCTGCCGCAGGAGCAGTCACAGCGAGCCGGGCACATCCCCACCGCGAAGAACGTGCCGTGGTCGAAGGCCGCGAACGACGACGGCACCTTCAAGTCCGACGACGAGCTGAAGACGCTGTACAGCGAGGCCGGCGTCGACTGGGGCAAGGACACCATCGCCTACTGCCGCATCGGTGAGCGCAGCGCCCACACCTGGTTCGTGCTGCACGAGCTGCTGGGGGAGAAGAACGTCAAGAACTACGACGGCTCCTGGACCGAGTACGGCTCGCTGGTCGGCGTGCCCGTCGAGAAGGGCGCCTGAGATGTGCTCTCCCCCCGTTGGTGGCGTCTCGCTCGACGGCGTCGACGTCGGCAAGGAGTCGGTGATCCAGGGCAGCGTGACCAGGAGCGGTCGGCCCGTCGGCTCGGCCTACGTGCGTCTGCTCGACGGGTCGGGCGAGTTCACGGCCGAGGTCGTCACCTCTGACGAGGGCCAGTTCCGCTTCTTCGCCCGGCCGGGTGAGTGGACGCTGCGTGCGCTCTCCTCTCAGGGGTACGGCGAGCGCAAGGTCGTCGCCCAGCAGGGGCGGTCCGTCGAGGCCGAGGTCGAGCTGCCCGCCTGACCGACGCCCCACGTGAGCCCGAAGGGTCCACTTGGTCACCCGCTTCAACGGGCCGCTCGTCCTCGTGGCGAGCGGCCCGTGAAACGGTGCGGGCAAGGATGTGCGGGCTAGGATAAGGCGTGCTCGAACTGGTCTACACCGCGCTGCTCGTGGTCATCTTCGGCGTCATCAGCTGGTTCGCCTGCTACGTGGTCTACAAGCTCTACGAAGGCCAGCGCTAGCCCCGCGGTCGCCTCCGTGACGAGCGATCCCGTGACGACCGACGGCGCGCCCCCGAACGGCCTGCACCCCTCGCTCACCCCGCTGGGCTTCCTGGTCGGCACCTGGCGCGGCGAGGGTGTCGGCGGTTACCCGGGGATCGGCGACTTCCCCTACGCGCAGGAGCTGTCGTTCGTCCCGCTCCCAGGCAAGCCGGCGATGGGCTACTCGTCCCGGACCTGGCGGCCCGACACGTCCGTGCCGCTGGCGACCGAGGTGGGCTTCTGGCGGATGGCCAGCCCCGACGACGATCGCGTTGTGGAGCTGATGCTCGCGCACCCGTTCGGCATCGTCGAGGTCTACGTCGGCTCCGTGCGAGGCACGACGATCGAGCTGACCAGCAACGTCACTGTCCGCACCGCAACGGCCCGGCAGGTCGAGCGCAGCGAGCGGCTGTACGGGATGGTGGAGGGCGACCTCGCCTACGCCGTCGACATGGCAGCCGAGGGGCATCCGCTGACGCCCCACCTGTCCGCCCGGCTCAGCCGGAGCTAGCGCCGCGCTCTCGCCGTACGGCTCAGGCGGTGCGCCGGCGCCGCAGGAACGGGTCGGTCAGCGCCGGCGCCTGGTAGCCCTCATCGGCGCGCGAGATCGTCACCCCCGGCGGGACGATCTCGTCGATCCGGTCGAGCACGTCGGCGGTGAGGCTGACCTCGGCTGCCCCGAGCTGGGAGTCGAGCTGGTCCATCGTGCGCGGCCCGATGATCGGCGCGGTGACGGCCGGGTGCTGCAGCACGAAGGCAAGCGCCAGGTGCACCAGCGGCAGACCGGCCTCCTCCGCCAGCACCGCGAAGGCGTCGGCGGCATCGAGCTTGCGCTGGTTGTCCGGGTCGGACAGGTCGTAGCGCGCGGGTATCCGCGCTGAGCGGTGCGAGGTCGGCGCATCTTGACCCTTGCGGTACCGGCCGGTCAGCCATCCGCCGCCGAGGGGGCTCCATGGCAGCACCCCCATCCCGTACCGCTCGGCGACCGGTAGCAGGTCGGCCTCGATGCCGCGGGTGAGCAGGGAGTACGGCGGCTGCTCGGTCACGAACCGGCCAAGGGCCCGCCGCTCTGCCGTCGACTGCGCCTCGACGACCTCGTGGGCGGGGAACGTGGACGAGCCGAAGGCGCGGATCTTGCCTTGGCGCTGCAGGTCGGTCAGGGCCGAGAGTGTCTCCTCGACGTCGGTGCCGCGGTCGGGACGGTGCACCTGGTACAGGTCGATCCAGTCGGTGCCGAGCCGGCGCAGGCTGTTCTCGACCTCCTGGACGATCCACCGGCGCGAGTTGCCGCGCTTGTTGGGGTCGCCGCCGGGCTGGCCCATCGCGACGTCCATCGGGCCGTGGAACTTGGTGGCGAGGATGACGTCGTCGCGGCGCCCGCCGGAGAGCGCCTTGCCGACGATTGTCTCGGACTCCCCCCGGGAGTAGACGTCGGCGGTGTCGATCATGTTGATTCCGGCGTCCAGCGCCCGGTGGATGATCCGCACCGAGACGTCGTGGTCGGGCTCGCCCCACGCGCCGAACATCATCGCCCCAAGACACAGGGGGCTGACGTACATGCCGGTGCGTCCGAGGCCGCGGTGCTCCATGACCCGACCCTAGAGCGGCGGCGGGCGGCCTGCGGAGCAGGGCCTGCTGGCCCGGGCATGACGAACCCCCGGGCACTTCCACCGCGATGCGGTGGGCCGTCTGGACTGGACGGCGCCCGGGGGTTCGGGTGATCTGCCTGGTACTCGCCGGCGCCGGTGCTCGTTATCGCACCGAAGCGGGCTGACCACGAGACCGGCGACTAGCGGGCAGTCACCTCACGTGTCCGACTGGTACTCAAAGTCTGGACCACCTCCTCCCTCGTGTCAGCCGACGGTACGACGCACTCGGGGGATCGGACAAGCGCATTCACGCCCCGTTTCGGGCGCGTCTGCCGAGGGCGAAACGACCGGTCAGCCTAGCGGGGGAGCCGACGCCCAGAAGGCCGCTTCGAAACCGTCGCGCAGCGCGGCGATGACCGGACCGACGGCCCCGCCGGCGACCGGGCGGCCGTCGAGCGAGACGACAGGCACCACGCCTCGGATGCTGGAGGCGAGGCCGATCTCGTCCGCGTCGGCCAGCTCGGCGGCCGCGATCCGCCGGCGTGCCACCGCGCTCCCCAGGGCCGCCACAGTCGTGCCCGGCAGGACCCCGATCTGATCGGCGGGCGGCGTGCAGGCCTGCCCACCGCGGACGACAAGCACAGTTGACGTCGGCGCCTCGAGCACCTCGCCATCCGAGGAAACCCAGATCGCGTCGTCGCCACCGGCTGCCGTCGCGGCCCGCAGCCCGGCCATCGCGGTGGCGTACGACGTCGACTTGATCCCCCCGAGCAACCACGGGGCGCTCGGGCGCAGGCCAGCGGGGACGCCGAGCGCCAACGTCACGGCGGCGATGCCCTGCGCGCGGGCTGCGGCGTAGTCGGTCCCGACACCGCTGGCGAGGGCGAACACCACGCCGGCCCCGGTCGCAGGCCCTTTCGTCGCGACGATCCGCAGGCTGGCCTCACTGGGCCCGAACGCATCCAGCGCGCAGGTGCATACGGCTAGCAGGTCGGCCTTGGCGGGCAGGGTCAGCTCGACGGCCGCCGCGCTGACCCGCATGCGCGCCAGGTGCTCGTCCAGCACGAAGGCGCGCCCGCCAGCCACGCGAGCCGTCTCGAACACGCCCTCGCCGCGCAGGACGGCCAGGTCGTCGGCGCGCACCAGCGGCTCGGCGGGGTCGCAGAGGCGTGGTCCGCTCTCGTCCAGGACGGCAATGACCGTGGGGGCGGCTGGGGCGGCAGGGCTCACCCGGGCAGCGTAGGCTTGATCGTGTCGGGAACCTCCCGACGCGGCGCCTTGGTAGGGGCGGCAGATGGACTGGCAGGAGCGCCTGCGGGCCAGCGGGCACCGTCTCACGCCGCAGCGGCAACTCGTTCTCGAAGCAGTCGACGCGCTGGGCCACGCCACCCCCGACGAGATCCTCTCGCGCGTCCAGCGCACCGCCCGGGCGGTCAACGCCTCGACCGTCTACCGCACGCTCGACCTGCTCGAGGAGCTGGGCCTGGTGACCCACGCTCACCTCGGTCACGGCGCTCCCACGTTTCATCCCGTCAGCCAGGAGCCGCACGCGCACCTGGTGTGCAGCAGCTGCCACCGTGTCGAGGAGGTCGAGACCGCCATGCTTGCCCAGGTTGCCGACGAGCTGCGTAGCGCGCGCGGCTTCCGTGTCGACGTCGGCCACGTCGCGCTCAGCGGGCTGTGCCGAGAGTGCGTCTCATGAGCGCGGAGCCGCTGGTGCCGACCGAACTCGTGGAGCCGGTCAAACCCTTGCCGGGCGAGCCCGGCGCCGGGCCTCGCTACCGCTCGCCCCTGCTGGGGCAGGTAGGCGCCGTGGCGGGGCAGCAACCGGACGACGGCGTCGCCGGGCACTACGGCGACCCGTTGCGCGAGCAGCGAGCGCTGGCGACGGGGCGCGTGCTCGTCGACAGGTCACACCGCGAGGTTCTCACGGTCAGCGGTCCTGACCGGCTGTCCTGGCTGCACAGCCTCACCACCCAGCACCTCGAGGCGCTGCCGGTGGGGCAGGGCACCGAAGCGCTGGTGCTGAGCCCCAACGGGCACATCGAGCACCATCTCGCCCTCGTCGACGACGGCACCACCACGTGGATCGACGTCGAGCCCGGCACGTCCGCGGCGCTGCTCGCGTTCCTCGACCGTATGCGCTTCATGCTCCGCGTCGAGCTGGCCGACCGGACCGGCGACGTCGCGGTGCTGACTGCCGTCGACCTCGGCGGCCCTACTGCTGGCGACGCGCCGGATGCCCTGCTCGTCCGGGCCATGCCGTGGGGGACCGACCTGCTCGTCGCGCGCGACCGGCTGAGCGCGATCGTGTCATCCTCGGCCGCGACCACACGCGCGCTCGCCGGTCACGACGCCTGGGAGGCCGCCCGCGTGGAGCGGGGGCGACCCCGGCTCGGGTTCGAGACCGACCATCGCACCATTCCCAACGAGACCCCTTGGCTGCAGACGGCACTGCACCTGCAGAAGGGCTGCTACCGCGGGCAGGAGACGGTGGCGAGGACCCACAACCTGGGGCGCCCGCCACGCCGGCTGGTCCGGCTGCAGCTTGACGGCGGGCTGCCGCCGCGCGACGCCCCCGTGCAGTGGGAGGGCCGGACCATCGGCCGGGTCACGACCCCGGTGTACCACTACGAGCTGGGCCCGATCGCGCTCGCCGTCATCAAGCGCAATGTGCCGGACGACGTGCCGCTCGTCGCCGACGGCTTGGCGGCATCGATCGGTTGACCGCAGTTGGCGAGGCGGCGGCCAGGCCGCGGTTAGCCCGCGGTCAAAGCCGGTCGCCGGCGGTCAGCGCCCGAACCGCCCCTTGCGCCGGCCTCGCGTGGTTCGCTCGCCGGCAGGTGGCGCAGACCGAGGCGACGGCGGACGGACCGCCGCGTCGACCTCGTTGCCCAGGCTGCTCAGTTCGCGCATCAGCGCCGCGGTGTCGGTGAGAGCGCCGTCTCCGTCCGCTTGGGCGACCTGCTCGGGCACGGGGTCCAGCGCGGCCGGCTCGGCCGGCTTGTCCGCCTCGGCAGGCTCGGCAGGCTCGTCCGGCTCGTCCGGCTCGGCCTCGATCACCGTCGTGACGTCAAGCCCAGCCTCGACGGCCTCGTCGGCCTGTGATGCCTCGTCGGCCTCGTCGGCCTCGTCGGCCTCGATGGCCTCGATGTCATCAAGGGCGTCCGGAGGATCCACCTGCGCGGCATCGACGTCGTGCAGCGGCACCTCCCGGCTGCGCTCGGCCTCGGCATCGGCATGCGCGAGGGCGAGCTCGGCTGCGGCCGCG
>JAABUM010000616.1_pt1 | contig 60219 bp, 52 predicted proteins | sample 5559161 | NCBI WGS metagenome assembly JAABUM01 (sample SAMN10711868, study PRJNA513369) | rock metagenome | isolation source: Antarctica rocks | place: Antarctica: Victoria Land, Siegfried Peak nord
CTCGCCGCGCAGCCTGCTGCCGAAGACGCGCGAACTCGTCTCGCACATCGCCGACTTCGAGGTGGTCGTCACCGACACCGAGCGCGAGGCGCTGCTCCTCGAAGCGTCGCTGATCAAGCGCCACCTCCCGAAGTACAACATCAAGCTCAAGGACGACAAGACCTACCCCTTCCTGAAGATCACCAACGACGAGTGGCCAACGATCATCTACACGCGCAACGTGCGCGACGACAGCAAGCGCGGGGCACGCTACTTCGGCCCCTTCTCCGATGCGGGCGCGGCCTCGCAGACGCTCAAGATCCTCCAGCGCGCCTTCCCCTACCGCAAGCCGAACGCGCCCTGCCGCGACAAGCAGCTGCACGGCGACTGGCCGCGCGCCTGCATGTACTACCACATCGGCCAGTGCCTGGGGCCGTGCATCGGCGCGACGACGCCGCAGGAGTACGGCGCGGTGCTGGACACGGTCGGGCGCTTCCTCGGCGGGAAGAGCGAGGAGCTGATCGACGCGCGCCGCGCCAAGATGGAGACGGCGGCGGAAGGACTCGATTTCGAGACCGCCGCACGCCTGCGCGACGAGGTGCGCGATCTGGAGCGGGTGACGGCGCGGCAGAAGATGATCGCCCCCGGTGCGACCGACGCCGACATCCTGGGGCTGGCACGCGGCGCGGGCGGCGACGCCTGCGTGCAGGTCAACGAGCTGCGCGACGGCAAGCTCCTCGGCGCGAGCCACTACCTCCTCGACGCGCACATCAGCGATCCCGACGCCGAGATCCTGGCTTCGTTCGTGACGCAGCACTACGGTGTCGCGCCGGAGCAGACGATCCCGCCGCAACTCCTCCTGCCCCACGCCCTGCCGGATGCGGAGACGATCGAGGAACTCTTGCGCGGGCGGCGGGGCGGGGCGTTCAAGATGCAGGTGCCGCAGCGCGGCGACAAGCGCGGGCTGGTGGAACTCGCCAGCAAGAGCGCGGTGGAGAATCTGGAACAAGAGCGCCTGAAGTGGCTCAACGACGAGCAGAAGACGACCAAATCCCTCTCCGAGCTGGCGGCGGCGCTCGATCTGCCGGGTCTGCCGCAGCGGATCGAGTGCTACGACATCTCGCACAGTCAGGGGACCAATCAGGTCGCGGCGATGGTCGTCTTCGAGGGAGGGAAGCCGAAGAAGAGCGACTATCGCAAGTTCGCGATCAAGACGGTGGAGGGGAACAACGACTTCGCCTCCCTGCAAGAAGTGCTGCGGCGGCGCTTCAAGCGCGCGCAGGAGAGCCTCGCCGCGGCGCAGGCGGCGCAGGGGGTGGCGGACGCGCTGGTGCCGTTCGACCCGCTCGACACGGCGAGCGCCGGGGCGGTCGAGGCGGCGGCGGAGGCGGCGGATGACGCCGCGCCTGATGCACCCGATGAGAAAGCCCTCTCCTGGGCGCGGCTCCCCGACCTGATCATCATCGACGGCGGCAAGGGGCAGCTCAGTTCGTCGCTGGAGACGCTGCGCGAGCTCGACGTGAACCTGCCGACGGTGGGGCTGGCGAAGGAGAACGAGGAGATTTACCTGCCGGAGAATCCGGTCCCGGTGATCCTGGCGCGCGACTCGCAGGCGCTCTTCCTGGTGCAGCGCATCCGCGACGAGACGCACCGCTTCGCGATCACCTTCCACCGCCAGAAGCGCGGCAAGAGCGCCTTGAAGTCGTCGCTGGACGATCTGCCAGGCATCGGGCCGACGCGCAAGCGCGCGCTCCTGAAGCACTTCGGCTCCCCGAAGAAGATCCGCGAGGCGAGCATCGAGGAGCTGACGGCGGTGGACGGCATCTCGCGCGCGCTGGCCGAGAAGATCCGGGAGAATTTGTAGGGGCATTGGCCTGTCGGTGCGCCCGTCTGCGCGACGGCTGCCACTCTGCAACGGGCGGCTTGATACGGATAGCGGGATGCGCGCCTATGAAACGGGTGCTGTTAACGGGCATGTCGGGAACCGGCAAATCCACGCTGATCCACGAGCTCGGCGCGCGTGGCTACAAGGCGATCGATACGGATAGCGATGAGTGGTCCGTGTGGGTGAACAGCGCTGGCGCTGGACCGGACGGGTCCGGCGAGGAGCTGGACTGGATCTGGCGCGAGGAACGTATCCAACGCCTCTTAGCCACCGAGGACGCCGATGTGCTCTTCGTCAGCGGCTGCAAATCGAATCAGGGGAAGTTCTACGCGCAATTCGATCACATCGTCCTGCTCAGCGCGCCTGTCCCGTTGATCGTCGGGCGATTGGCTACGCGGACAAACAACCCCTACGGGAGGCATCCTGCCGAACTCGCGCAGGTGCTCGGCTACATCCAGACCGTCGAGCCACGCCTACGGGCGGGCGCGTCGCTGGAGGTGGATACCAGCGCATCCATCGCGCAGATCGTCGCGACCATCCTGGGCCATGTGCTTCCTGAGAGCAGCGTCGCGCCGACGCTCCGAGAGCTAACGCCATAGCTCGGGATTGCGATCTTCGGGCTACGAAGGGGGGGCGGCGGGCACTTTGCCCGCCGCCCCTCCGTTCTCTCCGCCGACTGCCGACCGCCGACTATCGCCTACTTCGCCCCGCCAAGGTGGTCGGCGAACCAGCCGATCGTGCGCGTGAGGAAGTCGGCGCGGTGGGCGGGCGGGCCGGCGTTGACGAAGAGGTGCGAGCCGCCCGGATAGCGCGCGAACTCCGTCTCCACGCCCGCCTCGGTCAGCGCGATGAACATTTGCTCCCCCTGCCCGATCGGGCAGCGGTGGTCCTCCTCGCCGTGGACGATCAGGGTCGGGGTCTTGGCCCGGTGAATCATCGTGGACGGGGAATGCGCGGCGTACCACTCGCGGTCCTCGTGCGGCTGCGCGCCGAACTGGGTCTTGCCGAAGGAGTGGCCGATGTCGCTGGTGCCGTAGAACGATTCGAGGTCGAAGCAGGGCGCGCCGCAGACCGCCGCCGCGAAGCGCTCGGTCTGCCCGATCGTCCAGGAGGTCATGAAGCCGCCGTAACTGTAGCCGAAGATGCCGGTCCGCTGCGGATCGAGGTATGGCTGTTCGAGCGTCTTGTCGGTCACCGCCATCAGGTCCTTGAAATCCTCGTTGCCCCAGTCGCGGATCACCTGCTGGGTGAAATCCCTCCCGTAGGAGGTGGAGCCGCGCGGGTTGGCGTAGACGACCACGAAGCCCGCCCCGGCGAGCGCCTGCTGGATGTTGTTGAAGCCCCAACCGTAGAAGCCGTTCGGCCCGCCGTGGACATCGAGGATCAGCGGGTACCGCTTCGCGGGGTCGAAGCCGGGCGGCTTCAGCAGCCACGCCTCGATCTCATACTCGCCGCGCCGGATGGTGAAGCGCTCCGGCTGCGACGCGGGGTGCGCCGCGAGCAAGGCGTCGTTGAGGTGGGTGATGATCGTCGTCTCGTCGGTCTGGGTGTCGGTGACGGCGATCGCGCCGACCGTCTCCGCGCTGGCATAGCCCTGCGCGACGTAGCGTCCGGCGCGATCGACGCTGAACTGGCTGTTCAGCGACTGGAAGCGCTTCAGCGGCTCGAGCGCGCCGCTCTCGCTGTCGATCGCGTAGATGCCGCTCGCGCCCGCGCCCGCCGCGTGCAAGATCACCTGTCGTTCGTCGAGCCACACCGGCTGCGACGGCCCGACGATCGTCGGGAAGCCGGCGATCGGCAGGACCGGGAGGTCGTCGGTGAGGCGCTTGATCGCACCGGTCGCGACGGTGTAGACGAAGAAGTCGGTCTGGTAGGTCTGCTTGGTGTCGCCGGAGAAGATGATCCGGTCGCCCTTGGGAGACCACGCCCAGATGCCGACCACCCCGCCCTCGGGGCCGACGCGGGTCTGCGCGCCGGTTGCCACATCGAGCAGGGCGAGTTGCGAGCCCATGCCGTTGTTGTTGGGACGGCCCACCGCAATCGTCTTGCCGTCCGGCGACCAGGCCGGGAAGGTGTAGTCGGCGGGGTTCGGCTCGTCGCCGGTGAGGCGACGGCGCGCGCCGCTGGCGACATCGACGACGAAGATCTGGTAGCGGAGGTCGTGCAGATACCCGCGATTGTCCTGCTTGTAGTCGATCCGGCGCGTCACGCGCACCGGCGGCGGGGCGTCGTCGGCGAGGGGGGTCTCGTCCGGGTTCGCCGGATCGAAGAGGGCGGCATAGGCGATGTACCGCCCGTCCGGCGACCACGCGAGATCGCTGAGGCCCCCGGCGTGGCGGGTCACCTCGCGCGCCTCGCCGCCGAGGCCGAGCGGCAGGAGGTAGAGCGCCGCGCCCCCCTCCTTGCCCTTGCCACCGACCCGGTCGGAGACGAACGCGACCTGCTCGCCATCGGGCGACCAGCGTCCGCCGCCGTTGCGCTCGCCGCCGCCGCTGAGCTGGCGTGCGTTGCCGCCATCGCGGTCGCAGAGCCAGAGCTGGCTTGTCCCCTTCTGCTTGCCGCGCCCGAGCTGGCCGTGCGTATAGAGCACGCGCTCGCCATCGGGCGAGAGCTGGGGGTCCCCCGCCGTTTGCAGGTCGTAGATCAGGATCTCCGGGGTGAGCGGACTCGTCATCGTGTCCCTCCGTGTGTAGTCGGCAGTCGGCAGTCAGCAGTCGGCAGAGATAGCACCCTGGCTATCCTATCACGGTGGCGCAGTCCGTGATTCTTGGACTGTAGACCATAGAGGGGTCGAGGATGGCACGATCTCATCAATCCACCCGCGTCATTAGTGCCGACTGCCGACCGCCGACCGCCGACTACTTTCTCGTCAAATGCGCCAGCGTGCGCCCGGCGGCGGAGTCGGCGATCAGGGTGGCGAGGCGCCGGGCGCGGGTGTCGGGGCGCTTGGCGCTGACGATCCACCAGAGGGCGGGGCGGCGGTAGGAGGGGCGCTGGGCGGCGAAGAAGTCCCACGCGCCCGGCTCGGCGCAGAACGCGGCCTCTTCCTCGGGGGTGAGGGTCGCGTCCTCGGGCTGCTCGTAGGCGTAGATCGCCGAGCGCTCCGCCGCGCGCGCCGCGAACGCCGCCAGCCCGCTCGGCTGCATCCGCCCCTCGGCGGTCAGCACGGCGACGCGCGCGATGTTCACGGCGCTCCAGATGCTGCGCGGCTTGCGTGGGGTGAAGCGGATCGTGTAGCTCGTCCCGTCGCGCCCCTTGCGGACGCCGTCGATCCAGCCGACGCAGAGCGCCTCATCCACCGCCTCCGGCCAGGTGATGCTCGGCAGCCCCGAATCTTTCTTATAAAAGCCGACCAGCAGTTCGGTCGCGGTCGCGGCGTTGGCCGCGAACCAGGCGCGGAACTCCTCGGGGGTGGCGAAGAATGTCGGCTCCATGTCCTTTCCCTTCGTACCCGACGTCTATCGCATCCGTATGGTAGCGGCCGGGCCAGCCCTGCCAAACGCCGGGCTGTACGCGGCGGACAGTTAATCGGTGGCTTGGGCGGTGATCGGGGCGGGGCGGTGGCGCGTCAGGTAGACGCTGCACGGACCTGTACCCGGATTGGCGAAGCTATGCGGGCAATCGTCCGCGAAAGCGGCGCTATCCCCGGCGCGCAACGTCTGTTCCTCGTCCGCGACGACGAGCCGGAGCGCGCCGCTATCCACCACCAGGGCGCAGCGCGAACCGGGCGACGCAGGCGGGCGCGTGCCGGTGCCGACACCGGGCGGGAGGAGCAGATGGGCCAGCTCGCCGGACTGCTCGGGGTTGGCCGGGGCGAGGCCGCGCCACTCGGCACCTGCCCGGTCGCGCTCGACCTCCTGCTGGTCGCGGCGGCGCACCGTGACGCGCGACGGGCGCGCGACATCGAGCAGGCGGGCGATGGTGGTGCCGAGCGCGGCAGCGATCCGGTCGAGCACAATGACGGTCGGCACCTTCGCGCCGCGCTCGATGTCGGAGACCATGCTGCGGCTGACCCCGGCGCGCTCGGCGATGTCGTCGAGGGTCGCGCCGAGCTCGCGGCGTCGCGCCCGGACCCGCTCGCCCAGCTCGCCGAGTTCGAGGCCGTTACTGAAGGTTGCTTCGGCGCGCATCATACCCCCTCCTGTCACGGCGATCCTACCATGCGCGGGGGAGCGGGATCGCCGCAGAGACACAGAGACGCAGAGCGCGCAAGAGATGGGACGAGAGAAAGAGACGGAACAGGAGGCGCAGAGACATGGAGGACGACGGGAGGGAGAAGGGATGGGGGGACGGGGACTCAGAGACGCAGAGACACAGAGACGAAAGGGGGAAAGGGATGGAACCTGGGGCACAGGATCGCAGAAGGGTACGGGAGGGAGAACGCACGGTAAAAGCGCCCAGCGAATCGCGTGAGGCTATTGTGCAGGCGCGCGGGAGGCGCAGGTGACAGCGGGGCGGGAGAAGAAAGCGGTCGGCGGAAAGCGGAGCATAGGCTAGTGGATAATCCCGAGGATGGCGGGGTACTCAACCCTTGCGCTCGGTACGCCGCCCACCGATCTCCCCGCGCACTTCGTCTACTCGCCCGCTGATCTACTCCGCCTACTCGTTAAAACGAAATGGTGCCGACAACCCCGAAAGGCCCTCGGCACCATCTCTCTCAAGTCTGCCGCAACATCGGCGTCCCTCGCGAGACCACCGGCCCGGATGGACGAACAACGCACCCGAAAGTGTTTTGCCGCCGAATCCGCCGCCCTCCGCTTGCATCCACCGACCCCTTGCGGTGCCGATGTGCGCCCTCGGCGGCGGGCACATCCTTGATGTACGTATGGTAGCGCCTGTCTGACACTTTGTCAAGCCCCTCTCGGAATCAATTTCTCCACGGCGGTAGGGGCGATTAGGGCAATGCGGCACGAGCCATCGATGCGAAAGGTGCAGCGTCAGTGGTGGCGTTTTGCACGCGGCACCTGATCGTGGCTATGACTTATCGCGCTTCGGCGTTGTCCGGTATCTCACCGGCTGCATATAGCGCCAGGGTGTCTCGAAGTGACCGTAAATCATCGAGAAGATCGCGCCGAAGTTCGTTGAGATTTTCACGCCTGAATCCAAAGCTCTCAATCGTCACTTCGCCGTGCGGGTTACCGTTGATGGAGTAGGGTATCTCCTGGCGAAAGCCGCTGTAGCGCTCTGGATCGCATGCGGCGAGATTGAGAAAGAGGGGTTCTTCGCGGTTGACGCCATCCGTATGACGTTGCGCACGACTCGCAGGGTTTTCGAGTGGGAAAAGATTGCCCTCGAAACGCTGATTACAGATGGGGCAGCAGAACGGCAGGTTATCCCAATCGTAGGCGGGCCAGTAATAGCCGGGTCGCGTTGGAGGAGCGCCAGCCGCTTGTCGCCAGCCCGATTTCGGGCGCTAGTGCTCCACATCACCATCCGCGCCGATCCTCGCCTCGCAGAAGCAGCGTTCGCCGTGCTGGTCAATGATCATTCGGCGCTTCACGGCGGGGTCTGCGTAGATGCTACTCTTGAAGGTGAACTCGCGTGAAGGTGAACTCACGTGAAGGTGAACTCACGCGCGCCACTATCGGATGCGGCGCGGAGGGTGACGGTCTCCGTCGCGCCGCGCCCGGTGAGCGAGGCCGGTGGTGTAGCGGATTTCGTGATGCCGATCACCGCGTCGCCTACTCCGCTTTCAGCAGTGCCGCCGCGCGGCGGAGCAAGTCCATCGCCTCGATGTCCTCCCGGGTCTCGCCGGTCGGTAATTCGCCAATCTCGGCTTCGAGTGCGCGGAGGTGACGCTGGTCCGCATTGGTGAGTTCGGGCTTGGAGAGGATGCGAGTACGATCCTTGAGTGCGTCATCGAGCTGCGGCGGGCGGGCGCTCTCAAGGCCGCAGAGATCGCTGGTCAAGACTTGATCGATTCGCCAGTTCTTCGCCGCCTCCACATCGTTATCGATGACGACGTGGTCGCCCTCGCGGCGCAGCACCGCGATATTGGCGTTTGTCGCCGCCTGGACGAGCAGCGGGCTGTGCGCGGTCGCAATGAGCCGGGTATTGGGGAAGAGGTCGCTGAGATAGCCCATGAGTTTCCGCTGCCAGCTCGGATGCAGGTGCAGGTCGATTTCGTCCACCAGCACGATCGCCGGTTCGGCGAGCGGGTTCTCGCTCTTCGGGTAACGGTCGAAGAGGTGGCTGGCGAAGTCCACCATCCAGGCGATCAGCGTGCGATAGCCAAGGCTGAGGTTTTGCAGTAGCACCCATCCGTAGGGCGTGAGTGCCTCGACACGGGGTTCGAGTGCTTAGCGTTGTGGTGTGTTGATGCGTAGCTCTTCTACATCAGGAAGCAGGCGGATAAGCAAGTTCTCGTACGCCGCCGCGCTTGGCCGTCAGCCATCCAAGGCAGGTCCGCTGGGTTCTCCTCGCTGTGCGCCAGAGCTTCGTGAATAATCTGGGCCGGGCGGGCGGCATCCCACCAACATGGCTGATCGTCGCGCCGGGAGGTAGCCGCCCGCCCGGCCCGTTGTCGTTATCTTCACGATTGCTCTTGTACGATGGGTACGTCGTAGTTAAGAAATCATCGTCCACCGTGCCAACGAGTCGGGTACCCGGAGGATCAGCGCGGATAGGCCACGACCGCGCCGCTGACACCGACGCCGACCATCGTACCGTTCGGCGGGACGGTGTGGCCGGGGACGCGGGCGGTGATGGCGAGGTCGGCGGCGGGGAGGTGGAGACGCACGACCGCATCTTTGCCGTAATAGATGCTGTCGAGGACGTGCGCCGCGACGCCGCCCGCGTCGGCGGGGGCGATGGCGATCTGCTCCGGGCGCAGCATCACTTCGGCGGGGCCGTCTGGGACGGGGTCGCGCAGGGGGAGATCGCCGAGGGCGCAGGTCGCCCGACCGTCCCGCACCGTCGCGGGCAGAAAGGTCGCGTCGCCGAGGAAGGTCGCCACGTCGCGGTCGGCGGGGCTCCCGTACAGTTCGTCGGGGGGGCCGACCTGGGCGAGTCGTCCGCCACGCATGATGGCGATCTGCGTGCCGAGCGACAGCGCCTCGTCCTGATCGTGCGTCACCAGGATCGCGGTCGCCCCGGCGGCATGGAGCGCCGCCGCGACCGCGCGCCGCGTCCCTTCGCGCAGACTCGCGTCGAGCGCGGAGAAGGGCTCGTCCAGCAGCACGACGCGCGGCTCCGGGGCGAGCGCGCGGGCGAGCGCGACCCGCTGCTGCTGTCCCCCGGAGAGCTGGTGCGGCCCGCGCGTGGCAAGCGCCGGATCGAGTCCGACGAGATCGAGGAGGGCACCGATCCGCGTCCGGTTACGCCGGGCGGCGCGCGGCAGGCCGAAGCCGATGTTGTCCGCGACCGAGAGGTGCGGGAAGAGCGCCCCCTCCTGTGCCACATAGCCGATCCGGCGGCGCTCGGGCGGCAACCCCTGGCGCGCGTCGCAGACGACCTGCCCACCGATGGCGATCGTGCCGCGATCGGGGCGCTCGAAGCCGGCGATCAGGCGCAGAAGGGTCGTCTTGCCGCAGCCGGACGGCCCGAGGATGGTCGTCAGGCTGCCCGATGGGACGCTTAAATCGATCCCATCGAGGACCGTGACCACGCCGAACGCCTTGCCGAGTCCCGTGATCGTCACCGCACCGCCGGCCGCCGCGCTCATCGCGCCCGCCGGGCGTCGCGCGTGAGGAGGAAGGTCGTGGGGGCGGAGATCACGATCATCAACACCGCGTAGGGGGCCGCCGCCCCGTAGGCGACGTCGTTGGTGTGGCTCCAGAAGCGCGAGGCCAGGGTGACCGTGCCGGTCGGGGCGAGGAGGAGGGTGGCCGTCAGTTCGGTGATGACCGCCAGGAAGACCAGCGTGCCGCCCGCTCCCAGGCCGCGCGCCAGCAGCGGCAGGGTCACCCGCCAGAAGACGGCCAACGGGCGCGCACCGAGCGCGCGCGCCGCCTCGTCGAGCGCGGGCGGGGCCTGCGCCAGCGCGGCGCGGATGCTGACGACCGCGAGCGGCAGGAAGAGAATCGCGTAGGCGAGCAGGAGCAGCGCGGTCGTCTGGTAGATCGGGCGGGCGTAGCGGATCGCGACCGTCACCAGCGCCAGCGCCACCACGATCCCCGGCAGGGTGTGGCCGAGGTAGGTGCTGCGCTCGATCAGGGTCGCCGCCGCGCCGCGCCGCCGCACCGCGACCCAGGCGACCGGCAGCGCGAGCGCAAGGGTGACAAGTGCCCCCATGATCCCCAACCCGAGCGAGCGAGCGGTCACGCCCGCGAGTTCCCCGAGGGGGAAGGCGGTCGAGCGGCTGATGACGAGCCAGCGCCCGAGGCTGACGAGCGGCACGCCGAGCGCCAGGGTGAGGGTTGCCGCCAGCGCCAGGAGCGCCAGCGGCGTGGCCGGGCCGAGGCGGACCGGCGTGGCCCGCCGCGCCGCGCCCGCGCCGATCCGGGCGTAGCGCGCGCGCCCGCGCAGCAGGACTTCCAGCAGCAGCAGGAAAAGGCAGATCGCCACCAGCACCCCGGCCAGCATCGTGGCGGCGGGGCCATTGAAGGTGGACTGGTACTGCTCGAAGATGGCGACGGTGAAGGTGGGAAAGCGCAGCAGTTCGAGCGCGCCGTACTCCGCCAGGAGGTGCAGCGCGACGAGGAGCGATCCGCCGAAGAGGGCCGGGCGCAATTGCGGCACGGCCACGCCCAGGAAAGTCCGCGCGGGGCCGTGGCCGAGGGCGCGTGCGTTCTCCTCCAGCGCGGGGTCGAGGCCGCGCAGGGCGGCGGCGACCGGCAGATAGACGAGCGGGAAGTAGGAGAGGGTGACGACCGTCGCCGCCCCGCCGAAACCTTCCACCCGCCCACCGAACCAGGTGACCCAGCCGAAGCTGTTGACGAAGGCGGGGACGGCGAGCGGCGCGACGAGGAGGAGGTTCCAGACGCGCCGACCGGGCAGATCCGTCCGCTCCACGAGCCACGCCGCGCCGACGCCGAGCAGGGCGCAGGCGGGGAGCGCCGTGCCGATCAGCAGGACGGTGTTGGCGAGCAATTCCCCCATGCGCGGTCGGAAGAGGAGTCGCGCCGCCGAGGCCGCGCCAATGTGTATGCTCTCGCCGACGATGAAGAAGAAGGGAAGGAGGGTCAGCAGGGCGACGAGCGCCCCCGCCACGAACGCCGGGGAAGGCGGGGCCAGGCGTCGCCGCCCCACACCGCCCGCGTATCTCCCGGTCGTCACCCCTTCGACGGTTGGCGCGTGCGGCCAGCCCCCGAGCTTTGTCGCGTTCAGAGCAAACCGGCCTGCTGCATCAGATCGATCACCTGCGCGCCGTTGAGTTTGGCGGGGTCGACCTCGGGGATGCTCAGTTCGCTGAATGGCTTGAGCCGGGAATTGACCGCCACCTCAGGGTTCAGGGTGTACTCCAGCGAGAAGGTGCCGTTCGCCAGCACCTGCTGTCCGGCCTTGCCGGTCAGGTAACGTAGCAACGCCTGCGCCTCGGTCGGATGCTTGCTCGACTTCAGCGCCCCGAGCCCGGAGATGCTGAAAAAGCCGCCCGCGTCCTTGCTCTGGAAGTAATGCAACTCGGTGTTCTTGCTGTTCGTCCCGGCATCGGCGCGATCCTGATACCAGTAGTAATGATAGATGATCCCGCCCGGGATCTCGCCCCCATTGACCGCGCGCATGATCGCGCCGTTGCCGCTATAGATCTTGCCATTCGCCTTCAGCCCTTTCAGCCAGGACCCGGCGGAGGCGGCCCCCTTGAGCGCCACTACGGCGCTGACGATCGCCTGGAAGTCCGCACCGGAAGGCGCGATCCCGAACTTGCCTTTCCAGTCATCGCCGGAGAGGTCCATGATCGACCCTGGCAGCGCGGACGTCGCGAGCGTCTGCGGGTTGTAGACGAAGACGGTGGAGCGCCCCGCGACTCCCATCCAGTCGCCGACCGTCGGGGAGAAGCGCGCGGGCACCTGGGCCAGGGTCGCCCGGTCGATCGGCGCGAAGAGTCCCTTGGCCGCGACGACCTGCATCGCGGGGGAGTTCTCGGTGATGAAGGCGTCGGCGGGGGAACCACCTCCCTCCTGGACGATCTGGTTGGCGAGGTCGAAGTCCTTGCCGGAGCGGATGTCGACCTGGACGCCGGTCTCCCTGGTGAATCCCTCGATCATCCCCTTGACCAGATTCTCGTGCTGCGCGTTGTAGAGGGTCAGCTTCGCGCTCGTGTCGAGGCGCGGCGTGGCGATCGTCGCCGGGGAGGACGCCGCCGCGCGCGTGGCGGTGGCCGGGGTGGCCGCACCAGCGGGGGTTGTCCCGGTGGTGCGGGTCGCGGTCCCCGAGGCGGTCGGTGGGGTGCTGGCGGCGGTCGTCGCCACGGCGGCGGGGGCAACCGAAGCGGGTGCCGCAGATACCGCCGGGGCAGTCGTCGCCGGGCTGCTGCCACAGGCGGTGATTAGCGCCTGTACCGAGAGGACCCCCGCCGCAGCTATGAAGTGACGCCTGGTGATCCGCATCCGGCTCATCCCTCCTGTTTATGCCCACAAAGCAATAGTGTTCGCATATACGAATCTCGACCTGCCGTAAGGATACCGAGGCGTGCCGAATCATGCAAGGGCGAGGCAGGAAGGAGAATATCGCGAGGGCGAACGAGCGGCGGCGCACCTGTAGAGGTGCGCCGCCGGATGCGGTGAGGGCTGTGGCGGGAGCTATGGCGAGGATTTCCCCTGGCTACGCCATCATGATCACGCCGCGCGCGACCGTGCCGCTGCGGAGGAGGTCGAAGCCCTCGTTGATCTGGTCGAGGGTGTAGGTGTTGCTGATCAGTTCGTCGAGTTTGAGACGCCCCTGCTGGTAGAGATCGAGGAGGCGCAGCATGTCCACGCGCGGACGGGCGGAGCCGTAGAAGCAGCCCTTGAGGGTCTTCTCCTGCATCGCCAAGGCCCAGGCGTCGATCTGCGCCATCTGCCCCTGCGGCGCGATGCCGACCTCGATCGCCGTGCCGCCGATCCGGGCCATCTCGAACGCCTGCTGCACCGTCCGCGCGCTGCCGATCGCGTCGAAGGCGTAATCGACCCCCTCGCCGTTCGTCAGTTCGCGGACGCGCGCCACGGCGTCCTCCTCACGCCCATTAATCGTGTGCGTCGCGCCGAAGTCGAGCGCCAGCTCCAATTTGTTGTCGAGGAGATCGACCGCGATGATCTGACCGGCGTTGACCATCCGCGCGCCCTGGATCACATTCAGGCCGACCCCGCCGCAACCGATCACCACGGTCGTGCTGCCCGGCTCCACCTTAACGGTGTTCGTCGCCGCGCCGACCCCGGTCATCACCGCGCAGCCGACGAGCGCGGCGCGGTCGAGCGGGATCTCCTTCGGGATCGGCAGCAATTGCTCTTCCGGGATCACGGCGTGCTCGGCGAAGCAGGCGACGCGCGCGAGGTGGTGGACCGGCTGCCCGTCCAGGCTGAGGCGGGTGGTGCCATCGTACATCGTGCCGGGTGCGCTCATGCGCCCGGTGCAGAGGGTGGGACGCCCGACGACGCAGTAGCGGCAGACCCCGCAGTTGGGGCGGAAGATCAGGACGCAGTGGTCGCCTGGACCCACCCGCGTCACCCCGGCCCCGACCCGCTCGACGATCCCGGCCCCCTCGTGGCCCAGCACCGCCGGTTTGGGGATTGGCCACTCCCCCTTCATGTAGTGCAGATCGGAGTGGCAGACCCCCGCCGCCACGATCCGCACCAGCACCTCGCCCCGTTGCGGCTCCGCCAACTCGACCTCTTGCACGACCAGCGGCTGGCCGATCTCGTGCAGCAATGCGGCGCGTGTCTTCACGATGTCTTCCCTCCCCGCCAATGCGACGGTTTCCCATATAATCCCATTCTGGCGATGATAGACCGCTGCGGGGCGCGGGGCAAGAGAACGCTCTTTTAGTTTGTGTGATTCCTGGAGGAATGTCGCCGAAGTGTAACTATTGCAATAATAAGTCCCAGCGCAATTACTGCTATGGGTAGTACGGGTGATAATGCACCTGTATATTCTACCAACCCGCTTATTATTAGTACCGTGCCTAGAGCGATTGTAAGCTCACTTGTAGAAATTTTATTCACGTACCGACTCATGTTGAGCAAAATAAAGATAACGCCTATTCCAACAGACCAAGATCCTTTGGGTAGAACATCACCTACGATCCAAAAGCAACCAGCCATGATGAAGAATACGGCCCAACTCAAGCGCTCTAATTGATTGTTAGACACTTTTCCCTCCAGTTGATTGAGAAGAATGGGTGGGCACGATGTGCCCACCCTGGCGTTACTTTTCTTTCGTGACGCCTTTGAACGGACGACCATCTTGCTTCTGGTCCATGAACTTTCCAGTCTTGGTATCGCGCTTAACCCAATTTCCGTTGGCTGGATTTTGAACTTGTGTACGACCTTTGACTGGCCCAATACGACCATGGCCCGGACTGCCATTCTTTGCCATTTCTAACCTCCTTTCTAGCGCGTGTCTCCGATAGCACTGTACTTAGTATAAGACAATTCGCGTAGCGTTGCAAGTACGGCACTGTGTTGAAGATAAGACAGAAGGATGGTAAGATTCTAGGGAGATATAGTAAGGATGGAAATGAGCATGAACAACAATCTGGCAAGACTCAGTGGTCTACTTCAATCTAAGCGTAGAGAGCGTGATATAAGCTTACGGGCCGCTGCCTTAGAAATAGGGTTAAGTCCCTCTACCCTGTCGAGATTAGAACGGGCTGCTGCAACATCGTTACCAGATGCTGAAACCTTAACTAAGTTGGCGGCTTGGTTAGAAATTCCTATGAGTGCATTACTTTCAGAGGCTTCTGACGGTGCTAAGCAGAATTATCCACAGTTATCGACTCCTGAACATGTATCAGTACATTTGCGAGCAGATAAGCGGCTTTCGCCACAAACTGCTCAATCGTTATCTCGAATGTTTCAACTCTTATATGACGAGTTTGTAGAGAATGAAGCGACTAAACGTTCCACGGGTAAAGCAACGGAAGGGGGAAAACATGACTGATGATATTTGGCGTCGTTGGGTTGAAGAGCGCGCAACTGAGTTACGAGAACTTGTCGATCTTCCTCCGCTTGCCCCTTTGAATCCCAGGGTTTTGGCTGAGGCGATGGGAGCACGAGTTATTTACCCCGATGATATTCCGAGGTTGTCAGTAGCAGATAGGCGTCAATTATCTGAATCAGGCAGGAATGATTGGTCTGGTGGCACGATAGCATTGCCAGATGGAAGGATCAAGATTGTCTTGAATCCTTTACATTCCAAAACACGACTACGAGCTACTTTGATGGAAGAACTCGCGCATGTGCATCTCAGGCATAAGCCAAGCCAGCTACTGCTTATTGATGGTGAGTTAGTAACTCGAAGCTATGATCGAAAACAAGAACAGGAGGCTTACAGTGTAGGTGCGGCAGCCCTTATTACAGCTGCTCATTTAGACGATGCCTCACAGCGCTCGCTTGATCGTCAGACACTTGCTCGAATGTACGGCGTCAGTGTTGAACTGGTTGCGTTTCGAGAGAGAATGACGCAGTTACAGCTATGCGGATAGCTCTGAATCTAGCAAGACTAAAGTAAGGCTGTATTGGCAACACTATGCCAACTACTACGGACCACGGACTACCGGCTACGGACCCGCTATGCCACCGCCACGCGGCGCTTCTTCCAATCCCCGGTCCGATAGCGGAGCCAGTTGAGCAGACTGAGGACGAGCGAGTCGACGAGCCAGCCGAAGTAGATGCCGACGAGGCCGAAGCCGAGGAAGATGCCGCAGAACCAGGCGACCGGCAGGCGCACCAGCCACATCACGCCGCCGGTGGTCATCATCGGGTAACGGGTATCGCCCGCGCCGCGCAGTGTCCCGGCCAGCACCATCCCGAGCGCCTGGCCCGGCTGGGCCAGGGCCACGACCTTCAGCGCCGCCGCGCCCTGCTCGATAATCGCCCGGTCGTCGGTGAAGAGGCGCATGATCTGCGGCCCCAAGAAGAAGAACGCCAGGCCCATCGCGCCCATCCAGACGATGCAGGAGCGGGCCGAGAACCAGGAGACACGCCCGGCACGGACGGGATTGTTCGCGCCGAGGCTCTGCCCGACGAGGGCCGTCGCGGCCATCGAGAAGCCGAAGCCGGGCATCATCGAGAAGAGGGCGATCTGCTGGACGACCTGCTGCGCCGCCGCCGTGGCGGTGCCGAGCCGGAAGACGATCACGCTGAAGAGGAGCATCCCCCCAGCGCGGAAGACGGACTCGAACATCGAAGGGAGGCCGATATCGACGAGGCGACGGAAGGGCGCGAGGGCCGGACGCCAATCGCCCCAGCCGCGCAACGACACCGGGCGACCGGCGCGGAAGAGCAGCCCGACCAGAACCAGGCAGCCGACGCTGCGGACGATCGTCCCGGCCACCCCGGCCCCGGTCGCGCCGAGCGCCGGGAGGCCGAACTTGCCGAAGATCAGCGGATAGCTGATGGCGAGGCTGATGGCGAGCGAGATCAGGGTGACGAGCATGGGAGTGCGAGCGTCGCCGGAGCCGCGCATGATGCTCCCGGCGACGAAAGTGATCACCATGCTGATGCCGCCAAATGAAAAGGCGCGCAGGAAGTCGGAGCCTTGTTGCACCACCTCGGGCTGCGCGCCGAGCATCGCGATCGCCTGGGGGGCGAAGACCACGCCGAGCGCGCTGATGACGAGGCCGAGGATCAGGCCGAAGACGAGCGATTGCTTGGCCGCGAGGCTCGCCGCCCCGTGATTCTTCGCGCCCACCGCGTGCGAGACGAGGACGGTGGTCCCCATGCTGACGGCGAAGAAGCAGGCCATCGCCACCTGGATCAGGCTATTGGCCGCGCCGACCCCGGCGATCGCCGACGAGCCGAGTTGCCCGATCATCATCACCAGCAGCAGGCCGTAGATCCCCTGGAGCATGTTCTCCACGATCGAAGGCCAGGCCAGCCGGAAAACGATCCCTCGGATCGCCGCGGCGCTTTCGGGGGGCGGGGCTGTCGGCGGGCGGGAAGGGGCGGGCGTCACGCGGCGCGGCGCGGCGACCGAGACGGGCTCGGCGAGGGTTTTACTCACGCTGTACTCCTCGGGAAAGGGTGATACCGCGCGACGACACTGGCGCGGCGGGCGTCCATCACTATCGCATAGTCCGTGCCGATATGAAAGACGCCCGATCAGGTGCGGGCTGTTTGGGCGTGGGGCCTTGCGCCTGGGGTTGCGCGGTCGAGTCGGGCACCATCTGGCGCTTCGCCCTATCACCGGGGGGACGTCCGCGCCGCTGTCGACAGGGTGGCGGGTGGTATACTCCGGCCCATGCAAGGGACACCGAACGCCGGGGACCGGCGCACGATCGAGCACGTCGGGCGACCGACGCCCGACCCCACGCCGACCACCTCGGCGGCGGGGCGACGCCTCTACTCCGCCGTCGGCTCGGTGGCGCTGGCGTTCGTGTTCGGGCGGCTCCTCGGCTTCCTGCGCGACATCCTGATCGCGCGCCAATTCGGCACCGGCTTCGAGAAGGCCGCCTACGACGCCGCCTTCCGCATCCCCGATCTGATCTTCCTGGTGGTGATGAGCGGCGCGTTCGGCTCGGCGTTCGTGCCGGTCTTCGCCGGGTTTCTGGCACAGGGACAGACCCGCAAGGCGTGGCGGCTCGCCTCCAACGTCCTGACGCTGATGGTGGAGGGCTACGCCGCCTTCGCCCTGGTCGTCTTCCTCTTCGCGGACCCGCTGGTGCGCCGCTTCGTCGCGCCGGGCTTCGATACCCGGACGCAGGATCTGGCGGTCGAACTGACGCGCATTCTCCTCCTCTCGCCGCTGCTGCTCGGCCTGGGAGCGGCGGCGAAGAGCGTGCTGGAAGCGCACGATCGCTTCACCCTGCCCGCCTACGCGCCGGTCGTCTACAACGCGGCGGGGGTTTTCGGGGCGATCGTGTTGGTGCCGCGCTTCGGGATCAAGGGGCTGGCCTGGGGGATCGTCCTCGGGTCGCTCGGGCATGTGCTGGTGCAACTCCCCGGCCTGTCGGCGGTGCGGATGCGCTACATCATCATGCCGCGCCCGGTCGCGGAGGGGGTGCGGACCGTCGGGCGGCTGCTCGGTCCGCGGATCATCGGACAGGCGGCGTTCCAGATCAACTTCACGATCGTACTAACCACCTTCGCCTCGCGGCTTGGTGAGGAGCGCGCGGCTTCGCTTGGCTACGGCTACCAGCTGATGCAACTGCCGCATGGGCTGCTGGCGATCTCCGTCTCGACCGTGATCTTCCCGCTGCTGTCGCGCCTCTATGTCAACAAGCAGTTCGCCGAACTGAAGACGACCCTCGGCGACGCCCTCCGGCCCCTCTTCTTCCTGACGTTGCCCGCCTCGGTGGCGCTGGCGATCCTGGCGAAGCCGATCGTGCAGACCCTCTATCAGCGCGGGGACTTCGGGGCCGAATCGACGGAATTGGTGGCCGGGGTGGTACCCTTCTTCGCGGCGGGGCTGGTGGCGCTGGCGATCGTCGAGACGAGCGCGCGCGCCTTCTACGCGATGCAAGACACACGCACGCCGCTCTTTGCGTCGCTGGCGGCGATCGGCGTCAACCTGATCCTCGCCTACATCCTCTCGCAGCGCTTCAGCGCGCCGGGACTGGCGGCGAGCATGTCGGCGACGACGGCGATCGAGATGGCGGCGCTCCTGATCATGCTGCGGCGGCGGATCGGGCCGTTCGACGCGGCGGTCTGGACGGCGCTCCTCAAGAGTCTCATGGCGACGCTGGTCATGGCGATCCTGCTGCTGCTGATCCGCGACCGCCTGACCCTGGCGACCGACCCGGCGGTGTCGAGCGGTAACGCCCTGGCGCGCTTCGCCCTCTTCGGCCTCGCCCTCTTCCTCGGCCTCTACACTTACCTCGCCGCCGCGTGGTACCTACGGACACGCGAACTCCTCGAACTCACCGACCGCTTCGGCGGGCGCTTCCAGCGGTTGCTGCGGCGCGGGCGATAGCTCGATCCGCTTACGCCGGTGGTCCGATGGACCGAGGCTCCGGCTGGATGGCTTGCAACCACAACGCCCGCCTGCGCGAACTGGAAGACAGAAAGCCATTAGAAGCTGGCGACGGCGATGCCCCCCGCTCCCAGATTGGGAGAGGGGTGGCGAGCCGGGTGCCCTCTGGGCGACGAGCCGGGGTGAGGGCCATCCCCGGCGTGGGTGGCCAAGGGGTTGAAACCCCTCGCTGTGGGTGCCTCACCGCACCGGCGCAGTGCCCCGGAGGGCAGCCACTCCCCATGAAGGGCACCTCGTCCCCATAAAGGGGGACACTGTACCCATGAAGGGCCTACTACCCGCCTGCGCGGGCTGGAGGCCGTCTCCTACGCCGCAGTATCACCCGGCAGCCTTTTTCTCCTAATTTGGGAGAGGGTGGCGAGCCGGGTGCCCGTGGGGCGGACGGGCCGGGACGAGGGCCGTCTCAACTACGCTCTGCTACCCCTCCACGCTGAGCAACTCCTCCAGCGCCGCCGCGCCGAGATTGCTGACGGCGACGCCATCCACCACGAGGAGCGGGGCGACGCCGCGAAAGCGCAGCATCTCCTCGACCGCCGCCGGGTCGCGCGTGATGTCCTTCTCGCTGAACGGGACGCCCCAATCGGAAAGCAACGCTTTCACCCCCGCGCAGGGGTTTCAACCAGGGCGGGTGTAGAGGACGACGGTGCGTGGCATCGGTGCTCCGTAGCAACAGGTGACAGGGTGCAGGTGAGCGGTGCGCGAGGTGACTCGACGAACAGTATAGCCAAAGGATGGCTTCGGCGACGGTCGATCTTGCGCCGGTTGCCGTCTCGATGCTATTGCCTATGCGGTGGCACGCGAGCTGCTGCCATTGCGTACATAATGGTAATGGTACGGGCGATGGACGTGTCAGGAGGGGCATGATGGCGAAGCAGGGACGGAGCGAGCTTCGGCGGCAGCGGGCACACCGGCTGCCGCAGTCGCACCCGACCGCACCATTGCTGCTCGATCTGCCACGTACCGCACTCGGGACGACGGAGCGAGTCCCGACTGACGGCGAGCGCTTCTTGGCAGAGCATCTCGAACTGGAGAGGCCCGTGCTCTCCCCATATAACCCCTACGCCTGGCTGGACCCTGCACGCTCCCCCGCGCGTGCCACGTCAACGCAGGGCGAGATGCGTGGCTGGCTGCGTTGGGGACTGATCGTAGTGCTGCTCGTCATGCTGGCGGGGGCGATCGGCGGCGTGGCGCAGATGGTGGGGGCAGTCACCGCGCGAGGCGGGCTGTGGGGCGAGGGTTTCCTCTCCGGCTTGCTTTTCTGTAGCCTCTTCGGGGCGTTGGTATTCGCCTTCGCACGCCGCCTGCTGCGCCCGGACGCGCGGCGATAGGGGCGCGGCCACGCCACCGACCTGCTCGCTGGCATGAAGATATGCTATAAGTCCATCTTGAGATGGTCGCGTAGCGACCAGCGCGGGCGCGCGATCTGGCGCGCGGCGTCGGGAATTGTAAATGGAGAGAGCGGATATGAGCAGCGGTCCTCGCCCCCTGGGTTTCACCGGTCGGGAATTGAAAAGTTTGTTCCGCGACGAGCGCGAGAAGCGGCGCGAGCGCAAAGGGTTACTGAGCATCAACGTCGATCCCAACAACCTCGCGGACGAGTTCGCGGCGTTCGAGGAGACGGTCTTGCAGGTCATCCTCGACAACAATCGCCAGATCACCGAGCAGCTGCTGAAGACCGGCGCGATCACCGCCGATCAACTGCCGAGCGACTAGCCCGCGTGCCAGCTCAACGCCGAGTGGCGGGGGCTGGCACGTTCCCTGCGACAGTGCGGCGCGGCGAGGTGCCGGGAGGACGAGCGCGGCGACGGGCTGCGGCCCGCCCGGTACCGATCCGTGATCGACGGGACGCCCGACGCGGCAGGGGAGGATACGATGAGCGATACGCGCGGCCCGGAAGCGATGAGCCCGGAAGAGCGCCAACTGGCGGCGGCGATCGATCGCCGCCTGCAAGACCAGGCGAGCATCTACGCGGCGGTACGCGTCGGCGCGGGCGTGGCCTACCTCGATGGGGTGGTCGAGTCGGCGGCGCAACGCGACGCGGCGAGCGATCTGGCGGCGGGGATGGCGGGGATCGAGCGGGTGCAGAACGATCTCGATATCGAGGAGATCGGCACGCCGGGTCAGGACACCACGACCAACTCCAGCACCTACGCCGACGCGAGCTATCAGATGCTCGACAGCGATCTGGTGACCGATCCGCAGCCGTTGCGCGACGACTTACAGCCCGATTTCAACGACCCGATCGACGAGCTCGGCGGCGACATGACCACCGATGCGATGATCGCCGTTGAGGAGGGAATCCCTTACATGCCGCCGACCGATCCGGTCGTGCGCCCGTCGAACGACGATCAGGAGCTGTCGATCTCCGGGGGCTTCGGAGAAACCGCGGACGACGAATACCCCGATCTTCAGGCGACGACCGCGACTGGCGACGCCCCACCCGGCGACGAGGATGTGCGCGAGCAGGTCATCGAGGCGTTGCGGACCGACGCGGCCACGGCGGACCTGATCATCAGGGTGACGGTGCGGGATGGCGTCGTCCATCTGCGCGGCGTGGTACCGACCCTCGACGACGCGGAAGCGGCGGAGGAGGTCGCGGGGCGCGTGCCGACCGTGGCCGAGGTGCGCGAGGAGTTGGAAGTCGCGGCGCTCGGCTAAGACCTCCGCGAGGTGGTGGGCATGACGACCGGCAGCTCCCCACGGCGAGAGAACGCGACGCATGACCCCGGCACGGGCGACGAAGAACCGCCCGTCAGGGCCGCGCCGCGTCCGTTGCGCGTGGGGCTGGCCCTCAGCTCGGGCGGGGCGCGCGGCTTCGCGCATGTGGGCGTGATCAAGGGATTGTGCGCGGCAGGCTGCACGATCACGGCGGTCGCGGGGAGCAGCATCGGCGCGATCGTCGCCGCAGGATACGCGCTGCACGCGGACGCGGACGCGCTCGAACGCTGGGTGCTCGATTTCCGCGCGCGCGACCATGCGCGCGGGCGCGTCCCGATCATGGATGCGGCGCGGCTGACCGCGTTCCTGGACCGCACGTTCGGCGGCGCGGCGTTCGCGGATTGCGCCGTGCCGCTGCGGATCGTGGCGACCGATCTGCGGGCGCGGGTCGCGGTCACCCTCGATAGCGGTTCGCTCGCCACCGCCGCGTTCGCCTCTGCTGCCCTCCCGTTCGTCCATCGTCCGGTCGTCTGGGGGGAGCGCCTGCTGGCCGACGGCTCGCTCAGCTGCGTCCTGCCGCTCGCGCAGGCCACGGTGCCAGGGGTCGATCTGATCGTCGGCTCGTTGGTGAGCCGCCCGCATGCGACCCTGAATGGGCTGACCGGCGGGCTGGCGCGCACCGTCGGGGGCGTCGTGCGCGGGTGGGGCCGCCCCTACGTCGAGTTCTTCCGCGCGCGCACCCCCCAACTCCCCTGGCCGGGCGCGGTCCCCGCCGCCCCCGCCCCCCCGATCATGATTCTCACGCCGCACCTGGACCGGCTCGGTACGCTCGACTTCGCCCGGATGCGCGAGGCGATCGCGGCGGGCGAGGCGGCGGTGGCGACGGGGTTGCGCGAGTGGCATCTGGCGCGCAACGGCGTGCGATACCCAATCCACTTGCGATAATTGCGTTATGCGTCGGCTCCGCCGCTCGCGAGGAGCAACGCCCGCACGTACGTGATCGGCAGGATTCCGTATGACGTCGGCGGCCTGGACCGAACCCACGCCCCGCTGTCGGGAGGCTCGTTCGGGTAGCGGGGCATCGCGGGCATTCGAGTACCATCCGCGCCGGCCGCTATCTCACCGCCCGCAACGACCGCGAGGAGGGGCGGTGTTTCGATGTCGGGCAGTCGCCACCAGCCCGGCGCTGGACCCAGGGCACGCCCCCATCGGCGGTGCGCCCCCACTCGTTCGCGCCCCGCACCGCGCAACGTATCCCGACAGTGCCCCAGGGTGAGTCGTGCCCGATCGCCGGTCACATTCCTTCGGCCTCTCCTGTCATAGCTGCGGGGGTGAGCCGTGGCGGCCACCCGGACGCGAAGCAGGAGGAAACCGATGCGATGTGTGCTCTTGCCCCTCATCGATGAGGACAACTGGCGCGCGCTGTCACAGGACGAGCAGGGGCGGGAGATGGCGGCCTTCGGCGCATTTGGGGCGGCGCTCAAGGAAGCGGGTGCCCTCGTCGGCAACTACCGGCCCCAATCGAGCGCGGCGGCGAAGACCGTGCGCGTCGTGGACGGCCAGACGCGGGTGCTGGACGGGCCGCACGCCGACACGAAGGAGCAACTGGGCGGCATCTACATCATCGACGTGCCCGACCTCGATGCCGCCCTCTCGTGGGCGGCGCGTGCCCCCGCCGCGCGCTATGGCGTCGTCGAGGTGCGCCCGCTCTCGGGCGGCCAGCCCTGAGTCCGGGCGAGCGCGCCGCCGCAGCGGATAACTGCGGCGGCGCACGCAGCGCACACTTCCCACGCCCGGAGGGGCCGCCTCACCAGCGTTGTCGTCGGTCATCGACGGGTCGACATCCGCCACGCCACTACCGGATCGGGCATGGGTTTGATCCGCCGCCCGCCCCCCTCGCGACATCGCGGCGACCGGGAGCGTGATCGCGCCTATCCCGCGTCTGGCACTTCGTGGCGTGCGCGCGCGACGGCACGGCGAGCCGCGATGCAAGCGACCGCGTCAGCCCTCGAGGGCGCGCAGGTCGAGTCGTCCGAGACGCGCCGGATCGGTGAGCGCGTCGATGGCGACGATCTTGCCGCGCACGATTGTGAAGCCCATCGCCGCGAGCGGTCGACCATCCTCGCCCCACGAGACGATCCCGACCGCCCCATTCACTAGCGCCGGTCGGGCGGCGCGGGCCGAGCGCGCACCTACGCGCGCCCCCTCGGCCACGGCCCGCGCGCCGCGAACCTCCGTCGGCGTCCCCCCCCGATCGGTGCGGAGCACCACGTCCGGGTCGAGCACCGCCAGCAGCGCGGCGAAGTCGCCGTCGCGCGCGGCGGCGAGGAAGGCGTCGACCACTTCTCGCTGGCGGGTGCGCTCGGCATCGGGGGCGGTGTGCATGCCGCGCACCCGCCGCCGGGCGCGGCTCGCCAGCTGCCGGGTCGCCGCCGGGGAACGCCCGACGATCGGCGCGATCGCGTCGAAGGGCACCGCGAAGACGTCGTGCAGCACGAACGCGACCCGCTCGGCGGGGGCCAGCGCCTCCAGGACCACCAGCAGCGCGGGGCCGAGCGCGTCACTCAGGAGCGCCATCTGCTCCGGGTTCTCGGCGTCCGCACGGTCCACAACCGGCTCGAGCAGGCGTGCTTCCAGCGACTCCTCGTGCCGCGACCGGCGCGACTCCAGCAGATTGAGGCAGACCCGCGCGACGACCGTCGTCAGCCAGCCGCCGAGGTTCGCCACGCCGCCCGTGTCGGCTCGGCTGACGCGGAGCCAGGCATCCTGGACCGCGTCGTCCGCCTCGCCCACGGAGCCGAGGATCCGGTAGGCCACCGCCCGCAGGTGGGGGCGCTCCTCCTCGAATCGCGCCGCCAGCCAGTCGTGTTCGCCCATCGTCACCCCTCCCCGTCGCACCCCGTCACGGCAATGACCGTCACGGAGCGGCAAGTGTGACAGACGGGCGATGGGGGTACTGTCGGGTGGGTGGCAGCCATTCACCGAACGTTGTGTCGCCCCCTCCTACGCGCGCTCGACCACCACGATCGGGATCTGGCGCGTGGTGCGACCCTGGTGATCGGTGAGCAGGGGCGTCCGGGCACCGAGGAACGCGACGAGGCGTTCGCGCTCGGGGCCGGTGGCGGCGTGGGCGCGGGCGGGGAAGCGCTCGTCGCCGACCTCGACCGTCACGTCGGGGTGCGCGACGAGGTTGTGATACCAGTCGGGGTGGTGCGGCGCGCCCATCATCGAGGCGAGCACGATGTAGCGCCCCTCCTCCTCCCAATAGGCGAGCGGCGCGATCCGCTCTTGCCCGCTCCGCGCGCCGGTCGTGGTCAGCAGCAGCAGCGTCGCGTTCGCCAGCTGCCCGCCCACCTTGCCGCCATTCGCGCGGAACTCCGCGATGATCTTCTGGTTGTACTCGCGCATGTTGCCGCTCATGAAAGCTCCTCTCTCCGCAGTGGGCGAGTGGGCGAGTGGGGCAGTTCGTGCGTCGTCGTTCGTCCTTCGTACTTCTCCACTGGCCCACTCCGCCCACTCGCCGCTACTTACACGCCCGATAGCGCCGGATCAGGGCGTTGGTGGAACTGTCGTGCTCCAGGTCCGGCTCGCCCGCACCCTGAAGCTCGGGGATGATGCGGGTGGCGAGCACCTTACCGAGCTCGACGCCCCACTGGTCGAACGAGCCGACGTTCCAGATCACGCCCTGCGTGAAGACGCTGTGCTCGTAGAGGGCGACGAGCGCACCCAGAATCTCGGGGGTGAGGCGGTCGGCCATGATGGTGCTCGACGGGCGGTTCCCCTCGAAGGTGCGGTGCGGCACCAGCCATTCCGCCGTCCCCTCCGCGCGGACCTCCTCGGCGGTCTTGCCGAACGCCAGGGCCTCGGCCTGGGCCAGGACGTTGGCGATCAGCAGGTCGTGGTGGTCGCCGAGCGGGTTGAGACTCTTGCAGAAGGCGATGAAGTCGCACGGGATCAGCCGCGTCCCCTGGTGGATCAGCTGGTAGAACGAGTGCTGCCCGTTCGTGCCCGGCTCGCCCCAGAAGATCGGCCCGGTCTGGTAATCGACGCGCCGCCCGGCGAGGGTGACCGACTTGCCGTTGCTCTCCATCGTCAGCTGTTGCAAGTAGGCCGGGAAACGCTTCAGGTATTGCTCGTAGGGGAGGACCGCCACCGTCTCCGCGCCGAAGAAGTCGGCGTACCAGATGGTGAGGAGGCCCATCAGCACCGGCAGATTCTCCGCGAGCGGGGTGGTGCGGAAGTGCTCGTCCATCGCGTGGAAGCCCGCGAGCAGTTGTCGAAAACCTTCCGGCCCGATGGCGAGCATCGTGGAGAGGCCGATCGCGGAGTCCATCGAATAGCGCCCGCCGACCCAGTCCCAGAAGCCGAACATGTTGGCGGTGTCGATGCCGAACGCGGCGACCGCCTTGGCGTTGGTGGAGACGGCGACGAAGTGCTTCGCGACCGCCGCCTCGTCGCCGAGGGCGCGGAGGGTCCAGTCGCGCGCGGTGCGGGCGTTGGTCATCGTCTCCAGGGTGGTGAAGGTCTTGGAGGCGACGATGAAGAGGGTCTCGGCGGGGTCGAGGTCGCGCGTCGCCTCGGCGAAGTCGGTGCCGTCCACGTTGGAGACGAAGCGACAGGTAAGGGCGCGATCGCTGTAATGGCGCAGCGCCTCGTAGGCCATCACCGGGCCGAGGTCCGAGCCGCCGATGCCGATGTTGACGATGGTGCGGATCCGTTTGCCGGTGTGGCCGGTCCAGGCGCCGCTGCGGACGCGATCGGCGAAGGCCGCCATCCGGTCCAGCACCTCGTGAACCGCCGGGACGACGTTCTCGCCATCGACCAGGATCGTGGACCCGCGCGGGGCACGCAGGGCGATGTGGAGGACGGCGCGATCCTCGGTGACGTTGATCTTCTCGCCGCCGAACATCGCATCGATCCGCCCGCGCAGGCCGCTCTCCTCCGCCAGCGCGAGGAGGAGTCGCAGCGTCTCGTCGGTGACGCGGTGCTTCGAGTAATCGAGGTAGAGGCCGACCGCCTCGGCGGTCAGGCGCTCGCCGCGCGCGGGGTCGGCGGCGAAGAGTTCGCGCAGACTCGTCCCGGCGATCTCGCGGTGGTGAGCGGTCAGCGCGCGCCAGCTCGGTCGCTCGGTCAGGGGGCTTGTCGTGGTCGCCATCGTTCCTCCCTCGGTGCGTTCGCACGCGGCGCATCGGCGGACATAACTGCCCCGCCCATGCGTCTATCCTAGCCGATCGGCGGTACCCGCGCCCGCGCCACCCCGCCCACAAATTCCTTGCCGCGAGGGGCTTGACAACCTGTCAGGGCGGTGGTACTATCACTCCATCGACGACGCGACCCCAAGCAACGGGACGCGAACCCCGCAAGGGACGAGCGACACGGAGCGCGGGGAGGCCGTAGAGCGGCAACACTTTCGGGTGTGCTGCTGTCGGAAGCGGAGCGAACGGGAGTGCCAATACATCTTCGGATGCGCGGCGTGAACGGGAGCGAAGTGGACGATCGTAGGGTAAGGGCTTTCGGGTCCGCATCATACGAGCGGTGGCAAAAGGCAAAGCCGTCAGGCAAGGTCGGACGCCGCGAGATCGAACGAAGGGTGCCGATGGCCTTTAGGGGTTGTCGGCACTTTTCGTTAACTCCGGTGTCGCCTCCGCAGGTGCCTCCTCAGTGAAAGCACTCGCACCGACCATCGGAAACGGGGAACAACCCGCAACGGTCACGCGCCACGCGTACAACGACAACCGAACGAGGTCGTATGCCGGTCGTGGTCACGATGCCGCGCGGCAGACACTCCCTCTCGACCCGCGAAGGACCAGCGCGCGGCGCGGCTGTGGCCGCAGGCACGTATACCGCATCCACCTGCGACGGCGATGCAAGCCCCGACGATCGAACAACCACGCCATTATCGGCGCATACGCTGGGGGGTGATTGGCCGGACGCACGCCGAGCAAGCACACGGAGATACTGGGGCCTCGCGCCCTCAATCGCGCCCTCCTCGCGCGGCAACTGCTCCTGCGGCGCGAGGCGCTGTCGGCGAGCGCGGCGATCGAGCGACTGGTGGGGATGCAGGCGCAGGCACCCTTCCCCCCGTACTACGGCCTCTGGTGCCGCCTGGGGGGCTTCGACCCCGCCGAACTCTCCGCGCTGCTGCTGGCGCGCGAGGCGGTGCGGATCGTGCTGATGCGCGGTACGGTCCATCTCGTCTCCGCGCGCGACTGCCTGGCGCTGCGCCCGGTCATCCAGCCGTTCCTCGACAGCTGGTTCCACCGCAACAGCCCCTACGGGCGGCAACTCGCGGGGCTCGATTTGGACGAGGTGCTGGCGGCGGGGCGGGCGCTCGTGGAGGAGGAGCCGCGCACCGGCCTCGCCCTCGGCGCGCTCCTGCGCGAGCGCTGGCCCGACCGCGACGCCAAGAGCCTCGCGGAGGCGATCCGCGCCCTGGTGCCGCTGGTGCAGCTGCCGCCGCGCGGCATCTGGGGCGCGAGCGGGCAGGCGATCCTTACCACCGCCGAGTCGTGGCTGGGGGGGTCCCTCGCCACGGGCGCCGCGCCCGACGCGATCATCCTGCGCTATCTCACCGCCTTCGGCCCCGCCACGGTTGCGGACGCGCAGAAATGGTCCGGGCTCGCCGCCCTGCGCCCGACCTTCGAGCGCCTGCGCCCGCAACTCTTGACCTTCCGCGACGAGCGCGGGCGCGAGCTCTTCGACCACCCCGACGCCCCCCGCCCGGATCCCGAGTGTCCGGCCCCGGCGCGCTTCCTGGCCGAGTTCGACAATGTCCTCCTCGCGCATGCCGACCGCACTCGGATCCTCGGCGCGGTGCCCGCCTCGCGCTTCATCACGGTCAACGGCCTCGTCCTCGGCACGATCCTGGTCGATGGCTTCGTCGGCGGTACCTGGAGGATCGCGCGCGGGCCGGGCGTGGCGACGCTGCACGTCACGCCGTTCGCCCCGCTCGCCCCGCCCGATCGCACCGCCCTGGCGGAGGAGGGCGCGCGCCTCCTCGCCTTCGCCGCGCCGGGGGAGGCCCACGACATCGCGTTCGCCGATCCCGCCTGACGACACGACAACCCAACCATCCAAGCGGGATTCTCCGACCAGGATTCTGAAGAAAGAACCTGTTCATCGCCACCAGACGGGTAACATCTTCAGCGCCCCGCAGGATGCTTGACCCTGCGCCGTGGCCCCAGCCCGCAGAGGCGGAGGTGCTCCCAAGCGGGGTCTTGGGGCTTCCCCGGTGCCGCTTATGGCTCCCCGTAGACGGGGGCGTGAGCGCCCGGATACCGCGCCACCGAGCGGGCGGGCCAAGTAACACTGTACCCTGCTATAAACGGCGAGGCCGGGGGTATTCACCCCCGGCCTCGCCATCGTCATCCGAACCCCGCAAATCGGGTTAGTCCGGCTGGTAATACTGCTCCGTCGTCACAACGACGCGGCTCGCGCGCGCGCCCTCGCGTGCGCGCCGCCAGGTGCGGATGCAGTGCGGCGGCGTGTGGTCGCTCGGGGCATCACCGGCGAGGGTGAACGCGATCCCCTGGGGCGCGGGACCGAGATCGTCCTCGCGGTTGTTGTACTGGTTCGCGCCCCAGCGGTCGCCGACCGCGACGAGATCGAACAGGGTGAACGCACCGCGCGACTCGTCCCAGATCGCCTCGCCTTGCAGGGTGCAGCGATAGCCGGTCGGATAACGCCGCTCGACCCCGTCCTCCGGGCGCGTCCAGACGGTGTCGTTCTCGAGGTGGATCGCGCCGCTCAGCGCCAGACTGATCCGCGCGCCGTCGATCGCGGTGATCGTGGCGGTCAGTTGCCCGGATCGCAGCGCCTCGGGCGGCCACGCCACCGGCTCGCCCCGCACGAAGTCGCGCAGGTGGAAGCGAGCCAGACGGCGGACGATGATCGCCGGGAAGTCGCGGCGCGCGCCGACCTCGCGCGGCTCGGGCACGAGGTTGCGGGCCTCATCGCGCGTGAACCAGGCATAGTCCAGATTCCAGGCGATCGTGCGCCAGTCCTCCGGGCGGGTGTCCGTCTCGCGCGGGAGATCGCGCGCCGCCACTTCGAGGACGAGCCCACCGGTCGGGTAGCCATCGTCCTCGGCGGCCTCGGGGGCGAGTTGCACCGGGGCCGGTCCGCCCAGGCTATAACCCGCGCGCCAGCGATCAACGCCGGTGCGGAGCATCCCCTCCATCCCGATGGCGTCGCGCGTGTTGACCGAGGCGAGGAATTGGCCCTGGGCGGTGAAGGTGTAGCTCCCCTGGCGCGTGGTGGTGGGGAAGGTCCGCCCGCCGTAATGCCCCTGCTCGGCGACGTGGCGGAAGAATGCGCCCTTGTCGGTCTGCTCCCGCTCCAGGGAAGAGCTATTCTCCGCGACGGGGATGTACTGGTCGGTGATCAGATCGATGACGCGGGGGTCGCTGAAGGCTTGCGCACGGCCAGCCACGCCGTTGTTTCAAGTACAACCGAGCGGATTCCCGTTCATCGTCCAGAGGAAGATCGGCTTCCCTTGCTCGGCGGCCTGCCTGGTCGCCGCGCGCAGATCGTTGAGCCAGGGGATCGTGCGCCAGCGCAACTCGTCCGCCTCGGGGCGGATGAAGGTGCCGAACTCGCGGAAGTTCGTCGCATCGAACGTCATGTCGATGCGTGTCTTTTCGGGGGAGGAAGCCATCGCGTCGGTCCTTTCCGCTGCCCCGGACCTCGCTGTCCGGGCCGGTCTGGCACCGCGCCACCGATCGTCGGGGCGGGCGGGCTGCGGCGGCGCGGTGGGTGCCCGTTGGGGTACCCATCGACCCCCACAATCCTGATGCGGCACGACATGATATGCGGCGGGGGACGACACAACGGTGCCGCCCCCCGCGCGCGACTACTGGCCCTTGAGCGAGGCCTGGAACTCGGTGCGGATCTGGTCGCCGCCACGGCTCTTCCAATCGGCGATCGCCTGGGTGAGGCTGCTCAACTGCTCGCGCCCGGTGATGATCGCGGTCACACGGTCGAAACCGAACTGGTTTAACTCCGCCTGCTTCGAGACGTTCGTCTGCGAGTAGAGCGGCCAGGTCGGATCGTCGATCCCAATCTTGAAGATTTTGGTCCCCAGATCGAGCGCCGCCTCCGCCGCGCCCGGCGCGGTCGGATAGTAGAACACCGGCAGGCCACTCATGAGCCCGACGAGATCGCCCTTCTCGGCGTTGCCCTGGTCGGTCAGGACGAGCGCACCGGTGGTCGGATCCTTCTGCGAATCCACGCCTTCGATGCCGTTACCGAGGAAGTTATTCTCCTCGCTGCCGAACGGCGCGGCGAGATAGTCCAGGATTCGCAACAACTCCTTGACGCGGTTCTGGTCCTTCACCGCCGACGGGATGCCGACGAAGCCGAAGGAGCCCTGGGTGTTGCGGGTGACGCCCTTGCTCCCGGCGACATCGGATGGCAGCAACCCTGCGATCGTCGCTTGCGGATTGGCCTGAACAAGGCTGTAGAGGGTCGTACCGGTCACTTTCGGCGAGAGGAAGTTGCCGAAGCCCTCGCTGTGGACACCGACCTTGCCGCCGACATAGGCCGCCTTGGCCTGGGAGAAGTTCATCCCGCCGGAGTCGGGATGGAACGAGCCGTCGGCGAAGAGGTTGCGGAGAAACTCGAGCGCCTGCCGGAACTCGTCGGTCTCGATCTGGTTGGTCAGCGTGCCGTCCGCGTTAACGCGCCAATTGAACGGCACGCCGAACATGTTGTTCGCCACGCGAGCGTCGTCCCAGCCGGTCCAGTCGGAGCCGTAGCGCCCGAGGCCCCACGTGTCGGTCTGGCCGTTGCCGTCTGGATCGTTCTTGGTGAACGCCTGAAGCATCGCTCGCACATCGTCAGTGCTCTTCGGCGCGTCCTTCGCCACCTTCTTCGCCCAATCGGAGCGATAGAAGCCAATGTTCCCGTTGCGCTGGAGGGGCTTCGGCACGCCGTAGTACTTACCCTTGAAGCTGACGTTCTTCCACAAATCGGTCGGGATTGTGGCGAGGTTCTTGTATTCCTTGCCCGCGTCGCCGGTGACGTACGGGGTCAGGTCGAGGAATGCGCCCTGGTCCATCGCCTTGTACTGCGGCGTGGCATTCTGGCCGGGATTGAGATAGAAAAGCTCGGGCAGACTGCCCCCCGCCAGGAGCGCAGCCGACTTCTCGCCATAGTTTGGCTGCGGGGTGATGATTGGTTCCCAGGTGCAGCCCAGACGCTTTTCCAGTTCTTGCCAGTATTTGTTCTGCTCGCGCGCCACCGGGGGAGACTGGTACGAGATAATGAAGGCGCTGACCTTGCCTCCCTTGCTGGGCGTGCCGCTGTAACTCTTCGGAAAGCTCGTCGGCACGGCGGTGATGGCGTCGGGCACCCCCGCTACGGTGGACTTGATAACGCCATTGGTCGCGGTTGGGCCGCCGGTGGCCGTGCCGGAGACTGCGGCGGTGCCGGAGGCGCGGGTCGCCACGGCGGTGCTCGCTGCGGTCGGCGCGGTCGAACTGCCACCGGCGGCTGCGGTCGGTGGCGTAGAACTGCCGCCGGTGGCGGCGGTCGGCGCGGTCGAGCCGGTGCTGCCACCGGTCGTCGGCGTGGCGTTCCCGCCGCACGCGGCCAGCAGGGCCGCACCCGCGAGGCCCAGCGAGGCCCGCAAGATTGTGCGTCGGCTGAGGCGTATCTGCCCCTCGGCGCGGATCAAACGATCGTCCATGATACTCCTTCCCCCTTGTATGGCCTGCGCGTGCAGGCCATTCGGTCTGTTCTGGCCCGTCCCCAAACGGACCCCCACCCCTGAATCCCCGTGACACCTGTATGTGCATGACCTCCGCGCAGGCATCAGCCCTTGATCGCGCCGGTCAGAACACCCTGAGCGAAGTACTTCTGCAAGAAGGGATAGACGAGGATGATCGGCACCGTTGCCACCACCACCACCGCCATCTGGATCGTCTGCGCCGGTGGGGGGGCCTGGTTCGGATCTAATGTCACGGCACTCGCCAGCGACGAGCCTTGCAGCACGTATTGGCGCAACACCAGCTGGATCGGCCACTTGCTGGCATCGTTGAGATAGAGGACGGCGTTGAAGAACGAGTTCCAGATCTCCACGCCGTAGAAGAGGGCGATCACCGCCAGCACCGCCTTCGAGAGGGGGAGGACGATCCGCCAGAGGATCTGCCAATCGTTCGCGCCATCGAGCCGCGCGCTCTCCAGCAGTTCCTTCGGCAGGCCGATGAAGAAGTTGCGGAGCACCACCAGATTGAAGGCCCCGATCAGCCCTGGCAGGAGCAGCGATTGGTAGGTGTCGATCAGGCTCAGGTTCTTCACCAGCAGATAGCTGGGGATGATGCCGGGCGAGAAGAGCAATGTGCCCAGCACCAGGAAGAGGACCGGCTTCGCGCCCGGCACGCTCGTCCGGCTGAGGCCGTAGGCGAGCGCCACGCTGAAGATCATCTTCACCGTCGTGCCGACCGCCACCAGCCCCACGCTGACCAGCAGCGCGCGAGTGACGACACCGCCGCGCAGGATCGAGCGATACGCTTCCAGCGACGGGTTCTTTGGGAAGAGGATCAGGCCACCGCCGCTGACATCCTTGGCACTGGAGAAGCTGACCGCGACGATGTAGACCATCGGGAAGATGACCACGAAAGCGACCAGGATCAGGAAGATCGCTTTCAGGATCTGGATGTAGATGGGCGACTCCTCCATCCACACCGGGCGACCGCCGCCGCCACGGCCGAACAGCCCACCGCGCCGGGGGCGACGCGACGCGACAACGGAGGCGAGGGCGGCGGTTTGGTCCCCATTGGGGATCGGTGCGGAATCGGCGATCGACATTAGTAGACCCCCTCCTCGCCGAAGCGCTTGGCGACCCAGTTCGACCCGACGACGAGTAATGTGCCTACCACACCGCGCACCAGTCCGACGGCGGTGGCGAACCCCCAGTCACCACCCTGGATACCGCGGAAATACACGAACGTATCGAGCACTTCCGACGCCTCCGAGCCGACCGCGCCGCGCTGGAGGTAATACTGCTCGAAGCCGGTGGAAAGCGCCTGCCCGAGGCGCAGGATCAGCAGCAACACGATCACCCCACGGATGCTTGGGAGGGTGATGTGCCAGAGTCGCCGCCAGCCGGTCGCGCCGTCGACCGCGCCCGCCTCGTACAGCTCGGTATCGACCTTCGTCAGCGCCGCTAGGAAGATGATCGTCCCCCAACCGGCGTTCTTCCAGATGCTCTCGGCGATCACCAGGAACTTAAAGGTGCCAGGATTGTTCATGATGTTGATGACGTCCAGCCCGTTGTTGCGGAGCAATTGGTTGAAGACGCCCGCGCCGCCGAGGATTTGCTGCCAGAGGGCGATCACGACCACCCAGGAGAGGAAGTACGGCAGGTAGACGATACTCTGCATCGTGCGCTTGATCCGATCGCTGAAGATGCTATTGAGGACGAGGGCCAGGATGAGGGGGGCCGGGAAGGAGAAGAGCAGTTGCAGTAGCTCGATGACGAGCGTGTTCTTCAGGGCCAACTTGAAGTCGGCGTCGGTGAAGAGTCGCTGGAAGTTCGTGAAGCCTGTCCACGGGCTCTCCAGGATGCCGATATACGGCGAATAGTCCTTGAAGGCGATGATATTGCCCAGCAGCGGCAGATACTGGAAGACCAGGAAGTAGAGCGCGCCGGGAATGATGAAGAGATACATCCACCGATCGCGCATGATCCGCTGGCCGAGCGAAAGCCCCTTCACTTTCGACCGCGACCGCGCCCCTTGCGCGGTCAGCGGCGCGGACGGATTGCCGGTCGTCGCCATCGTGCTCCCCCTATCCCTACCACCCGCTCATCCTACCCGCGCGTCGGCGGTGCGACGGCGCGCACCCTCGCCGCATCCATCTCCTCCCCGTGCGGCGGTCCTTCACGTTCCCCGCGCATGCCCCCAGCCACTTCCAGGATGCCTGGTCGTGACGACTATCCTTTGCGCTGGCGCACCGACTGTCGTTCGAGCAAGCGTGGCTGGAGCGTTGTCAGGATCGATGCCGCGTCGGGCCAGGCGATCCGAAAGGTGAGCGCCTGCACGGCCAGGCGACCCATGCTGACCTTATCGACGGCCATCGTCGTCAGCGGCGGGCTCATCTGCCGCCCCAACTCGATGTCATCGAAGCCCATGATCGAGAGATCGTGCGGGATCCGGTGGCCCTGCGCGCGCGCGACGTTCGCCGCTTCCACCGCGAAGACGTCGTTACAGCCGAAGAGCGCGGTGATCCGGGGCTCCGTTGCGAGCAGCTTCGGCAGCGCGGTCGCCAGAGGCTCGTTGTCCCCGGCGAGGTGGACCGGCAATCCCTGCTCGCGCATGGCACGCAGGTAGCCCTCGCGCCGCTGCCGGAAGTTGACATCGGCGACGAGCCGGGAGCCGACGAACGCGATCTGTTGATGCCCCTTGGCGAGTAGCGCGCGCGTCGCCTCGTACGCACCGGTCTCGTTCGCGGTGGCGATGGCGTCGTGGCGGTGCGGGCGCGCGGGGGCATCGACCAGCACCAGCGGCGTCGGGCGTCGGGCGCTGATCTGGGCGATCACCTCTTCGGTGAACGCGCCGACCAGCAGGAGGCCGTCGAGCGGCTGTTCGAGCAGATGTTCCGGCATGTCGAGCGGCTGATTGTCCTCATCGACCCGCAAGGAAGCGTAGAGCAGATTGATTCGTTGCTGCTGCGCGGCAGCGTCGATGCCGGTCAGCACCCAGGAGTAGAAGGGATTGACCGAGATCTGCTCCTGCCCCGGCGGGTTGGTCCGCACCCGCAGGATCAGGCCGATGTTGAGGGTGGTCGCCGCTGTGGCGGACGGCAAGGAACGGCGATAGCCCAGGGCGGTGGCGGCGTCGAGTACCCGCTGGCGCGTCTCCGAACTGATCCCCGGCTTCTGTCGCAGGACGAGCGAGACCGTGGCGGCGGAGGCATTGCTTCGCCGCGCGATGTCCTCGATTGTCACCTTGCGACTCATGCCGACACCCCGCCCCCTTACAATGCACCGTTCCCGATCCGGTAGTGCAAGACATATAGGCTAACAGAGCCCGGCCTGACATTCAAGGCTTCATTGAAGATTTTAGATAATCTTCGCAAGATCATACAGCAGACAGCGCGCCCGATCGTCTTTTCAGAGGCCATCGCTTCAGGAAACGCTACTGAAGCGCTTTAGTAGATCGCGAAGCCAACGTGGTATTGACAGGTGGAGATCTTGAAAAGTACGATTTCGTTCATTGATAATCATACCGATCGCCGGACGCAGCGACAGTCCCGCAATCGACCCGCTCCCGCAGGGCCGCAAGGCGCGGCAGGGTACGGCGAGGGTGCTATACTCGGGCATCGGGTGCCAATGGCGGCACTCGCGAGCAGTGAGGGAGGGATAGCGAGCTATGAGCAAGGCACCCGTCCAGACCCAGGATATTCAGCGCCCGTCGCGCGACATCATCGAAGGGCTGAAGTCGATCGGCAGCGCCACCGCCGCCGGAGAGATGAGCCGCCTCGGCATCCGCGATCCCCATCTGCGCGGGATCACCAACTGGACCCCCGGCAAGGTGGCCGTCGGCCCCGCGCTGACCCTCCAGTTCATGCCGAAGCGCGAGGACCAGTATAAGGTCGACGAGTATTCGGACCCCGAGGTGCAGCTGCACCGCCACGTCCTCTACCACACCCAGCCGGGCGACATCGTGGTGGTGGATGCGCGCGGCCACCTCGGTAGCGGCGTCTTCGGCGACATGATGCTAACCTACTTCGCCGGGCGCGGCGGCGCGGGCATCGTCGTCGATGGCGCGATCCGCGACTACCCGAAGGCGCAGCAACTCGGCATCGGGCTCTGGCTGAAGGGGACGACCCCGAACTTCCACACGCAGACGGATATCGTCCCCTTCGCCGTCAACGTGCCGATCGCCTGCGCCGACACGCTGGTGCTGCCCGGCGATATCATGGTCGCCGACGATGACGGCGTGGTCGTCGTGCCGATCGCGCTGGCCGAGCAGCTCCTGGAGCGGGCCAGCCGCCACAACGAATGGGAAGAGTTCTCGCGGATGCGCCTCTCGCAGGGCGGCGACCTCCGCAAGTACTACCCGCTCCATGAGAGCGTGCGCCCGGAGTACGAGGAGTGGAAGGCGAAGCAGGGTCACTAGACCCTGGCAACCCGAAACCGCGACGAGGAGGGGGCGGCCCGTATGGGCCGTCCCCCTTTTCTTGCTCAGCGGCACAACGACTCACCACCGGTGCGAGCGCGCCCGCTCGTGCGGAGAGCATAGCCCCCTATTCGGCCACATCCTCGCGCGCCGAGTGCAGCACTTGGAACGAACCCAGGATGTTCACGAAGAGGCAATGCGCGCGCAATTCGTCGATCGCGCTCTCGTAGCGCGGATCGTGCGGGTCGCCCTCCACATCGGCGTAGAAATAGTAGTCCCACGGGCGCGCGCGGGCCGGACGCGACTCGATCTTCGTCAGGTTCAGCCCGTTCGTGGCGATCGGGCCGAGCGCGTTGTAGAGCGAGCCGGGCGTGTTCGGCACCGAGAAGACGAGCGACCGCTTGACGACGCCGGGCCGCACCGGGGCCAGCGCGAACGTGTCGGCGGCGGGCGGCGTGTCCGGGTGTGAGAGGACCAGGAACTTCGTGTAGTTGTGCGGGTTGTCCTCGATCTCCGCCGCCAGCACCGCGAGGCCGTAAAGCTCGGCGGCGCGGCGACCGGCGATCGCCCCCTGCTCGCGTAGCCCCTCGTCGTGCACCCGCCGCGCGCTCCCGGCGGTGTCGCCGCCGATCTCCCCCCGGATGCCGTGGCGCGTCAGGAAGCCGTGCGTCTGCGCCAGCGCCTGCGGGTGCGACAGCGCGACCGTGACCGCGTCGAGCGGCACCCCCGGCAGGGCGAGCAGATAGTGGTGTACCTGGAGATCGAACTCGCCCCGGATCGTCACCGCGTCGCGGTGGGTCAGCAGCAAATCGTAGGTGTCGTTGATCGAGCCGGCCTGCGAGTTCTCGACCGCGACCACCCCGTACGCCACGGAGCTAGCGGCGACCGCCTCGAAGATCGCCGCGAAGGTGGCGCACGGCACCGCCTCGATCGGGCCGAAGATCGTCTGCGCGGCTTCCTCGGTGTTCGCCCCCGGATTGCCATAGTGGGCCACGCGCGGCAAGGTCATCCCCGTCCCCCTCACAGTCGGCAGTCGGCAGTCGGCAGTCGGCAGTCGGCGAGCATAGCGCCGTGCGGCGGCTGTACGGTAGCACGGCGATCATGCGCGGTCCAGTCGCCGCCTCGGGATGGGTGTTAGTCCCGAAGCTCGGCCCGACCGGCCCGGCCTGCGAGGAGGGCGATGAAGGCGATGAACAGCGCGACGAGGGCCAGCCCCCAGGCCAGCGAGGTCGCCTGGGCCACGAAGCCGATCAGTGGCGGCCCGATCAGGAAGCCGAAGTAGCCGCACGAGGCGACCGTGGCGATGCCGATCTCCGAGGCAACGCCGGAGGTCCGCCCGGCGGCGGTGAAGAGGATCGGCACGATGTTGGCGAGGCCCAGGCCGACACAGGCGAAGCCGAGCAGCGCGGCGAGCGGCTGGGCGATCAGCAACGACAGCCCGAGGCCGAGCGCCGCGAGCATCGCGCTGAGCCGGACGAGGATCACCGCGCTCGTCCGGGCGCGGAGCCAGTCGCCGCCGAAACGCCCGGCGGCCATCGCCACCGAGAAGGCGGCATACCCCGCCGCCGCGAAGGCCGCACCGGTGCCGAGCCGTTCGCGCAGGTAGACGGCGCTCCAATCGGCCATCGCCCCCTCCGCCACCAGGCAAAAAAAGGCGAGCACGCCGAGCGCGAGGAGCGGCCCGCGCGGGAGGGTCAGGGGCGAACCTCCTCCCTCCCGCGCGGGCGCGGCGGGCAGGAGATAGGGTATGGCGATGACCACGAGCGCGACCAGGGCGAGCGCGACGACCCCCATATGCGCGGGCGGCGCTACGCCGAGCGCGAGCGCGAGCGCGGCGAGCGCGGCACCGAGCAAGCCACCGACGCTGAAGAGCGCGTGGAAACTCGACATGATCGGGCGGGCGAAGCGCCCCTCCACCGCCACCGCCTCGGTGTTGATGGCGACCTCCATCGCCCCGATGCTCGCACCGAATATCGGGAGCAGGAGGAAGAGGAGCGGCGCGACCGGCACCAGCATCAGCAGCGGCAGGGCGGCGCAGAAGACCAACGCGGCGACGCCGATCACGATCCGGCTGCCGAGGCGCGCGACGAGTGGTGCCCCCCCGAGGAGTGCCACGACCGAGCCGAGGGCCATGAGGAGCAGGCCGAGGCCGAGGGTCGCGTCGCTGAACCCGAACCGCTGCTTGATGAAGGGGACGTGCGCGGCCCACGACGCGATCCCCACGCCATTCAACAGGAACAATGCGGAGAGGGCCACGCGCGTAGCGCGTAGGCCCGCGCTCGTCCCCCCTTGCGCCCGAACCACACTCCCCATACGGATCGCCCCCATCGTATACCCCAGCGGCACGATCGCCGCGCCCTGGAAGGGCGCGAGCGGCCACCCCCAGCGAGGCCTCCGGCGCTACCGACGCACGGGCCACTGTAGCGGGAATGGGCGAGACACGCCACCCCGCGACCGTGCCGATACGATACCCACCACTCGCACGAAACACGCGCCCACCCCCCAGGGCTGATGACAGTTGTCACGCCAGAATCGTGATCGTCGGCACTTCCGCACGTTCCCCCCGACGAGCATACTCGAGATGTGCTCAAGGGCGCGGCAGGGGCCGCCGCCGCGCGATCAGCGTCGTCAGCAAGGGGAAAGATGGTGTCACATCAGCACCGTGCCATGCCGGTCACAGCGGGGCGGGGTAATCGCTTTCGCCGGGCGATCTACGTGCCATTCCGGCTTGCCAGCACGGTGGTGGCCGTACTCCTGTTCGACCAGGCGGTCTTCGCGGGACAATTCCTCGCGGGGACGTTCGGCGCGTTGCATACGCATCGCGAGAATGCCAGCGTCGCCGGTCTCGCCACCCTCGGGGCGGCGGTCGCCGCCCTCCCGATCCGCTGGCCGGGGCGCGGGCCGCTCTGGCCGACCCTCGCCTCCCTTGGGCTCTTCGGCCTCATCGCCCTCCAGATCGCCCTCGGGTTCGCCCGCTCGCTGGCGATCCACATCCCGCTCGGCGTAGCGATCATCGCGCTCGGCGCGCTCCTCGCCATCTGGGCCTGGCGTCCGCATCCCGACGCGCATGGCACCCTACCGAGGGCCGTGGGAGGGCCGCGATGATGCGGCTACCACGCCGCACCTTCCTCGGCCTGCTTGGCGGCGCGGCCATCGGCGCGGCGGTCGGGGTCCCGCTCCTCGGCGGGGTGGGCGGGTCCAGCTCAACCGGCACGCTGTTGCGCAGCCAACTGCCCCTGCCACGACCATTCGCGCTGCCACTGGCGGTGCCGCCGGTGCTCGTCCCGACCCGCACGGATGACACCTCCGACTATTACGACATCGTCCAGCGCGCTGCCGTGGCGGAGATCCTGCCGGGGGTGCGGAGCACGATCTGGGGTTACAACGGGATCTTCCCCGGCCCCACGATCGTCTCCCGCAGCGGGCGTCGGACGATCGTCCGGCACCGCAACGAGTTGCCCGTCCCGGTCGTGGTCCACCTGCATGGCGGACGAACCCCGCCCGAGCACGACGGCTACCCGACCGATCTGCTCCTACCGGTCGGGGCCGATGCCGCAGCCCACGGCCATCACCACGGCGGCGTGATCGCCGTCGGCGAGCGGGACTACACCTACCCCCTGGAGCAGCGCGCCGCGACGCTCTGGTACCACGACCACCGGATGGACTTCACCGGTGCCGACGTCTGGCGCGGCCTGGCCGGGTTCCACCTCGTACGCGATGCTGAAGAGGAGGCCTTGCCCCTGCCGCGCGGGGAACGGGAGTTGCCGCTGCTGATCGCCGATCGGTCCTTCGGCGCGGACGGGTCCCTGCGCTACCCGAGCAACGACCCGACGTTGCTCGACCGACCGGGGGTAGTCGCGCCCTACGGCGCGGGCGTCCTCGGCGACGTCATCCTGGTCAACGGAGTGCCCTGGCCGCGCACCGAAGTGCCCGCCGTGCGGCACCGCCTGCGCCTGCTCAACGCCTCGAACGCCCGCCGCTACCGGCTCGCGCTCGACCCGCCCCCGCCGGGCGGCGGGGGCCTCGTCCAGATCGGCGCGGACGGCGGCCTCCTCGACCGGCCCGTGGCCCACGAGGCCATCGAGATCGCGCCCGCGCAACGCTGCGACGTGCTCGTCGACTTCGGGCGTTACCCGATCGGGCAGGAGGTGACGCTGGTCAACCAGTTCGGCGACGGCGCGACCGCGCTGGTCATGCGCTTCCACGTCGCCCGTGCCGCCGCCGACGACACCCGGATCCCGGCACAATTGTCGACCGCCCAGGTCGCCGTCCCGGCGCTGGCGGTCGCGACCCGCACCATGCGCTTCCGCAACAGCGACACCGACGGCATAGCCGGCTGGACGATCAACGACCAGCCCTTCGCACCGGACCTGATCCATGCGCGACCGCGCCTCGGGACGACGGAGATCTGGCAGCTCGTCTCCGACTTCCACCACCCGATCCACCTCCACCTGGCCCGTTTCCAGGTCCTCGCGCGCGGCCTGGGCGGGCCGGGACCCTACGACCACGGCTGGCGCGACACGCTCGATCTGCGCCCGGCGGAGGAGGCGACGATCCTGGTCGACTTCGACGGCTACGCCGGGAAGTACGTCTTCCACTGTCACAACCTCGAGCACGAGGACATGGGCATGATGGGCAACTTCGTCACGGCATAGAGCAACGCGCAGAATGCCTGGCCTGCCAGTGCCCGGGGTGGAAATGCCCATGAAGGGCACACTGCCCCGGCTAAGGGCTGCGGCCACAAAGTCCCCTTTGGGGACTGAGGCTACGGCTCGGGGTCAAGCATTTTGCGTAGCACTGTAGGCGCGCGGGAGCGAGGGGACGCGATGTGGGACGAGGAGAGTGCCGGGTACGCCGGGGAGCGCCATCGCCGCCTGTTGCGCGAGGCCGCCGCCCGACGACGGGCAGCCAGACCCCACCGCCCGTATACTGACCGCGCGGCGGGGCGGTGTCGAATGGCGGAGAACGGCGCGATGGATGACCTGGACACTGACACGCGGGGGACGGCGCGCGGCGACCTCTTCCCGCGCCTCTGGCCGCTCGTGGCGGTCGCCTGGCTTCCCCTCCTGGCGGTCCCGCTCGCCGCCCTGCTCCGCGAACACCCCTCGCCGACGCGATTGCTCGCCACGACGATCCTGCTGGGCTGCTTCGTCGCGCTCTACCTGCTCCTGGTCCTCCGCCGACCGTTCCCCGCCCCGACGCTCGCAGCGGCGGAGGTCCGGTGGCGCCTCCTCCTCGTCGTCGCGCTCACGGCCACCGGATTGACCCTCTACCCGCTGTTCGGGGCGGGGATGCCGCTCTGGTATCTCGTCTACGGCACCATCGCCGCCGGGGTTGCCCTCCCGCCCCGAACAGCGGGCGGCGCGGTCGCCCTGGTGACGGCGCTCGCGACGGGCGCGAGCGTGGCCGCGAATGGTTGGCTCAAGGCCCTGCCGCCAGCGATGGGGCTAGCGGCGATCGGCGGCAGCGCTATCGCCGCAGGCCGCCTCGTTGTCGCCCTCGGCGAACTGCGCGCGGCGCGGGAGGAGCTGGCCCGCCTGGCGGTGGCGGAGGAGCGCCTGCGCTTCGCCCGCGACCTGCACGACCTGCTCGGCCACTCCCTCTCCCTGATCACCCTGAAAAGCGAGCTGGCGCGAGAACTGGTGCCGTCGGCACCGCAACGGGCGATCGCGGAACTCCGCGACGTGGAGGCGGCGGCGCGCGCGGCGCTGCGCGAGGTGCGCACGACGGTCACCGGCTATCGCCAACCGACCCTGGCGGAGGAGCTCGCAGGCGCGCGCGCGATGCTGACCTCCGCCGGGATCGCCGCGCGGATCCGGCAGGACGGCGGGGCGTTGCCTGCGGCACTCGACGCGACCCTAGCCTGGGCGGTGCGCGAGGGGGTGACGAACGTGATCCGGCACAGCGGTGCCCGGTGCTGCGTGATCCGGCTCGCCCAGGCGGAGGAGGCGATCACGCTCGAGGTCGCTGATGATGGCCGGGGCGGGGCGACGGGCGGCGGCAACGGCCTGCTCGGCCTGGCGGAGCGCGTCGCCGCGCACGGCGGCGCGGTCGTGGCGGGGCCATGCGCGGGGACGGGCTTTCGTCTCCGGGTGAACCTACCCCTCGATCCACCCGCAGGCCGGGAGGCTCGACGATGATCCGCGTGCTCCTTGCCGAGGATCAGGCGCTGGTGCGCGGGGCCCTCGCCGCCCTGCTCGAGTTGCAGCCCGATCTCCTGGTGGTCGCGGAGGTCGGGCGCGGCGACGAGGTGCTGCCGACGGCACTGGCAAGCGGGCCGGACGTGGCACTCCTGGACATCGAGCTACCGGGAATCGACGGGCTGGCGGCGGCGGCGGCGCTGCGCGCGGGGCTCCCCGCCTGCCGCGTGTTGATGGTGACGACCTTCGGGCGGGTCGGGTACCTCCGGCGGGCGCTGGAGGTCGGGGCGGTCGGCTTCCTGCTCAAGGACTCGCCGGCGACCGAACTCGCCGGGGCGATCCGCCGCGCGATGGCGGGCGAGCGGGTGGTCGACCCAACCCTGGCGCTGAGCGCCCTGAGCGTCGGGCATAACCCGCTCTCCGCGCGCGAGCGTGAGGTGCTGGCGGCGGCGGCGGGCGGCGCGGGGCTCGCGGCGGTGGCGGCGCGGCTGGCCCTCTCCGAGGGGACCGTGCGCAACCACCTCTCCGTCGCCATCCAGAAACTTGGGGTGCGGAATCGCATCGAGGCCGCCCGCCTCGCCGAGGCGCGGGGGTGGCTATAGCGGCGGCGAGGGTTCGGGTGGCACGCCATTCGCCGCGTGCCGAACGGTGTATCGATGCCCGGCGGTGCGACCGCTCCTCGGGCAACATCCAGAGCAGTTGAGACACCGACGGCAAAAGTGGATACGGTGGCTGATGGGGCCATGCGCGGTCAGGGAGCGCGAATGGCCGTGGACGATTCGCCCCACCGCCTCATACATCGCTCGTGCTCCCTGATGGACAACGGGACGGGTGTCCAGTCGCACCCTCCAGTGATGTGTGGTGTCAGGCCGCGAACAGGACACGTCTATCAGCGTGTACCGGACTGCCCCGGCGTTAGCCACTCATCGACGACAGCGACACCCTCGCTTTGCACCCCGAACCAACGCGCCACCTGCCCGGCCAACTCCTCGCGCACGCGCGCGAATTGGGCGTGCCGGTGGCCGTTCGCGCCGGAGGGATGCGGCAAACCGATCAGGCAGCGCGCCGGGTCGAGCGCCCCCGCCGCGACCAGTTCCGCCAATCCGTCGGAGGCGCAGGTGCCGAGGGCGATCACCAGCGCGTCGGGGATGGCACGCAACTCCGGCAGGAACGTCTCCCAGAGATACCGGCGCAGGAGCGGACTGCGCCGCACCGTCGGGGCGTGGCCGGTCCAGTCCCGCCCGGCGACGAACGCGGGGTGCCGCACGACCGCCGACGTTTGCAGCAGGTCGGCGCGCTCGGCGTAGAGCGCCGCGCTCGCCGGGATACCGAGCGCGGCGGGAAGGCCGATCCCGTCGAGCATCGCCAGTAGGAAGTGACGGATCGGCCCCGCGAAACTCGCCCGATACTTCACGCGTGCGCAGATCGCGGTCAGATCATCCTCGCCCGCCAGCAGGGCGTCGCGCGTCGCGCGCAGGGCGATCTCCATCTGCCGGAAGCCGGGGGTGATCCCGACCAGCACGATCCGCGCGCGCGGATTGAGGTAATCGAACGGCGCGTAATAGATCGCCAGCCGCCCTTCCTCGTGCAAGAGGAAATCGGGCGTCTGCAACGCCTCGCGCGACAGGCGCGCGTCGGCTGGCAGCGCGGCGATCCGGGGCGCATACGTCGCCAGTCGCGCCGCCGCTTCTGCGAATGGGTCGCGCGCCTCCTCAGAAGGCGCTGGAGAAGGCGCTGGCGACACGCCGGAATCCTCTGCGAACGGGGCGGCCATCATCGATCTTCCTCACTGACAAAACGGGGACAGGGGGATCACCGCAGAGAGGCAGAGACACGGAGCGACGAGAGAGAAAGGGACGGAACAGGAGACACCGAGGTACAGAGGGACACGGGAGAAGATGGATCGAGAATGTTCCAGCCCGCAGAGGCAGAGGCGCTCCCAGACAGGCCACCTTCGCCGCGATGCCCTACGCTGCTACAGCCCTCACCACGGCTCGTCGCCCAGAGGGCACCAGGCTCGCCACCCCTCTCCCAGATTGGGAGAGGGGTCGTGTTGTGGGGTGAGCAGGTGCCGCGACCGCCCTCACCCCTGGCTCGCTGTGCTCGCTACTCCGCCGCCCAGAGAGCAGTAGCTCCCACCCATGAAGGGCGCACTGCACCCCTGAAGGGCGCCCTGCCTCCGGGGGACCCGCCCAGCCGAGGAGCGAGGGCGGCGCCGCTGCGAATCTTCGGGCTAGCCGCTCGCTGCGATGAGAGACGCCGCGCGTGCCGTGGCATCATGCTCCTTATCTCGTCCGTGCCCCCTTTCGTCCTCTGTGCCTCCGTGTCTCCTGTTCCGTCCCCCTCCTCTCGTTCCTCCCTGCGTCTCTGCGGTGATCATCCCGCCGCATTACGCCACGGCGATCTGCGCGGCGACCGCCTCGCCCAACTCTTTCGTGCCCACGGTGCGCGTGCCGGTCGCGGCGATGTCGCCGGTGCGGAGGCCGCTCGCCAGCGCCGCATCGACCGCGCGCTCGATCGTCCGCGCCTCCTCATCCAGGCCCAGCGAGAGGCGCAGCAGCAGCGCCACGCTGAGGATCGCGCCGAGCGGATTCGCGCGATCCTGCCCCGCGATATCCGGCGCGGAGCCATGAATCGGCTCGTAGAGGCCGAACTGCTGGCCACGCGCCCCCTCGTACTGCGGCGCTTTCCCATTCAGCGAGGCCGAGGGGAGGACGCCGAGCGAACCCGCGAGTACCGCCGCCTCGTCGGTGAGGATGTCGCCGAAGAGGTTTTCGGTCACGATCACGTCGAAGCGGCGCGGATTGGTGATCAGGTACATCGCGCAGGCATCGACCAGCACATGATCGAGGGTGATGGCAGGGTACTCCGCGCCGATCTCGGTCGCGACCTCGCGCCAGAGCCGCGACGTATCGAGGACGTTCGCCTTGTCCACGCTGCTGACCCGCCCGCGCCGTCCGCTCGCCAACTCGCAGGCGAGGCGCACCACGCGCACGATCTCCCCCTCGCCGTAGGGCAGCGTATCGACCGCGCGCCGCTCCCCCGCCTCGGTCCAGCGGCGGCGCGGCTCGCCAAAATAGATGCCGCCGGTCAGCTCGCGCACGACAAGGAGATCGACCCCCTCGACGATCTCCGGCTTGAGCGGGGAGGCGGCGACGAGCGCGGGCAGCGGTCGCGCCGGGCGGAGGTTGGCGAAGAGGCCGAGCGCCTGCCGCAGGGCGAGCAATCCGCTCTCCGGGCGCTGCGATACGGGCACCTGCTCCCACTTCGGCCCGCCGATCGCACCGAAGAGAACCGCGTCGCTGCGGCGGCAGAGATCGAGCGTGGCGGCGGGCAACGGCTCGCCGGTCTCGTCATAGGCCGCCCCCCCGACCAGCCCCGCCTCGTAGGTGAACTGTCGGTCGTGCCGCGCCGCCACCGCATCGAGCACCACGCGCGCCGCCCCGGTCACCTCCGGGCCGATCCCGTCCCCCGCCAGCACCGCGATCCGATACCCCTGCCCCCCGCTCACACGCCCCTCCTTACGATAAAAAGAAAACAGGAGGCACAGAGACACAGAGGGCGAAGGAGAGAGAAGGGACGCTTGCCAGAAAGCGCACAGCGCGCACGGAGCACGAGGAAGAGAGGGACAAAGAGAGACGATTATGTTGAAGGCTGCAAAGGCATCAGCCCTACATCTGGCACATCGCCCACACCAGCGATGCTTTCCTTAAGTCGTTCTTTTTCCCCTTGTGCTCCGTGCGCTCTGCGCGCTCTGTGGCTACCGTCCTTTTCTCTCGTCCCTCTCTGTGTCTCTGTGTCTCCTGTTCATGTCCCTACCTGGTGTCGGCGGTGGCGTAGGTCGCCTCACGCACCGAGACCTCTTCCTGGATCGAGTTCATCAGCCCGCCCGCGCGGATGATCTTCATCACCCCTTCCGGGAAGGGCGCGGCCTGATAGGTCAGCCCGGTCGTGTTGTTGTAGATCGTCCCGGCGGCGAGATCGATCCGCAGCACGTCGCCCGCTTCGGCGTGCTCGACCGCCTCCGGGCATTCGAGGATCGGCAGGCCGAGATTGATGCTGTTGCGGAAGAAGATCCGCGCGAAGGAGCTGGCGATCACGCAGCTCACCCCCGCCGCCTTGATCGCGATCGGCGCGTGCTCGCGCGACGAGCCACACCCGAAGTTCTTGCCGCCGACGATCACGTCGCCGACCTGGACCTCTTTGACGAAGTTCGCGTCGAGGTCTTCCAGGGCGTGCTTCGCCAGCTCCACCGGGTCCGACGTGTTCAGATAGCGCGCAGGGATCAGCACGTCCGTGTTGATGTCGTCCCCATAGCGCCAGGTACGCCCCTCGAATTGCATCGGTTGGTTCTCCTTTCAGTCGAACACAGTCGGCAGTCGGCGGTCGGCAGAAACGAGTGGGCCAGCGTGTTCGGCTTACCACCCACGCTATCCTTCTGCCGACCGCCGACTGCCAGCCGCCGTCTCGTTCCCTACGCCGTCACCACCACTTTGCCCGCCACGTCCTTCGGATGGGTGATCACCCCGGTGACGGCGGTCGCCGCAGCCACGGCGGGATTCGCCAGGAAGCTCTTGCTGGTCGGGTGGCCCATGCGGCCCACGAAGTTGCGGTTGGAGGTGCTGAGGCACTTCTCGTCCGGCCCCAGGACGCCCATGAAACCGCCGAAGCAGGCACCGCAGGTGGGGGCGCTGATCGTCGCACCGGCTTCGAGGAAGATCTCGAACAACCCCTCGTTCATCGCTTCGCGGTAGACGTTCTTCGAGCCGGGGACGATCAGCGTGTCGCACGCGACCTTGTTCCCCTTCAGGATACTGGCGACCGTCCGCAGATCGCTGAGGCGCGCGTTGGTGCAGGAGCCGATGAAGACCCGGTCCACCGTCTCGCCGGACATCTCGCCGACCGTCTTGACGTTCTCCGGTGCCCACGGCAGCGCGACCAACGGCTCCAGGTTGGTGACATCGATCTTAAAGTGCTTGGCGTACTGCGCGTCGGCGTCGGAGACGACCGGGGTATACTCCTTCTTCGCACGCCCCTTCAGGTACGCCTCGGTCACGTCATCGTACGGGAAGATGCCGTTCTGCGCCCCGGCCTCGATCGCCATGTTCGACATCGTCAGGCGCTCTTCCATCGGCAGGGTCCGCAGGGCGTCGCCCGCGTACTCCATCGCCTGATTCAGCACGCCATCGCCACCGAGCATCCCGATGATGTGGAGGATCAGGTCCTTGCCCATGATGTACTGCGGGCGCACCCCGGTCAGCTCGAATTTGTAGGTCTCCGGCACCTGCATCCAGAGCCGCCCGGTCGCCAGCGCCGCCGCCAGATCGGTCGAGCCGACGCCGGTCGAGTAGCAGCCGGTCGCGCCGTAGGTGCAGGAGTGCGAGTCCGCGCCGATGATCAGCTCGCCGGGCAGCACCCAGCCCTCTTCCGGCAGGATGACATGCTCGATCCCCGACCCCTCGGAGTAGTAGTGCTGCAACTTCTGCTCCTTGGCGAAGGAGCGCGAGATCATGATCTGCGCCGCCGAGGCGATGTCCTTCGAGGGGGCGTAATGTGAGAGCACCAGGAAGAACTTCTCCGGGAACGGCAGCCGCGTCAGCCCGATGTCCTTCAGCCGCTTGATGGAGATCGGCGCGGTGATGTCGTTTCCCATCATCAGGTCGATCTCGGTCTCGATCAGGTCGCCCGGCTTCACCGAATCCAGCCCGGCGTGCTTCGCCATAATCTTCTCGGTCATCGTCATGCCCATCGGATCACCTTCCCTATGCTGTTGACCGCCTGCACGGTGTCACTGATAGCGCTATTTTACAGGAGCCATAGAGACACAGAGGGGGACGAGAGAAGGCACGAAATATCTTTCATTCTCGCTCCCCGTATCTCTGTGTCTCTGTGGCTCCTGTTCCGTCCCTTTTTCTACGCCCCCGCACTCGCGGTCGCCTCGGTGCGCTGGGCGGCGGGGGACTTGGCGACGACGGCGGCGCGGTTAAGGGCGAAGAGGTAGGCCCGCACGCTCGCCTCCACGATGTCGGTCGCCACGCCGCGCCCCTGGAAGGTGCGGTCGCCCACCGCGATCGTCACCGCCACCGTCCCCTGCGCGTCGCCACCGGGCGTCACCGCCTCGATGTGGTAGGAGACGAGGGTGTTGGGGAGGCGTACGAGATGGTTGACCGCCGCGAAGAGGGCGTCCACCTGCCCGTTCCCGCTGCCGCTCGCCTCGTACTCCTTGCCGTCGATCTCCAGCACCACGGCGGCGTCGGCGCGACCCTGTCCCTCGGAGGCGCTGGCCGCGCGCCAGGCGAGGAGGGTGAACGGCTCGGCCTCGGAGTGCTGCTGCTCCTCCTCGACCAGGGCCACGATGTCCGCATCGTCGATCCGCTTCTTGCGGTCGGTCAGGGCGATGAAGCGTGCGTAGAGGGCCTGCAACCGCTCCTGATCGACCTCGTAGCCGAGATCGTTGAGGCGCTGCCGAAAGCCCGCGCGTCCGGAGTGCTTGCCAAGCACCAACCCGTTCGCGGTCCAGCCGACCGACTGGGCGGTCATGATCTCGTAGGTGGTGCGATCCTTGATCACGCCGTCCTGGTGGATGCCGGACTCGTGCGCGAAGGCGTTGGCCCCGACGATCGCCTTGTTCGGTGCCACCGCGATCCCGGTGCTCCGCGCCGCGAGCGAGGAGACGGCCCCGATCCGCTCGCTGCGGATGCCGGTGGTGTAGCCGCCGTAGTTGTCGGCGCGCGTCCGCAGCGCCATCACCACCTCTTCGAGGGGGGTGTTCCCGGCGCGCTCGCCGATCCCATTGATCGTCACCTCGATCTGCCGCGCCCCGGCCTCGATCGCGGCGATCGTGTTCGCGGTCGCCATGCCGAGGTCGTCGTGGTTGTGCGCGCTCAGGACGATCTGGTCGGCGTTCGGCACCCGCTCGGCGAGGTAGGCGCGTACGGTGCCGAACATCCGCGCGCACTCGTGCGGCAGGGTGTAGCCGACCGTATCCGGGAGGTTGATCGTCGTCGCGCCCGCGCGCACGGCGGCCTCGACCGCACGGCAGAGGTAGTCGAGATCGGTGCGGGTGGCGTCCATCGCCGACCACTCGACATTCGGGACCGCGTTGCGCGCGTAGCGGACCATCTGACCGATCCGCTCCAACGCCTGCTCGCGCGAGAGGCGCACCTGGTGCTGGAGGTGGATATCCGAGGTGGAGAAGAAGACGTGCAGCATCGGGTCCGCCGCCGGGCGGAGCGCCTCGGTCGCGGCGTCGATGTCGGCTTTGACGCAGCGGGCCAGCGCCGCGATCGTCACGTCGCGGCAGGTCTGGGCGATCTGACGCACCGCATCGAGATCGCCGGGGGAGGCGATCGGGAACCCGGCCTCGATCACGTCCACGCCGAGATCGGACAGCGCGGTCGCGACCTCCAACTTCTCATCGAGCGACATCGTCGCGCCCGGCGACTGCTCGCCATCGCGCAGGGTCGTATCGAAGATGCGGATCCGTTGCGCCGTAATGGCAGGCTCCATGACTCCTCCAGGGTGAGTCGGCAGTCGGCAGTCGGCAGTCGGCAGTGATGACACAGTGCCGCTACTTGGCGACGCCTACGTGCAGTACCACTGTTCGCTGCTGACTACCGCCTACCGACTCCTCTCTGCCGACTGCCGACTCGTTACTCCGTGTCGCCCTTCTTGATGAACGACATCATGCCGCGCAGTTGCTCACCGACCTGCTCGATCTGATGATCGGTGTGTTCGGCGCGCATCGCCTTGAAGTTGGCCTGGCCGTTAACGCGGTTCTCGTCCATCCACTTGTTCGCGAAAACCCCCTCGCGGATGTCGGAGAGAATCTTCCGCATCGAATCCTTGACGTGCTCGTCCACCACGCGCGGGCCGCTGGTGTAGTCGCCGAACTCGGCGGTGTTGGAGACGGAGTAGCGCATGTACTTCAGGCCACCCTCGTACATGAGGTCCACGATCAGCTTCATCTCGTGGAGGCACTCGAAGTAGGCCATCTCCGGCTGATAGCCGGCCTCGACCAGCGTCTCGAAGCCCGCCTGGATCAGCGCGCTGACGCCGCCGCAGAGGACCGCCTGCTCGCCGAAGAGGTCGGTCTCGGTCTCCTCCGCGAAGCTCGTCTCGATCACGCCCGCCTTGGTGCAGCCGATCGCCTTGCCATAAGCTAGCGCCACATCCTTGGCGTGGCCGGTGGCGTCGCGCTGGATCGCCAGCAGACCCGGCACGCCCACGCCCTCCTGATACAGCTCGCGGACCCGGTGGCCGGGGCTCTTCGGGGCGATCATCGTTACGTCCACGCCCTCGGGCGGTGAGATGAAGCCGTAGTGGATGTTGAAGCCGTGCGCAAACATCAGCATGTCGCCGGGCTTCAGGTTCGGCTTGATCGACTCCTCGTAGACGGTGCTCTGCAGCTCGTCCGGCACGACGACCATGATGACGTCCGCCTCCGCCGACGCATCCGCCACATCGAGGACGCGCAGGCCACGAGCCTCCGCCTTCACGCGGCTCTTGCTCGTCGCGGCCAGCCCGACGCGCACATCGACGCCGCTCTCTTTGAGGTTCAGCGCGTGCGCGTGCCCCTGGCTCCCGTAGCCGATGACCGCGACTCTCTTGTCCTTCAGCGCCGCAAGGTCCGCATCGTTGTCGTAGTAGATCGTGACCGCCACGGTGTTTCCTCCGTTGATGAGTCGTGGGTCGTGGGTCGTGGGTCGTGAGAGCAGTGGTCAGTAGTCGGTAGTCAGTAGTCAGTGGCGGGAATGTATCGCGCCCTTTCTGACGACCGACGACCGACGATCGGAACTTTGCTCACGACCCACGACCCACGACTCTCCCTTCACACAGCTCATAAATTCGCATACTTGCGCGGATATAGGTGCGGGTTGTTCAGCGTCGGCGCGGCGACGCGCGCATCGCCCGCCAGTTCCCGCACGATCGGCGCAGCGGACGCCGCGAATAGCCGCAGGCGGAGCCGTGCCATCTTCGGCGTCGGCACGGCGATTATCTTCTCCCCTATCGGCCCTCCTCGCGCTACCATGATTCCCTCTCATCCACGCCCAACACGTTATCATACAAGCGAGGGGGGCGTTCGCTGAACGCCCCCGCCCGACGTGTTAGCTTTCTCCGGCCCCGCGTGCGACCGCTACGCGCCCGGTACGGGCGATCTCTTTGATCCCGTACGGGCGCAGCATATCCAGCAAGCTATCGATCCGCGCGACGGTGCCGACCGCCTCGATGACCAGCGCGCGAGGGGCGACATCGGCGATCCGCGCGCCGAACAGTTCGACGATCTCGCGGATCTGCGGGCGCGTATCCTCGGAAGCGGCCACCTTGAAGAGCGCCAGCTCGCGGGAGATCAGGCGCTCGTCGCTCAGGTCGGTGACCTTGCGGACCTCGATCAGCTTGTAAAGCTGCTTCACCGCCTGCTCGGTGTCCGCCTCGTCGCCGCGCAGCGCGATCGTCATGCGCGAGAGGCCCGGCTGCTCGCTGGCCCCGACGTTGAGGCTATCCACGTTGAAGCGCCGCCGCCGCAAGAGGCTCGACACCCGGTTCAGCACGCCCGGCTGATCGTCCACCAACACGCTCAACGTGCGCTCGCTGGTCCCGAGCGGGGAGAAGTCCGATAACATCGCCACGATACACTCCTCTGCGAGTCATGAGTCGGCAGTCGGCAGTCGGCAGTTTCTCGGTGATAGCAGCAATTAGCCTGCCAGTTCGTTCATCACCGTCAGGCAGTTCTGCCGACTGCCGACTGCCGACTATTCCACCGCCGCCGGGTCTTCCTGGAACATCATCTGCGAGTTCGCGCCGCCGGGCGGCACCATCGGGTAGACGTTGTCTTCGGGATTGATGCGGATCTCGACGAGCACCGGGCCATCGACCGCGCGGGCGCGCTGGATGGTCGCCCACACCTCCTCGGGCCGCTCGGCGCGCAGGCCGACAATGCCGTAGGCGTCGGCCAGCTTGACGAAGTCGGGCGAGGTGATCGGTGTGTGCGCGTAGTTGCTGCCGTGGAAGAGCTGCTGCCACTGGCGCACCATACCAAGGTAGCCGTTGTTGAGAATCATCAGACGCACCGGCAGGCGCTCGGCGGCGATCGTCGCCAGCTCCGGCAGCGACATCTGGACGCCGCCATCGCCGCAGATCGCCCAGACCTCCGACTCGGGCCGTCCGACCTGCGCGCCCATCGCGGCGGGGAGGCCGAAACCCATCGTCCCGGCCCCGCCGGAGCTGATCCAGCGGTCGGGTGCCTCGTAGGCACCCCATTGCGCGGCCCACATCTGATGCTGCCCCACATCGGCGGCGATGATCGCCTGCCCACCGGTCGCGGCGCGCAAGGCGGCGATCACCTTGAAGGGGGAGATGCCCGGCTCGTCGGCGGAGAAGTCCGGCGGCGGCGGCGCGACTCGCCAGCCCGCGATCCGCGCCAGCCACTCGCTGCGGTCGGCGGGGGCCACCGTCTCGACCAGCCGCGCCAGCACCCGCTTCGCGTCGCCGACGATCGGCACATCGACCTTGACGTTCTTGCCGATCTCCGCCGGATCGATGTCGATGTGGATCACCGTGGCGTTGGGGGCGAACATGTCGGTGCGTCCGGTGGCGCGGTCATCGAAGCGCGCGCCGACCGTGATCAGCAGATCGCACTCGTCGATCGCCCGATTGACGTGGCGATGGCCGTGCATCCCCATGAAGCCGATCGCGTTCGGGTGGGAGTCGGGCAAGGTACCGAGGCCATGCAGTGTGAAGGCGACCGGGAGATCGGCCTTCTCCGCGAGTTGCCGCAACTCCTCCATCGCGCCGCTGATGGAGATGCCGTGCCCGGCCATGATCACCGGGCGCTGCGCCGCCGCGATCAGCTTGGCGGCGGTCTTGATCTGCCCCATGTTACCGTTCATCGTCGGGCGATAGCCGGGCATATCGATCGTCACCGGGCCGCTCGGCCTGGTCGGCGCGACGATCGTCGTCTTCGGCAGGTCGATCAGCACCGGGCCGGGTCGCCCGCTGCGCGCCAGATGGAACGCCTCGGCGACCACGCGCGGCAGATCCTCCACCCGCTCGACCTGATAGGAGTGCTTGGTGATCGGCAGAGTCACGCCGATGATGTCCACCTCCTGGAAGGCGTCCTTGCCGATCATCGGCAGGCCCACCTGCCCGACCAGCGCCACCAGCGGGACCGAGTCGAGCATCGCATCGGCGATGGCGGTGACGAAGTTCGTCGCGCCGGGGCCGCTCGTCGCCAGGCAGACGCCTACCTTCCCGGTCGCGCGAGCATAACCCTCGGCGGCGTGCGCGGCCCACTGCTCGTGGCGGGTGAGGATGTGACGCAGGCGCGGCTCGTAGCTCGGCAAGACATCGTAGAGGGGGATCACCGCGCCGCCCGGATAGCCGAAGATCGTATCCACCCCCTCGCGCAGCAGCGCGTCGCAGAGGGCGTGCGCGCCGATGTAGGGGCGACCATCGGGGGTGCCGGTGGCGGTGGCCGGGGCTATCTGCGCCGCCGAGGTTGCTGAGGCTGCCGTGGGGGGCAATGTGGCGGTACTCATACCGATCATTCTCCGTGCTGATGCATCCGATACGGGGTCAGGCAGTCGGGATTTCAGCGGGCCAGCCACCGCGCGGCGAGTGCGAGGACGATCTCGGCGATGCCGCAGCCGACGAGGGCGACCGTCGCGCGGACGATCAGCGCATCCCGCCGCTCGATCGCCCGGGCCACGACCGCCGCCCGTCCGCCGTGGCCACCGATCCTGTACGCTCGCGCCGCCATCGTTCGCCTCCTTCGTACACAGCCATAGACAACAAAAAAGACCACCCGGTTCGGGAGGCCTCAGTCATACTCGCTTGTACTTTTGCGTTACCGTTTGCCTCCCAAGCAGTTATAGCCTCCCAATAAGGAGGAGGCTAATAAGTACGAGTACGAGCCCGACTGTCGGAAGGCTAAGTTGTCCGAGTCGGTGCGTCGTGCTCACGCTGCTTGGCTCCAAGGTGTAAAGACACGCTTCGGCAACTTCGATCATCCTAACAGGGCCGATCGTCCCTGTCAACCCATCCGAGGCCGCTCTTTGTTCCGAATACACGATCTCGTGTCCGACGCTGGTGCGCGCGGCACGATTCGCCACCCCCCATACATCCATATAGCGCCATATCGCCCGCCACGCCGTTGTGCCAAACCAGGGTCAGGGCTGATCCGCGAGCGATGTCGCTCGCCTTCCCCGAACGCTCCGCACGCACGTCCTCACTGTCGACACCGCCCGCGTAGCAGATGTAATGGAGGGCGCAGGCGATGGACTTCACGCTGGCGGCGGAGCAACGCGCGTGGCGCGACCGGGCGCGCGACTTCGCGCAGGGGACGATCCGCCCCCAGGCGGCGGCGCTCGACCGCGCGGGGGAGTTCCCGGACGCGATCGTGGCGGAGATGGCGCGGCGTGGCTTCCTCGGCCTGACCCTGCCGCCCGAGTGGGGCGGTTCCGGCGGCGACACCATCGCCTACTGCCTTGTCCTCGAAGAGTTGGCCCGCGCCGACGCCGGGATCGCGATCACCGTCGAGGCGCACATCTCGCTCGGCTGCGCGCCGCTCGTCGCCTTCGGCACGCCGGAGCAACGGGCGCGCTTCCTCCCCGCGCTGGCGAGCGGCGCGCGCCTCTGGGCCTTCGGGCTGACCGAGGCGGGGGCCGGGACCGATGCGGGCGGCACCGCCACCGTCGCGACCCTCGACGATCGCGGCTGGACGATCGACGGCGCGAAGCGCTACATCACCAACGGCGGCACGCCGCGCACCGCCGGGGTGACCGTGCTGGCGCGCACCGGCACCCGCCCCGATGGCAGGCCGGAGTTGAGCACGCTCCTCGTGCCGCAGGAGACCCCCGGCTACACGCGCGGCCCCGCCCACGACACCCTCGGCTGGCGCACCGCGAACCAGGCGCCGCTCGGTTTCGCCGCCTGCCGCGTGCCCGCCGATCACCTCCTCGGGCCGCGCGGCGCGGGGTTGCGCCAGTTCTTGCAGATCCTCGATGGGGGGCGGATCGCGGTCGGGGCGCTGGCGGTCGGGCTGGCGCAGGCGTGTCTCGACGAAGCGCTGGACCACGCGCGCCGTCGCCACCAGTTCGGGCGCGCGATCGGGGGGTTCCAGGCGATCCAGCTGAAGCTGGCCGACATGGCGACCGAGATCGAGTCGGCGCGCGGCCTGGTCTTGCGCGCGGCCTGGCTGAAGGATCGAGGAGAGCCGTTCGGGCGCGAGGCGAGCATGGCGAAGGTTTTTGCCTCCGAGGCCGCGAAGCGCGCCGCCGACAACGCCGCACAGATCCTCGGTGGTGCCGGTTTCCTGGCCGCGAGCGCGGTCGCGCGCTACTGGCGTCAGGTCAAGATCAACGAGATCGGCGAGGGGACGAGCGAGATCAATCGTCAGATTATCGCGCGCGGCCTCCTCGCCGACGCGGACGCGCTCCTCGCGGGGATCGGCACCGACCACACGATCGAAGCGTCGGATGAAGCGGCGCAGACACCCGGCTGATGGCGGGCGAGAGGCATCTTATGACGACCGGCGATGCTACAATCACCACAGTCAGCGGTGAGCACACGCAACACTGTCGCGCCACGAGGGAGGAAGCCATGACCACCCAACAGACGATCGCCCTCGGCCCACAGTTCGCGATCCTCACCGACGACACGGAGAAGTCGATCGTGGGTAGTTCGCTGCATCAGGGCGCGATCATGGTCCTCCACGACAGCCTCGACGCCTGCGGCAGGGGGCGCGGCCTCCCCTGGTTCGTCGGCAACCAGATCAGGATGCTGATCCCACGCAGCGGTGGCCGACTCCTGACCCTCTCCCCCGACCTCCTGATCCACTCGACCCTCGGCAGCGGCTCGCGCGATTCGATCATCGTCGCGGCAGACGGCCCCCCGGTGCTGGTGATCGAGATCGCCAGCCCCTCCACCGCCCGCCCACGCGACCTCGCCGAGGGAACGCCGCGCGGCAAACCGGCGGCCTACGCCGCGCTCGGCATCGCCGAATACCTCGTCTTCGACCCGGTCGGCGACTTCGTCCCCACGGGGCTCTGGGCGCGCAAACTCGGCCCGGACGGCTATTTGCCGTGGGAACCGGAGGCTGACGAACGCTGGCACAGCGCGCTCGGCATCTCCTTCAGGCCGGACGACGCCTTCCTGCGCGTCCAGACCAGGACGGCCAGCTCGTCCTCACCGGGCCGGAGTTGCGCGAGCGCAACCGCCGATTAGCCGAGCTCGTGGACGAGCGACAACGACAAGTCGTGGCGTTGGAGGCGGAGTTGCGGCGGCTGCGCGGCATGTAGCCTTACCCGAGATGGTGCAACAATCGATTACCAGCGCTCCCAACGCAACACCGTATCCAGCGAATTGCGGGCCGCAGGTTTGAAGGTTGTGCCGATGGTGTAGGCGACAGGAACCAGACCCGCCTGCGTAACCTGATCGTAGGGGATATCCAGAATCTCCGCCGCCTCATGCTCGTACAGCAGGTGCATTCCGGTGAGCGTCGTGCCGAGCCCGAATGAGCGCGCCGCCAGCATGAAGCTCCACACCGCTGGAAAGATTCCACCCCACGCGGTCACTTGCTGCAACCAGGGTTGGGCTTCCACACGTCCGGGGAGGGTGGGGATCACCAGCACCGGCACCTCGTGCATGTGCTCGGTGAGGTAGCGCGAAGACTCCATCATCCGATCGAACGCGGACACTTTCTCCGATCCCCGCTCGCTGGCGCGCCGCCGATCTTCCGCTACCCCCTCGCTCGTGTCGTTCGCTGCGCGACGATACAGATCCGCCAGGGCGACGCGGCGCGCTGCATCGGTGACGACGACGAACTGCCATCCCTGACTCCCACCCGGTGTCGGCGCTTGCACGGCAAGCTCGAAGCAGGCCCGCAGCACTTCCGGCTCTACCGGGCGGTTGAGATCGAGCCGCTTCCGCACCGCGCGCGTTGTCGACAGGATTTCCTCGAACGATAGATCGAGTTTCATCATCATCGCCCCCGTTTTTCAACAGCCGTCCTTTATCGCGCAACCGTTGCTTTTACAATAGTTCCGCGCGTTACAATGAGCAATAAGCAAGGGATACGCTTTGTCGGATAAGCGGCAGATAGGTGCGATTGTTCAGAAACAGCCAGTCGGATCACCGGCACTCGTCCGAAGGAAGGCACAACGATGACGACACCAACGAAGCGGCCCGATCGGCGTGTGGCGCGCACCCGGCAGGCGATCCAGGAGGCCTTTCGCACGGTTGCGGACGAAAAGGGGTTCGCGGCGATGAGCGTGCAGGATATCGCCGCGCGCGCCAACGTCAACCGTGGCACCTTCTACGCGCACTACACCGATAAATATGCCCTCTATGACACGATCGTCCGCGAGTAATTTCGCCAGCTCCTCGCGGACGATCTGCCACCGGTCGCACAATGGGAGCGCGAGACGCTGCGCCGGTTGATCCGCGCCATCCTCGCCTTCGTGGAGCACCGTCACCGCAACTGCCACCTCACGGAGACACTCGCGCCACTCACCGAGCGCGCCACGCGCGGCGAACTCGCCGCGCTCCTCACCGCCTGGCTCCAGCAGCGCCAGCGGCAGGGGGTGCACTGGCGCGCGCCACGGGACACGATCGTGCAGGTCATCGTGGGGGGTATTTTCGGCGCTGCAACACAGTGGAGCAGCCAGGAGACAACGACGATCTCGGCGGATCAGAAGGCCGCCGACATCCTCCAGGTTCTCGCGGATGGCCTCGGAGGGCTCATTCCGGGAGCGTTATCGGATGGGTGACACCCTTGCGGCGTGCTGTGTGACTGACTGACGGCGCATTCATCAGAAACGTCCGCGCCACAAACACGTTACCTCCTATGCTAGCGGGCGCGGTATCATCGCCGCAGCGGAGGTGCGAACGGTGCGGATCCTGATCACCGGCGGGACCGGCTTCCTCGGGCGGCGCGTAGCGGCGCTGGCGATCGCGCGCGGACATCAGGTGCGCCTGCTCGGTCGCGACTTCGGCGCGGTCGGCGAGACCCTGGCGGCGGGCGCGGAGGGGTGGCGGGCAGATCTGCGCGACCCGGTGGCGATCCGCCGCGCCTGTGCCGGGACCGACGCCGTGATCCACGCCGGGGCACTCTCCGCGCCGTGGGGGCCGCGCGCCGACTTCTTCGCGGTCAACGTCGGCGGCACGGCGGCGATCATCGCGGGGTGCCGGGCGGCGGGCGTGGCGCGACTCGTCTACGTCTCCTCCCCCAGCGTCACCTTCGCCGGGCGCGACGTACACAACGAGACGGAGGCCGCGCCCTACCCGCGCCGCTTCGCCTCGGTCTACTCGCTGACCAAGAAACTCGGCGAAGACCACGTCAACGCCGCCGCGCGCGACGGACTCGCGGCGGTCATCGTGCGCCCCAAGGCGATCTTCGGCCCCGGCGACAACGCGCTCCTGCCGCGCCTGCTCGACGCGGCGCGGCGCGGTCGGCTGATCCGCGTCGGCAACGGCCAGAATCGCGTCGATCTGACCTACGTGGACAACGTCGCCCACGCGATCCTGCTGGCGCTCGACGCGCCCGCCGCTGTCGGGCGGACCTACACCATCACCAACAACGCCCACCCGCGCCTCTGGGACGTGATCGGCGACGTGCTGCGCGGCGTGGGGCTGCCGGATGCGCCACGCCCGGTCCCCCTCCCCGCCGCGCTCGCCGTCGCCGGGATGATGGAGGCGCGCGCACGACTGACCGGGCGGGAGCCGTTGCTGACCCGCTATAGCGCCGCGATCCTAGCCCGCACGCAGACCTACGACATCGCCGCCACCCGCCGTGACCTCGGCTACACCCCCGTCGTTTCACTCGAAGACGGCATCGATTGCACCCTCACCGCCCTTAAGAACACTTCACCAACCACCACCGGAGCCTGAAATGGTAGCGCCCGCCCCCTCACGACTCACGACTCACGACTCACGACTCGTCTGCCACATCTTTGACACCGGCTACTGCGTCGCGGACGAGGCAACGATCCTGCGCGGCGCGGCGCATCGGAAGATCGCGTGCCACGCGCCGGTCGCACTGCTCGGCCACCCCACGCATGGCTGGACTCTCTTCGACACCGGCTACGCGCCGCGCATCCTCGACGCGACGCGCGGCTGGCCGTTCAATCTGTATCGCCGGATGACGCCGCTGCGGCTCCCGGCGCGCGGCGCGGTCGTGGACCAGCTCGGCGCGCTGGGGTTGGTGCCGGGCGACATCCGGCGGATCGTCGTCTCGCACTTCCACGCGGACCACATCGCCGGGCTGCGCGACTTCCCGCGCGCCCGCTTCATCGCCAGTCGCGCCGCCTGGGCGGACGCCGCCGCGCGCCGGGGCCTCCGCGCCCTCCTGCGCGGCGTGATCCCGGCGCTGATCCCAGACGACTTCGCGGCG